>Ga0172364_10004702_pt1 | contig 10864 bp, 8 predicted proteins | sample LakKivSesite10cm_FD_114545 | JGI IMG/M metagenome (GOLD analysis project Ga0172364, IMG submission 114545) | Sediment microbial communities from Lake Kivu, Rwanda - Sediment site 10cm | ecosystem: Environmental > Aquatic > Freshwater > Lake > Sediment | place: Rwanda: Western Province, Lake Kivu... | reverse complement strand
TTTTTTAACGCTTCTGTGGCGTTGGTATGCCCTTCAAGGTCAACGGATATTTCTATTCCTGACGAAGAGGCTTTGAATTCCACGAAGTTCCAGAGATGCCATCCCTTACGTGCTTTCAGGGCAAACAGCGTCTTTTGGCCTTCCCCCATTATTACTGCCGCAAAAGGTGGAGGAGTAAATCTTGTCGCGGCTTCCGGAGTTACGCGGTTCCCAATCAGTATTTTATGGGGAAGGATATAGGGCTGTGTGCGATGTCTTATTGAAGGTTCTGGAAACCATATTCTGTCGGGAATAAAACCCAGTTTCGAAGAGGGCACCTGAAAGACAAGATAGTCTCCTCTGGCTGAAGGAAGAATCTTTTTTATCATGATAAATCTCCTGTGTAATTATTAAAGCATATTTTTCACCAAAACGGCTATGCTGTCAATGGGAAGGAAGGTTGACTTTTTCGGAATGGGGTTTTACAATGGTTCAGTCAAAAAGTCATGCCAGGGAGGAGAGATGAAGACGAAAGAATTTATCATTGGAAACCTGATACTGGGTGCTGCGACGGATATCGGCCCGAGAATTCTTAAACTGACGGTCAGGGAGAGGCCGGATGCAAACCTTTTCGGCGCCGTGGACCTTTCCATTGACACCCCTGACGGCCTGTGGAGGATATACGGCGGACACAGGTTGTGGACTTCGCCCGAGGCCAATCCGCGTTCGTATTCCATGGACGACAGGCCCGTGAGGATAGAGGAGAAAGGGGGCGTCGTCAGGATTTACGGCAATCCGGAAACACAGAACAACGTACAGAAAGAGATAGAGATAAGGCCTGCGGGGAAAGACGCGGTGGAGGTGGCGCACAGGATAAGAAACACCGGCCGCTGGACCATCAGACTCGCGTGCTGGGCGCTGAGCGTGATGAAGGCCGGAGGTTTTGCGGTGGTCCCGGTCAAAGCCGGGGGAGAGGGATTGCTTCCGGACAGGCGGCTCAGTCTATGGCCTTATACCGATCTTTCGGATAAGCGGCTTGTCATGGAGAAGGATTTCATATTTCTGAAGCAGGACGTTAAGAGCAGGGACCCCATAAAGATAGGCGCGATGGCATACCCGGCATGGACAGCATACTGGGTTGACGGGCTTCTCTTTGCAAAGCAGTTTGTCCAGGAGAAGGGGGATTACCCTGATTTCGGCTGTAATGTGGAGGTTTACACCAACTCTGCGATGCTGGAACTGGAGACCGTCGGACCCCTGAAGAATCTTGAGCCGGGCTGTGTTGCCGAGCACATTGAAACCTGGACGGTGAAGGAGATACCTTCTCTTTCGCCCTCTCAGAAGGACGTGGAAGAGAAAATTCTGAAGAAGGGATTGCCTGGATAGAGCCGCAATGGACAGAAAAGAACCGGATTTCGGGAGGATTAAGAAGGCGATAAGGGGCGAGAAGCCGGACAGGACTCCATACCTTGAATTCTGGATAGGCAACCAGCCGCTCCAGGAACAGGTGCTCGGCCGCAGGATACCCGGCCCCCCGATAAATTTCTACAACAATCCCCTGCCTGCCGCCCTGAACGTGGAGTTTGCCACGAAGACCGGCATGGACGGAGTTGTGATTGATTACATTTACAGGCCCAACACCGTGGGCAAGATACTGGACGACGGCTCGGAGAACTACATGACGGGAAATATCAAGGGATGGGGCGACCTTAAGAACCTTGAGGAGCCGCTCCCCTACGATTTCCTGAGAAAGAAGATAGAGGAGCACGTCAGGGCGATTGAAGGGACGAAACTCAAGATAGCCCATACATTCACGGGGGTTCTTGACCCTGTCTATCTTGCCATGGGACTGACGGACTTCATGTACAAGGTTGCTGACGACATGAGGTTTGTGGAGACGCTGATGGATATATTCCTCGCCAGGGCAATGAGAGCCATAAATATCGCACTTGAATACGACGAGGTGGAGATGTTTCTCATAAATGACGACATAGCGCACTCAAAGGCGCTTTTCCTGAAGCCGTCCCTGATGGAGAAAATCTGGTACCCGAGGATAAAGGTGATGGCTGGCGCGGTCAAAAGCAGGGGAAAGATACTTGCCTATCACACCGACGGCTGCATTACGGATGCCATACCCATGCTTCTGGACATGGGGTTTGACGCGGTTCACCCGGTTGAGCCCTACGGGAATGACATCTACGCGCTCAAATCCGCCTGCGGTGATAGAATCACGTTCATAGGCAACATAGAGATAGGCATGCTGGAGAGTGGGACTGAAGAAGAGATAAGGAAGGATGTGAAAAACCATATTGGGAGACTGGCTTACAATTCCAGGTATATCGTCAGTTCTTCAAACAGCATAACGACCAAGGTGCCATATAAAAACTTCATGGCCATGATGGATACCGTCTTGTATTCTTAAGAAATTGCAAGCAACGCCTTTTCGGAACGGAACACGAAGGTGCCGACGAAAATATTGTCTTCGTGCTTGAGAACACATTCCTCGCCGTCCACCTTGATTTTGCAGCTCTTCTCAAAGGCAAATTCGCAGGTATCACCGCATCCGCCCCTCACCTCAAAGGCCCTTTCGCCAGCCGGGACAATCTCATGGGTGATATATGATAGGACATTGCCTGCAAGAGGCAGTCCTACCCAGAGCATTCTCGCTTCACAGGGCGCAAGTTTTATCCGGCAGTTCATGGGGAAGGAAGGGAGGGATTCCCCGAGAGAGATACGCACGGGCGCAGAGGTGCCGGTGATGTTGCAGAGCGACACGAGCATGGAAGAGTTCTTCCTGTTCCTCCGGGCAACCGCATTCATGTAATCGCCGTCTGTTTCCGCCTGCGGTTTCACTCCCATGAAGGAAAAGACCTTCTTCCAGAGTCTCAGGTGCGAGGAGTTGTGGTAGGAAGGGCCTATGCCGCTTACAATGACCCGGTCACTCGTTCCTTCTATCGCATTTATTACGGGGGAACCTTCAAACCAGGCAAATGTTCTGGAATTCCTGCTCTCGTGCAGTCTTATCCACGAGGGCTGGCCCACAGGGTTATTTTCATCGTCAACCATCATCCTCCAGCCGTAGTCTAAAATTTTCGCGCCGGCAGGCCTGATTTTGCCGGTCAGACGCACCTTCAGTTTGTCTGTGAGCCTCGTGTCTGCGTAACCGTCGGAGGTGGCGCAGGGCACGGTGTTGAAGAAAAGAACGCGGCCGCTGCTCTCAATGTGGTCAAGGATGTAATCAATGGACTCCTTCTCCAGGAAACCCGCGTTTGGAACAATCAGCGTATATTTCCCGGCAGGTGCCCTCGGGTGCGTCATGTCAATGAGTCCCCACATGATGTTCATCCGCCTCAATAGAATCATGAGTTCGGTAAAATCCTTCCAGAGGAGCGCTTCCGGGGAAAGGGTCTGCCTGTCAACATCCTCGTAGCCGTCAAGCCATTCATGTCCGCTCCCGGCCTTTGCGCCTCCCGGCTCGGGGTTTATCTCAAAGTTTGAGGACCTGGAAGAGGCGGTCCTGCCTGATTCCACCGGAGCGCCCAGGAACGGGATATACCTTATGGACGGGCTTATGCCGATATATACATCAGGGACCTTTTCCGTTGCAAGGATTTCCTTTTCCCATCCGGAGACAAACCCGTAGAAGTTCTCCAGGTACCCGTGGCAGGGATTGAGTTTCCCGTCTATGGCGACAGCAGCGTCTTCCCAGTATTCAAGGCCGCAGAGGGTCGTCCCCTCGGGGTTCCTGCCCTCGGCAAAGGCGTAGATGTTGGAGCCGTTCAGCCCGTGCGCAAGCCCCATGCGTAGAATCACCGGCATGTTGATGTGATTTCTTGAAAGGCGGGGCTCAAACCACGTATTGTTTGTCTCAAGGGACATGGGCACTGTTTTCACAGGCGGGGATTTCGTTATCTCAACAGCCAGTTCAACGTTATTGGCTCCCTCCAGGTCGTATATCCTGTCGGAGTAGGTGTGGCATGTGGTGAATCCGTCTATGCCTGCCTCCGCGAGTCTGGACGAAAAACCCGGGTGGTCCCCGTGGGTGTAAAAGCCTGCCACGGGTTCATTGAAGGTAAAAGGCAGGTCCAGGCCAAATTCTTTTGTCCAGCGGCAGAGAGTTATGCCCCAGTCCGCAAAAAAATCCCTCTTGAAGTCCATCCAGTCCAGCGTTACCCTGTACTCGTGAAGGGTTCCGGGCATATCCCTGGGCGGGAGTATATCGGCCCATTTCTTCAGTTTCCTGCCGTATCTTTCAGAAAGGTTCTCCAGTCCGCCGTATTTTTTCTTCAGCCACCCGTGCCACAGGCCGTTTTCCCCTATGATGGAGTCGTCGTAAAGCGAATTTCCAAGCCCGTACGACCATGCCGCGGAAAGTTCGTTGTCCGGCTGAAAGAGGATTATGGGTCCTCCTTTTGCGCAACTGAACTCGGCAAGGAGCGGGACAACATGACCGTACCATCCCCTGACAAGGTTTCTCAGGACCGGCTCTCCCTCGGCCTGGGCAGGCCTGCCGGTAACGAAATGGCCGTCCCTCCTGCGGCTGAGGGTGACCGGGTATTTTTCAAAGACCCAGCGAGGGTAGCCGCCTTCGCGGAGTTCCGAATTGACAAACGGTCCGGGCCTTGCTATGACCTTCACGCCGGCATCGGCGCATATTTCAAGAAAGCCGCGCAGGTCCCTCCCCGGTACGGTTTTGCCTTCAAGGTCAACCTTTCCCTCCTCGGGTTCATGCCAGAACCACGGCATATATGAACTCACCGTGTTCATATGCGTCTCTTTCAGCGTTTCTATGCGGTGGCGCCAGTATTCTTTCCTGAGGCGGAAGTAGTGGATTTCGCCTCCCCTGAGGTAAAAAGGTTTACCGTCCACCAGCAGGTATGCCTCGGTTCTTTCCGTCCTCATCTTCCCCTGTCTCCCCCCATGAGTTCCGCGAGGGCTCTGACTGTTTCTTCCACCAGTTCCCGTCCGCCCTCAGGGCCAACCTCGTTGTCATATATGTTTGCGCTGTATCCTTTGCCTGCAACGGCTTTTTCGGTCGGCAGGTATGTGCCGGTATCCCTGCCGCCGGCAGCCAGTTGCACGATAAATGTCTGCAGGAACGGACTGCGCGCCTTTATCCTCAACCCGTAGTCCAGGAACAGTTCAAACCGGTTTGTTGCGAAAGCAACGTCCCCCAACCTTATTATATGTATTTCCTCCTCCGAAAGAGGTCGGTCTTTCTGTTCCGCATATTTTTCAAGCACCTTGCGGCAGCGGTTCAGACTCATGAATCTCGTTGATTTTTCCCCGTCATTTGCAGGCACCCATTTCTCAAGGTCCTCAAGGTCTTTTCTCACGATTTCAACCTCTTCGTCAGTCACCAGGCGTTTTTTAAGCTGAACGGTCTTTACCGTATGGCTTAAAGGCGGATTGCCGTGAATCTCCTTTCCTGCATAAGGCAGAACATCTTCCACCGTCCCGGCCACCCTGCGTCCTATCTCCTGCCGCATCGTCATTCCGCGCAATTTGAGCATGCGTTCTTCCGCCTTTCTGTACAGCAGGAGATGGGGCGACTGGTCGCCGGCGGCGCTGCACTGCGGCAGTATGAAAAGTTTCCTGCCGCACCTCTTGCGGACCTCTTCCCTTATATCGTGCCAGAAGTCAGCGGAGATGTATGTTGCCATTTCCGTTTCCTGGGAAGGGCAGGCGAGGTTTATAATCATGCCTGTGAGGCGCTTTTTCGCATCCCAGGTGAAAAGTATCTCCACGCCGTGGTCTTCGTATCCTTCCATGTGGCTGAAATCCGGGTCGTCTGTCCGTCCGTACATAATGCTGCTGCCGTCAATTATCCTTCCGGAAGATCTTTCTCCCCCCTGCCTTCTACCGGGCGTGTCAAAGTATGAGGTGCGCCTGTTATGTCCCACGACAGCGTGTCCGTAAGCCCAGCTGACCCCTCCCTTTTTTCTTCTTTTCCATGCCATGTCCACCGCTTCAGCCACCGCCCTTATGAAAAATCCGGCGTATTCGGATGCGGTCATTACGCCTTCCGGTTCAGGAGGGTATACCCCTTCCCTTATGGACGGCGCGGTGTGGGTGTGAGTGGCATTGAGTATGACCTTTGAAACATCCAATCCCGGCGTCTTCCTGCCTATTGCATCTCTGCACCGTTCAAGGATATCGCTGTTGATGGTGCATATGTCGCATGAGACCATGACTGCATGGTCCTGTTCGGTGGACATGGCAAGGGTTGTTATCGTAACAGGGTCATGCACGCGCTCCGAGATTCTCTGGTGAAACTGGCCGTACAGGTTTACCGGCCTGTCAGGCGTGATATCCTTGACCGCCCACCCGATAAAGATACCTTTTCCTCTGTCAGAAGTCATTGAATATCTCCCATGGCAGAACAACAGGGGAAATGATATCACAGCATATGCCGGCAGACAAGATTTCTGCGATGGGGGGCAAGATGGTATAATTAAAAACCATAAAAAGGAGGGTCAGAATGGCAAAATTCATAAAAGGGACAGAGACGGAGAAAAATCTTCTGAAGGCATTTGCCGGAGAATCGCAGGCGAGGAACAGATACACATATTTTGCAAGCGCTGCAAGGAAGGAAGGGTACGAACAGATATCCCGCATCTTTCTGGAGACCGCGGAGAACGAGAAGGAGCATGCAAAGGTCTTCTTCAAGTATCTTGAAGGCGGGGACGTGGAGATAACCGCAGCATATCCGGCAGGAGAGATAAAGGATACGAGGACCAATCTTGAAGAGGCGGCTGCAGGCGAGAACACGGAGTGGACGGTGCTGTATCAGAACTTCGCGGGCGTGGCAAAGAAGGAAGGATTCCCGGAGATAAGCAATTCCTTTGAACAGATAGGGAAGGTTGAGAAGTTTCACGAGGGCCGGTACAGGAAACTTATCGCGAATATCTCGTCGGGTGAGGTGTTCAGCAAGAAGAAGACCGTGAAATGGCACTGCCTTAATTGCGGGTATGTCATAGAGTCCGATACCGCGCCGAAGGAATGTCCTGCGTGTAAGCATCCGCAGGGGTATTATGAGGTTCTTGCCGAGAACTACTGATACTGGGTTCATTTCATCCGGGGAGCATCGTTGGCAGCGTCGTCATCTGCCTCGGCGTATGAATATACGCCTCATTATTTGCTCCTTGCCGCCCCGAATAAGATGAATCGGGATCCCGACAAAGGCCGTCTGCCTTTGTCAGTCGGGACCTTGCTCTCCGGCGAACTGGACCCGTTATTGTTATGGTAAATAACTGATACCGGGTTCATTTCATCCGGGGAATCTGAAAACCAGCCATCTAAATAAAATGGGACACGAGCACAGGAAAGCGGATGTGGTTGTCTGCGGAGGCGGCCCTGCAGGTATTGCCGCGGCTGTTTCTTCAGCGAGAACCGGAGTTTCCACCCTACTCATAGAAAAATCCTTCTGCCTGGGAGGTGTGGCGACATCCGGTCTTCTTTCAGTCTTCGGCCCCCTTGATGATGGAGACCGTCTGCTGGACTGGGAGAGGGACAGGAGGATTGAGAAGGGACTGCCCCGGGAGAAATGAATATCCGTCTTCTGCAGAAAGCGATAAGGGATGCGGGCGGAATAATCTGAGAAGGTGCGGTGCACGGACCCGCGCAAGGGATTGATTTTCCGGCAAAGGTGCTTTATAATAAGGCGGATGAGGACAGGACTGGGTTTTGACATACACAGGTTCGCGGAAGGCAGGAAGTTCATGCTGGGAGGTGTTCAGATACCCTTTGAAAAGGGGCTCCTCGGGCATAGCGACGGCGATGTCCTCCTGCATGCCCTGAGCGATGCTCTCCTCGGGGCCATGGGGAAACCCGACATAGGGCATTTTTTCCCGGATGACGACAGGGGCATAAAGGGGATTGAAAGCAGGAAGATACTGGAGAAGGCGATGGAACTGCTCGCAGGCGGCGGGTTCCGGGTAGAAAACCTTGACATCGTGGTCATATGCGAGAGACCCAAACTGCTACCCTTCTTCCCCGCGGTAAAGAAGAGCCTTTCGGATATGATGGGAGGAATTGAAGCGGACAGAATCGGGCTCAAGGCAAAGACTCTTGAAGGGCTCGGAGAGATCGGGACTGGCAATGCCTGTGCCTGTGTCGTTTCCGTATTAATAGATAAAAAATAATCTGGGGACCAGTCACTATGCACTATTCACTATCTTGATAGGGGGTCTATGGTGAAAAGAAGGATTTTGCTGACAGCAGTTCTCACCGTGATTATTTTCCTGCCCTTCCTTCTCCTCAAGACAAAAGACAAAGGATTCTCATTAGGGTTCAAAAGCAGGTACCATGTTATTACGGAGGGATATATCTCCGAGGGCGATCTGCTGGGAGACATACTGCTTGACCAGAACATACCTGCCCCGCAGGCAAACCGCATAATTGAAGAACTGAGAAAGGTATTCAACGTCAGAAAATGCAGGATAGGCGACAGGTGGGAGGCCTATTCAACGAATAAGGGGGATTTTATAAGATTCATATACTACGACGGCCCTATTGATTTCTACGTTGTTGAGTATAACAGGAAGGAAGATTCTTACCTGGCTTCCGCGAAACAGATAGAGGCGGAAAGGATGCTGCGCGGGGTGCGCGGCGCCATAAGCAGTTCCCTTTATGAGAGCATGTCCGGCGCAGGGGTCAACCCGGAAATAATAGTTCAGTTTGCCGAAATCTTTGCCTCAAAGATAGATTTCTTCACCGACTGCAGGACAGGAGACAGGTTTACCATTCTGTGGGAATCATATTTTGACAGAAGGAACAATCCCCTCAAGGATGTCAGGATAGTTGCCGCATCATATAGTTCTTCCGAGGACGATGCCTATAACGCTTTCTATTTTGAAACGGCGGACGGAAAGGGCGGTTATTACGACAGGAACGGCAAGAGTGTTGAGGCGGCTTTTCTCAGGGCGCCCCTCAGTTACAGGCGGATATCGTCTTATTTCTCCTACAGGAGGCTGCATCCGATATACAAGGTCTACCGGCCCCATCTCGGAATAGATTACGCGGCGCCATCCGGGACGCCTGTTTCAGCGATAGGAGCCGGGACCGTAACCCTTGCCGGGTGGAATCGCGGACTCGGGAAAAACGTTGTCATACGGCATCCCAACGGTTACAGTTCATCGTACGGACACCTCTCAAGGATAAGCCGAGGCGTAGCAAGGGGAACGAAGGTCAGAAAAGGGCAGGTCATAGGAGCGGTGGGGGCAACAGGCACTGCCACGGGACCCCATCTGGATTTCCACATAAGCAGGAACGGGAAATTTGTCAATTACCTCGCACTGAAACTGCCTCCGTCCTATCCCCTGCCTGAGAAGTACATGCCGGATTTCCGGCAGGTCTCCGGTACGCTGATGAGCAGGATGGATTCCCTCAAGGACGGAGAGGTAATTCTTTTCCCCAACCAGGATGTGAAGGAAAAACCCGGGCACTGATTTCAAACCCCTGCGTGAAAATGAAAAATCCCAAAAAATCCTGCGGACGAATTGCAGGGAAAATTGATATACGGAGAGATAGATGGCTGTCATACTGGCTTCAAAATCGCCCAGGCGTCAGGAACTCCTGAGGCGGGTTGTGGAAGAGTTCACCGTTGTTCCCAGCGGCATTGACGAAAATGTTATCAGCGACAGGGATGACCCGGTAAGGTTTGCCGTGGAGGCGGCCGTTATGAAGGTGCGGGAAGTCGGCAAACGGTATCCCTCAGAGATTATCATAGGGGCCGATACCGTGGTATCCGTTGACAGGAATATCATAGGCAAGCCCCGGGATTATGAAGAGGCAAAGAGGATACTGAAATACCTTTCCGGGACAAGGCACAGGGTGATAACCGGGGTGGCTGTTTACAGGGCCGGGGATGACAGGCTTCTTACCGGCTACGAGATTACCCGGGTCAGGTTCAGGGAGTTGAGCGAGAACGATATGGAAGCATACCTTGCAAAGAGGGAGTACATGGACAAGGCGGGCGCCTACGCGATACAGGAGGTCGGGGATACCTTTGTTGAGGATGTCCGGGGAGATTTTGACAATGTGGTTGGGCTCCCTGTCAACAGGGTGAAGAAACTTCTGGAGAGATTTTCCATGCCGGAATTTGAGATGGAAATCGTTGATGTTGCCCTGCCGGAAAAATGGGCGGTGGGAAGGGCGGATAACCTCGTTGTTTTCGTGGATGGCGCGGTATACGGTGACAGGGTCAGGGTAAGGATTGTCAGGAAAGCAAGGAATTTTTCGTATGGCGAGGTTGCGACGGTGGTGAAGCCGTCTCCCCACAGAACCGAGCCGAAATGTCCCCATTTCGGGACATGCGGGGGATGTGCCTTCCAGAACCTTGCCTATGAACAACAGCTCCATCTCAAGGAGAAGTATCTTCTGTCCACATTGCGGAGAATAGGGGGGATGCACGACAGAGAAGAGTTTGAATTGCATCCCATCATTCCTTCGCCCGATACCTTCTATTACAGGAACAAGATGGAGTTTGCGTTCGGCACGGAAGAGGGCGACATCTCTCTCGGACTGAGGGAGAGAGTTTCCCCTCTTGGCGCGTACAGGAAGAACTGCGTTCCCATCAATGAGTGTCCTATCTTCAGCCATGCGGTGGAAAAGATTTTCCCTGCATTCCTCAACTTTGCAGGTAAAAACGGACTGGATGCCTATGACCCGCACTCGGGAAAAGGGTTCCTGAGGCATCTCGTCCTGCGCGAAGGAAAGAATACCGGCGAATTGATGGCGGTCATGGTGACGCGAAGCGGCCCGGTCCCTGACATGACCGGGCTGGCTGATAGTCTTGCAGGGCAGGTGAAGAGTCTGTGGTGGGTGGAAAACAACCGCATATCGGATGTGGTTTCATTTGAAAAAAAGCACCATCTCTACGGAA
>Ga0172364_10004701_pt1 | contig 10864 bp, 9 predicted proteins | sample LakKivSesite10cm_FD_114545 | JGI IMG/M metagenome (GOLD analysis project Ga0172364, IMG submission 114545) | Sediment microbial communities from Lake Kivu, Rwanda - Sediment site 10cm | ecosystem: Environmental > Aquatic > Freshwater > Lake > Sediment | place: Rwanda: Western Province, Lake Kivu... | reverse complement strand
GAAGCTCATGTTCGCTGCCCGCCAGGCGCTTCCCGAGAAGGTCGTCTTCCCCAACCCGGACAGACCTGCCGCCAACCAGCCCGTGGGGCGACCCTCCGACCCCGCAGACCCTGCTCCTGCGTCGGTCGCCGGACCGTCCGCTCGACCAGCCGTCCGCAGAACCTCGCCGGGCGAGCGGCGCCACCTCGGGGCAAGAGAAGTGCGCGGTGAAAGACCCGCTCTGGCCGTGCCCGCCCCCGAAGTGCCTGCCGAGGCGGCGAAGCCCAAGGCTTCCCACAAGCCGGAACCTTGCACCCCCAAGCTCGAGCCGACTTCTTCTCCAGCCAAGGCGCGGCCCAAGCCCGCACCCAGCCCGACGACGGACCCGGCGACTGCACAGCCTGAGCCACGCACGGCCGAAAGCGTCGCGCCTTCGACGACGCCACTTTCGCCCCGCAAGCCCAAGGCCGCCTCGGCACTGCTCGCCGCAGGCACCTCCGATCGTGCAGGCACCCCCGATCGTCCGGCCGGCCACGCACCTGATTCGCCTGCGCCGATCCCGCAGGTTCGTGCCGGAAGCGACCGCCCGAGTGCAAACCCTCGTTCGACCCCACCGGCTGCGCCTGCATCCCCCTCCGCGTCGCCCGCGGTGACACATTCCCCGCTGCCCGACCGCGGAGCGCCACCCGTGCCCAAGGCCGCAGCAAAGCGGGATGCGGAACCCGTCCCGGTTGCGGCCGAGAAGGACAAGCCCAAGAGCAGCGCCGCACCGTCGGACGAATCGCCGCGCGCCCCGGCCATCCCGGCCCCCGCTTCGCCGACCGCGCCTTCGCCGGCCCCACCTCTGACGCAGCCCGAATCACGCCGGTCCGACCCGGCGCAATCTGCTCTCCCCGACCGCCAGGGAGTCCCCCTTTCGACTTCGCCCGGCGATGCGGCGACCCGCCTCGCTCACTCGACGACGCGACCCGACACAGCCTCACTCGCCCCGTCGGGCGCACCCCTTGTCGTCCCGATTTCCATCGCCTTCCCCGCCCGGCCTGACGGGGCTCTTGTCGAAACCTTCCCCGCCGCGCCGATAGAGCATTCGGCAATCTTCGAACGGGCGGTCGACGATCCCGGGCTCTCGGTAGCAGTGCTTCCCCACGCCGCCCACCTCTCGATCGTATCCCGCGGCGGCGATTTGGCCCTGCACGTGCGCGTGCGCGAGGGCACCGCCGATGTCAACGTCAGCGGTACCATGGCGCCGCTCTTCGACGCCAAGGCGCCCGAGGTTCGCACCGTGTTGGCCGGCGAGGGTCTGGAGCTGGGCAGCTTCGCGACCGGCCACCAAAACGGCCAACAGGGACAGCCGCAGGGGCAGCCGGATCCTTCTTCCAATGCCTTGCCCCCACAAACGGGCCTCGGGCTTCGCCGCCCGGCCCCAGCTTCTCCCGAGGTTCGCAGCATCTCGGAACATGGAATACACGTCACCGCATGAGGAATGGACCATGGCGATTCAATCCACCATCTCGGAAATCCAAAACTCCCAGGTTGCTGCCCAGCAGCAACAAGCGAAGAAGAACGATCCCACCGCCCTTGGCAAGAACGAGTTCCTCAAGCTGCTCACCACCCAGCTTCAGTACCAGGATCCCACCCAGCCCATGGACAGCACGGCGTTCGTCGCGCAGCTCGCTCAGTTCTCGACTCTCGAGCAGATGACCAACACCAATGACACCCTCGTCAAGATACTCACCGGCCAGGCCACCGCGCTGCAGACCACCGCGGCGGCCTTCGTGGGCAAGACCGCCGTCTTCAACACCGACCAAGTGGCGCTGACCGAGGGCAAGTCGGCGACCATCACGGCGAACCTGGCCCAGACGGCCGCCAACGTCACCATGACCATCCTGGACAGCAACGGCGAGACGGTCCGGACGGTGGGGCTTGGCGCCTGTCCTTCGGGCCTGAATGCCTTCACGTGGGATGGCCACGACGACGGCGGCGATCTCTTGCCACCCGGAATCTACACCGTACAGCTTGTGGCCACTGGCCTCGAAGGGAAACCTGTCGCGCTCACCCAAAGTGGCAGCGCGCCCATCACCGGGGTTGTCTTCAGCAATGGCGCTCCCAAGTTCATTGCCGGCGGCTCCCTTCTGCAGCTTTCAGACATTTCGGAATTGAACGAATAGCAACCAAAGGAAAGGAACGGAACATGAGTCTAATCACATCCCTCTACGTAGGCGCGAGCGGGATCAACGCAGCCACCGACGAGCTCTCGGTCGTGGGCGACAACATCGCCAACAGCAGCACAGTCGGGTTCAAGTGCTCCCGCGCAGCATTCACCGATACGATGGCCCAGCAACTCGTGGGCTCCACCGGCCAGCTCGGCCTTGGCGTCAGCACCGGCTGCATACAGAAGCTGTTCTCCCAGGGCGGATTCACGACCACGGGTCTGTCAACCGACGTGGCCATCCAGGGCAACGGCCTCCTCGTGCTCAAGGGTAGTCAAGGGGGAGTCAACGGAACCTTCTACACGCGCAACGGCCAACTCACGATCGACAAGGATGGCTATCTGACCAATCTTCAAGGCCTGCGCGTGCAAGGAATGCAGGCTGACGTTCTCGGAACTGTCACTGCGGGTCTCCTCGGCGACTTGCAGGTGGGCAATGCCGCCGCGCCCGCCAAGGCCACGGACAACATCACCATCCGCGGCAACCTCGACCAGACGGCCCCGGCGACCGACGCGAGCTTCACCCCTGCGACCGCCAAGGACACTTCCAACTTCACGACCACGATGACGGTCTACGATTCGCTCGGAAATGCCATCCAGCTAAACATCTACTTCTGCAAGAAGGCGGCGGCCGACACCGACCCAGGGGACTCGGGGGACTGGACCTATCACGTCATCACCGACGGCGGCAACCTTTCCCAGGACCCCTTAGGCGCGCCCACCACGGCCGGCACGGCGACCGAGATCGCCACCGGAACGTTGAGATTCGACACCGAAGGCCGGTTGATCTCGAACACCACCACCACCAACGGCTTCTACCCCAAGAACGCCTTGGCCCCACAGGCCTTGCTTTTCAACTTCGGAACCGGCACGGCCGACGGCGGCAGTGGCCTCGACGGCCTCACCCAGTATGCGGCCGCTTCCGCGGTCAGCTTCGTGACCCAGGCGGGGTCGAGCTCCGGGAGCTTGAGCAGCATTTCTATCGGCCAGGACGGCACCATCACGGGCGGTTTCACGAACGGCCAAACCCGCATCCTGGGCCAGCTCATCCTCGCCAACTTCAAGGCGCCGGATCAGCTCCAGCGCACCGGCTCGACCCTCTACACCGAGACACCCGAATCGGGCCCTCCAACCCTGGGCACGCCCTCCACGGCAGACCGCGGCAGCATCAATGCCGGTACCTTGGAGCAATCGAACGTCGACATCGCTTCGCAGTTCATCCGCATGATTGCAGCACAGCGCAACTTCCAGGCCAGTGCCAAGACCCTCACCACTGCAGATCAGCTCCTCGCCGAGCTGATGAACGTCAAGCGCATCTAATCAGTTAGCCCTAGCATGATGAAGGCTTCCTGAGTCGCGGGCCGGCGCCCTCAGAAGCGCCGCCCGCGCCTCAAGCGGAGGCCGCAGAAGACCGAGATCCGTAAGGAGAGCCCCATGATCCCATTGGTCCGTCTGGACGGCAGCGAGGTCGTCGTCAACGCCGAGTTGATTGCGACGGTCGAGAAGACACCAGACACCATGCTGACCATGACCACAGGCCACCACATCCTGGTCAAACAGCGCGTCGAGGACGTGGTGAAGGAGGTGCTTGCGTATCGACGCAAGATCTTCGCCGGACTTCTGGTTCTCCCCGAAGACCCAGAGCACAAGGAAGACAAGGAAGGGTAGTCGATGGATTTTGCGACGATTGGCGGCATCGTTTTCGCCATCGGGATGATCCTGGTTGGCCAGGCCATCGAGGGCGGCCACGCCGGATCCATCATGCAACTTACCGCGGCCATGATCGTCTTCGGCGGCACGCTGGGAGCGACGGCGGTTTCTTTTCCCCTCAAGGAGTTGGCTCGCGGCCTCAAGATGGGGGCTCAAGCCTTTCGCCAGAAGAAAAGCGATGTGCGGCAACTCCTCGATCAGGCAGTCGACCTCGCCACCATGGCCCGACGCGATGGCGTCCTCGCCCTGGAGCAGCGCATGCCAGAATTGAAGGACCCCTTTCTCAGTCGTGCGGTGGGCTTCATCGTCGACGGTGTGGACGCCACGGTGGCGCGCGACGCCCTGGAGACCGAGATCATGCGCGAGTTCGAGGAAGGCTCGGTAGGGGCGAAGGTCTTCGAGTCCATGGGCGGCTACGCCCCCACCATCGGCATCTTGGGCGCGGTGCTGGGCCTCATCCACACCATGGAGAACCTCAACGATCCATCGAAACTGGGCGCCGGCATCGCTGTGGCCTTCGTGGCCACGGTCTACGGCGTGGGCAGTGCCAATCTCATCTTCTTGCCTTTGGCCACGAAGATCAAGCGCAACGTGACCATCGAGAAGGAACGCCGGGTCCTCATCGCGGAGGCGGCCCTTTCCATCCAGACCGGCCTCAACCCTCGTGTCTTGCGCGAGAAACTCCTCGCCTACGCCGGACTCCACGAGACCCAAAAGGAAGAGAAGGCGTAGGTCTTGGCGAAGCGTGAAGTCCCCGAGGAGCACCCAACCCACGAGCGTTGGCTGGTGTCCTATGCCGACTTCATCACCCTGCTTTTCGCCTTCTTCGTCGTGATGTACTCGGTCAGCCGCGTCGACAACAAGCGCATGGTCCAGGTCATGCGGTCCATCAAATTCGCGATGCACTTCAAAGGAGTGGGCGGTGTGGAAACCATGCCCCTTTTCGACGGCCCCATCTCCGAGGGCGGTTGCGTGACGGCCGCTCCCGAACAGGAGCTGCCCACCCAGAGGCAGGTCGAGTCCATGGAGGCCATGCGCCGCCGCATGGAGAAGAAGTTCAAGGGCATCTTGCTCGAGAAGCCGGGCATGAACACCTCGGTGACCCTGCACACGGAAGGGCGGAAGTTGATGATCCGTCTTTCCGTGGCCCACTTTTTCGATCCGACGCAGGCCACGCTACGCCCGGAGGTCATCCCGGTCCTCGATGTGGTCGCCCACGAGCTGGCCCGCATGCGCCGCCCCATACGGGTCGAAGGGCATACCGATGACCATCCCATCCCGCGTTCTCGCTATCGCGACAACTGGGATCTCTCTGCATCGCGCGCCGCCTCTGTCGCGAGCTACCTCGAACGTGCGCACCGTATCCCGGGCAACCTGCTCAGCGCGGCCGGCTATGGCGACAGCCGTCCCGTCGCGACCAACGACACGGCCGCCGGCCGCGAGCTCAATCGCCGTATCGATCTGGTCCTCGAGGTACGGCCGACCGATAACCTCGACGCCATCGCGCAGTAAGAAAAGATCTCTAGCTGACGAAGACCTGTCTTGCCGCAATGATGCGACGTGTGGCGGCGGCCGAGTGAAGCGGATTCTGCGCCACCCGCTCCAGAAGCGGCAGGCCGCGCTTGCCGAGGAAGTACTGGGAGAATGCGCAACGCTCCAAGAGCGGCTCCTCGACCATGATCGAAAGCAGGTCCTTGGCGTCAGGGTTCGCGGGCGACAGATCGTCGTGCCGACGATCCGGCGGAAGGAAGGGCTCGGGCACCCAAGATGCGACGTCCGCGCCTGCCTGAGCCAACCCCTTGGCAATCTCTCCCAGCATCACCACCGACGCGCTTCGTTGTCCCAGATCCATGGCAACACGCGCCGCGGACAGAAGGCGCGAGACGTTGCACTCGCTCCTGATGCTGACGAGCAGGTTCGCCATCCCTCTCCGCGCGCGCGCGATCCGCTCGACAATGCCGCGTTGGGGGTCCTCGGCGCGAATCAGCTCCGCGATGGCGGCCAAGTAGACGAGGGCCCCTGGTCGATCACTGACGGCAGATCGGGTGGGCCAAAGGCAGCGACTCCAAGGGCGCGCTTCCACCCAGTCAGCCACGAAGTCACCCGCCCCGGCAACCTCGATTTCCGGCAATTCCATGTTCTCGGACACGAGCAGTCCCTGCGCCGCAAGCGACTGTGCGCGCTCCGGCGAGCAACCGAACACATTGAGGAGAAACCCATCATCCGCATCGGATGGAATCAGGGGTACGAGCACGTTGAGGCCGGGCAGGTGCCGGTAGAGGCCCATGCCGAGTGCCGAAATGGCGTCGAGCAATCCATGGTTCACGGTGGCGCCATGCTTGTACTCGAACATGACCAGGGGATCTTGCCGGGAGAAGAACTTCTGCGCGCGGGAGAGGATGCGAACCTCTTCACCTTCGGCGTCGAGTTTGACGAAGTCGATGTCCCGCCCGAAACTCTCGGCTTCGCCGTCGAGCGTGGTCAGGGCGACGGTCTCGCCCGATTGACCGGCCTCGTTGAGGCTGTTGAGCTCGGCGTTTTCCGCGATGCCCATGCGCGCCGAGCCCTCGTGATCGGACAAGGCACGGTCGATGACCTCGACGTTGTTGAAGCCGTTTCCGGCTACGCTTCGGTTGAGGAACGAGCGTGGCAAGCTGGCCGGCTCGTAGGCCCACACGCGCCCCTCGGGCCCTACCAGCTTGGCGCAGGTCAGGGTGTAGATCCCGTAGTTGGCGCCGATGTCGATCACCCCCATGCCGGGGCCAAGCCAACGCCGGATGAAGTGGATCTCGGATTCGAACCAGTCGCCCTGCTCGGCCAGAACGAAAGGAGTCATGAGGCGAAGATCGCCAGGTACCTCGATGCTCGATCCGCCCGGAATCGTGAAGGTCGCGCTGTTCTTGCCGGCTTGCATGGGATGATCGCCTCCCACCCTGCATCGGTGGTATCGCTTCTTGCCTTGAACATGGGTTTCGCACTTCGTGCGAAACGAGGGGAATCGAGCTTCCCCTTCCCTTTGACCAGGGCCCTCGGCAAGCGGGCGGCGCTTTGACGAAGAGTCGTCGCTGTCCATCTCATCTCTCCGCGCCCTCTGCGCTCTCTGCGGTTAGACTTCTCGAGGATGGCGCGGTTTGGTTGCTGCACGCGAAGATTTCTCCAACGGCTGCGTCGTGAGGCGGGAGGCTCCGGGCGGGACCCCTCAGGCTGAAGTGCTGGGGCACAAGCCGTGAACCCCTCAAGGCGCACCAAGGGGACGCGCTTCGCGCCGCGGACAAGCTCAACGCCGCTCTCGACCGATCAAGCCGAAGCCTGCCGCCTGAAGCCTGCAGCCCTCTTCGGTTGCGGGCGAAGCCCGCGCTGAGCAGTACCGCCGCCATGCCTGCCGGTAGCCGGCCTCGATGCCGCGGGCCAGGCGCCCGGCGTCCATGAGCGGCGACGCGCGCAGCTGGTCGCGCACGCGGGCGCGCAGCCCGGCCAAATCGTCGAGGCGCCCCGCCCAGGCAACCGCCTTTTCGACGTAGTCGTCACGATCCGTGGCCACCCAATCAGGCAGCCCGGCAGCATGGAGCAGGCTCGCTCCGACCCGGCCGGCGTGACACCTGCCCGCGAAGGTAAGAACCGGCGTGCCCATCCATAGTGCCTCGCAGGTTGTGGTCGTGCCGTTGTACGGGAAGGTGTCGAGCGCCATATCCACCTCGTGGTAGAGGAGCAGGTGATCCACGGCGGAGCGTTCGTGCCCCATCAGTCGGACGCGCCCTTCCACGTCGAGGCCACGCGCGGCGAAGGCGCGCACGATGCGCGCCTGGACTTTTTCGTCGCGGAGACCGCGTGCCTTGAGCAGCAGGGTGCTGCCCGGCACGCGCTCGAGAATGGCGGCCCAAGTGTCGAGGACCTGATCGTTGATCTTCGCCAGGTTGTTGAAGCTGCCGAAGGTGACGTGTCCCGCGCCTCGAGCCGGCAGCTCCACCAGGGGCAGATTCTTGCCCCACTCCGCCGGCTGGTACGCCAGGAACCCCCCTTCCACGCGCAGAAGGGTTTCCGTGTGCCAAGCGTCGCTGGCGCCGGGTGGATCGGCGACGGCGTCGGTGATGCGATAGTCCATTGCGCGCATGCCGGTGGTGTTGCAGTAGCCGAGGTAGGTGACCTGGATGGGGGCCGCGCGTTTGGCGAGGGCCGGCAGCCGGTTGTTCGAGGTGTGACCGGAGAGCTCGACCAGCACGTCGATGCCGTCTTCGGCGATGAGGGCAGCCAGCTCGTCATCGCTGGTGCGAAACGCGCTCCGCCATCGATTCGCCGCCGCCCTCATCCTCGCGGTCATCACGTCGTCGAAGTTGCCCGTGCTGTAGCAGGTGACGTCGACCTTGTCGCGATCGTGCGCCTCGAGCAAGGGAGCGATGAAGTAGCCCACCGAGTGGATGCGGAAATCCGGCGACAGGTACCCGACCTTGAGGATGCGTTCCGGATCCTTCACCGGCACCGGCAACGGGCGCGGGGGGCATTCCACAAGCTGCTGGAAGCGCCGATGCTCCGCCGCCACCCAGGCCGGATCCATGGTCGGGTCGTCATTGAGCGCCAGAAGATAGCTCGAAAAGATGCGCGCGTCGTTCGGCTTCTGCGCGATGGCCCGCCGGTAGTGCTCGCGGCACGCGGCCTGCTCGCCCTGGTCGCGCAGGTACAAGGCCATGTTGTTGAGCGCCTCACCGCAGTTCGGGTCAATCTCCAAGGCCCGGCGCAAAAAGCTCACGGCCACACCCGTCAACCCGGCGAGATTGGCCAGAAGCCCGAGGTGGGTGTAGGCCACGATGGACCGGGGTGCGAACTTGAGAACCTGCTCGAAGGCACCCTGCGCCTCGGCCATGAGCCGCAGGTCGTAGCACACAAGCCCGAAGTCGTTGTAATAGTTGGCGTTGTTCGGGTCGAGATTGATGGCGCGCGTGAGGTGCTGCAACGAGCTCTCCAGCTCGCCCGTCTGCGCGAGGCATTTGCCCAGGGCGCGCTGTGCTGGCGCGTGCTTTGGCTGGAGCTCCACCCAGCGCCGGGCATGCGGCAACGCTTCGCGAAAACGACCCGCCTCCATGAGGCCGTCGACACGCTTCTGCAGCAGGGTGAGGAAGTTGTGGCGAATCTGGTTGTCCTCGGGCGCCAGCGCGAAGGCTTTCGAGACATGCACGAACGCCTCCTCCCCCTTGATGCCCTGCTTTTCATACATCGTGGCCAGGTTGTTGTAGACGCCCGCGTTCTCGGTGCCCAAGCCGATAACGCGCAAGTAGGCATCCTCTGCCGCCGTCCAATCCCCCTCGGCGATGGCCCGGTTCGCCTTCTGACACAGAAGCACGGCCGTCTGCAGCTCGCCCCCCTCCTCGGGCTTGTGCTTTCTCCGCGCGCCGGCCTTCCTGCTCATGGCTTCCGTGAGCCAGAACTTCGGCCGATCGCCGCGATTTCTTTAAACTTCGAGCTTCAGATTCGCGACCTGGGTGAGATAGTTGCTGGCCTTCTGGTAGGTGCTTAGGAGGGTTTCCATGGCCGTGAACTGGGAGATGAGCCGCACCCGCTCGGCGTCCAAGTAGATCTGGATACGCGCCTCCTGGTCGGTCATGTCCAAGATGCTCGACTGCAGAGACTTCTGCTGGAGAACAAGCGTCCCGTCCCAAGTGTCCGTCTGGGCCTCGACCAAGTCGTCGATGGTGGCGGCGATGCCGGTGCTGGCAGTGGAGAAGATTGCGTTGGCGGCTCCTGGGTTCTCCGTCACCGCGTCGTCCATGGTCAGGGGGTTGAGGAACAGGGTTCCGTCACTTTGCAGCTCGAGTCCCAGATCCGCCAGGGTTCGCACGCTGCCGGTCGCGACCACGGTCTTGGATAGCATCTGCTGCATGCGCCTGTGGATGTTGAACGCGACCGAGTGATCGACCAGGGTCTGGCCGTAGCTCTGTGAGGGATCCGGTGCGAGCTGGCCCGAAAGGGTCGTGGCCAGATCATTGTAGGCCGAGACGAACGCATCGAGTCTGGTATCGGTCTCGCTCGCGTCCGCGGTAAAGCTCACGTTGTGGCTGACACCCGAATCGCCGGTCAGATTCAAGGTCACACCGGAAATGACGTTGGTGATGGTGTTGCTGGTTCGCGACACAGTCAAACCGTCGATCGACAATTGGGCGTTCTGCGCCGTCTGCAGCGACGCCAGGTCCAGCCCGGGATCGCTCACCACGACCAAGGCTGCCTCGGCGGTCGTTGCGTATCCCGTGCTGCTCCGAGCGACATTGAGGTAGTACCCGCTGTCGGTCGAAATCACCGATGCCGTCAATCCGGAGATGCTTGCGTTGATGGCCTCGGCGATGTCGGCCAGGGTCTTCCCGGTCGTGTCGATCGTGGCGGTGAGCGTGCCGTCGATGCTGAAGCGCAGATTCCCGTCAGGCACGATGTCGGCGTCCTGCGCCGACGCGAAGCTCTCGGACCGCAGCTTGGCCTCCTTGGCCAGTTGCGACACCTGAATCGTGAAGTTGCCTTCCGCCCGGGCCGAACCGCTCACCGTGAAGTCATCGTAGGTCGTCGTGGGCCGAATCGAGACCACGCCGTTGGTGGAGAGATCCTTCGCCGCGGTCTGCAGGGCCTTGAGCTGGGTCACCATCGTGCCCAAGGTCGATATCTGGACCTGGTAGTCGCTCTGCCTCCGCTTGAGCGCATTGAGCTGGCCCGATTGGGCCGCGATCAACGCATCGACAATGGCCCCCGTATCCAAGCCTGAGGCCAAACCGCCGACTTGAAAAAGCGCGGACGTGGAACTTGCCATGGCCGAGTCCCTCCAATCTGGATATCGGCACGCTTCCCGGCCGGCTTAAGGACCCGCGGGAAGATAGATGTGTGAATTTGGGCGGTCGAGGCGCCCGGCTGGCGAGGCGCGAGGAGGAGGAATACTCGACGTATTGCGACGACGAGCAACGACGCCAGCCGGGATGGATCGGCCGTCCAAAT
>Ga0172364_10004700_pt1 | contig 10865 bp, 5 predicted proteins | sample LakKivSesite10cm_FD_114545 | JGI IMG/M metagenome (GOLD analysis project Ga0172364, IMG submission 114545) | Sediment microbial communities from Lake Kivu, Rwanda - Sediment site 10cm | ecosystem: Environmental > Aquatic > Freshwater > Lake > Sediment | place: Rwanda: Western Province, Lake Kivu... | reverse complement strand
TTTCCACGGACTGGCTTGAAACGTAAAAGCGTGGCTCTCTATGGAAGCCCTATCCCTGCCTGTCACTTCGAAGAGAGCGTTGACGTTCTCCGATTCTGCTATCCCTTCCACGTGGAGAGAATCCCCTGCGGAGAACGACTGTTGCGCCAGGGCAAAGGCAATTTCCTTTTTCGGAATGGTCAGCCTCAGGGCAGGATCTCCGAGCAACGTGTACTGGTACACTTCAGACAGAGGAAGATCGCCGCTGTAGGTTAAAAGATAGGCCGTTTTGGCCCTCATGAGCATTTCACCCAACGTTAAATCGGGTTCTGAAGAGAGCACCTGGAAAAACTCCTGAAGCAGATAGTAATCGTTCCAAAGCCAACCCACGCCTGTGGCACCCCAAAAGGCCACAGCCCCCACCTCCTGTTGATTGAACAACGCCTCACCCAGACATTTTCGGCTAGGGACAAAATCTGCGGTAAAACAGGTCATGCTGGTCACCACAGGCAGCCTTCCCTTGTTTTCGATGAACGGGACATCGTCCAGATCCAAAAGACCGGCGTCGGCCCAAACCGCCCCTCCCCCATGCCCCCGAAAGTTCATCAACGCCACTCCCTCTCTAAAATGGCGAAGCAGATCCTCGGTTCCTCCGACATTGGGATCCGATGGGCTTCCTCCAAGGTAAAGTCTCTCCGGATGCAAACTGGAAACCATTGTCTCCTGAATCAAACTTTCGGACTGATTATAAAAATCACCTCCCCGTCCTCCGGCACCAATGAGAAGATACCGGTTTCTCCAGAGGCCTTCTGCATTTTTTTCGTAATCCACAATTTTATTCACGACGGTTTGCAAATCCGTTCTGGTCCTTACCGGCAGTCGTCCAATGGCCACATCCGGTATCCCATCGTCACCGTCCAGGAGGGCGTACCAGTGATCCGAAGCGGCAGCCCCGTACTTCACCGTCTGAAAATGAACAACCGGAATGAGATTCCCCTGCTCAGGAGCTGCTCTGTTGTTATAGGTGCCGTCTCCCACCAGAAGCACATACCGGGGAGGCGGAGACCAATGACTTCTCGCGTACCTTAGAAATCTGCGAATGGCCACAGGATTCGGTATGCCTCCATTGAATGTGTCGTAGATGGCGTTCAGATTCACGACTTCTACCTGGAGACCCTGATCTTTTCTCAAGTCAATGAGATCTCTCAAACTCTCTTCCCCCAGAGAATCGGACGGAGTGATCATGATGTAGTCCGCCCCTTTTCCTGACGAGCGCAACCCTGCATCCGGAATGACAGCCACACTGTCAGGAACGGCTTTTCGTGAAGCAGCCACGGCGATGTACTCCGTCTCTTCGCTGATCACTCTGTCCTGAAATATCACAGTGTAGGTTTTCTGACCGAGGGAATCGGTGACAGACACAATTTCGTTTCCAAAAATTCGGCTGATTCCTTTTTTGTACAGCTCGATCTGAGAACTGGTAAAACCCCGGATCTCAAAACGACACATTTTCCCTGTACTGAAAGGAGGCGCCCGGAATCGTAAATAGTTATCGTCCGCCTTATACAGTCTGGGATACGTAATCTCAAACCAGTCCAGAAGAAGTTGCGCCAACTCTCCTTCTTCCGATCTGTTCATAATGATGAGTTGATTTTTGCCATCCTTAAGATAGGTGGGACTGAATCCCGGACTTTCCAGAAGCATCTCCTGATTTCCCTGCCAGGTCCCGCCAATGACCTTCCTCTCGTTGACATACATTTCCACCGAATGGATTTGGGAACTTGCCGATTGACCTCGGCACTTGACTCGGACAGCCACCAACTGGGAAGCGTAGTTATCGGGCGAATTTAAATCAAAAGAGAATTCTCTCTTCTCACCTCCGACAATGGGAGAAGACGTAAACCAGTGATCCCCTTCATCCGTATCTATTGCGTATGGAAGGCGGTGAAAATAACTGTCTTTCTCTTCGTGCTGGGTAAAAAGGTACGACAACGGAGCAGATTGCGATTCGGAGGGCCATCCTTCTTCTTGGGCCAGCCGCAGTCCATTTTTTTCACCCAACGCAAGCCAGTACACATTCTGCGTGGCGAAAACATCCAGTCGTGTTTCACCCGAATGGCCGGTGTCCCACAAAGGTTCGCCCCAGAATTCGATCGCATCCGAATCGTCAAAGGATCCGTCCTCTTCGCCCTGAATCCGTATGGGAATCTCGCCCGTGGGTCCCACAATTCGAAGAAGGCGCGGATCCATCCCTGTTAGATCCAAACCGGCTTTCGACATGCTTTTGTGAGACAGACAAAACACCCCTTCATGGTCAATGAATATTTTGAGCCGTGGAAAAAGATTTCCAATGGGCTGATCGGCACCTTGCGACAGAATTGTGGGTTTCTCCGAAACCGAAGACAGCGACTTTTCCCGGACAAGAGAACGCAAAATATCTACCCGACGGTCGTTCTCCAAAACCGGTTCAATTGCTTTTCCCACTGCCTTCAACGTCAATTCCTTGACCCACTGATAACGATCTCCGGAAGTCGCGAGACGGCAGGGATAAAATCCAATCAGAAACGCATGCTTGTCTCCAGACAAGCCCATATACCGCTCTTCCCACAGGTCCCCCATCGGTGCTTTTGGGGACACACTATCTGTAACTTCTTTTTCCGTGCCAATTGGGACATCCTCGACCTGGAAAACGGGAACCTTTGTCTTTCGCGTTTCAATTTTCTTCTCCGTTACTTCCACATGGATGGACCTCTCCTTCGCCACAATAAGCACACTCCCAAAAATTGCGGGCAATAAGAGTACCGGAGTTCGATTGTTTCCGACCGAAGACTCGAAAAGCCCGGGTTCGGGAAAATGCATGGAGATGAAAAGGGTGTCCTCGGAAGGGCGATTGATGGAAATGGTTGTCTGGCTCTTGAGAGCGGCGGGCAACAACACAAATCCTAACAAAATGGTCCGACGCCACCTTTTTTGTTTTAACAGATTCATACCTGTGTTATTTGGAACGGGGCTTGCGGAGACCATACTGAATCGCCTGGTTGAGGATTTGAAGCAGACGGTCGTAATTGATATCTTGGACCATTTCTCCATTTTCTACGATGGCAATTTTCCCTGTTTCCTCAGAAACAACAATGACCAACGCATCGGATTCTTCGGTCATTCCAATGGCTGCCCTGTGCCGGGTGCCCCAACGGTGTTCCAGTATCGGATCCCTGCTCAGAGGCAAAATACACTTGGCTGCTTCGATAATATCGTTCTGTATAATGATGGCTCCGTCGTGGAGTGGCGATCTGGGATTGAAAATGGAAACAATTAGGGAAGCCGAGACCATGGATTGAATCTTGATTCCTGTTTCCGTAATCGCTTTTATCCCTGTATCCCGGACAATAACAATGAGACCTCCGTATCCCCGTTGGGAAAGTTCAACGGTCCCCCGAGCGATTTCTTCAATCACCACACTGGTCTGTTCTTTCGTAAAATATCGAATAATACGGCTCTGTCCCATCAGTGTCAATATTCTCCGGAGTTCCGGCTGAAAAAGAATTACAAACGCAAGAAGCCAAACCGTACGCAGATTCCTAAAAATCCAGGTCATCTCCTGCATGTGAAAGGCCTCGGCTAAAAACGAAACAATAAAAATAAGGACCAGTCCGATGAACATCTGAACTGCACGGGTCCTGCGTACGATGAGGTACAGGTTGTAAATGATGTAGGTCACCAAAAAAATATCCAGTACATCAATAATGCCAATGGGTAAAAAACCGATTCGAAAAAGTGTGATATTCATATCCTATCCCAATTGTGCCACGTTTCGTGTTTTTTGAGGATTCTCTTTTTCAGGCGTTTTTTATCTTATCTGCAATACGTGCCACCTGAACCATCTCCTTGACATCGTGAACGCGTACGATGTTTGCCCCACGAAGTATGCTGATCGCTACTGCGGCGGCTGTTCCTATCAGGCGATCTTCCTCCGGAAGACCCAGCGCCCATCCAATGAAAGATTTCCGAGACACGCCAATAAGAAGCGGGCATCCAAGACGTTGGAATTTGTTCAAGTGTTTCAGTATCGTGCAGTTGTCCTCCCACTTCTTTCCAAAACCGATGCCCGGATCCACAACAATATTCTCTTTTGGAATGCCGGCATCCAACGCTTTCCTTATACTCTGGTTCAGGTAGTCGTATATTTCGCCGATGAGATCTTTGTACTCCGGCTTTTTCTGCATATCTTTGGGAGAACCTTTGATGTGCATCAGGACAACAGGAACGCGGTAGCGGGCCACTGTGGAGGCCATCTTCGGATCAAAACGAAGACCGCTGATATCATTCACAAGATGGGCGCCTGCCTGAAGAGCGGCCTCAGCCACTTCTGACTTTCGCGTATCTATGGATACGGGAACAGAAATTTTCCCTTGAAGCTTCTCAATCACAGGCAGGACACGCTGCATCTCTTCGGAGGTGCTCAACGGATCTGCCCCCGGACGGGTGGACTCGCCTCCGATATCAATCAAATCCGCACCCTCTTCCACCATTTGGTACACGCGTTCAACGGCTCGACTGGAGTCGAAATACTGTCCGCCATCGTAAAAAGAGTCCGGTGTCACATTGAGAATGCCCATCACATGGGTTCTTTCTGAAAGGTCAAGCTTCTTGAAACCGCAGTCCAAGAGAAATGGCGTTTTTTTCTTCATACCTTCGACATCTCTTTCACGTTCCTGCATAACGCAACCGAAGCCAATTCAAAGGGCATACCCGAGTGAATACGTGTGCTCATGAATGAACTCCCCCGTTGCTTGTCTGCCGTAGGCAGGCCCGCCAGAGGTGGGCTTGTCTGCCGTAGGCAGGCCTGCCCGCCTGTGGCGGGCGTAAAGGATGTTTGTTCATTGTCATGTATCAATTGAAACAATCGTTTTCTTGCTTCCTCGGTAAACACATCGTCTTTGCCCCTGCCGCGATGAAGCCGTTCGCGAAAATAATGGATCGCCTTCTGCCGATCTCCCCTTTTCGCATAAATCACACCGAGATAAAAATGGCTGTTGACATGGCGGTTCAATTCAATGGCCTTTTCAAAAAAAAGAATCGCCTTGTCTTCCTGGCGGCTGTTATAATAGGCAATCCCCAGATTGTAGTACGCATCCGCGTAGGTGGGCGATATCTCCAGTACTTTTTCATACACCCGAATGATATTCACCACATCGTTTCGAAAAACGTACAGCTTCCCCAGCGCCAGAAGACCGTTCAACGATGTCGGATGGATCGCCAAAAGTCGAATATAGGTTTTTTCTGCTTTTGGGGGTTTGTTGCGAAAATAGTACTGTTCTCCCAAGGCAATCCATGCCTGTTCAAAAGCCGGATCTATGGACAGCGCCTTTCTCAAAAGTGCTTCTGGATTTCGAAATCCCAAATCGTTGTATCGGGAAGGATGAAGCCGGGTGAACAAGAAATAGACAAAAGGATCATTCCCATCCCACTTCAGAGCCTTTCGCAGAGCTCCCTCTGCTTTATTCCATCGGGATTGTTGAATGTACAATTTTCCCAAAAGACGGTAGGCCTGAGCGTCTGTCGAATCATTTGCAAGTATCCGATGGAGGTAGTGCGAAGCTTCAAGATACACATCGTCTGCGTACTTCCCTTCGTCCTGATACTGAAACGCCTTTTCCAATAAAACCGCAGCCAATCCTTTCAGAAGGAACGAGGATGTGGAATCGCTTTCGAATCCCGACCGATAATACTTTTCTGATCGTTGCATATCGCCAAAAAGCTGGGCACATTTTGCCGTGCCGTAACTTTTCCACACCGATTGTGGAGGCAAAGAAATCGAAACAGGGCCCCTGGAATTTGGAAGAAACGAATCGGTGACCTTTTGCGTTGCAGATCTGAAAAAATGCGCGGGCATGCCAAAACGGAGGGAATCCGAAAATTCCAAAAGGCACTGATTTTCCCTTAGATCGTAAAAAGCAATTCCAACGACACACCCTTCGCTAAACTGAACTTGGACCGTCTCTGTGATGAGGTAATCCAATCCGATGCGTCTGCCGTAATTGCGAAGATAGGAGACGTTTGAAAGAGAATCTTGGGCAATCGCGCCGAAACTCCAATCCAGCGGATAGAGCAAACAGGTTTTCGGATTGGTCTTTTGTAAGGAATCGCTGATCCCTTCTGTAATAATGATGTCCAACCACGGGCTTTCGCCGAAAATGGGAAAGCACCCCATCCGGATTTGTCTTTTCGAAGCACACTGGATGCAACAAAAACCCACCAAAAATAAAAGTAGTCCCCATCGAAAACTGAGGAGGTCTAGGCTAAAGATACGCAATAAGGATGTCTTTGATTTGTCAATGTGTAGAACGATGCGCATACCCCCAGGCGGTAAAAAAGGTATTTGTATTATAAGGCGCTGCTCTCACACTGTTTTTTTTATTTGCGACCCAACTTTTCTCTGCTTTGACATGGTCAGAGCGGCTGGAGCCGGTTTCTCCGCAGAGTGGGCACCTTCCTGCAATTTGTCTTTTTTGCCTTTGGGTGAAAGTGTTTTTCCTTGAATAATCTGATCTATCTCCTCACCGTCAAGAATCTCTCTTTCCAGAAGTGCTTCGGCCAGACGATGGAGGATTGCCTCGTTCTTCTGCAAGAGACTCTCTGCATGGCTTGCAGCCTCCTGAATGATTCGTTTCACCTCTTGGTCAATAAGAACGGCTGTGGTCTCGCTGTAGTCGCGATGTTGCGCAATCTCTCGACCCAAGAAAATTTCTTCCGCTTTTTTGCCAAAGGTCACAGGACCCAATTTCTCGCTCATCCCCCATTCGCATACCATTTTTCTGGCCAGTTCGGTGGCCTTTTCGATATCGTTTCCCGCTCCTGTACTCAGTTCTTTCAGCACAATAAGTTCCGCTGCACGTCCTCCCAACATGTGGGTCATCAAGATTTCGCAATAGGATTTGGTATAATTGTGTTTTTCATCAATGGGAAGGAAGGAAGTGAGTCCCAAAGCTCTTCCTCGTGGAATGATGGTCACCTTATGGACCGGATCGGACCCAGGAATCAGCTTGGATACCAGCACATGTCCCGCTTCATGATACGCTGTACTCTTCTTTTCATCTTCTGTGATGATGAGACTTTTTCTCTCGACACCCATCATCACTTTATCCTTCGCTTCCTCCAAATCGCCCATTTCCACCTTTTTCTTGTCGCGGCGTGCTGCCAGTAGCGCGGCTTCATTCACCATATTGGCCAGATCGGCTCCGGAGAATCCGGGAGTCCCTTTTGCCAAAACAGAAATGTCCACGTCCTTTGATAAAGGAATTTTTTGCGTGTGTACTTTCAGGATTCCTTCCCTTCCGCGAACGTCGGGACGATCCACAACAACCTGCCGGTCGAATCTGCCAGGTCGCAGAAGCGCCTGATCCAGAACATCGGGACGGTTGGTGGCGGCCAGAAGAATCACGCCCTCATTGGCCTCAAATCCATCCATCTCCACCAAAAGCTGATTCAAGGTCTGTTCTCTTTCGTCGTGTCCTCCTCCCAGGCCGGCGCCTCGATGCCTGCCCACAGCGTCAATCTCATCAATGAAGATAATACAGGGCGCATTCTTTTTCCCCTGCTCGAAAAGGTCTCTGACACGAGAAGCGCCTACACCGACAAACATTTCCACAAAGTCCGCGCCCGATATGTTAAAAAAAGGCACACCCGCCTCTCCTGCCACGGCCCTCCCCATCAACGTCTTCCCCGTACCCGGCGGTCCCAAAAGAAGAACTCCCTTGGGTATCCTGCCTCCCAGCATCTGAAACTTTTCCGGCGCCTTGAGAAAATCAATGATCTCGCTGAGTTCCTGTTTGGCTTCGTCGGCACCTGCCACATCTTTAAACGTGACTTTGGGGAAATTCTCCGACAGAAGCCGTGCGCGGCTCTTGCCGAAGCTGAAAATGCCTTTGGTCCCGCCTCCTCCCTGAAGCCGTCGTAAAAAGAAAAGGTAGAGAAACACCAAAAGGATCCACGGCAGCATACTCAGAAGATATCCCCACCATTCGGTGGATTTCTTTTTAAATTCGTACAGCAATCCCAACCTGTCCCACTCATTCACCATATCCCGGTCTACGAAGGGAAGGGTGGTCTTGAAGCGGTTGAATTTTTGAACATTGTTGTTTCGTACAATGCTTTCTTCGTACTTCAAAAAACCGTGAAATTCCTGTTCTTGAATATTGGCCCTTTCAATGGATCCTTTTTCCAGAAACTGGCGGTATTCCGAGTACGTTACTTCGATCTCCTTCGATTTCCGCAAATTGAAAATCTGTACCAGATACACGGTCACTAAAAAAAGAAGCACCCAAAAAAAGAGATTTTTAGTAACCCGCTTCCACTGAAAATTGTTTTCTTTTTGTGTTTCTTGTTTTTTACTGTTCATTCTTCTCTATGTCCTATACAAACAAAATGGCACCTTTATATACGCTCTATCCTGTATTCAATGTTCCAAGTTATACTTCAAAGGGATAATTTCGACTTTGAGAATCTTCTCTGTCCTTTCCGTCACCTTGTACCGCTCGTTGATTCGAAAGCCTGCTACCCACAGAATGTGATCACGATCTACAAGCAAAGGAACGGAAGAACGGCGGTAGTTTGGTACGCCCTCATCCACGAAAAAATCGTGCAATTTCTTTTTCCCCTTCATCCCCAGTGGAATAAATCGGTCTCCTGCCTGAAACGTACGCAGCATCAAAGGAAATCGGATGGCATGATAATCCAGATATTCAATGTTCGAATCCAAGGCAAAATCAATCGTGCGCTGCCCGCTTGCCAACACGTCGGAACGAAATTGCATACGCGCGGGGGAAAATTCTACGGTTTGACCTACGTGTACGATGGTGGGCGGAAAAGACGCACGTCCCTTGATGATAGCAAGCGTATTCCGGCTTCTTACAACCTGTCCTTCTCCATCAAATTCCACAATTCCGCCACTTTTCCCTTTCTCTGCAAGGTGCAGGATTCTCTCCATTTCAAAAGAACGTACTTGACGTTGAAAAATTTCCTCAACGAGCTGAATTAAAACAATCTTCTGAATAGCTTTAAAATAACTTAAAAATTTAAAAATATCAAGGATAATTTCATTCGGCGACTTCTCCAGAATGATCTGTTTTCTTGCTTCCTTTGCCGCATAGTCGAGGAAGGTTTCCACTTCCTGGACAGCCATTCCGGATCGGCAAATCCCAGAGATCGCGTGACCGCCGACCGCTTTCTCCATGGAGCGAATCACGTCCATCCGTACTCTGTTGCGCAAAAAATACCGACTGCGATTGGACGCATCCTCAACCCAACGCAATTTTCTTTCTTTAACGTAAACTTCTATCGCCTTTCGCGATGCAAACAAAAGGGGACGAATCACCTGCCCCTGCTTCGGACAGATTCCTCTCAATCCCCTGAGCCCTGCTCCTCGGGACAAATTCATGAGAATGGTTTCGGCCTGGTCGTTTGCCTGATGGCCCAGAGCAAGCCGGTCAAAATCCAGCTGATTTAAAACGGATTTTAAAAATCCAAAACGGACTTGGCGTGCCCCTTGTTCAATCGAGCATTTATGAATCTTCGTATACGCTTTGACATCCACTTTGAGGGAGTGAAAAGGAAGACCCTTCAAGCGAACCCAGTCTCTCACAAAGGATTCGTCCTGATCTGCCTGGAGCCCTCTCAAACCATGATTCAGGTGCGCTACTGCCAACGTCAAATTCCACCGGCTGCGGATCCTTAAAAAAAGATCGAGCAACGTCACAGAATCCATTCCTCCGGAAACGGAGACGACAATTTTATCCCCTTTTTGAAGAAGGGCATTTCTTTGAATAAATCCTTCGAATGCACCCAATAGGTCCATTTGGCCCCTAAAATAAAAACGACCTTCCTTCTCTGAAAGGTCATTTGCCGATTTCCCTACGTTCCCTGCTCAGTAGTAGCGGTGCAGGGATTCGAACCCCGGACACGCGGATTATGATTCCGCTGCTCTGCCAGCTGAGCTACACCGCCCAATTTTGGATACAAATGTAAAGAGATTCGATTTTAAAGTCAAGTATTTTTCCGATTGCATGGCCATCTATGTGGAGGTATCCAAATTGTCGGCTTTCTCCAAATAGGGAACGGACTGTTTTTTATTGACCTTCAGATGAAAGGACAATACATGTTTTTCAATCGTATCCGCCGAAGGCATGTTCACTATTTCTCTTGCAAACTCTTCACACTCACCTATAGAAACCGCGCGCACCCGCTCTTTCACTTCGGTTAACATCAGGGGACTCATGCTAAACTGCCGAAGACCGAAGCCCAAAAGCATCGCGGTATAAAATGGATTTCCTGCCATTTCTCCGCAAAGGGCCACCGATATGCCGGCCTTTTTGGCTGCTTGAATAGTTCGAAAAATAAGATTCAATATCGCGGGATTTAAAGGTTGATAAAATTTTGCTACTTTTTCGTTGTTGCGATCCACAGCCAAGGTGTACTGAATAAGATCATTGGTTCCAATACTGAAATAATCCACATATTCTGCAAGCCGGTCGGATAAAATTGCCGCAGAGGGAACTTCAATCATAATGCCCATCTGGATATTTTTATCAAAAGGGACACCTTCTTTTTCAAGTTCTCCTTTCGTCTCATTCAGCACATTTCGGATCTCCAGAATCTCTTCAAGGCTCGAAATCATCGGAAAAAGAATCCTTACTTTCCCATGGGCACTTGCCCTTAGAATGGCCCTCAACTGGATTTTAAAAACATCCTTTTCCTGAAGAGAAATGCGAATGGATCGCCACCCAAGAAAGGGATTGCTTTCCTCCTCCACGCCTTGAAAGGGCAAGAATTTATCTCCTCCGAGATCGAGAGTCCGAATGGTGACAACCTTTTCTTTCATGGATTCGACA
>Ga0172364_10004699_pt1 | contig 10870 bp, 10 predicted proteins | sample LakKivSesite10cm_FD_114545 | JGI IMG/M metagenome (GOLD analysis project Ga0172364, IMG submission 114545) | Sediment microbial communities from Lake Kivu, Rwanda - Sediment site 10cm | ecosystem: Environmental > Aquatic > Freshwater > Lake > Sediment | place: Rwanda: Western Province, Lake... | reverse complement strand
TCCTCGTGCCGTCCGACGACCAGGCCAGAGCCATCGTCTTGTCCCCGAAGGCATTGCTCCTCTCAAGGGTGCACTTGGTGACCTGGTCCGAGCCCAGGTCGTAGATCGCCAATTCCTGGTAGGCCAGGTTGTAGACGATTCGGGTAGAGTCCGGCGACCAAGACAGATCCTCAACCCTGGTGGTGTGGTTGGCCATGCTCCAGACAAGCCGATCCCCGGGCAGCCAACCATAGATTTCCCCGCCCCTGCATGCTGCATAGATGCGCCCATCAGGGCAGATATCAACTGAGACCACCTCTGACCCTGCACGAAGGATCTCCACCAATCCTGCCGCGGATTTGACCCCCACCAGATCGCTCACCAGCATGCTCCACAGCCTGACATCACCGTCTATCGAGCAAGACGCCAAGACCGAGCCGACAGGCGACCAGGACAGATCCGTCACCATGGATCTGTGACCAGACAGCTTCTCATAGTAGCCAGCTCTCCCCCAGACCTCCCAGGCATCGATCACACCGTCGGAGGAGCCTGCTCCCACAAGAAGGTCCAACCCGTTCTCGGCCGTCGGATTCCAGAAAAGGGAAGTGAAGAGCCCGCGCCTTGCCGGAACCGACTGCAACTCAAGGGCTGGATAGCTCCACACTCTCACATTCCCCTCCCCATACCCAACGGCAATCATCGTCCCATTCCCCGACCAGGCCAGGCTGGAAGGCCCCTTCGAGAGCTGCGACTCGCTTGCGACCCTGCCCACCAGGCTCCCGGCCGAGTCCCAGAAACACATCTGTCCATCGATACCGAGTGTGGCCAGGATCTCTCCATCAGGCCTCCATTCCAGGTCGTTCACCCGTCCGGCATGACCCGTCCAACTCTTCAAAGTGCTTCCCTCGCCCGTCAGGATGACAATCATCCCCGCGGTCGATCCAGCGGCCAAGAGGGCGGAGTCATCTTTCCAGTCGAGCGCTGAGACAGCCGACCCCCCGGGCATTCCAGCTGTGAAGACAACCCTGTCCAGGTCGGGGCCGGAGAGACCCACCACCTCGCCGCTCTCCAGACCGATCGATACCAGACCGGTGGATGAGCACCTCAACCGGGTTAGGCCTGACATGCCTATGTCTTTGGCAAGGATTGTGGGCGTGGGCGAGATATCCCAGACCCGGACACTGCCACCCATTGATCCTGTGACGATCCTGGATCCGTCAACAGTCCACGAAACCGAGACAGTATCGAAATCGGTTGGTCCCAGCGACAATACCAACTCCAAGGTTGAGCCGTTGTAGATCCGCACCCAGTCCCAGGATGATACTGCCAGGAGGGAGTCATCAGGCGACCAAGCCATGCCGGCAAGGCTCCTGGGCGCCGTCTTCACCTGCACGGTCTTCCTGGCTGAGGCATCCCAGAGACAAAGTGTTCCTTGGCCTGAGGGAGCATAGGCCAGCACGGCGTCATCGTTGCTCCAAGCCATGCTGAGCGCAGGACTGTTCACCGGGATCTTTGAAACAGTTGACCAGTTGGAAAGGCTGGAAACGTAGACGTACCCCACACCCCCATACGTGATGGCAACTAGATTCGACCAATGGGAGAAAGCACTGCCAAGGACGTTGCTAGGCGCATCCAGCTCCCCGAGCAGACTTCCATTCACAAGGTCCAGGAATACGTGTTTATCGCCGATCTGGCCGATGACAACTGCTTCATCACCGACCCAAGCTGGCCACCCTGAGGACCGCAGCGAGGACACTGCTCTGCCTGTCTTGTCAAGAATCACGCATGAGCCGTTCTCCAGCCCGGCCAAGATCTTGGCGCCGTCGTGGGACCAGAAGGCATTAGCCCTGGTCCCAGTTATTGGCTTCGAGACAAGCTTTCCCTCCATTGTCCACAGCTGCAAACCCTCCCCGGATCCGGTCATGATAAGGTCGTCCGTTGGGCAAACACCAAGAGTCGACAGGCTGCCCAGTCCAACTGTTTTCGTCGGCTCGACTAGAAGGGTCGCACCAGACCCGTTTTGTACACATGCACAGAGTACTGGGACAACCAACAGTAAGAGTCCCATTCTACCGGATTTGTCCATCACGCTCATCTCCCTTGCGCCCCGTCAGGTCGCTTGCCCAACCCACTCAACCGGGAAGAAGCCAAATCGGCCAACAACATGGATCCCATCACCCCAACACAGGCAAATCGGCCAGCAACCATGATGGTCACCTTCCTAGCTTTCGCCAGATGTAGAGCACGCTCGCCGAGACACCGAATTGCACTGCAACCATATCCCAAGGTATGCCCTTTTCGTGCATCTTCTGGGCCTGGGGGAGTAAGTCCCTCCCGACAGATGAGAGGGATCTGTACTTGCCGACAGTCCGGGCGGAAGGCTTTGCGGATTCCATTCACGCTTCATCCTCCCCTAGGGTCCCACCCTAGTAGCGATCGTTTCACAGACTTACTTGAGGCTCTTAACCATACGGCTCAATCTGGGCTCAACGAAACGGAGACCAGACTGCCGCATGCTATGTCCTCGGTCCCGACGGGAACCACTCGGGAATAGGACGAGTAACATTTAAGTATCTCAGATATAATAAATGTTTGGGCAGGGCGTGAGCGACGGAAACGTCCCTCGGGCGCAGCGCCCGAGAGAGATCTGTTAAGAGAGGCTTGAGACGAAGGGCAATCTAGTTTCCTGGTGGTTACGATGTCTACACCGAATGCAACCATTCTTGGGAGGTCTTTCGGCCTGCACATACTTGACGCTTTGCGTGAAAGGCCTGAGCTGAGCTTCTCCGCCCTCCTGTCTGAGCTTGGCATGAACAGGGCCACGTTGAGCCGGACCTTGGCGGATCTGGTGGCGCAGGGCTACGTTGAGAGGAGGCCCTTCGGACGCCACAGGTACTACACGATAACCGATGAGGGCGCTACGAAGCTCAAAGAGCTGAGTAGCCCCATCCTAACCGAGGACAGGATCGCCCAGCTCGTCTTCAAGGGCTTGAGCGAAAGGGGAATCCTTGAGCGCTACCCTGGCGTCTCGCGAGAGTCTATTCTGCAGGCCAGTCGGTCGAAGATCCCTTCGATGATCAAGAAGATCGAGCAGGAACTGGACGAAGAGCTTGGGAAAGGAGGATAGCAAGTTTGGGGGTTGTGGTTTGAACAAGGACCCGATGAGACCGACTCTCCCACCCGGCCTTGAGCTGATAATCGCCCGGGCCATCGCAAGGGAGATGAGGCGAACCAAGTTCGAGAGATCGGTGCTGGAGTTTCTGATCTCGCACCGTGGCATGAAGGTGCCTCAGGGTGCCGATTCCGTCTTGGACGAGCTGCTTGGCTTGGCGATCTCAAAGCCAAGGTGCTCGATCTGCGGAGACCGTTTCCCCTGGGAAGAGATCGAACGCTGCTCAGCCTGCGGAAGAAGGTACTGCAAACAATGTTCGGGCCAGGATGCCTGCAGGAAGTGTGCTGAAGCGGCAAGTGCGTCCCAGGCTCGGCTACTCCTGGAGTCCATCTGGTGCGGCGTGGGGATCTTCGGAGTGGCCTCTCCGCAGATGCTGTTCCTCTACCTCTTGACCGAGGACCCGCTGGCGGCCCTCTACTCGGGCATCTCACTTACGGCCCTGTGTGCGTGGCTTGCTCACCAGAGGAGCTACCCATGGAAGGCCGCTGCACGGCTCGTCACATGGCGCTAGATCGACTCCTGCTGTCTCCGGAGGGGAACGCAGGGGGATTTGACTACGGGACACCTTGACCAGGGAAAAACGGGCAGCGCCCGGGAACTAGACGGCCCAAGTGCCGACTGTGCAAGGAAAGGAAACCCGCAAGAGAGATCCCCAGACAGACCCTTGGAGTCCTTCGGTTCAACGGAGTGGAGGACTCTTCTTCGATTCAGGAAAGGTGCTCCGTTGGCTGAATTCCAGAATGTCTCAAAGAGCTATCCTGCACCGGGGGGCCGAGTCGATGCGTTGAAGAGCGTGTCCCTTGCACTTCAGCAGGCCGAGTTCTGCGCCATCGTCGGTCCCTCGGGCTCGGGCAAGTCCACGTTGCTGCACCTAATGGCAGGCCTCATCCACCCAACCAGCGGCAAGGTTCTCTTCAAGGGGCTGGACCTGAACCTCGGCGAACTCTCAATCAGAAAGCTGATCCTCCAAGAGTACATAGGACTGGTTCCACAGGAGGTCAACCTGATCAGGTATCTGACGGCCAGGGAGAATGTGGAGCTGCCCATGGAGATGATGGGTGTACGCTCCGGGGAAAGGAAGGAACGGGCCTTGAAGTTGTTGGAGGAGGTGGAGCTGTTGGACCGGGTTGACCACCTACCTTCTGAGCTGTCCATGGGCGAACAGCAGAGGGTGGCACTTGCCCGCGCATTAGTCCTCAATCCGGCTCTGGTCCTTGCGGACGAGCCCACCGCGAATCTTGACTCAGGCACCGCGAGGAAGATCGTTGACTTGATGGCCAAAGAGAGGGAAACGAGGAGAGCAACCTTCCTGTTCGCAACCCATGATCCAGAGGTGACCGAGCTCTGCGATAGGATCATGACTATCAGGGATGGAATCCTCCAAGACGCCTCAGCGCCCGTCGCTCCCAATGTTGAGCTTGAACCCCTTTCCTTCTTCACAGCTGCCCTGTTTGGTCACCTTGAGTCGCGAATCGCCGAAAGGCTTTGCGGACGGACCTTCAGCCAATCGGAGCAGGTCAGGATCTTTGATACCAGCTTCCAGGTGACCGCACCCAGTCTAGAAGACGTACGCTTCACGGTGAACGAGCATTCGCACATGCGCTACCGCGGGGGGTAAACACGGCCAACGAAAGCCAGTTGCATCGGGCAGTTGGGCTGTCCGTTGCCCAGATACTGCTGTTCAGTCTCACTGTCGTACCCGCGGCTTGTCTGCTGCTGTATAGCTTGGGCGTCCTCTACATGCTGCGCGTCTTCACCACAGACTCACTCGGACCGATGCTCCTCTCGCCCTTCCTGATTCTGATCTTCCTGTTCTACCAGACCGTTCCTGGCCGGACAAGGAGTCTCCCGTTGATGAGAGGACTGACAAAACTCGATACGTCGGGTATTGGGGGGCAACCAGGCTTTGGCCCTGCGATTCCCAAAATCAAGCTTTGCGACTTCTGCGGAATGGAGTTTGGCGGAGAGGTCTGTGGCATCTGTGGGAGGGTCATGTGCGATGGGTGCTTCCCCATAAGGCACCCGATACAGGCCTGCCCCGAGTGCGTTGTGTGTCCGATCTGTCGAAGCCGACAGGTCTGGCTATCCTGCTGCATATGCGGCAAGTGGGTGTGCCCCGACTGCTTCAAGAACCATCTCTGCATAGAATGCGCATGCAAGAGGGTCGTCAAGAAAGATACCGATAATGCTGCCGCCCCTGTTTCTGCAGGACGACTGATTTTAGAGCCTATCGTGGACGTGTCCGATGCGGTGTGCCGAGAGATCACGCCCTACGCCAAGGAGCTGTTTGCCGGAGCAGCCTTGAGGCTTGGAGATCGCAGGGACATCCTAAACGTTGGGTTCACGGTCATTGCAGTATCACCCATAACCGGTGGAGCTCTGTCCGTCGACTCGAACACGGTTGTCAGCCTCGTCAACCGTCAAGCGAGAGATGCTAGACGCAGGACGATCAGGAAGAGTTCGAACTGGCCCATATGTTTCGTTGAGGGTTGTGACTTCGCCATAGGAAGAAGGTGTGTGTCGTGCAGCAGGTTTGCATGCCCCAACCACTCAGACTTCTGCGCAAACTGCAAGAAGATACTGTGCTTCGAGTGCGCCAAGGAGGGGCTCTGCAAGTTCTGTTGGAACCTGAAGCTTGGGATCCGCCCGAAGGTCTCGTTTAGGGAGATCGCCCGAGTCCTGTTCCGGCTGTACTGGCTGGTTCCGATCTGGATGATCTTCATATCCGTGTTCTACTACGGAGAGTTCCTCGAATCGGTTAACCCATCACTCCGTCCCTTGGTCTCCTTTGGCATGATCGTGGCAGGTCCGATCCTTGCCATCCTGTACCCCTTGATCAAAACATTGCGACGGCGGTCGGATGAGATGTCCGGAGGGAGAAAGGGTTAGCGACCGAAGGTTCCGAGGATCAACGCGCATCCTTGCTGGTGTGGCCCGTCGTCCTCAACAGCACATTGGGAGGAACGAACGCACAAGCCCTCCTCGATTCTGTCGGCAAGCTCACCATTTGCCCATCCTCCTCAGAAGGCTCACCGCGTCCTGCCTGATATCCTGCGTGGTGAACTGGCTGGGCACGCCTTCTCGTCGAAGCGACTCGATCATCTCATGGATTGAGACTTCAGCCATCTGTGCTGCTCTTTCGGTGGTTATCTTGCCGTCCTTGTACATCTGGATGGCCATCCTCAGCCTCTGGCGATCCAGCGCGTCGGAAACGATCCTCCGCAACACTGCGGCCCTGTCGCTTTTGTCCTTCTTCGCGATCTCGTCGATCTCCTCGACCAACCTCTTGTCTATCCTTACCGTCACGACGGACTTGAGCATCGGATCATCCCGCATTCGCTCTGGGAATACGCCTTCCCCAGTCGACCTTGTGCGCGGGGATCCCTTAACTGTAACCATACGTTCCCGGGAACTTGTATTCCTGCTCGAAGCAGTGATACGCTCAGACAGCCAACCTAGGTGCTCCCCGGCCAAAAATAGAAAAGGGAGCCCTCGACACCTGGTCCGAAGGTGCGAGAAGATGGTCGTCAGGAAGTATCGGGGGATACCGTACCATTTGTGGAATCCCTTCACCGAAATGGAAGAGTTCCTTCCGTATCTAGGCTTCGGCACAACGATCATCACGCGTGGAGAGGGCCCTTACGTCTACAACGACAGGGGGAAGCGCTACATCAACGCCCTTTCTTCCCTCTGGAACGTTGCCATCGGGCACGGACGGGAAGAGCTTGTGCAGGCGGCTTCAAAACAGATGCGGGAGCTTGCCTACTCCTCCTGCTTCGGTGGCCAGGCACATCCCCGGGCAATCGAACTGGCAGCCAAGCTCGTCCAGATCACAGACGGACGCTTCGAGCATGTCTACCTAGGTTCGAATGGCTCGGAGGCAGTGGAGACGGCCCTCAAGATGGCTAGGCAGTACCACCGGCAAAGCCCCGACCCCAAGGACCACGACCGGCAGAAGATCATCTCGCTGAGGGGTTCCTACCACGGCGTTTCCTACGGAGCTCTGAGCACGTCGGGGTCGGAGAGGCACAAGGCCAAGTACGGGCCATTGGTCCCCGGCTTCCTTCAGATCGAACCTCCCTACTGCTACCGCTGCCCCTACGGGCGGGATGGTCACCCTGGCTGCGGCCTGGAATGTGCCATCGCGTTGGAGAAGATCATCCAATCCGAGGGGCCCCAGACGATCGCAGCATTCATCATGGAACCGGTCATGGGGGACTTCGGCATCGTCGTGCCGCCTGATGAGTTCTGCAGGGCCGTCGGGGAGACCTGCCACCGACACGGACTCCTTTTCATCGCGGATGAGGTGACCACTGGGTTTGGGCGGTGCGGCAAGCTCTTTGCCAGCCAGGATTGGGATCCCAGGCCTGACATCCTTTGTCTCGGCAAGGCCATCAACAGCGGCTACCTGCCCTTGTCGGCAACCCTGGCCACCCATGACATCTACGAACGTTTCGAAGGAGAGGGAAACTTCTTCGCGCACGGTTCAACCGCGAGCGGCCACCCGGTATGTGCGGCCGTGGGGCTGGCGAACATCGACATCATCATCAGGGAGAAGCTTGCGGACAACGCTGCCAACGTGGGCGCACACCTCATCTCCCGTCTCAAGGAGCTTGCGGACACGCACAGCATCATCGGGGATGTCCGCGGAAGAGGCCTGATGATCGGCCTCGAATTGGTCAAAGACCGGGAAGGGAAGGTACCGATGGACGGGAAAGATATCTCCTTCATTGGAGTAGACACCGCTATCCTGGGCCTTGCGATAACCTGTGATGCGGAACGCAGGTACCTTGGACTCCTCCCTCCCCTCATAACCGACACCAAGCTTGCAGACGAGATGGTGGAGATTCTTGACAAGTCGCTGGACCGCGGCACAACGGCGAACATCGCTCAGAAGGCGCGCCTAGCCAAGGAGTACGCAAGCTTCAAGCTCGGGCTGGGCAAAGAGGAGGCCGGGTAATCGAAAGCTCACGCCGCCCTCCTTCTTTGCCAAGACGGATCTGCCGCCTCCCACCCATCAGTCAGGGCGATCCCGGGGGTTGGATGATGATTTGCCTCCCGTAAGGGCTCAATCGCAAGGCATTGACAACTCCATGCTATTGATCAACAGGTAACAAGCATGATCCCTAACGAGGGATCCGGTTTGAAGAGGAGGAAGGTAGTCTTTGGATCACCCCTTGATGTTGTTATCCAAGAGGAGGAAATCAGGCAGCCTAGCTCGAATGAGGTCCTGGTTAAGACCGTCGTCACCCTCGTTAGCTCCGGGACGGAAATGACCGCGTTCAGGGGAAACTTCCCTCCCGGGTCGGCCTGGGCAGGCTATGTTCGATACCCGTTCACGCCCGGCTACAGCAACGTCGCCAAGGTGGTCAAGGTTGGCAAGCGTGCAGGCTCGCTCGCCCCGGGTGATCTTGTCTTCAGCTGGGCTCCGCATTGCAGCCACGCGGTCCTGTCCAAGGACGCGGTGACCAAGATTCCCGCTGGGATGAACGTCCGCGACGCGGTTTTCGGCACTCTTGGACAGATAGCGTTGAACGGGATCCGGCTTGCCGAGATCGCGCTGGGGGACTGCGTCATCGTTGCGGGGCTGGGCCCGTTGGGACAGCTTGCACTTCAGTGCGCGAGGCTCTGCGGGGCATATCCGCTGGTGGCAGTCGATCTCTTCCCCCGAAGGCTCGAAGTGGCGCTGGGACACGGGGCAGACCACATCGTCAACGCGGGCAGTGAGGATGTCGCCAAGGCCATCTCGGAGGTCTCAAGGAAGAGGATGGCCGATGTGGTCATAGACGTCACAGGGAATCAGCAGTTCATCCCGAAGGCGCTCAAGCTCCTCAAGAGGCGCGGCAAGCTTGTGGTACTGGGCTCCCCCAGGGGGCCCGTTCAGGTGGACTTTCACAACGAGGTCCATTCGCTGGGGCTTCGGATCATCGGCGCCCACAACTCCATGCACACGCCCGTGGAGACGCCCTACAACCAGTGGACCCTCTCAAGGGACCTCGAGCTCTTCTTCGACCTTCTGTCGCACAAGAGGATCACAGTTGCAGACCTTGTTACCCACGAGTACCGATGGCAGGACGCCCCAAAGGCGTACGCGATGCTCCATCAACAGGCAGGCGATGCCCTGTGTGTGCTCTTCGATTGGAGGCATTAGGTCGCGACTTGGCCCCGACGCGCAGGCGGATTTCAGGACCTCAACACCCCGCTCAGGGAATTCCCTCGGAGACAAGCATATCGTAAACTCGGCCATGGAAGACCGTGGGACGACGTGCCGCGGCGGGAAACCTTAATAAATTGTTAAGGTTATCTCTTGGCTGTGTGGGTCGCTCGGTGGCTGGCCGAGATATACTCGAAGCTGCACCTCGCCTTTGGGGAATCCCTGTTCACCTTCGAGCAGGCAATGGGAGCCCTGGACACCGATGCAGGCAGGCTCAACGTGGCATTCAGCAAGCTGCATTCGGGGAGGATCCTGACGATCTTCAGACGCACCAGGCCCAGGGCATACAGGCTTCTCGGTCCCACCAGCTTCATCTTGCTGGCATCGGACACGGTGCAAAACCTAGACAAGCTGGAACAGGAGAGGTACATACCCCTGATACTCCAAGCCTTTCGAGACGCCTCCAAACGGCTTCAGGTCAAGTCCTTCGCCGTCTACGGCTCGGTCGCCCGAGGAACTGCCAGAGAGGACAGCGACATCGATGTCCTGCTCATCTCCGATGACCTGCAGGGGAGCGTGGGGCAGAGGCTGGAGCGCCTCCTGGCGGTCGAGGATTCCGTCCAGCAAGAACTGGGGTGGCTCAGAAGCCAGGGGATTCGCACCGGACTCAGTTTCTACCCCCTTAGGCCGGCCGAGGCCGAAAGGTTGCCTGACCTATTCCTCGACTTGACCGAGGACGCCGTGATCCTGTACGATGAGGGCCGCTTCCTCCAGACGCTGCTTCTCGAACTGAAGGCAAGGCTTCTCAGACAGGGAGCGACCAGGACCTTCATCGACAAGGAGCGCTGGTACTGGGACCTGAAGCCCAGCTACAAGTTCGGTGAGACGGTTGAGATCCCTTAAGGTCGCCAAGTCATACCTCCGCCAGGCAAAGGCAAGGCTAGAGGATGCTGTGGACGCCCTGCAGGAGAAAAACCACCCGTATGCCGTCAGGCTGAGCCAGGAGTGCGCTGAACTCTCCCTGAAGGCGGTGCTGAGGGCCGTGGGGATCGAATACCCAAGGGTCCACGAAGTGTCTGACGTCTTCCCCGAGATCCAGGACAGATTCCCCGACTGGTTCAAGGTCGAGATAGACTTCCTGCGCGAATCCTCCAGGACACTCTTCAAGAAGCGAGAGCCAAGCCTGTACGGAGATGAAGCAGGCACCCTTTCACCAGATGAGGTCATGAGCAGCGATGATGCGGAGGACGGCATCGATAGAGCCAAACGAACCTACGAGCTATGCCGGAAACTGGTTTCTCAACTTGAGAGCAAAATCGGAAGTGGATGAAGAGGCCCTGACGTGATAGTCGGCATGGTCTTCTACTGATCTGGGGCCGTTGGGGGGACATGGCTTACGGTCTCTACGCCGTCGTTTGCATGGCACCTTCTCCCAAGATGAGACCGATGCCCCCCGCCACCCTTGCCGCAGGAAAACGCTAACCTACCGAAGGCCTCCGGCCCCGCACACCCGGCTTGAACCAAGCGGCTGCCTGGAAGGAACCAGATCCCGCAGGAGCCTGTGT
>Ga0172364_10004698_pt1 | contig 10871 bp, 16 predicted proteins | sample LakKivSesite10cm_FD_114545 | JGI IMG/M metagenome (GOLD analysis project Ga0172364, IMG submission 114545) | Sediment microbial communities from Lake Kivu, Rwanda - Sediment site 10cm | ecosystem: Environmental > Aquatic > Freshwater > Lake > Sediment | place: Rwanda: Western Province, Lake... | reverse complement strand
CTCTAAATTGTCTCAAAAATGTTGTTTTCGTCTCTAAATCGCAGAGTATGTTACAAATTACCGAAGCCGAATTCTCTCAAATTGACAAGTTTGAACCACAGAATCGAATTTAGAGACAAAGCCGGATTAACTGATCAAGACATAGCTAAACCCTTCATCGGAATAGCTAACAGTTATACATCAATTGTTCAAGGACATGTACACTTAAGAGAACTAGGTGAAGCTGTGAAAGAAGACATTCTAGAAGCAGGCGGCACACCTTTTGAATTCAATACGACTGCTGTATGCTATGGGATAGCCATGGGACACCAAGGTATGCAGAACCCTTTTGAATACGTTGGGGACTTCAGGATTGCTCAGAGTTTCTTGCAGAGTCAGCCATTTGTAGGCGATAGCTTCCAACAGATTGTGGTACGGCATGTCATTCATATATAAATAGAATTCCTTCTTCTTCTCCCTCAATTATAGCACAGGCACTCATCAATACCTTACCTTTGGATATGTCGCGTTGAGATATCATTAGTTTTCAGTCGCCTCCAAGTTAATCTTCTCGCTTTTCAAATGCTTCAATATGATTCTCTGGCTTGTACGTGAATGCGGATGTTTTCTTAGAGACCTTTTGATATTTCTCCATTGCTTTTTCCACTATTGACATGGCTTCCTTCGCAGTTTTCCACTCTTTGAATTTAGTCCACTTGTGTAGCTCTAGCCGCTTATATGTCTCGAAAAACTCTTGAATTTCAATCAACTTGTTTTTCTGAATATCTGTTATGTCTTCAACGCCGTTGAACCTTGCGTTATTAGTGAGTACTGAAAGTATTTTCGGGTCTAAGCCTTCTTCATCTTCAATTATTAATGCACCAATTACTCTGACTCTAGCTATCGCTCCAACTTCTAATGGCTCATAACTCAATGCCATTATATCTAACGGGTCGCCATTATCAGACAAAGTTTGCGGAACAAACCCGTACTCGACAGTAAAAACGACAGAGGAAGGAACAATCCGATCCAAAACAAGTATCTCCCTATCCGTGTTATACTGATATTTTCTCTAGAACCTCCCACTATTTCAATAACCATGTTGAGCAGTTGTGGAGGTTTATCTCCTGCGGGTATTTGCTTCCAAAGATTCAATTTTCATTTCTCCTAATTCTTCTAACATTTTTGTCATCTTAATGCATGACTCCCCCTAGTTAAATAAAGTAAGATAACGCCTCCGAATGCAGAAAGTAAAGCGGCATACGAAAAGGCGACCAGCGGCGATATGAGAGTCCAAAGCACCCCAACCACTGCGCTAGATGCAAAGTCGCCGACACCCTCAACTGTTTGCAGTACACCAAAACCAGTCCCCCTCAAGTCTGTAGGCAACAGGTCAGCTGCTGCAGTCCCCTCCAAAGTGTCTGTAATTGCTGAAAAAAGGCCCGCTATGAGGAAAAGCGGAATCAAGAATAGAAAATCAGCTGTGAGAAAAGCTGTTCCCAGACAGGCTACAGCCGAAATGAAATAGCCAGCTGCAAGAATTCTTCTTGGACCAATTCTATCGCTGAGAGCACCTATTGGAAACGAAGAAGCCGCGTAGGCAACATTCAACAGCGTGTACAAACCCACGGCGATAGCTGAAGCCTGTAAAGCACCTACTCTTGGCGCCAAAACCTCTTGAGCTCTTAAGGTGAATAAGCTGTTGGCAAAGTTGCCAAACCCAAAAACTCCAACTCCAACAAGGAATAGCTTAAACGATCTCTGAAGGGATCTGATCGAAGTGACAAACCCTTTGTCCTTAACCATAACATCGCCATGCGTAGAGGCGATTGGAGTTCTCGGCAACGTTTTCTTCCGGGCTTCACGGACAAAGAAAAAAACGACAAAAAAGGCCATCAATCCGGGAATCACGGATATTACGATGATTTGGTGGTAGTTCAGAAAAGCTAGGAAAAACAACGCTAAGGCTGGCCCGATGATGGCACCTAACGTGTCCATTGCTCTGTGGAAACCGAAAGCTTTTCCAGTGGTTTCTGGAGTGACAGAGTCTGCTAACAAAGCGTCTCTTGGTGGTCCTCTGGCGCCTCTTCCCATCCAAGCAGTAGCTCGCAAGCCAAGGACTTGGTACCATGAGGTAGCTGCTGCGATGAATGGTGTAAAGATGCCTGTTAAGGCGTAGCCGATGTTTATTATTGGTTTTCTTTTGCCGATTTTGTCGCTCAGGTAACCAGAGAAAGACTTTACGAAGCTAGAAGCCCCATCCGAAAAGCCTTCAATGACCCCCAGGGCTTCGGGTCCTGCGCCTATTGTGATAAGGAAGAACGGAAGAACCGCCGTGACCATTTCATGACCTGCATCGCTAAACAAGCTCGTAAGCCCCATAGCAAAAACATTCCTGTTTAGCCACGTGGCTTTTTGGGAACTACTGTTTAGCTTTTCATTCATGTTTTATGGTTCTCCGGATTTCCTTTGTTTCCAAGTTAAAGGGAAGCTTTTTCAGCTCTTTGATTGCCAAATTAACAAGTCCTTCTTTGGAAGGATAATTTTCAGGCAGCCATGTACCTTCGCTAACAGGAAAGAGTTCGCCCATGACACATTTAAGCGTAAGATTTGATAAATCTAAAACGTACTGCAACCCACAGTCATCTTTAACAAGGATAGAACCATTGGAATGCCAGTTCAGAGCCCTTATTTTGGCGAGGTTCTTTTCTAAATCTATTTCCTTCGGCGTAAGCGTGATTTCAAATATCTGGTACATATTCACCGCCTATTTGCTGTATTCTATCGTTTCCGACTTTGCCAAAAATTGGATTTCTAAGCGAAAGTTTCTAGCCGGCTGATTTAGCTTATCTGCAATAGCTTCTAATTCTGAAGGTTTATGCTCCGTTATCAAGAAGGCTTCGAGAGTTCTCCGAATGCTACTAATTTTTTCAGATATTTCATAGAACTCTTTTTTGCCATTATGCTGATACAGAGAAAAGGCTCTTCCTTCGGGATGCGCCAGATATCTTTGAAGAATTATTATCATGCGTTGAACAAGTTGTTTAGAATTTTCATCTTGTAATTTGTCCCTCCAAATCTCCCAAAGCTCTACAGTAGATGAGCACAATTCCAAGGAAGCCACCAGATTGGCGAACAGATCAGCGTAATCATCACTGAGTGGCACGTAGGTGTGTATTTCTGTGATTTTGATATTTTTGCCTGCTTGCGAAAATTCTGCTTGTTTTCTTAAAGAATCGCGATTGCGCTCAGGCATTCGATTCTCATTTAGACCTTTCAATAAAGCCACTTCCAAATGAGCTTATCCATGCACCTTTTATTGCGTTCACTCTAACCCTGTCGTCATCTTTTTTCCCAATATCTTTCAAACACAGCGTCGTCTGGCTATTTGAAATAGGCATCAAAAAATTGCGTAGTCGCGAAATGAGCCGGTTTGCCTTCTGTTTTCTGAAATCATCGATGATTCTCTTGAAAATGTCCGGGACTTGAGAAGAGCCAAGAACTTCTGCCGGGTCCATCCAAGCATATTTCCTGGCTTCTCTAGTCATGATTATCCTGCCTCCGACTACTCTCGCCTCATAGGCAATGATGACGTGATGTATTGGTTCGTCCTTCTCGGAAAGGAAGTCTTCATAGATTCCAACAAATTTTACTGGAAGAATCGATATTCCTGTTTCTTCCTTAACCTCGCGTGCAACTGATTGTTTCACAGTTTCATCTGGCTTGACGTAACCTCCGGGAATAACCCAGCACTCGTGATAAGGCAAATCACCTTCCCACATGAGAAGAATCATGTTCTCCTCACTTTCAATTATTGCTGCCACGCTGATCAACGTCTTACCCTTAACTGCGTCTCTTTCAGATATCACTGTTGGCTCGTCCTGTCATTGAAAATTAAGAGCGGTTTATGAAGAGGTATCTATCATAGTATTTGGCGGTCACCGTATTGTCCCAGTTGTCCCATTCATCGTTGGGAACAAGACTTTGAAAACCTTCATCTTTCAGTCTTTTCTTCAGCAACTGATTTTCAGATAATAACATGTTAAGTTTCATGGTTATCCTAGTGTTGTCCATGGAAAGTCCGTAGGCCTTGAACTTTATAATTGCGTATTTTCCCCACAGGTAACGCATTTTTGACTGCATTTCCAACCTCAACTTTTCCAACTCTTCCTCACTTTCGTCTGAGAGACCATACTCGACAAGCAGTGGAAGTGCCCACCTTTCAGGTAATCCTTTTTCTTTGAGAAAACGGTTCAATTTCTCTGCCACCTCGGGCTGAACGGCGATTTTCAAATGAGGCTCTTCATCTTTCTTTTCTGAAGTCATGGCAACGTCTGTGCTTTGTAGCTGCGGCGGCTTTTTTTGAAATAGCTTTCTTATGTTGACTTTCATGTTAGCACCTCACGTTCTGGTAGCTGAAGCTTTCTCTTGACGACCTTTTTCATCCAAAAGATTCTGGAGCTGTTTGGTTTGCTGCTCAAGTGCTGAAAGAACTTTGTTGTCTTCGCTGTATTCTCGAAGCAACTTCTCCATAATTTGATAGTCCTGTTTCAGCTGCTTGAACTCTTGTAGCCAGTAATTAGCCATTCCGCGTTCAAGCACGTTGACAAGCGCGGTGTTTTCGTCCGTCCCGTTCTTCTCGGCATACGCTCTAAATCCGTCGTAGGTTGATCGGTCAAGAAGCACATCTAAAATAACGGTAGAACTTTTCTTCTTTCTAAATATTCTAAAGAAGTAGTCAAGCATTTTTCGTCCCATTCTTTTTCAAATACGCTTCAGTTTCACTTTGCTTTCGTCTTCCGCACGCCTCTCAATTTCTTCGTAGTCTATCGCCTCTTTGCATCGTGAAAGAGCTCTGTTGTTTTTGCCGTAAAGCCCTTCTGCGCCAACCAGAAGGTTCAAAACTATGGAGTTTGCGTTGGCTTCCGGTCCCCAAGGCTCATTCCTGAAGTCCCAGCTTTGCTTTCTCACAAATTCCGAGAGATAATGCTCTACCAATTGAAGACGTTTTATCTCCACTTCAATGAGTGCTCGGGCCACTTGAGCTTGATTCTTGAGCTTGAGTCTGCCAGACATTCGAACAGCCATAATGAAGTGCGGGAGGCATAGTCCCTTGGAGGATCTGAATTCTTCCCGGAATTTGTCGTTATCCAGCATCTGAACCAGTGTATGCAAATGGATCTGGTCGGACGACCACAAAGATTCGCAGGCGGGACAGGGTTGTTGTCCTTGAACCGCATTTTCCGCTTTGTTGCTTAGCAGTTGGTATGCGTTTCTTCGCCTTCTTCCTCGAGCAAAGACATTGCTGTTCGCCGAGCCTTCAAGGCTACCCATGTAGCTAGGCAGTGATTCAAGGTCTTTGCTGATTCTTTCGACGATGTCCTGCATGTATAAAGCATAGCCAAAGCCATCCTCAGTATGACCTTGCCGAGCAGTGTTGTAGAGAAGATGCATGTGGTAATTGCAGAAGCCCTTAGCAGATTGAACCTTTTCTCTGAACTCAGGGTTCATCACGACCTCATTTGTGAGCAGATGCTCCATATGGAGCTTCTCACTCTTCACCCAAAGATAGCACAGCGGACATCCTTCTGATTCTTCAATCCCTTCAAGAATAGTTATAGTCAACAAATTCTTCTCGATCAACTACTTCTCACTCCAGGTCTGCCAACTATCTTTTTGACGCTTCTTGGCACTACGTCTGCAACAGCCACCCGGTTTTTTTCAGAAAATTCGTAGCTTTGCCTTTTTATGTACTCAGCCAGCTCCGAATCCAACCTGCGGAGATTCTTCTCTTCAACTTCCGTTAGGGTTCTGATGATTTTCTGGCTTTTAGTAGGTGTAACATCTTTTGCCATTTGCATCAATGTTGCAAAGTGAGGGATGCAGAAGCCTTTCGACGCCTTCAAAAGCCTGAAAAACTCTTCGTCATCTGAAGATAGAAGCTCAACGATCTTCTCTGCATACATTCTTGAAAATTCGGCTATATGGATGCATGCTGGGCACTTATTCTCAGTGGCTAATAGTCTATGTACCTCACCATTGTTATGGCTTTGTTTATGCAAGTCTTCAATGAGTTTCTCTACTATGCTTCCGTTAACTAGGGCTATCCCGTGACCGTCGGGGCTTCCGGGTTTGCTTGCTGCAATGAGTATTCTGTAGAAGTGGTGGTTGCAGAAGCCTCTGCTTTCGATGATTTTCTCTCTGGATGACGCGTCCATTACAAGTTCGGAAAGATACGTGTCCATGTATTTGCGTTCAATCTCGTCTTCTAACGTGCAGAGAAAACATTCCTCGTCACTTCCAACCGCTCTTTTGATGTGAAGATACGCTATATCTACACCCATACAATCACCTTCATTGTCGGCAAATCATCTGCAGTATGCTCACTGCGTAGAAAGTGTCTTCAAACGTGGATATGCCCAGATCTGACCTTGCAAACCCGCCGTTCGAGTTTTGACTCTTCAAAACCAATTCAGCAGTCTTTTCAGGATATCTTGCGTGCTCGCCCAATAATTCGAGAGTTGACACACCGTAGTAGGTGTGTTCCATGTACGGGATAGAGCTACGGGGCACAACGGTGAAACCCCCTGACGGCTTTTCGCAAGATCGAACATATTCAATAGTTTCCTTAAGAGAATAGACCGAGTAGCCAATATTGAAAAGAGAAGCCACAGCATGATAGGTTGAGTTCAGATTGGAGTGCCCGTGGGCTCCGAAACCTCCATCTCGGTTCTGGTAACTCAGCAACCAGCTTGTCGTCTTCTCGCGGTTAATTTTGACAACCACCATGTTGGCCAGTTCGGTAATCATGGAAATGAACTGAAACTCTGAAGCGACTTCAATATAGGCAACTGCCGTTCCGAAATCTCCTCTGGAAATCTGGAGTGAAAGAAGAAAATCCTTAAGGCTTCTATGCGGTTTTTCGCCGCAAAGTCTCAAGGACTTAGCTATGTAATAATGAGCGTAGTGACTGTCTGGAGTAAAATCATGCAGCCACTTAATGGTTTTTTTGATGTTTGGAAAGGGTATCTTCAATAGGTCCAAAATTGCTAGACCATAGTACGTGTCTTGTGCATTTGAGTCCAAGCCTTGAGCAAAGGCGTACCCGCCGTCATCGTTTTGTCGTTTCACAACATAATCTTCTATTCTCTTAACTTGTGACGCGTTGGCAAATTGCTTCTTTTCTAGACCTGAAGCGAACCGCCCTACTTCGTGCAACCTAACATCAACTCTTTTTCTTTGAAGGTTGTAGAAGCTATCAGCCCCTGCAGACGTTGAAGCAAGGGCGGTTAAAGGCGAGCCTCATCGCCTCGCATATTTTTGAAATGCAAAACCAATAGATAAATATTCGCAGCGTTCAAGCAAAATGTTGCCATGAAACGTGTAGCTCTCGGGTTAATAGCAAGGATGTGGGTAGAACCTAGCATTTTTCACATTTAGTCGTTCTCGCTCGCAAATTGATAGTCTTGAAGAAAAGTTAGAAAATATAGTGGGCTACCGTAAACCTTAGTCAGAACGACATTCAACTCTCGAGTTAACAATAGTGCGAGGGATTAGATTTACATACTGTGCTGGCGCTCAACGAAAACCGGAAATTCTGAACTCGCACGCAATGAAGAATCTGAATTTCAAAGAAGGGATGCAAAGGCTCTCGCCATGCGATCAATCGTCGTTGGAACTCATGAAAAACTATCCAGCCACTAAGAAGCTGAATAACGACTGCATAGAGGATAAATCTGTTTCTGACAGCCATAAAGGGTGGCGACAGTTCTATCCAGTTTGGCAAGCAACTTAATCTCAATAGCAAAAAGCACGTTCAGAACTTGCGCACGCCAAACCTCTTTTTTATTTAAACTGCGAAGTACAGACTTAAGATAAATTTAGTTGCGTCTTCGGGCTCAAATCGAGTACCTATAAGCAACTTCAAGGCTTTCTCCAAAACAGGTAAGCCTTCTTCTGAAGTACCATTCCTGTAATTTTGATTGGCTTCGCGATTTTCTCGTTATCCGCCTTCTCTAGGAGTTTTCGATTTTCAGAGCCGCTTTTGCATGGTGCGTTCATGAATCTTTATTGCTGTAACCAGAAAGATTATCGCAAATGCTAGAAGGACTATTAGGTCCAGCTCAATTGGATAATAGCTGTTGCCTTGTATAGAATATCTTGCCAAGTCTGTAAAATATGTAAGAGGAGAGATTGAAGAGACGGTTTTTCCCCATGCTGGCAGTTCCTCTATGGGAATAAAAATTCCACTTATGAAAACTAGTGGAAACTTGATCATTGACGATAGCATCATTACACTGGCTGGAGTGTCTGTGGGAGGATACGCCGATAATAGTATACTGAAGGATGCGAAACAAAACGTAGCAAGGACAACTCCAAATCCCAGAATTAAAGGATTAACAATTTGGACGCCAATTAATAGGCCAACGATGATGGGAAACACTGAAACAAGGACTCCGAATAGGAACGAGGAAAGCACATCGCCAAGGAAGATCGTCCAAATAGAAACTGGGGAGGATATGAGTCTCTCAAGCGTTCTGGCTCTTGCTTCCCATGGAACTATCGCTGGCCCAACCGAGGTCGCTGTGAAAAAAGCAGTCATTCCGAGCAGTCCAGGTATGAGAGCTTCAGCAGGCATGCTTCGCCCGATGTAGAATGACAGAAACAGAAAGAAGGGCACCAGAAGCCCAAAAATTATGACAGGTCCTTTAGAATAGTAAATGCGTATGTTCTTTTTGACTATTGCAAAAGACCGCTTGAACTGTTCCCAATAAAGATTGGTTCCCATCCGAATATCGCCATCCTAGCCTTCTTTCACAAGTTTAAGGAATACATCCTCCAACGTAGGTGCAAGTGTGTTAAGTGTAATTATTTTTAGGTCCTTTGAACGTGAAAAATCAAGCAGCTTATCTATTACTGCACCTGGCTCATCAACATAAAGCCGTATTTTATCTCCCATCTTTCTTGCTTCGTTAACACCGTGAAAGTTCAATTCTTCAACATCTACCGCTTTGTCAAAGCTAACTTCAATTGACTGTAGCCCGCTGCTTCGTAATCGAAGCCTTTCTGGACTGTCGATCGCTGCGATTTTACCGTGGTTGATGATCGCTATCCTGTCGCAAAGCTGGTTAGCTTCATCCATATTGTGCGTCGTTAAGAAAACAGTCACTCCATTTTTGTTGAAACCTCGAATCCTGTCTCGTATTAGTCGTTGACTCTCCACATCCAAGCCAGAGGTTGGTTCATCTAGGAAGAGGATTTGAGGCTCATTGATCAATGCCATACAAAGCAGCAGTTTCTGTTTCATCCCCTTCGAATAACCCTTGACAAGGTGGTTCCTCCGTTCGTACAGTCCAAATTCTTTCAGAAGTCTAGTGGCTCCTTCTCGCCTCAGACTTTTGGGAACTCCGTATAATTCTCCTATTAGCATGAGGTTGTTCCAAGCTGAAAGATCTACATACGCATTCGCCATCTCAGTAACGATTCCCATCAACTGCCTAGTCTTAAGTCCCTCCCTTAGAATGCTAAAGCCAAAAACGGAAGCTGCACCATCATCTGGTTTAGTTACACCAGTAAGCATCCGTATCGTGGTGGTCTTACCTGCAGCATTGGGGCCTAGAAAACCGAAGAATTCCCCTTCCTTAACTTGAAAACTGATGTGGTCAACAGCCACTAACTCGCCATAATGTTTTGTTAAGTCTGCAACTTCCACTGCGCCTTCACTATTCGTGGCTTTACACCTCTGGCAAGTCCGTTAAGAGGTCAATTTTGATCTCCCTTGTCTTTAATCTCCACACCTTTTCAGGAGCACCGCCTCCAACCTCGCGGTATTCAGCTAGTTCGATAATGCCCGCCTCTTCCAGCTCAGAGAGATGATAATAAAGCCCTGACCTCGAAAGGCCTTCTCCTGCTTTCTCCAAACCTTCAAAAATTTCGTTTGTGCTTTTTGTTCCTTCACCAATCAAGCGAATGATTACCCATCTAGTTGGGCAATGGAGAGCTCTGAAGCACTTCTGAAACCTGCTGAACTCTTTCATATGGCAACCATTGCAACCATCGCCACACATCAACCAATCACCTGTTTAGACTTAGGCCGTACGAATCCGTACTGCTGCAACCCAATGTGGTAGTTGAATAGGCTTATTCTTCTTTCAAGTGTTTTTCAGCATAGCTTAGCTCGATATCAGCATCTTCAAATTTGCCTTTAGAAATAAGCTTCCGCGCTTCGCCTATATGCTTCAACGCACAACCTTTCAGATAATCTTCAAACTCGCATTTCTCTTCTTCCTTACACATGAAATATCTCCAATTCCTTTTGATTATATCGCTAAAAATATTGAAATATTACAGTAATATTTAAACTTTATTGGACGCTACCTTATCTCGACGATTAGCTTCTTAACTTTCCTCTCTATTTCGTCTCTGATCTCTCGAATTTTCTCTATGGGTTTACCTTTGGGATCTTCAAGCTCCCAGTCTACAACTTTCGTAAGCAACGGTGCTGGGCAAAATCCCCGCGGATCGCAGCCCATTACAATAACCATATCTGCTTCTTGAACCATCTGAGTGTCGATTAGCTTCGGCTTGTTTCCCGATATGTCAATATCCTTTTCCTGCATAACTTGAACGACCAATGGATTTACCTCTTTTGAGGGCATTGTACCAGCGCTTAAAGCCTCAATTTTGCCCTTGCCGTAGTGTTTCGCGAAAGCTTCAGCCATTTGGCTTCTACCAGCGTTTTCAACACACACAAAAAGTGCTTTCTTCATCGCCATGACCGTGCAATAAAATGTGCATGGAACAATGTATTTAAATATGTTGGTGATTGTTCAGATTTGGATGCTAATGTCGAAATCAAGAATCGAAAATCGACTCAAACACTTAACGGAACT
>Ga0172364_10004695_pt1 | contig 10876 bp, 11 predicted proteins | sample LakKivSesite10cm_FD_114545 | JGI IMG/M metagenome (GOLD analysis project Ga0172364, IMG submission 114545) | Sediment microbial communities from Lake Kivu, Rwanda - Sediment site 10cm | ecosystem: Environmental > Aquatic > Freshwater > Lake > Sediment | place: Rwanda: Western Province, Lake... | reverse complement strand
TGGCTTTTAGAAAATCCATATTAATCACCTTTAATCAGATTTTTCTATTGAAAAAAACTCTCTTTCTTTGAATCCAAACATTTTTGCAATTATAGTTGAAGGGAACATTTGTATCTTTACATTATACCAACTCACTCTTTTGTTATAGACTTTTCTCTCATGTACTAATTCTCTTTCTACCCAGCTTATATTTTTCTGTAAATTGAGGAAGTTTCTGTCTGCCTTTAATTTTGGGTATCTTTCTTGGATTATTAATAATTTAGAAAGTGCGGCTTCTAAATTATTGGCATTTTTAATCTTATCATCTGTATTTTTACTAGCTCCCCATTGTGATCTTAGTCTGGTTACTTCTTCAAGAGTTCCTCTTTCATGCGAAGCATAACCCTTTACAACCTCTACAATTGCAGGAATCAAATCAAATTTCTTTTTTAGGTGAACTTCTACATGGCTTGCTTGTCTTTCTACATCCATACGCAAATTTACCAACCAATTGTAAGTTTTTATAATATATCCTATTACCCATAGGACAATAACTGTTCCAACAGTAATTAATCCAATTTTTAGATAATCCATTTTTATTACCTCCTAAAATTTAAGTGATTTTTTATAATATTCTTCATTTTTTCCTAATTTTTTAGGTGTTATGTTTACCTCAAAATATTGAATCATCTGTTTGATAGCCTCTTGTTTTGTTTTTAGGTTGTTTACTAATTTATACACTTCAACCACCTTATCTTCGTAATCTGCCAAATCAATTAATATTTTTACCATTTGTAACACCTTATGATATAGTATAATATGGTGTTATATATAAAACTTTCTATCTAAAATTAATATACCTCATATTTATCCAATGTTATTTATCTATTCACCAAAAACCCCATTTTTCTCCCCTTTTTCGTTTTAAAGACATTTTTCTTTATTTCTGGGTATTTAACCACAAATTCTTCCTTTAACCCGTATAAACTTGTTTTAAGGGCTCACCAAAGCCCATAGATTTACTATTTCTTTAGTTTACAAACATTTAAATATATCCTAGTATACAAATATGTATACTAATATACAGTAAATAATAACAAAAAGAAGTGAAAAATCAAAATGTTGGGAGAAGAGCTGATCAGTCTAGGTGTTCTGTTCCTTTTTGTGCTAATCGGAGGGATAATAGCTGCAAGAGTTAAGCAGCCTATAGGCATAGGCCTTCTTCTTGTCGGAGCATTGATAGGCCCGCATACATTAAATCTTGTCCATGACCAGCAGCTGATAGATCTTATGATAGATTTTGGAGCTATACTTCTTTTGTTTGTCATAGGTTTAGAATTTGCAGTATCAAAGCTTCTTAAGATAGGAGCAAAAGCAGTTGTTTTCGGATTGTTGAAGACAGGGATAACATTTTTCATAACTTATCAAGTTCTTACTTGGATAGGCTTTAACCCTCATCTTGGTATAATCCTTGGGATAATATTATCTTTCTCAAGCACAGTTGTTATAGTCAAGATACTTGAATCAAAGAATCTTTATAACAGGCAGGAGATGCCTCTGCTTATAGGTGTTCTTTTCATAGAAGATATACTTGCAGTTATAGTGCTTACATTCCTGACTAAATCATCTGGCGGAGGAGATATACTCAATATGTTTGAGCAGATATTCATCTCTGTGTCTGTCCTTATCCTGATATATATAGTGATGCTAAGGATAGCAGAGCCTGTAATATCATGGCTATTGAAGAACAGCAGCGATGATCTTGCTCCATTTATGGCTCTTGGAACATGTGTTGGCTTCAGCTGTCTTTCAGGAGCTCTTGGCTTTACTCCTGCAACAGGAGCATTTCTTGCAGGAAGCATAGTGGCATCATGCCCCCATGTAAACCTTTTCAAATATTCCATAAAACCTTATACAGAAGTTTTTACTTCATTATTTTTCATATCTGTGGGCATGATGGTGAATTTTGCAAATCTTAAGCCTCTTCTTCCTCTGATATTTACTATATTTCTTTTGGTCCTGGTATCGCGCTTTATAGGGGTGGGATTGATAAGCTCGATAATAGCAAACTTCAGGAAAGATCAGATGGTGTTCTCAAGCATGGCAGCATTAAGTGTCAGCGAGTTCTCACTTCTTATAGCTCAGCACTCGATGAAATTTAATCTTGGTATAGACCTTGTTTCTCTTACAGCATTTACTATATTTATAACCTCACTGTTCATGTCGCTTACTATAACACACTACAACAGGATATCATCTATGCTTGATTCAAGGGTTCCGAAGGACTGGTCAAACAAGCCAAAAAGCCTTTCAAAGTATATCAATATCATGCTTCATGAGCTTGACACTGAGAACAGCAACACCCGTACATTCAAGAAGATATTTGTAAATTCTATAGCTTATGTTATAGCTATCTTGCTGGTCTTACTTGTATGGAAAAAGCTTGTCTATGCTCTTCCGGCAGAAAAGTTCCTGCTTGTGTATACAATACATGCAGCTTCATTAACATTTATATTTTATATATCATTCCTGCTGTACAGGAAATTAAAGAAGATGTACAATATCCTGAATGTTATACTCTCCAATAATTATGCATATAATCTTAAAAGAAGCGCCAAGATACTGAATATACTTCTGCTTGTTATAACTTTGTTCCTTGTTACTATCTACTCTCCTTTCATGCTTGTATCAGCTCCGTTATGGCTTAATATCCTTCCGTTCATGCTGTTAATATTTATAATAATCAAGCTGGTCAAGATAGTCGGAGTCATAGATGACTTCAACTCAAAGAGAAGCATATTTCCGGAATATAAGAAATCAGAGACATTTTTTCCAGGTAATATAAAAGGAGGATCAGGAGAATAAGATTGCACATATTTTTATAAGCATGCTGAAAAATCAGCGTTTGCTTTTAATCAGAGGTTTACCGAGGTGACCTTTTTATGGAAGAGAAAAAGATGTTATGCGAGAGATGCAGGGGATTTTTTCCTGTGTCAGATATAAAGTATATGCCGAAAGGCCTAAATTCAAAGGTTGCGCTGTGCTCAAAATGCAGGGCATTGGCTAGTGTTGTGGATTCTAAAGGAAAGGTAAAGCCAGCCAAAAGCAGCGAGAAGAAGACCTTTTTCTGCGTAAAGTGCAGATACAAGTTCACTGTAAATCTGGATAATTTCACAAGGCTAAAGTGTCCTTTTTGCGGAACTAGTGATAAGATAATCGAGCATAATTCAGGATCTTCAGATGATCTTGTAAAGGACACGTCTGTCAAATTTGTCAATGAAGAAGAAGAGGATGACAAGCCAGGGTTCAAGCTTCTTAAGATAAGGTCCAAAAGCAGGAAATAATAATTTTATTATCTTTTCTTATTTTTTATTCTTGATTCTATCCATCATATAAAAATACAAAAAAGAAATAATATTATAAAAATAAAAAATTTAATTTAATAGCATAGCATTGATTCTTGCTTCAACAGCTTCCTTAGGTACTTCAGCTCCTGTCTGATAGTCATAGAACCTGCTTTTTTCCTTAAGGCATTTGCATTCGAAGACTCCTGCTATCCTGTTATTGATATAGCTCTCAAGAACATCACATTTGCTTAGGCAGAACCAGTTGACCCTTTCATCAGATGGATAATCATCTGCTGAGAAATCAAAGACAGCCAATTCGTTCTTGACTACCTTCTCCACTGCTTTCTGTTCTGAGCATCCGCTTATCATAGCCAATAGAGCTATACTCAATATGATAAGTCCTGCAAAGATTTTCCCTTTCATTTTATTTTCCCTCCTAAGTAGTAATAATTACCCTATAAAACTATACCTTGTTTATAAAGATTTGTGATTTCTGCCTATCTTCAGAAGAAAATAAGCCTCTGACGAGATTTGCACTCGCGACCTCGTCCTTACCAAGGACGCGCAATAGCTGCTATGCTACAGAGGCACCATTTCTGTCGTATAGGTCTAGTGGGCTTGAGCGAAGCGAAACCCACAAAGTTCCAGATGCTTTTGCATCTGCTGCCTATGCTACAGAGGCATTATTACTGTTATTTAGGTTATTATTTCCTCTGTTTTTTTGCTTTCTTTTTATTATTTTTGTTTTTGCTTACGATTTCAGTGGGTTTCCTGTTGCGCATAAGCACTATGATTGCTGTTATTGATATTATCAGCGCAGCTATAACCACTGCCCACACAATTATCCTTGTCAGGTTTGATGTCTTGAGATAGCTTTTTGATATGCATTCATGGTTTTTTATCGCCTGGTCTTCTCCGCACTCAAGAAGTTTGCACTTTTGTGTGTATTTGTCGCATTCTTCATTTATAGCGCAGTCTGAGCTGAAGATGCATCCTGCCTTTGATATAGGAAGCACAGTAAAGCTCTTTACTGCATCCCTGCACACCAGTCCGCTTTTGCTGCTTCCCTCTATCCTTATTCTCATGCATGGCTTGTAATACCAGGTATACCCTGAAGGAGGAGCAGTTATCAGTGTATCAAACACATAAGTATAGCTTTCGCCAGGATTCAATGTCTTATCTTTTTCTGCATCATAAAATGCAATGGATATTGAATTAGAATCTATAATATTGATATATTCTACAATTATTGTCTTGTTGATATTGTTGTATACAGGAACAGTCCATTTTACCATAGAACCTTCTATGCAGCTTTTCTTCTGGCACTCAGCAGAAGAATCAATGGATGCATAAGCCATAGAACAGGCAATGATAAACAAAAATAGTATAACAATCTTTCTCATCATTTACACCTCATACTTTTCTCTATCACCCCTTTTTGCGTTGTGAATTATTATCATTTAAAAAGCTTTGCGATTTAGCACCAATAAGGTTTCAAAGTGCCTTGTCTGAGGAAACATGTCTATAAGCTTTACCTTTTTTATCTCATAACCAAGAGGGATTATCTTTTTCACATCTCTTGCAAGCTCCTGTGCATTGCATGACACATAAATTATTTTTTCTGTGGCTTTTGCTATCTGCTCGATTATGTCTCCAGCTCCTGTCCTTGGAGGATCGATTATTATGCAGCCCCACATTTTTCCACTGTTCTTTTTCAGGAACCATCTTACATCATCGCGGTAAGCAGATATATTTGCAGATCTGTTCTCTTTCATATTATATTTCAGCATCTCATATGAGTTCTTGTCTCCTTCAACTGCTGTGATTTTTTCAGATTTCCTTGAAAGAGGGATAGTAAAATTTCCGTTTCCTGCATAAAGCTCAAGTATATCCTTACCCTCTGCCTCACCAAAAACTTCTTTTATCAGCCTCCTGTTCATCTCTGTGTTGCTCTGCGCAAATGATCCAGTTAGATATGCAAACTTAATATCCTCAAAATAATAATATGCCTTCTCTCCTTCTTTTACTATATTTTTTGTTTTATAATCATAAGCAAAGCTCTTTTCTCCTTTCTTATCCGGCTTTAATCCAAATATCCTGTTAAGCTCATCATTTATTATATAACATCTTTCTATGGGAACAGTCTTATTGCTTGCCCTAGCATAAAAGCAGTATCTGCTTTCACCATCAACCCTTATCTTATCCCTATAATTCAACGTCTTGTCTGCTTTTATTATCTCAATCTTTCCAAGCTCGATAGAATTCCTCTTAAAGAAAAGTCTAAGCAGCTGCTCTTTTGCCTTTATCTGCTCATCATATCTTATATGCAGCCAGTCGCATGCTCCGCACTCACCAAAATGCTTGCATACAGGTTTTATCCTGCTTTTTGACTCTTTGACTATCTCAATAAGTTCAGCTTCATAATACTTCTTATGCTGTTTGGTTATCCTTACTCTTACAATATCTCCTGGGACTGTATAATATACAAACACAGGCCTCTTCATGCCTTTCTCTTCTACTGTTCCTACCCCTGCTCCTGTGGCTGCAAGGCTCTGTATCTCTAATTTTATTTCTTCCATATCCTTTGTTTTGATTGCCTTATTTATAAAATTTGAGAATTATAATATGTGAGGGACGGGATTCGAACCCGCGAACCCACTAAGAGACAGGATTTCTTAACTCATCGCTTCTTGCGAAGCTCGTAACTTAAGATTTTCTTAAGTCCTGCGCATTTGATTGCCCAGTTGCTCTGCAACTTCCAGGCTTTGCTACCCTCACATGCATTAGGAACCTAAAGAAAAAAATTTGTTATATAAATGTTTCTTTTAATATTTGAAAATTTATTTTCAGATCTGAAAAAACTTGTTTTTCAATACTTGTACAGATTCAGGAATGACTTTATCCTTGTATGCAGATCCTTGACATCTGCTGTCAGGTTTCCAGTAAATTTTCCTGTGTAAACCCTAAATATATATTTGTCAACCAAAGTCCTGAAGAAGTAATACATGGGTTTTCCTTCCCACCTGTTCTCATAATCTGTCTCTAGGAAAGCATCAAAGATCATCTGGATGTCTCCTTTGTTCATCTTGATCTTTTTTCCGTCTTTCTCTACCTCAATATCAGTCATGTTGTCGACGAATATCCTCAGCCTTATCTCATTCTTTGCATAATCAGTTGTCTTCTTCCACGGCCTTAGCTCAAGCTCTATCTTCCTTCCTGTTTCCAATACTTGTTCTTCATTCTTCTTCTCGTACTTGTCATATCCTTTTTCATATAGCCAGCCGTCAATCATCTTATACAGTTCATTAAGATGGAATATCCCTGAATAGTTCAGCCTTAGCTGGTCTATGATTAGCCTTTTCTCGCTCAACCTGTATCACCTAGATATCCTGCATACTCATGGCTCTTTGTCTGCATGTCTATATAATCTTTTATTAAAGCCTGCAGCTTAAGGGTCCTGTAATATAATTCATCAGCCCATATATTTTCTATCGTTTCTTTTATTATATATTTGTGCATGAAATTCCTGAGTTTCTGTGCAAATGCGGTCTTCTCGAACCTTCCCTGATAATCAAGTCCCAGAGTACCTTGTATCCTTATCTCTACCTTTGCCTTTATAAGTTTTTGTTTTTTCCCCTCTTTTATCACTTCAACATCCTGCTGGTCCCATATATGAAAGTATACTACAATGTCATCCTTATAATAATTGTTGCATTTCCTCTCTGCCCTGAATGTTATTTCCTCTTCTGCTCCGAAAGGAGAAGGCACCTTATGCTTATAAGTTGATTCATGGAACCAGAATCTTCTTGCCTTAAGCCACTGCACTATTATCCTGTATAATCCATCAAGATCAAGAACACCTTTATATCTGATAATAAGTGTCTTCATAGGTATACTCTGCACCATTAGATAGCCTTATCTGGGTGTTTATTTAAATTTTTCTAAAAGAAGAAAATAAAAAAATAAAAAATCAATAATTGACCAGTATCTCGACATCCTTGCCGAATATCTCTTTCAAGTCATCAAATATAAGGGATTTTATAAACACTTTTTGAGGTATATCAATCTTTGCAAGATGCTTCTCAAGCTCTTCCACTGAAGATTTCTCTGTCGTGCCTATGCTTCCATCATCGTTGATAGGGGCTTTGGAAATCTCTTTTTCTTCATGATCAATATCATGTATGATAAAAGCTATCTTATCAAGCAATATGACTTCTCCGTAAGTCTCTCCGTGCTTTACCCTGATCTTTGTCCTCTCAAGCTCTCTTCCCCTCTTCCTCTGCATATACTCGACAAGGAACTTGATGAACTCTCCTGAATCCTTCCTGATCTTGTCAACTTCCTGCTTTGTCAGTTTTTTCTCATCATAATCCTTCTTCCCTTTCATTACATCCTTTAGTATCCTGAGATATCTTTCAGGTATCTTTCCTAAAGAGATCATCTCATGCTCAAAAAGATTGATCATCTCAACATCTTTTACCCTTTCTACGCCTTCCATCTTCATCACATCTCTCACCACAGTTACTATGGTCTCATATATATGCACGATAGACTCTTTCTCTTTCATCTCTTCTATCTGCGAGAATAATTTTTTTATCCTCTTAAGATAATCCTCTGCATTTGTCAGCAGCTCATCCAGCTCTTTTCCTGAAAGCAGTTTCTTTGTTCCGTGCTCGATATCTTTTCTTACCTGGATGGTCTTCCTTAATATTTCAACATATTTCTGCTCAAATATCTTCTCATTCTTTACAAATATGTTTTCCATGACTTCAGGAGTCTCCCTTGGAGTTGGAGGAGCCATACCATAAAGCATTATAGCAGCCTGCGAAGGTGTAAGCAGTGCATAGAATATGTCCTCCATACCTATGTCCTTTATTCTTTCATGCACTCTTTCAAGCATCTGCTCTCCTGAGCCCATGAACATGTCTATAGCTTCAGCTGAAGGCTTTATCTTTCCCATCTTAAGCAGCTGTTTCCATGGCATGAATATCCCTCTGTCATAGAATGGAACACCATCTCTTAGCAAAGTGAATATTATGGGGTTTGCTTCCTTCAGTGAATCCCAGAAATCAGTCAGTATATATACTTGGATATTCAGCTTGTTTTTGATTCCTGTCATCTCTCCAGCTTCTATACCCATTCCGATTATTATTGCTCTTAATTTATCCTTGAGCTCAGCCCTAGTCATCTTCTTTACATCGGTATCATCGATTACCACCCATACATCAATATCAGAAGTCTTTGTGGCTCTGCCCTGCACCAAAGATCCGGCAAGTACATACGAAACTATATATTTCTCAAACTTCTTGAGCACCATTGTTTTGTGTATCTCTGCTATCTTTACCGCAGAAAGCATACCTTTGTCATACACAGGAGCAGACATGGCTATCATCTGCAGCATGTCATATTTTGCGTCATAGCAGCTCTGCCACAGTTCAGAAAGAAGGATTGTCTGCGGAGAAAGTTTATCATCAACATCTTTAGCTGTGTTGTTCATTATCGTCTCTAATTTCTCCTTCAGCTCCTGCTTGCTCATCTTCTTTGATTCAGTATCATCTATAAGCACCAGAACATTGATCCTGTCCTTGTCAGGTTTTTCCTCTTTTTTCTCCTCTTCCTCTTTCTGCACCTGCTGTTCAGGAGGCAGCAATGCTATCCCGACTATATATTCCTCAAATTTCTCAAGGACCTTCTCTTTGAATTTCTCAAGCTTACCTTTTATCTGCTTAAGCTTCTCTCTTGCCTCTTTTGGAAGCTTTTCAAGCTCCTTCTGCTCAGATTCAGTCATCTTCTCGCTTTCTTTTTCTTCCTTTGTTTCTTTCTTTTTCTTTGCCATTATGGTATAACCTCATAATTTTTATGATGATAAGGAGACTGTTAAGTCACCACTGCTTTAGTAGGAAATTGGAATTTATAAACATATAGCGGCTTAAACATACACTTCTGCGACAAAAATGTCATAAAAAACTGAGACAGAATAGTCTATGATTAAAATGTCCCACTAATATCTACTTTTTTATATGAGAATTTATATATATCAAATACTTATCTATTATCTAGTGATTAAAATGTCACCAACATTAACTGAATATCCAAACATAGAAACTTTTATAAGTAATGATGATTTTAGAGGTAACCATAATAATGCTGAAGGTGATAATATGGCTTATGTCCCAGAACACATCGATATTTATAATAAAAGAGCAAAAAAGATTAGGAATATAATCGCTTCAAGAAAAAATGTCCATGCAGAAGCGTACAATACAGGAATAGAAGCGATAGTTGGAAAAGGCGGCAAGCTTGATGATTATTCTTTACTAGAAGATAAAGGAAACCAGGACAAGATGATAAAGTCTATGGTTGACCTTTATATCGCAAAAGCAAGAGAATACCTGCATGTTAAATCAGACCATAAGTTCAGTGATAAGCATGATGAAGAGATGCACAACAACGAGCTTCTTCAGGCTTACATGGGTATTACAAAAGAGGAGCTTGAGAAAAGCATAAGGGAGCACATTGAGAAGCATGGAGGAACATCATTTACTGCAGATACCTATATGAGTATGCACGACGAAGGAACAAAAGCCATATTTCAGCAGCTCTCAAAAAACGCAACAGCCCACATCAAAGATGAGCACATCGAAAGCATAATCAGATATACAGGCGCAGGAAAACTGCTCAAAGAAGGCGAAGGTACAAAGATGCGTAAAGAGGAAGCGATAGCTCTGCTTGGGATATATGATGAGGGAAAACATGCTATTACAGAGAGAGAGTTAAGAGAGCATGGATTAGCTAAATATCTCAGGAAAAAGGGAAAAGAAGAGAAAGAATACGAGCCACAATATAGCAAAGCAGCATAAATTTTTATTTTAATTTTCTGAGGTTAATATGGAAGTTTTAGATACAATGGTTAATTCGGAAACTGCACAAAAGAGGTCTGGTTATTTGCCTCGCTATACTTCTGTCCTGCCTATGGCATATATACCTGGGATTAACGAGAAAGGAGAATTAGTCAGCACATTGATCAAAGATAAGCATGAGAACCCAGATGATATAAAAGATGAGACATTAGAAGAGATAGTAAGATCAGTGGGCGGATCTGCTGGAGAAGCATATGATGCTGTCCAGAGCAAATATGCGCTGCAGAAAGTGCAGGATATGGATAAGGAGTTTGTCGATTCAGGAAGATATGACAGGCTTGTCTATTGGTGCAGTAAGAACGGATTAAAATCCCCGGGAAAGCCAAAATATTATGGAGCCTCAAACCAGGATGAGAATGCAGTTGCATGGACAGCTCCTGAAGAGGGAATCCTTGGAGTAAACACTTATATTGATGACAAGATCCATCAGATGGCTCAAGGTTCTGGACTTACAGAAGAGCAGACAAAAGAGCTTGTGATGACGCATGAGTATATGCACAACAGCCAGGACACAGCAAGGTTCGGAAACAATGTTTATATGGTAGAATCTGACAACGAGCTTAATCTTGCAAGATACTTTTATGACACAGCGATTAGTGCAGAAGACAAGGAAACAAGAGAGAAATATAT
>Ga0172364_10004692_pt1 | contig 10881 bp, 11 predicted proteins | sample LakKivSesite10cm_FD_114545 | JGI IMG/M metagenome (GOLD analysis project Ga0172364, IMG submission 114545) | Sediment microbial communities from Lake Kivu, Rwanda - Sediment site 10cm | ecosystem: Environmental > Aquatic > Freshwater > Lake > Sediment | place: Rwanda: Western Province, Lake... | reverse complement strand
TACTTCCCCTCATCTTATGACAAATGCGTTGAGAATAATGAAGAAAAAAAATAAAACATATCATGTATGCTTTGAGGTCACACACCATGGACCATACCTGAAAACACCTGCTTTTTTTATTGAAATCGGAAGCGATGAAAAATGTTGGAAAGATGAAAATGCTGGAAAAATTCTTGCTGAAACAATAATTGAAACAGTAAAAAACCCTGAAAAACACCCTGTTTTGATAGGTGTTGGAGGAGGACATTACGCGCCGAGATTCACTGAGATTGCATTATCAAAAAAGGTTTCATTTGCGCACATGCTCCCAAAATACCAGATAGAGAACATTGATGAGTCAATGGTAGATGAAATCATCCAGAAATCAAAACCAGATTTTGTTTACTTTCACAGGAAAGGAATGAGAAAATCTGATTACAGGAAACTGAAAGAGGTTTTTGAAAATAAAGGGATAAAAGCAGTGAGGGAGGAGGAGTTAGAGGATATACAGTAGAGGTTATAATTTTAAATTTGAGATATGTAAGCTATCAAAAATTATAACCTGTGTAGATTAAATTTAAATAGCTGAAAATATGACAAAAGATTAAAAAACCATGACTGCCATGTTCTGTTGATAGTTATGGGAAGAAGATTTACAGTGATTGTTGAGAAGGATGAAGATGGGTATTATGTTGGCTCGGTAGCAGAACTGCCAGGCTGTCATACACAGGCAAAATCCCTGGATAAACTTATTAAAAGAATGAGGGAAGCCATTTCTTTATATCTTGAGGTTGAAAAACCCGTAAAGGAGAAAACAGAGTTTGTCAGTGTTCAGGTGATGGAGGTCCCTGCTTGAAACTTAAACCATTACCATCCGAAAAGGTTATTAAAATCCTGATAAAAATTGGTTTTCAAAGGATAAGATAGAGAGGCAGCCATGTTTTTCTTAGTCATCTTGATGGAAGAAAAACAGTTGTGCCTGTTCACAGAGGAGAAGAACTTGGTAGAGGAATGCTGAGGAAAATCATTAAAGATGTTGAACTTACAAGAGAGGATTTCCTGGAACTTGTGAAAAAATACAAATGAAAATTATGCCTTTATCATTTTCTCAGCAACACCAACACAAGCAAGATAATCATCAATTGTGTGCAGCATACTTGGAATGGAGTTTGATTCTATTTCTGACATTATCCTGTTTTCTTTTGTTTTTGTTTTCACAAAAATGTAGTTGTCAACCCCTACTGTTTTTGCTATGTTTTCAGCATTTTTTTTGTTTTTGTAATCAAACACCATTTTGCATGTTATTTTCATTTCATCTGCCCCCAGACAATGTTGTCAACAATGTTAAGGAATTCCTCATCCTTATCCTTTGAGATGGTTGCACCAGCAGCAATGCTGTGTCCCCCGCCATGACCGCCTAATGATTCAGCAGCTGTTTTCAATGCCTTTGCCAAATCCAGACCTCTATCCAGGAGGTACCCTGTTCCCCTGGATGAAACCTTGAGTAGGTTGTTTACTTTTGAGAGCGCCAGTGTTGGTTTTTCCTGGTCGAAAAGATATGCCATCCCTATGCCTGCGAGAACGCCTGAAAGGTTTGGTTTTTCACAGTAAAAATACTGGATATGATCCATTGTTTTTACCTCATCATTCAGGCGTGAGGCGTATTTTTTTACCTCTTTTTCATATTCATCTTTTATTCTTAATCCCTCCTTAAGCGCTTCTTTGTTTAAACAAATTTCAAGACCAAGTCCTTCGTTATCTGTTCTTCCGCATGCGTTCAAAACATCTGAAAACGTTAACGCATCTGTTTCATATTCCAGGATATAGTAGATTCCAAAGAATTTTTCAATAACATCATGTTTCACGTTTTGCTTCAGAAGAGACATGATTATCATGCTATCATCAAACCTTTTGTTTCCTGTTGCATTGAAACCATTTTTGAAAAATGGCTCTAAGCCCAGACTTAAACCTTTTTCTTTTTTTATGAAATTGTTTTTGATTCCTTCCTCAACTATTTCCTTGTTCAGACCTTTGAAAGGGATTTGCTTGTCCCCAACTATTCCGGCAACACACAAGCCAGCAAGGTCATTGTTTTTTTTGTCCATGGATTTCGCAAGGAGAAATGACAATGTTGAGGCGCATGCCTCATCAGTTCCGCTCATTCCAAAAAAATGCGGGTTAATCTGGGTTATTTTTGAATCCCTGAACTGTGCGTGATGGTCGAGTATTATAACTGTTGATTTTATGTCTTCTAGGTCATCAATCTGACCGCTGCCCATATCAAGGAACAAAATAAGAGAATTTTTTTCGTTCTTCACCCCATCAATGATTTTAGAACCAAGGCTTTTGACAAATGATGCATGAAAATTGAGATTTTTTCTGATAAGCGCATTGCACACAACACCTGCAGCAGCAATACCATCAGCATCATAATGGGAAATTATTCTAACATTTTCAGCATTCAGGATGACGTCTGATGCCTTTTTTATCCTTTCAAACAGGGTGCTGTCAAGTTTCATAATTTTTTCACCTTATGATTTATACGTGCCAGGCAGAAACAGAATTAAGCAGGTGAAAACCTCAAGCCTTCCAACCCACATGCACATTGATAAAAGTATTTTACCGAGTGGGGATATGTGCGCAAAGGTATGTGCAGGTCCTACCCCACCTAACCCAGGTCCTACCGTTCCCATTGTTGTTGCAACAGCAGTTGATGATGTCACACCATCAAGCCCTGTAAATGATAAAAGGACAGTGGCTGCGGCAAATATGACAAGATACAAAAGAAAAAAGGATGAAATATTTCTGACAACATCCTCAGACAGTGTTTTTCCACCGAGTATTATAGGCATCACAGCCCTTGGTCTGATAACCTTCTGGATTTCCCTTTTTCCCATTTTAAGCAGGATAAGGGTTCTAATGATTTTTATTCCACCAGCAGTGCTGCCAACGCATCCTCCAACAAACATTAATCCTATAAGAACAATTTTTGCAGGAACAGGCCATAAATCAAAGTTTGCTGAGGAGAAACCTGATGCGGTGTTGATGGAAACAGTGTTGAATGCCCCGTATCTAAGTGAGTCTAAAACAGGATAGTTATTCATTATAAGACTCATTGTTACAAGTGCTGTTCCTGTGATTATTGTGAACAGGTAAAACCTAAACTCAGCGTCTTTGATTAATTCCATAGGTTTGCCTGTCAAAGCATTGTAATGCAGAATAAAACTTGTACCACCAATAATCATGAATGTTATCATTATTGTTTCAATTACAGGGTTGTTGTAATACTCAACATTTGAGTAATGTGTTGAAAAACCCCCTGTTGAGATGGACGTAAATGAATGGCATACTGCATCATAAACACTCATGCCTGCTACGGCAAGCAGGATTATCTGAACAACAGTGAACAAAAGATATATTTTCCAGAGTATAGACGCTGTTTCCCTTATCCTCGGCTTTAGCCTTGTCACCCTATGTCCTGCAGCCTCAGCCCTGAACAGTTTTGCACCACCGCCGCCCATAATCCTTGCCAGCACAACAACCGATAATACAATGATGCCCATTCCTCCAAGCCACTGGGTCAGGGCCCTCCAGAACATTATGCTGTGAGAATAAACATTGAGGTAGTCCATGCCGTTTGACACTGTTAAAACGGTTGAGCCGCAGGTTGCAAAACCCGACATTGTTTCAAAAAACGCATCAACATAACCCAGTGTTCCACTGAACACATACGGCAGTGAGCCGAGAAATGCGATAATAATCCATCCTACTCCAACAGTGACAAATGCCTCCCTGTCCCTCAGATCCAGACTTCTGTCTCTTTCAAAGAATCTGAGTATTGTGAATATTGCTATGAGTATGATGGTCAGGATGCAGCCTGCTATTACGTAGAACATCTGGGCCCCCATGGGCATAATCATTGCAACAGGGAAAGCCATCATCACAACCCAGCCAAGCCCTATGGCTATGAAAATTTTTTTCTCCTTTATCACAGCCTCATTTCCAATGAGCCATAGTATCAAACCAATGTTTGCTGTTATAATCATTGGAACAAGATATGAGACAATGGTAGTAACAATGTTTTCAGAATACCACACAGCTACAAGCATGGGTAGAATAAATGTGAGACTGAAAAGCAGCAGTATAAGCCCAATTGCACCGGAAACAGCCCTTAACCTCAGTGTAATTTTCATGTTCAGAACAACCTTTCAAGTCTTGATATACCTTCCGTCCTGGCGAAAACAATAAGCCTGTCACCAGGCGTTATTTCATCCTCACCAGATGGAATAATAACCTCGTCATCCCTGACAATTGCGCCCACAATGCTGTTGCTCGGGAAGCCTGCCTTTTTAAGTTTTCTGTTAGCAAGTTTTGATTTGTTTGTAACCTTGAACTCCAGCACCTGAGCCTCACCTTCTTTCAGCATCTTAAATGACAGCAGGTCAGACTTTCTTGCATACTGAAGGATACTTGAGATTGTTACAAGCCTGGGGTTGACTGTCATCGCTACAGGTTCAAGCACTGACCTGAGCTCAGGTCTGTTAATCAATGCTATTATTTTTTTTGCACCGTACTCTTTTGCCAGCAGGCAGGCTAACATGTTGATTTCATCATTGAGGTTTGCCGCGATGAATGCATCAACATCGGCAATCCCCTCCTCAACAAGAACATCCTTATCTGTTTCACTGCCATGGATTACTGTGACCTTTGACAGAACTTCGGATGATGCTTCACAACTCTCCTTTGATGGCTCTATCAGGGTTACATTTACGCTTTCCTGAAGCAGACGTGCCAGATGCACACCTATTCTTGATGCGCCAACAATAATCACCCTTTCAACAGCATCCTTTTCCGTCACCTGTTTTTGACTGCCAACAATTTCCTCCATTTTTGGTATAAGATTTTGCTCACCCAGTACTGCAACAATTCTGTCATTAGGCAGGAGTATGTCATCACCATGCGGAATAATCACATCCGCATTCCTGAACACTGCGACAATGTTGCATGCCTCCGGAAACTCTATGTTTTTTATCATTTTTCCTGCAACAGGAGAGCTGTTTTCGATGGTTGATTCCAGAACCTGCACCCTGCCTTTTGCGAATATATCTGCATCAAGCATTGACGGCACAAGAAGCATTCTTGAGACCTTAATTGCTGCCACAAGGTCAGGGCATACCGCCACGTCTATGCCAATGTTCCTGTACCCTGTTGTTATGGGCTCGTTAATGTAATCAAGCATGTTAATCCTGGAGATTGTTCTGCATCCCTTTGTTTTCGCGATAGCGCATGCGAGCATGTTTATTTCATCATCACCTGTAACACCTATGAACATTTCTGCCTTATCTATGCCTGCCTCTGAAAGCGATTTTGGGCTTGCAGCATTGCCTTTTACAACAAGCGCATCAAGGCTGTCCGCTCTCTCACATGCCTCTGCTTCTTTCTCAATCACTGCCACATCATGCCCTTCATTGCAGAGAGCCTCTGCTACATGATAGCCTACCTCGCCTGCGCCGCCAATAATAACATACATCAAAATTTAAAAGGGTTAAGGGTAATTTAAAGGTTTCTGATAAATTCTGATATAAATAAGCCATCGAAAACTTTATCCTCTCTCTCTTATTATTCTGCTTCAAATGATGATTACTATTCATATATTAAGTGGGGTAGTTAAGTGGAGCAAGAATATGTGACGAGGTGAGTAAAATGAGGAAGATATATAAATTGGTCGGAGCGGTTTTGAGTATAAGTGTGTGTGTTGGGATAGCCTTACTGGTAAGTGTAACTACACCAAGCAGTGTAAAAGGGCAAGCATTTATTGTAGAAACTACGTTACCAGAAACAAACATATCAGAAATAGGGTATATGGAAGAAATCAACATAAATAGAGAGAAAGCCTTAACATTAGGGGAAATGTTGGGATTTGAGGAAAGCCATTTAACATATAATGAGGAAGAGTATCTGTGGAAAGACAATGCGGGTGGCATTCTCAAAATAAGCAACAAAACAGGTCATATAATCTTCTCTACTGAGGAAATGTCGAAACGACATGAGAACCTTCCAACAGAGAACGAAAGTGTAGACATAGCAAAAGCATATGTAGAAGAAATACGTGGGAAAACAACAGACCTAATTGTTGAGTATGCAGATACTTTGTATATGGTTACCGAATCAAAAAATGGTACTACAATTAGCGAAGAACCGTTAAGTGTGTGTGTGAAGTTTAGGCAGATAATCAACAATCATCGTGTCGTCTGCGGTGGTGGTATTTTAATAAATATAGGGACAAATGGGACTTTGCTAGGATATACTCAGTATACGGTTCAAGTTAAGGAATTTCTTAATGTAACAATTATTGCCTCAGAAAAAGGGCTCGAAAAAATAAAGGAAAAAGGTGTTACAGTAGCTGGAAAAAAACCTGATTGCAAAGTTACGAATGTGACATTAGTATATTACTATAATCCTTTTGATGAGATTTGTGTGCTTTATCCTGCATGGGAATACACTCTTTTACCAATGGGCAGAGAAAACAAACCTATGGTAATGTATGTTGATGGAATAAGCGGAGAAGTTATAATATAATGGGGGATAATAGGGGGTAATTGTTTTGATGTCAAAAAACAAGGATATACTGCTTTCTGTTGGAGTATTCATTACGCTTACAATTTCTTTTATATTCATGCTTTGTTTTTTTATACCATCAGTTTTCGCAGCGAGCATTAATCCAGTTATAGGCCCCAAAGTTTGGTGGAATAATAGGTATATGCATACAGCCTGTTTATTTATCTCTTCAATAGTTTATATCGCTCCTCTCATTCTTCAGTATCTACTCATTAGGGATAAAAGATTACCAAAAAAGAAAAGATTCTTCCGGGAGTATATAACAATCTCAAACATTCTTTTTATTATACTTGTTGTATCTTTTATAATGCTTTCCTTGGTAGCATGGTATCGCAGTGAAACTGTACCAATTACAGGTCCAACTGGACACGGTGGTGCAGATGTTCAATACTTTCGTAGCAACCTTTTTTCACGTGTGACAGATTTAATTGTTCCGATAACCCTCACAGTTGTTGCAATAGTCCTGTCCATACTCCAATATTTCCAATTAAGGTCAAGCCCTGTGAAAAACAAATCCGTAACACCAAAGTAAATATTTATAACCCTGTTACTCGTTCTCATTTTCAATGAAAACCTCAGTATCCATCGGCAGAATAATGGGCATACCAATAAAACTGCACATAACCTTTCTGCTTATTCTGCCCGTGTTCGCATACTTTTTTGCATTCAGCACTGTGAACATCATGTGGTTTACCTTGGGATTCGGTGATGTCAGCAGTTTAACGGTTAAATGTGTTTTTGGTGCGCTTGCCGCAGTGCTGTTTTTTGTCTGTGTCCTCTTTCATGAGATTGGGCATTCCTATGTTGCATTAAGGCATGGGACAAAAATCAAAAGCATAACCTTACTTATTTTTGGAGGTATTGCATTAATGGAGGAGATTCCTAGGGAGCCTGGGACAGAATGCAGTATAGCACTCACAGGGCCTCTTGTCAGCATACTCATAGGGACAGTATCACTTATCATTTTCTTTTTCTTACACCAGTCAACTCATCTGTTAACACATGTTAAAACCCTGTTTGGGATTCTGGCATTCTACAACATTTTTCTCGCAGGGTTCAATTTTCTGCCAGCGTTCCCAATGGATGGTGGAAGGGTGCTCAGGGCTTTTCTTGCCACAAGAATGGGTTACATGGAGGCAACAGAAAAAGCAGCCGGTGTTGGAAAAATATTTGCAATGTTTATGGGAATCCTTGGTTTTTTACTTCTCCCAGGCGGCATATGGTTTATCCTGATAGCATTCATCATATATATTGGGGCATCCGAGGAGGAGAAATCAACAGTTGTTGCAGTAACCTTGGAATCCATAAATGTAAAGGACATTATGACAACCGATGTTGTAACAGTGCCACCCACAATGACTGCTTCAGAACTTGTAGACTTCATGCTGAAAACAAAACACATGGGCTACCCTGTCTTTGATGAAAAGCTGCTTGGCATTGTCACGCTGAATGATGTGAGAAAAATCCCGATGGAAAACAGAATAAACACCCCTGTTAGAGACATAATGACAAAAAATATTATCTCCGTAAAACCAGGGATGGGTGCTGTTGATGCATTGAAAATCATGGTTAAACATAATATTGGTAGATTGCTGGTAATAGATAACAATGTACTTGTTGGTATTGTTTCAAGAACAGATTTGATAAGGTCTGTTCAGATTCTGAGATAATTAGAAAATTGTGCTGAAAACACCTAACACAAAACACTGAGTTTAGACAAGCAACTTGGGAAGCTTTGGTTTTTTTTAATTTTATTTTACCTTTTCTTTTTCTTTCTGCCGCCTCTTGCCATCTTTGCTCTGGCTACATCGCCATCTTTATCCACAAAGTACAGATAGCCGGCTTCTTTCTTCACACCACATTTGCATATCTTTTGTGCCATGTATTTTTCACCTCTATACACCGTATATATTTAATGGCTTTTTAAACTATCGATTGAAAATTTTCACTGTTTTTTTCAAAAAACATTACGTATTCATGCCTGAAAACATAAAAGTTTCCTTTTAAAGCCCTGTATCTCCAAAGTGAATACCGGTTTCTTTTCCCTCTGTTCTCAGTCATGTTTTTCACGACAACACTTTTGAGTTTATAGCCATTTTTTAACACGTTTTCCATGCAGTAGAACCCCAACGGAATCCACTCACTTTTCTCATACTTGTCGCCTATCACCAAAACAAGAAACCTTCCATTCTCCAGCAAAGGATAAGTGTTTTTCACAACCTTGCTAAATCTGGAAAGAAAATCCTCAAGTGTTTTTGCGTTTGACAAATCATTTTTTTTCCTGCTAAATTTTATTATGTCCCAGTACGGCGGGTGCATAATTATCAGTTGAAATTTTTTATTTATGCCATTGACTTCTTTCCAAATTTTTTCTGATCCTGAATCACCCACAACAACCTCTGTTCTTACCCCATACCTGTTTTTTTCTTTTTCTATCAATTTTTTCGCATTTTCTGCGATTCCATGAACAATTTCAACACCAACCCCGTTCCTTCCAAGCTGCCTGCATTCAATAAGTGTTGTTCCAGAACCAAGGAAAGGCTCAAGAACCCAGTCCCTTTTTTTTGTGAACCTGAGCATAGCCTGCCTTGGTATTTGAGGAATAAAATTTCCCCAGTAATCAGATGAATGCACACCGCTGTTATCCCGTTTGCCGATTATCCATAAACTGTCTGTTCTGATATCTTCTTCCCTGTATTTTTTCCATTTTTTCATATCAATATCATTAATCACGTGACATCCTCCCACCCGTAAACGGTGTGGGCTTCCAGCGGTGGTTGATATGGATTCAAAATCCACTTCCGCATTTAGTTCCTGTTTCTATGACAGATGCCTTCTTAGTAGAAGGTCTTACTCTATCTCCACAGGCGTCATTTCGTGTGTGCCCCACACTATGTCCCTTTTTGAGGACATTAATAGATGCGTTCAAGTCTCTGTCCATGACCAGTCCGCAAACTGGGCAGTTGAGTATCCTGTCACTGAGGCTCATACGGACAAATGTTCCGCACCCAGAACATTTCTGTGTAGTCGGCTCGAAGGGGTCGCCAACGACGAACCTGCCACCAGCACTCACAGCCTTGTAGCAGGTCATTCGCAGGAACTCTCCCCACGAGGCATCTTGAATATGTTTAGCGAGATGATGATTTTTGAGCATTCCATTAATGTTCAGATTCTCGACAGCAACAGTACCGTAGTTATCAGCCAAAAACCTGCTGGTCTTATGCAGGAAATCTTTACGTTGGTTGATGACCCTTTCATATTGGACTGCCAACCTGTGGATGGCTTTGCGACGGTTGTTAGAGCCTTTGACCTTTCTGGATACTCTACGTTGCAGGTGTTTCAATCTTCGCTCGGATTTGATGAGATGATGTGGATTTTTGATGATTGTTCCGTCAGAGAGTGTGGCGAAATTTTCAAGTCCAACATCTATACCAACGGACTTATTTGGGAATGGGTGAGTAGCCACCAAACTATCAGATTCACAAGAGAATATAGCAAACCATTTACCACTTTTGGCTTGTTTGATAGTCATTGTTTTAATTCTGCCTTTAGGTACTCGATGAAGAACAATAGGAACATTACCAATTTTAGAAATAGCTAGTTTCTTATCAGACACAAACTTGAACCCCGATTGAGGATATGTGATAGACTTGAACCTCTTTTTATATCGAGGAAAACCAACTTTGACCTTCTTACCCACTTTCTTCTCTTTGACCCGTCGGTAGAAATTATCGAATGCTTTAGTCAATCGGTCAGAACAGTTTTGCAAGACTTGAGAATGGATGCCTTTGAAAATCGTATCTGTGTCCTTGATTTGCTTGATGAGCTTGTTAAGTTTGAACTTCGACAAATTCTCGCCATTGGCTTTGTAGGTATCCCTCTTGATGGTCAAAAGCAGGTTGTACATCTTGCAAGCGAGGTCGAACTGGGTGTACAATCGAGATATTTGCTTGCGAGAAGGATACAGTCTATATTTGTAGTTTCGCAAATCCATACCAACCAAGACTATATTAATTTTGTAAGTATATTATACCTTCGGTATGGGGGTGGTCTGTATCCCCCCTCTAAAGAGTGTGTGGTTTTAGCCCACCCCCAAACCCCCATTTTTATAAAACACAAATGATTATTGGATTATGTAGTTTTCTATGAAAATTGGTCCTCTATGTTTTTTGCTCACTCGCTTTTGTTCACACAAATTTGCTTACGCAAATTTGTGAATACTTCGGAATTTTACTTCGTAAAATTCCTCGTATCTTCACTCGCTCACTTCGTTCGCTCGTGAAG
>Ga0172364_10004689_pt1 | contig 10885 bp, 10 predicted proteins | sample LakKivSesite10cm_FD_114545 | JGI IMG/M metagenome (GOLD analysis project Ga0172364, IMG submission 114545) | Sediment microbial communities from Lake Kivu, Rwanda - Sediment site 10cm | ecosystem: Environmental > Aquatic > Freshwater > Lake > Sediment | place: Rwanda: Western Province, Lake... | reverse complement strand
GTGCTGACCTGCTCGGTCATTTCTAGACTACAGCGTACTGATCCAGTCTGGCTGGAAGCATCCACACGTAAGTCGGGGCGGCCAAGGATGTGCAAGTCAATGGGGCCCGTGTTGCTCTCAAAGCGGTGTTGCTCCCCAGAGACCAATTCGCCCTCGAAGTTGATCGAACCCATGTCGGTCTTCACTTCAAAGGTGCCATGCACTGAACTCAGATCTACATCGCCCGTGCCATTGAGAATGTGAAAGGCGCCCCGCGCGCGACGACAGGCAATAGAGCCGGTCTGGTTTTGCAGTTCGATAGAGCCTTCACAATCGCTTAATTGGATACCACCAGTGGATGTGGCAAGCGCAATGTGGCCTGACACCTCATCCACATAGAGATAACCGGTGGAGCTACGCAGATCCAAGTCAGTTTTCTGTGGCACAGTCACGATGATTTCGACGGCAGGTTGATCTAGTTTGGAAGAAAAACCTGCCTGCATGCGCACATATATCTTGATGGCATCACCCGATTGGGTAACCTGATAATTCGTCTGTCGGGCGTAACGTAGCGTGGCTTGGACACGCACTTGGCCCAGATCGCCAGAGCGTATGGTCAGCCGACTAATTTCCACATCTGCTTCAACTCGGGGCGACTCGCCTACCTTGAAAGAGTCCTCCCGTGTCTGTACATTAGCGAGGGTGCAGTGAGCAAGCAACGGAATGAGCGCCAGTATAAGGCCAAATGTCAAAAGCCTCCTGGCTTGCATATCCCCTCCTTTCGCGCCATCCTAGCGCGGGAAGAGCAACCATTCTTGTCAAAGGCGTGCGCGGTCGTTGTCTCAGATTGTAGACTACGATGAAAGTGGTGTCAAATGGCTTTTGCTTGACAGAGAGTGGCTTGTACAGTAAGCTTGGGTTGGATCGGCCAGCGAACGGTGTGGCACCAATTTCCAAGAGAATCCGGTTTCTCCTGTGCAGAATTCCGGCTGGAGAAGGGCCACTATCGCCGGCCAAGTGGCTTGGTGATACCTGAGCGACAGTACTATTTGGAGATTGCCTTGGATGATTTAGCGCCAGCAGCGATCCTGGATGGCCTACATACTGACCTCCTGGGCCGGCAAGTCGTATACTATAGGAGGCTGGACTCCACAAACTCCGCCGCGAAAGCCCTAGCGCAACAGAAAGCGACAGAAGGGACACTGGTTATTGCTGAGGAGCAGACCTTGGGAAGAGGGAGGCTTGGTCGGCGCTGGTTGGCGCCGCCTGGTACATCCCTGCTATTCTCACTGATCTTCCGCCCCAACCTGGAAGTCAGGCTTGTCCAAGGATTAACAATGATCTGTGGACTCGGGGTCAGAGAAGGCATTCGTGAGACTACCGGTCTGCCAGCACAGCTAAAGTGGCCTAACGATGTCATGCTCGGTGGTCGAAAGGCCGGTGGCATACTGACTGAAGTGAGCGCCATTGGCGGGCGCTTGGATTATGCTGTGGTCGGGATAGGCCTGAATGTCAATTTGCAGGTCTCCATGCTTCCGGCTGAATTCAATGCTACCAGCATTGCACATGAACTGGGGCGCTCCATCCGGCGAGTGAGCCTTCTCCAGCGGATACTGGTGCACATTGAGGAGCGTTACCATGCACTACAGGCTGGCAAGTGGCCGGTGACAGACTGGGCAAGCGCCTTGGAAACCCTGGGGCAACGAATCCGGTTGTATACAACTCAGGGCCTGTGGCAAGGGTTGGCCGAGGCCGTTGACAATGAAGGCGCGTTATTGCTGCGCCTTGACGATGGGCAACTGAGGCGAGTGCTGGTTGGCGACATTGTGTCGCAGCATACGGTTAAGATGCTATGAGAACCCAGGCATTGGCACGGGGAAACCCAAATGAGGGCATACGCCCCTTTGAGATGCAACGTGACCTGCTGCAACTGGCTGACCTGATCGAATTATGCTTCCGCTCAGAGCTCCAGCTAACGGGCAGCCCAATCGTGGCAGAACTGCGACGTCTGGGCAGTGTGGGCCCATTGCTGTGGCTGTTTGATGCTTTCAGCAGCGCGTTCTTGCCCTTGGTGAGTGGTTATGTGTGGATCGCCAACGGCCAACTGGTAGGCAACGTTACACTGAACCTGGAGAACAGGCAGCGCAGGCTGTGGAGCATCAGCAATGTAGCTGTGCATCCCGACTTTCGGCGGCGAGGCATAGCACGCCAACTCATGGCAGTTGCGCTACAGGACCTGCGCAACAAAGGCGCTCAGATGGCCGTATTGGAAGTGCAGGCAGACAACATTCCGGCGCAACGACTATATCATGACCTGGGCTTCGAGGTCTACGATACCGTAGCTGAAATCAGTTTGCCCGCACGCAAGTGGACAGAGCGTACAGCGCCAACATCCCTTGCGTTACGCAAGCGCCGCCCTCACGACTGGCAAAGTCTGTATGAGCTGCTCAGAGCAACAACACCAGCAAAAGCGCAAGAAGTAAAGCCCGTTCTCGGTTACGACTACCGCCTGGGGGGAGAACGTAGATTGGAACGTTGGCTCAATGACTTGCTAAGTCTTCGTCGGAGCAGCGATTGGGTCCTGGCAGAGGATGGCCGAATTACGGCCTTGCTGCGGGTGACTGGCCAATATACAAGAGCTGCACACCGATTGCAGATTGATGTACATCCCGACAGGCGAGGGACGATCGAGGAGGGATTAATAGCTATAGGGCTGTACACTCTGCGTCGTTTCCCAGTCCGCGAGGTTGCGTCTACTTTTTCGATGTCTCATCCGGAGGCAGAACAGGCATTCCGCAACGCTGGCTTCCGTACAGTCCGCCTCTTGGACCAGATGCGGTTGGATCTGCGGCGCACAGGGTCAGATTCTAGATGTTGAGGATGAAAAGACCGCAGAACGAGTTGAGATCTTGCGAATAGATAAGGAGAGAACATGCGTAGATTTCTGCTGCGGTTGCTGGTCACAGCCATCGCACTGTATGCAGCCGTGCGGTTGGTACCGGGTATCACCTATGAAGGTGGTTGGCAGACATTGGCCGCCATGGCGCTCATCTTCGGGCTTGTGAACGCCACTGTGCGCCCGATCCTGACTTTGCTGAGCTGTCCGCTGATCATCCTGACAATGGGCCTGTTCATCCTGGTGATCAACGGAGCGATGTTGCTGCTGGCCACACGCCTGGCCGATGTCTTCGGGGTGACCTTCTACGTGCAAGGGTTTGGCTCAGCCTTGTGGGGCGCTCTGGTCATCAGCGTCGTCAGCTTTCTTATGAACATGCTGATCGGGGAGGAAAGGGAACACAAATAATGTTCACACATCCTCGCCTACAATCCGGTCGTAGATAGCCTGCAATTCTTCTTCGGAAAAGAAGTGGATCACTAACCTTCCACCACGCTGACTACGGTAGAGGTTAACCTTGGTGCCCAAGGCGCGGCGGAAGCGATCTTCTAATGCCCGCGTCTCAGGCGTTTGCACCGAGGCAGCTTTGCTGCTTTGAGCCTGTGCACTTGTCAGACGTCGCACCAACTCTTCCGTTTGGCGCACGGAAAGTCCTCGCTTCTGAATGGCATTCAGCACACGCACTTGGAGACCTGGCTCTGTCAGTCCCAGCAAAGCCCGTGCATGTCCTTCGCTAATGAGATTAGCCAGAAGCGCATCTTTGACTTCATCCGGGAGGCGCAGCAAACGCAGTGAGTTGGTCACGCTAACACGGCTCCGTCCCACACGCTCGGCCACTTGTTCCTGAGTCAGGCCAAACTCCTCCATCAGTTGACGGTAGGCATTCGCTTCCTCCAGGGGGTTCAAATCGGCGCGCTGAATGTTCTCCACGAGGGCAAGTTCCAGCGTTTCTTGCGGCGTGGCTTCCTTGACCAGCACAGGAACGACATCAAGCCCTGCCAGCATGGCCGCACGCCAGCGCCTCTCACCAGCGATGAGTTGATAGCGTGGCTTACCTACAGCCTCTGTCGGACTCCTCTCGGTAACGATTAACGGCTGAAGCAGTCCATGCTCCCGAATAGAGTCGGCCAAGTCGCGCAGAGTTTCAGTACCACTGCCATGCCTGGGTTGGCGTGGATTGGACGCGATGTCAGCTACACTGACCTCGATCATTCCTGAAGGAGCCTCTGCGCCCGGAATCAGGGCTCCCAAACCCCTGCCCAAACCTCGACGCTTGCTGCTCATAAGGTCTCCCTAACTTGCATCTACAGTAGTCAGCGATGGAGAAAACAGGCCGACTATTCGCTGTTCATAATTTCTCGCGCCAGTGCCTGATAAGCTAATCCTCCTGGTGAACGTGGTGCATAATCCAGGATCGGCTCACCATAACTGGGAGCTTCGCTCAGGCGTACATTACGCGGTATGATGGTCTGGAAGGTCTTGTCTGGGAAGTGGCTGCGCACCTCGTCAACCACTTGCTGAGCCAGGCTGGTACGTACGTCGTACATGGTCATCAGTAGCCCCTTGATGCCCAGGGTGGGGTTGAGGTTGATACGTACCAATTCAATAGTGTGCAGCAGTTGTGCGAGCCCCTCCATCGGCAGATACTCACACTGTACGGGTATGATGACCTCATCTGCCGCGGTCAAGGCATTAATAGTAAGCAAGCCCAGGCTAGGAGGACAATCAATCAGGACGTAATCATAACGGTCACGAAGAGGTACCAAGGCTAGCTTCAGGCGATGCTCTCTCGCCATCATACTGACTAATTCGATCTCTGCCCCGGCCAGAGCTGGGGCGGAGGGGATCAAATCAAGCCCCAAGCGTTTGGTGAGTGTTAACACGCTCTCCAGGGGCATGCCAGCGACAATGCTATTGTAGATCGAGCGGCGCAGGCTGTTTTTGTCAATGCCCAGACTGCTGGTAGCATTGGCCTGCGGATCAATATCTACCAGCAGCACGCGCTTTTCCGCTATAGCCAGGTATGCACCAACACTGACCACGGTAGTGGTCTTGCCGACGCCGCCTTTCTGATTGGCCACCGCATAAACGTGGCTCACGTCTCCGCTCTTTCAGTCATACATCTCACCGAGCCGCAATCGTTCTTCTACCTGCTGCCTGGTGGGAATGGTTGTCGTTCCAGTGCCCTCGATGGCAAAGGAAGCTGTACAGTTAGCGAAAGGCACGGCCTGATGCGGATCGCCAGTTTCCTTCAGTCGGACGAGGAATGCCGCGGCGAAGACATCTCCGGCACCAGTAGGATCCACTTCCCGGGCCCGAAAAGCTGGGAAATTACGCGCTGATCCATTCCAGAATACTGTAGCGCCGCGCCAGCCGCGCGTTACTACGGCGATCTTGGCCAGTTCAGCGTAATGCCAGATCACAGCTTCGTCTCCTGCGACGTCTTCCTCACTGAATATCAGCACATCCACGTTGGACAGGATTTGCTGCGCCTCCAGCCAGGGCTTGAATGTCACCTGCCCGTGGCTGTCCCACTGCCGCATCCAACCTTGTGGCGTGACGCCCACGAGAGCCCCACGGAACACGTCAAGCCAATCCAAGCCAAGTTCGCCCACCAACGGCCCGAGCAGTACGATGGAAGCCTGTTTCCAGGCTAGAGGCAGGTGCGATACCTGCAAAGGGCTGGCAACACTGTGCACAAACTGGCATCGCCGCTGACCCTCATAGATGTTCTCAAAGGTGGTGGCAGACGGTGAGGGAACAACGTGTACGTTAATACCCCGCAAGATGCCAGATAGATCAAGATCAGGCGGAGCACTAGTGAGGACCGCCACTGACAGTCCCAGGCCATGCGCGGTAAGCGCGGAGTAAGTGACTGTGCCTCCAACTGCATAACCACCGCCTGACAACAGGTCTTTCGTCACGTGGCCAATGGTTAGAAAATCAGGGCTACTCACCATGTATCCTGTCTCGTGCCAGCCATTCGGCTGAGCGCAGGACAAACAAAGGTTCTTACTTTCTGGGCATGATGACCACTTTGCGCTTCTCGTCCTGCCCAACGCTTTCGGTATAGACATCGGGATCGTCGCGCAGAGCCAGGTGTACGATGCGTCGTTCATGTGGCGGCATTGGCTCCAAGGGCACTGGCTGCGCAGTGATACGGGCCCGCTCTGCCATGCGTCGCGCCAGATCAATCAAGGACTTCTCACGGCGGAATTTGTAATGTTCGACGTCCACGATCAAATTGGGCCAGCGTTGAGTATGACGGCTGATGAGGAGAGAGGTGAGAAATTGCAGATCACGTAGAGTCTCCCCCCGTCGCCCAATGAGCACCCCAAGACCCTCGCCACTGATGTTCAATAGTACGGTATTGGCGCTCGCCTGGCTCTCCGGCCGTGCTTTTTCCCTCGTCACACGTGCGTGGATACCCATATGGCTCAGCAAATTCTCCAAGGCCTCAATGCCAAGCCGAGCTATCTCATCCTGTTCTTCGGCTGAAGATGGCGTTTCGGCAGGGCCCAACCCAGGCGTTGGGGGCGCCTCTGCTAGAGGTGGTGTCAGGACTTGCTCTGCGGTAATGGGAACTGGCGCTTTGGCAGTAACTCTGACCACCGCCTCTTCGCTGAGCAATCCCAGCAAACCTCGGCTTCCTGGCTTGATGACTTCGATCTCGACTTCATCACGACTCAAGCCCAATTGTTGCAGCGCCTGAAGAATAGCCTCATCCACAGAGCGTGCGCTGACTTCAATGCTCTTACTTCTTTCGCCCATCGCCTTTATCCTTTGGACGGCCCGACCTCTTTTTGTCACCCTTTGAGCTCTCGGGTTGAGGCTCTCGAGTCCGAGAACTTGGGCTTTTCAGGGTCAAGCCTTGTCTGCTGAATACGGTAGCCAGAGAGCCCCAACCACTGATAAAGTACTGCTGAATGATCCCCACGATGTTGCTCACGACAAAGTAAAGGCCCAGACCAGAAGCCAGGTTCCAAGTAATCCAGCCAAACATCAATGGCATCATGAGCTCCATGCTCTGACTCATCGCTTGTTGCTGGGGATCCGCAGTCGGTGCCGCCATCATCTTCTGCTGGACCCACATGGTGGCGGCCACCAAGATGGCTAGGATAGGAGCAGAACGACCCAGGTTAAGCCCCAGAAAACTGGCATTCAGAGGCACCAGGCCCGAAAACTGGTGATAGATATGCCGCGCCAGATTGAGCAATTGCAGCGGATTATTCGGTAGAACGTTGATGATTGACTGGTACATTCCAATCCAGATGGGGAATTGAATCAGCATCGGTACTAGACAGCCATAGGGATTGACACCTGCTTCCTTGTACAGCTTCATCTGCTCTTGAGCTAGCTTTTCGCGGTCGTTTTTGTACTTCTTCTGCAACTCCAGCAGCTTGGGCTGAAGGTCTTGACTGGCTTTCGCTGAACGCATCTGCTGCCAGGTGATAGGCAGGGTGATCACGCGCACCAACACCGTAAACACGATGATGCTCAGACCAAAGTTGTGCGCAAGCCACGAATACAAAAGGAGCAACAAATTCAGCATAGGCTGAAAGATCACAGTATTCCAGAATTGAGTCACCCGAAAGGACCTCCTATTTTCTCTTGCTCGGAGCCACACTCCAGCGTTGCACGCCTGTCTCAGCGTCCAACGCGTAGATGGTGTCGCCAAGAACAGTGACGTACACAATGCCCTCGGCTACAACTGGCGAGCTGAGCACAGCACCATTGGTGTTGAAAACCCACTTCTGCTGACCATTGACAGCATCGAGCACGTGTAAAGAGCCGACCTCCGTACCGACATACAACAGGCCATTGGCAAGAGCCGGAGTGGCACGAATCATGCCTTGTGCTTGAAAGTCCCAACGCTTGGTGCCCGCAACTGCGTCCAGGGCGTATAACTTCTTGTCCAGCGAACCTACATATACCGTGTCATCCACAACCAGCGGGCTGGCCCAGACCCAGTGTCCAGTCTTGAACTCCCAATGCACATGGCCATCCTTTGCATCAAGGGCATAGACCTTGTTATCAAACGCTCCACAGTAGACTAAATCTCCAGCAACAGCAGGGCTGCCAGCAAATGCACCACCTGCTTTGAATTCCCACTGCTTCCGTCCACTGTCTGCATCGAGACAGTAAAGCCGATGATCCAATGAAGCCACGTAGACCCTGTCTCCCACCACACAAGGTTGGCTCCAGATGCCATCAGCAGTGGCGAACTCCCACTTCTTCAATCCGGTGCTGGCGTCCAGGGCATATACCTTGTGATCGCCAGAACCAAAATACAACACGCCATCAGCGATGACCGCATCGGCAAAGATATGCCCCGATGACGTAAACACCCAGCGTTGCGAACCGGTATTGGCATCGAGAGCATAGAGATGGTTGTCAGATGAACCAATATAGAGCGTATCGCCCAGCAGCACCGGCGCGGCATATAGAGCACCTACGCCTCCTTTTTCGGAAGGTGGATACCGCCAGATTTCTGTCCCACTCGCCGCATTGAGAGCGTACACCCGCCCGGCTTGAGAACCTGTGTACAGAATGCCCTTAACTACCAGCAAACTGGACCAGCTTGGCGTCGAGGGCGTCGCGACGCAGCCACCCAGCACACTTGTCAGAACCACGAGTAAGACGATGAGAGCAGCTTTCGCATATAATGCTTTCAAAGAGTAAGATCCTCCTCTGTGTTTGGTGTCTGTTACGGCAGGCCCAATAGCAATAGCTCCTACGGCACTGGATCGTAGCCCCCAGGATTGAAGGGATGACATCGGCTGAGGCGTTTCAACGCCATCCAGCTTCCCGTCCACAAACCATATTTAGCTATAGCCTCATAGGCATACTCGGAACAAGAAGGGATAAAACGGCATGCAGGAGGCAAAGCGCGTGAGATGGTCCGTTGATAGAACCTGATCAAAGTCAAAGTAATCCGTTTCACTTGCTTACATCCGCCGCCTCTGGCGGCTTGGCGATTAGTTCAGCCCGTTGCAACAGAGAATCCAGTGCTTTCCCTATACGCCTTAAATCTGCTTGCACAATTGGTTCACGTCCAATAGTTACGACATCCCATCCTGGAGATATACGGGAGAGCCGTGCTCGCATCGCCTCGCGCATCAATCGTTTAACGCGGTTTCGCACCACAGCTTTGCCAATGTGCTTGCTCACCAGGAACCCGAAACGGCTGTAGGGTAGATCGTTGGCCAACACCAGGAGCACCAATAAGGGATGAGACCATGATCGCCCCTGGCGACGCACTTTCTGAAATTGTCCACTGTGAGCCAGGCGATAGCGTCTCTCCATACTGGAACACCCCAAAGCTGTGTTGGTCAACGTCCATCTGCCATAAGCCTCGCTGCTCAAATTGAGACGCGCTTGCGGCCCTTCATCCGACGGGCCTTCAGAACCTGCCGGCCAGCCCTAGTACGCATGCGGGCACGAAAACCATGCACCCTCTGACGCCGAAGCTTCCGAGGTTGATAAGTTCTCTTGGGCATTGCTTCTACCTTTCCCTAAATTGACAAGTACGAATTATTATACCCTCCCTTTGCACATACTGTCAAATGCTTTGGCACGAAAACTCAGCAGGCTGGCGGAGTGAGGAAATAGAGTAAAAGCTCTTGCCCTCGCTGCTTACAGCCCACTTTTGGGATATTTGGGATATATTTTGGGATATAAACGAATTGTCTACTTGAGGATATAATACGTACCCTTCTTGTCGCCAATGCGCAGCAGTACACCCTTATCCACCATATCCGTCAAGTCCAGGCGTAGGGTTTCGGGGGTTACGTCAGGGCACAGGTCATGGTATTCCCGGTTGGTGATGCGACCGTGGTCCTGGAGGTAGTTAAAGGCTTTGATCTGCCGTTCGTTGAGGCTGTGCATCCATTTGCTCACCGGGCGTTCGCGTACATTGCGCAAGGTTACCTTGAAAGTGAACGGGCGGGCCTCGAACTGCGGTGCAGGATGGCCTGCCTGGATCATCTCGTCAATCATGCGGTCAATGCCCAGCCCCAGTTCTTCGATGAATCCCCAGTAGAAAAGCCCTTTTACGATGCGCGGGTTGCGCGAAAAGTGCTCTTCCACGATGTTGTCCAGCGTAATGTGGCCGGGCAGTCCGCCTGGGCTGATGATCTCCATACGGTCTTCGAACATACGCACCTCGATCCGTCGGCCTGAGAGACGGTAGTCACGGTGAGCTACGGCGTTGACGATGGCCTCGCGCACGGCAGCAGGTGGATACTCAGCATGCTCCTCACGCTCCAGGCCAGAGATCACGGATTCATGACGCATCTCTTCCCGGATCACATTCCAGAGGGTCTCGATTACCTGGCTCAATGAACCACTGATCTCCTCGCGTCGCAGGTAGCCAGGGAGGCCGTTGCCCCTGGTTGGCTCCGTGCCGGCAAAATGCACCAGGACAGCACCGCTCTGAGGTAGCAGACGTTGCGGATTTCGCCCAAAGAGCAGCAAGCCAGCCACGGTCGGGTTTCCTTCTGCATCCATAGCGCCGCTGTCTAAGACAAGCTCGGTGCTGCTCAGTTTCTCGCCCCGCGGACCACGTAGGCGGCGTTTGGCCGCATACTCAGCGATGATTCCTTCATCCAGGTCGGCTAGAGTAGCCCCAGGTACTGTTCCCTGTTCATAGTCTCCAGCTCCTTTAGCCGAGGCAAGATGTCTGATCTCTTCCCCGCTCAGTGGCCGATTCCTTGCTCCTGAGCGCAGCAGCACCCGCCCATCGAGAAGGCTGTGTAGGTCTGGACTGCGTGGCACAGAAATAGCAATCGCTGTCCCATGCCCGGTATCCAGTGGTTGCCAATCCGTCCTCACCGGGGGGCGGCACATCGCCTGTGCACGCAGGAGCAATGCCTCCAGGTGCTCAGACTCGACCTCTTCCAGAAGCGTGCCAGCAGTGCTGAGTCCGACGAGGATTGTCCCGCCGTCGGCATTGGCAAACGCGGCCAGTGTTTCGGCCAGCGTTTCCACATCTGGCTGCGGCATAAACTC
>Ga0172364_10004688_pt1 | contig 10885 bp, 15 predicted proteins | sample LakKivSesite10cm_FD_114545 | JGI IMG/M metagenome (GOLD analysis project Ga0172364, IMG submission 114545) | Sediment microbial communities from Lake Kivu, Rwanda - Sediment site 10cm | ecosystem: Environmental > Aquatic > Freshwater > Lake > Sediment | place: Rwanda: Western Province, Lake... | reverse complement strand
GTAACAAACGTATCGGCTAATACCATATAATCACCGATGATATATTGGACGGGCCCACCGGGTTGTGCTAAATATTCAACTAAAATCGTCGAATCGGCAATTTTACAAGTTTCCGAACGAATAGCGCCGCCATGAGTAGAATCCGCCCTCTTGCAAGTCTCCGCCCTGACAGAACCACCAATAGTGGAATCAGTAAGTCCGGCTTTCGCCGCGTTGTCCGCACCTAAAGCCGAATCAACAATCCCCGGCAGGTTGTCGCCGGAACTATCATACCACGACCAAGTACATTTAAACGCGGTATCCGCCAACCGAAAAGCAGTGTCCGCCGAATCAACTGCCGCCCGGATACCTTCAAACGTCCAGATAAATTCCCGATTAATATCATCTTGAAACCTTTTCATGGCATGGGTGTTAAATGCCTTTTCCCAATAAATATTAATCGTATGGGTCGGGTTTTGTGGTCCGGCGAATACCGCCGTTACACCCAGGGCCAGACATAACCCAAACCAGAATATAAACTTCTTCATTGCTGCACCTTTTGTACCCGGTAATCGCCCGCCCGCGCCCGGACGTAGGAGTCATAAATTGTCTTGTGAATATTCGCCAATTCAAAGTTGTTGCGCGAAGCGGCCAATAAAGCCACGGCAAAATGAACTACCGCCATCCGGTCGGCTTCACTGATGTCGGTCATAGTAAACCCTGCCGAAACAACACCTGTCGCGTCTGCCGGGCCTTCAACATACAACTTGTCACCATCAGGGTTAGCCGGAGAAATCCATAAACGGTTACCGGAAATTGCCCACCCGGATATTTCCGGCCCGGTAAATTCGCCGGATGTACCGGCAGCCGTGACTCCATAACCATCGGGTAACGGTTTCACGTCATAAGACTTTCCCCCGTCGGCAGTAATCCGCGTAACCCGGTAGGGAAATTTAACTAAACCCCGATCCATAAAATTAGAGTTTAAGGTGTAGTTATATGTCCCGGCGACAATGGTTATTGTATCATACCCGACAATCCCAATATCCATAGCCACCGCCCGCTTCCCCGCCATTACCGCCGAGAACATTTCTCCGGTCGTGTCAAACTGGCTGTAATCCGTCTGCCCCAACAAATCGCGGACGCGCTGGTAGACCTGGCCCGACGAATCAATCTCCTGCGCCGCAGCAATTACAGGGAACAGCAACAACCACAAAACGATCAACTTTTTCATTGTGACCTCGACACGAATAACGGGTTATCGCTGGTCATCGGGCCTGCGTACTCGGCGGCCTGCCCCAAGCAGAAATCCTGCATATCCTTACTATGCGGCATTGGTGTCGCCCCGCCACGCATCGGCTTCAACCGGCGCAAGACCATTGCCAACCGCTCCCGGTAACTGTCGGCCAAAGCATACCCCGTCAGACGGTTCTTCACGCCGAGCAAAACAATGTCGTGCAAGTCGTCAGGTAGAATATTCATATCTACCGGCTGAGTAACTTTTCGCTCATAATTAATGCTGGCCGTCGTATCCCCGGTAACCGTCGGGCCAATGACAATCATCAAATTGCCGTTACTGGACACGCCCCACGGCACCCATGCTTCGGCTTCACTGTCAAAGTTATCCCCGCCACTTTTGTACCACCAGTCGTTGTACTCAACCACGGAAGCATACTTGTTTAATGGCCGATAATTCGAACCGATGGTGATATCCACGACGTTGCCGATATACCGGGGTAATTCAAACCGGATACCCTGGTCAATAGTCGTACCCGTAGACAGAGTTAGTGCATAAATCCCACCCCGCAAGTTCCTGCCAATCACGTCATGGTGCAAGAGCGCATTGATCTCATTTTGAACCTCGGTCGAGGCAAGACCCTCCAAATATTGCACGGAGGGTTCTTGCCCATTCCGAGTATGACGCTCACGCACGAAAGGATCGGCAGCAACCAGCGCGATCACTTCGTTGTTAGTCATCGTTAATCCGCCTTACCGGGTTTCGCGGGTTTCATGTTTTCCACGCAACGCACCGGAGCAACCACTGTCGGGCCGGAATGCAACCGGGTTCTGATCTTCAAATCCTTCTCAGATTCAAGGACCGTCATGCCCATCGCCTTCGCCTTTTGGTCAACCAATTTATCAAACTCCGGTCGCCAGTTTTCACCCCATGTTTCCACGCAGGCGTTAACCGCACTTTCCGGGATAACCCTGGTGTTCATAACGCCGACGGCAACATCTGTACCTTCCTCAATCCCCACTCGCGCAATCGGTAGGCGAATCGGACGGGTAAAAGTTTTCGATCCATCGACAAAGACTCCCTTTACCCGTGTAGGGATAACCGTCAGACTGCCAAAAAAACCACGATTAGTGCGGTAAATCTTACCCTGCTTTTTAATTACCTCCTGCATAATCTACCCCTTAGCTGAAATCCTTGAACCGCAACCGGCCATGACAATCAGCCAGACGGAACTTCGTACCGCAGTAGGTAGCGATTTCATCGACCACTTGATGCTTACCATCTTTTACCTGATCGCGGAGAAATTGGGTATCAAGACCGTTAAAATAGACGTACTTGATCTTGTCTGCTCCGTGATCAACCAGGAATGCATAATGGTAATGACCGGAAGCTCTCGCCTTCAACATCTTGTGGTTGATAAGTTTAATCTGCCCATGCGGTGTAGTCACGTCGGCAAAATTCAGGCCGAGTGTCTGTTTCTTCTTTGACGGCTCAAACCGAATTTCTTTCAGGTTCCAGCGCATCATCGCCTGCAACAACCGGGGCGGTGTATACAATGTCTTGGTGCTTGAACCATACTCAAAACAAGGTTCGAGCCAGTCGTAAAATTCGTATTCCGTCAGATCGTCTTCATCGCGGACGTTATCTCTCGGCGCATACGTGGAGATGAAGTAATCCAAACCCATCGAGATGCCGAACTTGTCGCCAGTTTCGTCAGCCGGATTGGTGATTCCCGTCTCCGGCGTATACTGTGCCGGGCCGGGGTTCAACAGAAAAGCCCACTCGATGTTCCGGGCGTTCTCCTTCAGGGCCTTCTTTGTTTCCCTTATGTAATCCGCACCGAATCCGCCGAAGTAGTCGGCGGCCTTCATCGCCATACGCGAGTACCGGATCGGATGCGAATGCCGCTGGATGTAGTTTGTCCGTTCGGTATGTGCGGTCGAACGGTATTTCGGGATACTCTGGACTTCACCCATCGCGTTGCCGAGACGTTGGATTACGTCGCCGGCACTGGCGGCGAGGATAGCCACGTGTGCTTCAACAGTCAAAGTGTCTGATGAAACCCCAGTCACCATGCCCCAAGAACCATTAGCCATATTCTTCACAATATCCCACTGGGCGAAGTACGCACCGGCACCGGATTGGACAATCCATGTTGCCGAAGCATCGGCCGCAGCCGCTGCTGCACTGGATAAAAGCGTGCTGTGTTCCGGCACGATCTCGTCATCGTGCCATTTGTACGTATCGTCTCCAACCTTGTCCTTCGGGACCTGTGTGGTCATTAGAGTAAACGGGTTCTCATTGGGATTGAGCAAAAACAAATCCTTATCCATCTGGACGGGAATATTTGAACCCAATTCCGAAAGAACCGTGCGCAGACCAACTTCAGTCCCGGCAGTCGGGGTCGGATATACTGTCGGACTTCCTGCCATTTATTTCACCTCATATAGACCTCCTGTTTCAGACAACCATGCCTTAATGTGATAACCAGTCATTAACACTGCCCCCATCAACTTGTTTGATATAATCCCTGAACTTTTCATTGGCAGTACGGTTATCTTTTACTACCCCGGTCGCTGAACCAGAAGGTAATTGTGATTTCAGTTTTAGTTTAGCTTTCTCGTCGGCGTCTTTATCCGCGTCTTCCCTGATCTTGGCCGTTGTCTGCGGTGCCCGTTGCTCGCGGATCAACCGCTTCGCCATATCCAGGGCCACGTTCGGCGAATAGGAACCGAAAAGGTAGCCGTCTTTATCTTTGTTTTTGACGACAAACTCTGAAAATTCGTCTTCAGTCATCCCCGCATCATTGACGGCATAATTGTAGAGTTGTCCCAGTGCCTTCTGACTTTCGGTATACTGGTTTATCGCCTGTACTTGCGCATTATACCCCTGCAAATGCTCATTGACTATTTGTCTAATCAAGTCCGGGGCTTTCTGCGGATCGGCCAAGTTGTCAACCCAGGTGTCCTGGTTGGCCTGTATGGCCATCAGGTTTCTTTCCTCGGCGGCCTTGTACCGTCTCAACTCCGCACCTTGCATCTGCAATTGCGCCATCAATTCGCTGTGGGTATCAACGGACTTCTTACTCCGTTCCAGAAGTTCGTTGTACTTCTTCTCGTAATCGACCGGCGCAGGCGTTTCCGTAGCGGCCCCGGCGGAGCTTGCGGGCGTTTGCGTCTCTTCGGCAACCTGTTCCTGTATCGGCCCCTCGGAGCTTGCAGTTTCAGTCGTTACCTGGTCTTCATCCATTTTCGTGACTCTCCAATTTCTGCAACATGGTTAGCTTGCTGTCAATGGCCTCGGCCAACAACGTCGTGTCATACACGGTCCGGTTGACCAGACCCATGATGTCGTTGGCTGCCTGTATCCAGCAAGTGTGGGCAAGTGCTTCCTGCGTCTGGCCCTTTACAATCTCCTCCAGCACTTGCTTGTGTAATGCCAGCATCCGTTTTGATAAATAGGCATCGAGTTGTTCCCAACCTTTTGTATTCGCCAGTTCGCGGATGGCCTTGTTATTCCGCAATTCGCGGAACAACTTTTCGCATTCCGCTTGCAGGATTTCCATAGTGATAAGCCCGCCGGCAACATCCTGCTCAAACTTGGTCCTGACCGATGCTATTTTATAAAACGGCTTAAACATAATTACTTCAACCTGTAAAAAATTGTTGCTTTGAAGGCCTGGATCGGGTCCATTGTTGAATCCGCACCATAAAACAACGTCGCCCCCGAAGTCATACTGTCCTCTTCATTTACCCAATAGGTAACAAACCGCCAAATATCACCCATTGAAGGCAACGAGTCGGACGGAATTGAAATCTTTACCGGAGCAGCGTCGATTGCTGAACATGCGGTCAGTGCGGATTTCCATACCGTGTACCAACTGGGATCGTCGCTATCGTCTATCTTTGTCTGTAATATAAAATAGACAGAATCGCTCGAAAACGCAACGGCGGTACACGTATCGGAAATGTCCTCATAAATCCGCCCATCGATTTCACTAAAAGCGTTGTGAAATCCCCATTGGACACTATAATAAGGGATGGTATCATTAGCTAATGCGCCAACGACATAATCGGCAGTGTCAATTGCAGTAAGCGGTAAACTGACAACTACCTTGTTCACCCCAATAGACGGATTCGAGGCCCCCGCACTGAAGGCCAAACCCAAGACCAGCAACATCACCAGTATTGGTGGCCTGAGTTTCATTAATCCATACCTTCCTGTGTCACAAACACCTTGATTGTGTAATCCCCGTTTACGGTATCCAATGTCTGCCCGCCGCCTCTGTGCAATACCAACCGGTGGATGCCGCCGATTTGATACGACCCAAGATCAATGGAATCCTGGCATATATAATGATGGATATCAAAGGTCTTGGTCGGATCAAATGCGGCAAGGGTATTAACGTCAATCCATACCGAATCCTGCTGCAACACGTCAGAAGAAGTATGCTGGAACCCTTTTTGCAGAGTCACCGCCAGTGAATCCGTCGCAGCACCGTTGCCCGCACCGCTGTCCACAACAACAACTGAAATATATACCGGCTTACACCACTTCAAATAAAAGGTATTTGAAGGAATTTTTTGTGTCGCCGTTGTTGCTGTGACCGCGCCGAGTACCAGGTTGGAATCAGGATCAAACTGGCACGACCAGGGTTCACCACATACTTCTGTTGCGACAATACCGCATAAAAACAATAACGGTATCAACAACATAAACCTTTTCATCTGTACCCCTTTCATTCATAATTTTACTTTTCCCAATCAACAACCATTTCTTCCAAGAGAATATTACATCCAGGATGCACCTCCTCCAAATCCATAGTCATCGCCTTGATATCCTTCGGGATCGCCCGTAAAAAACGCGCTTGTATTTTCGTTTCCGGAGTAGTCTGCCCGCGCTGCCTGGGGTTGCGCCCGATCAACCTGTACCATGTTGTATCCACCGATCCGTCAGGACAGGTCACAATTGCCCGGTAGACATACTCATCGTATGTTCCGTAAGGGTCCATACCCTTAATCATCCCGTAAACAATCCCGCCTATGATAAGCAGGCCCATAAAAGTATACAATATGCCCGCTTCCCCAAATCTGCTCCATGACATCATTTGTCACCTGTAATAAATTCGATACAGTCAACATACGCTATCGTCGTGTCCTTCTTGAATGCCGCCAGATAACCACGTAAAAACTGCGCCGGCGGTTTGACATAACTGCTGTCATATTGCTCAAACTCGCGTACCAACGTATCAATATCTCCGTTTTCATGGTGCAACAAAATAACATAAGCATACTTATTAGTGTCAACTTCCACTTGCGTAACGACGATAAACGAATACCCGATGGTCCCAACAGCAATACACAAAACTATAAAGGGAATAAACTTTTTCATACTGCCACCTTGTTGGCCTGGTTCACCGCCGGGGTGCGGATCGCGTTCGGGTTGGCAATGGCCTGCGCTTCCCCGACCGGCGGCGGTTGCTCCGGCGGCATCGCCCCCATCTGCTGTTGCGACATCTGCTGCTGTTGCATAGCCATCTGCTGTTCTTCCGTCAAACCCATCTGCTTCAACTGTTCCTCGGTGTACACATCCAGGTCCTTCAACAACTGGCGGTCCATTACCCACGGGCTGATAATCGTCGGCTGGTTGCGCATCAGGTTGTAGGCCTGCAATTCCCGCTCCAGTTTCGCACTCTGCCTTTGGATTTTGTCCGAACCCTTGAACTCCCACACATACCCGCCGGCAATTGAATCCGGGTCTGCCGAACCCAGTAAATAGGAATCAATAAATCCCAAAATGCGATTACGCTCGCCATCCGTGATGTTGGCATTGATCGTTTTCGACGCAATATCCGCAATATCCGCCAGGCCCGTTTGCTCAATTTGCAACACCCCAAACTGCATGCGGGCCGCACCCGCATCCGTAAGAATCGTGGCCGCAGTCGCCGTCTCTTTGCGGATCGGCTCGTTACCCCGCTGGTAGGCAAAGATACCTACCCGCTTGTCTTTCATGTCCGTAACCGTCCGCGATAAGTCGAAAAGCTCCACCGGCGGCTGCCCCACCTTCATCTGTAACAACGCCTCGGCAAACCGCCCGCCCTCTACGGGAATCCGCTGCCCCGGTTGCGCCCGTAAGTCCTCTTCGTCCACCAAATCGGGGTTGTAAGCCACCCATTGTGCCGAATTTTGCATGACCCCGTCAAAATAGAGGGATAAAATCTTGTCCCCCCATTTAATCAGGTCCTTAGTGAACTCATAAAGGCCAATGGGCCAGTACCGATCCGGCGACACATGGGAAATATTGCGCAAAGCAGCAACCGGCTTGTGATTTTTCGGCAACGGACCAAAATTTTCCTCGTCCATCAGCAAAATCGTCCGGTTCCAGGTATGAATCCAACGTCCATTAGGGTACTTTTTCGTCGGGTTTTGGTAATACCGCAGCAAAATACCGACATCGTTGTTGTCCCCGGGCATCAATAACATCGAATCCCGGCGCAAACGGTGCAAGGGGTCATCTTGCTGACCATATTTTCGCAAATCCGCCTCGTCCACGTCCTTCGGCAACTTATAGGGATGCGCTTTTGAGTCCACCAGTTGAATAATCGTCTCTACCGGGACAATTTCCGCGATCACAATCCACGGTTTCTCATCCAAACTGTTGCCATAGGGCGCCGGTCGCACCTGCCAGGGGTCCAAAACCCGCCATTCCATGTTTTCTTCAACCGTTTCCACCTGCTCAGTACCGGCAAACCCGGTCAACCGGCCAAACATGTCCCGCGCAACCTTGCGTATTTCAATAATTTTGGGCAAAAAAGACCAACGTGGCTCGATATAACTTATTCCATGCAAACGACATAGACGTAAGGCATCAGTAAATGACATAAAAAAGTTGCGATCAGCGTACCGATCCAGTAACCGGGTGATTTTCTCTACTCGCTGTACCGACTCCGAGTTGCGTGTGTCAATAGCCCCCAACGGCATATAGGGACGCGATCCGAGCAAGGTATTGACATCACGGGGAACAATAGTCTCGGTATCGGCGATAATCTCGCCCGCTTTAATATTCACCCGACTTGTTTCCCCGATGTCCCCCTGCATACTGTATGCCCGGATCGCTTCTTCCCAAATCTTCATCCGGCTTTCCATTGGCCGTAACGCCTGCTCCTCGGCATTGTTAACCAGGCGTACAGGATCGGTTTCTTCTGCCATTAATCCACCCTCTTGAGCTGGTCGCGCTTAATCAGCCAGATTTTTATCTTAAATCCTTCCGCATCCCGGTAACCCTTTACCCCCCATATATCTCCACCAACTTTAGCAGTTCCCCCGGGCACACCCTTCACGAAAACCTTCTTACCCTTACACACCAGGTTGTGGTTTATTTCCCCACACGCCACTAAATGCTGGTTGACTAGAAACATCTTCATGCGTATATCCAACTTTGTATGTCCGACAACTTCTGCACGTTGTGTACCCGTTTCCGCCCGGCAAACCGGGGATCAGACTTGATAAAATATTCGGCGCAAATCAACAAGTCGTCATGCGTCTTGACCCGTTTCCAACGGTCCGCCTCTTCCATTGCCTCGGTCTGGTTCTTAAACTTGTTATGCTCAAATTCGTACTTCAACTCCGGGCACGTCTTCATCACCGCAAACCTGGACTTTTTGGTCGTCGGCGAGATTTCCAATGCTTCCTGCATCGCCGCAATTAAATCATGGTCCTTGCCGTTAAAGGCCGGTTGCACAGGTATCCCGTTATCGATGTACATCTGCGCCTTACTCTTGGATGTCTCCTTCTCCTGCCAACCCCAATGTGGATCAATATAAAACCGCCGGATGTCCTCCCCATACTCCGCACTACGCGCCCGGATGATGTCCGCACCCTCCCGCACCGTACCCGCATGCTTGTACTCCCGGTAAGCAAACATCCCACTACCATCTACCCCACACCATAAATAGGCTTCCGGTTTACTCGGATGGGGATCAATTACCACGGTCTTCGTCGCCCGCCGCACCCGGTTCTCATCAAAAGGAATAAAATGCACCTCCGGGTTCCACATCGAGTACACGTCCCCACCTAAATTCAACCACATCCCCGATTCCCGGATTTCCCGCATCTGCGGGTCCTTCACCATCATCAGGAACCGCTGGACACCCTCTTTACTCAAATACTCGTTGTCATGTATCTGACCCGTGAAACACTCCACACCCAACTCCGGCCCCCGGCCCTGCTCCCACGGCTCAAACAATAACTCGTGCTCCCAGGTCTTCCCCAAAATAGGCGTCAACGTGATAATCGTCTGCAAGGGCCGCAAACCTACCCGTGCCTGGTTCTCCTCCCATACCTCATAAGGGCTGTGTTCGTCCGGCCAATACAAGTCCAACGCCCGGCCCGCAAACATCTGCGCCCCACGTCCCAAATCCGCCTGCTTGTAACTCATAAAATCAATGGTCGAACCGTTCTTATAAGTCAACCGATGCTTCCCGTGATGGTAGGCCTGCGCCCAACTACCACCCTGCAAATCCCGCTCGTCAACCGCCCCACGAAATGCCGGTAACAACACACCCTCTACCGCCGTCTCATACCCGTCACCCGCTACACGAATTATCACCGGCGGATCATACGTCTGCCGATAAGGATGCCGACCAGTCGCCCACCAATTACACTCCCGCGCCGCAGCATGCGTCTTCCCCCACCGGTTGCCCGGAAATAAACACCGAATCGGCGCTAAACACTTGTGAAACGCCAGCTGCCCCGCATGCGGCTTGTACTCTAACTTCTTCTCCTGCACCAACACCGCATTACGCAATAAACCAATTACCGCCGCCTGCACGTCCGGCCGTAACTTCCCCAAATCCGTAGACGGAGAGGCGGGCATCTTTCAGCACCGCCCCCCTACATCACGCCGTCTTAACGTCATTTCCCACCTTTATGCTTGAAATACTCTATCTCCACCAACCGCTTAACCGCCTCATCCCGACTCTTGTACACCCGGCTTAACCGCTTCCCCTTCTCTGAATATACCACCCACCCACCTAATACTTTCTTAACCATAAAACCCTCCAACTAACTGGCAGGGGCGAGGTTAGCCCCGCCCCCTCCGTTAACCGGATACGCGCACCACCTAACAACCAATAAAGGAGGACCCAACTCGCGGGACTCCCATGTGAAAAACGATTAGCCACTGGGTTCATCGTGCTTAACCTCTTGGGGGGCATCAGTACCGGCTTGGCCTGATATATTATCAACCGCGCCACCGGCGTTCGGATCAGCCGCTGGTCGATCTGCCTGCGGGTCTGCCGGCGCCCGCTCAATCTGCCGTACGTTATACTGCGCCAATAACTTACGCTGGTCGTCGGGTGACATGGACATAATAGACCGTATCACAACATCTATCTGTGTCGGAACATCTGACGGCTCGGTCTGTTGTTTTTCCTGGTAAACGCGTCCACCTTTGAGCGCACCCTGCACAATCTTTATCTCGTCGGCATTCAGCCCTTCACCAGCTAACACCTTGTCGAGTATGCGTTTATTCTCGAGGGCAACAATCAGACTGGCGTCAGGTAATGTCTTGCGCAACAACGACATGGCGACAGCGTGTTCGGTACTATCCTCTATATTAGTCATGTGGTGATAAACCGTTGCAGGAGTTATGCCTAGCTTGTCGGCAATC
>Ga0172364_10004687_pt1 | contig 10887 bp, 8 predicted proteins | sample LakKivSesite10cm_FD_114545 | JGI IMG/M metagenome (GOLD analysis project Ga0172364, IMG submission 114545) | Sediment microbial communities from Lake Kivu, Rwanda - Sediment site 10cm | ecosystem: Environmental > Aquatic > Freshwater > Lake > Sediment | place: Rwanda: Western Province, Lake Kivu... | reverse complement strand
TACGGTAATGACCTTTTTGGTCATCAGATCGCTCACTTTGATCTTGGCAATGAGGGAGTGGATCTCCCACACGCTCAGTGAGGTAGCGGGCGAAGGTGAGGCATACAGCAGGTCCTTCTCGGAAACGATGCCCACCAACTTGCCGCGCTTGTCCAGCACCGGCAGACGGCGGACCCTGTTTTCACGCATGATCCTCAGCGCATCGTCCAGCGAAGTGTCATCTCTAACTGTGATCGGATTATGCGTCATTCTCTCTCGAATTAACATGTTTTCCTCCCTTCTATAAAATTGCAAAGCTCATCCTTCACTTGAGCCCAGACCTCTTTCAGAGGTGTCACTAGCCTTTTCAACTCCTTCCATTCCAGGAAAAACGAGTAGGAGTGCCGATAGAAATGCCTAAATCCTAGATAGTCGGCCAGTTTCCGAGCCAATCCTGCCGAAATAATGCTACCCCCTACTCATCGTTTGCTGGCTCATCTGGACCAAGAGGTCTCGATGCCATTGGGAACCAGTGGGGACCTGTCGGTCAACTCCCTTAGCAATAGACAGAAAGATGTTCTCCAGGCCATTGTAGAATGAATGCAGAACTGAGGCAATAGCCGCAATTTCCACCTGGTCAGGCGTGCGTTGCTGAACGCGTTCTAACAGATCAGCGTAGACCGTAAGTAACTGGTCAAGTTGTTCGATCTCGAACCTTATGTGAGCAGCCACTTTCTCAGCCAACTCGGACAAGCACTCCCTCTTCTTGCAGATACTGGGCGAAAATATCCTGGTTATCCAGATTAACGAGATCAACAGGGTGACCTAGTTCCCAAAGCAGCCTGCCCAATAGTTGAAAGAAATGACCCGGAGGACATCCCCGGATAGCTAAATCAATGTCTGAGCCTTCTGTAATTTTTCCTGCTACCACAGAACCAAAAAGAAAGATCTCAGAACATCCCCCCTCCCTGAGAATCCTTACGGCTCGATTGATGTCTTCTCGAAGAGCTTCTGGAATAGCAGTATTCTCGCTCTTGATCATCTGCTCCCTCCTTTGTGTACCTGCCGGCATCGCAGCTAACATCGAAGGACTGCGCCACACTATCCCAACGCCGCATCTATCTTGGCCAGTTCCTGCTTCTTCGTGAATCCCAGTTGCTGGCTCGCTCCGCTTGGGCAGGCCACGGTACAAGCACCGCAACCCTGACACAGAGCCGCCATCACCTCAGCTACGCCGCGTTCCTCGTCAAGCGTACGGGCGTCGTACGGGCATGCCGCCACACACAGACCGCATCCACTGCAGAGCCTTTCATTTACCATAGCCACGATGCCCGGGGCTTCGATGTAACCCTTGGATAGCAAGGCAACGGCACGAACAGCCGCTCCATTGGCCTGAGCAATGGCCTCGCTCAAATCCATAGGAGAATGGGCCAGGCCGCAGACGTACACACCATCCGTAGCAAACTCAAGCGGCCGTAGCTTTGCATGCGCCTCCTGGAAAAAGCCATCCTGGTTCAAAGGCACCTTCAACAAGCGGGCCAGTTCCTCATTATCGTAAGGCACAATCCCCGTGCTGAGCACCAGCAAATCGGGCTGCAGTGGGTGATCACAAGGATCACCCCTACGCTCGCCACCCGGCTCTTCGACCCGGCTCAGGGCAGGCAACTGCGCAGGTAGTTCTACACGCAGCCGACTGCCCACCACACTAACCTGCGGTTTGCGCTCAGGTTCGTAACGCAGGAAGATAACGCCAGCATTTCGCGCCTTTTGATAATATTCCTCTTGGAATCCGTAGGTACGGATGTCGCGGAAAAGCACATAGACGTTCGTGTCTGGACGAAGCTCTTTGATGCGCGAAGCGTTCTTCAATGCCTGCGGGCAGCAAATCCGGCTGCAGTAGGGATGCCGCTCATCCCGTGAGCCAACGCACTGGATCATGACCACAGTCTGAACGTTGTCCAGCGTCTCAAGGGCATTCGCCAAGCGTTCTTCGAGCTCTACCTGTGTCAAGACACGCTGGTCCTGCCCGTACATGTACTCTGAGGTCACCGCAGCTTGCGCACCCGTGGCCACCACGATCGCCCCGTGACGGATGACCTCTTCCTGCCCTTCATTTGTCACGATGGTGGTCTCATACCTGCCCGTATAGCCATCAACAGCGGCGATCCATGCGCCTTTGTGTACATGGATGAGCGGATGGCTCTCCACGCGAACCACCGTGCTGTGCAGCAGAGCCTGCGCATCCTCGCCCGAAGAGGTGTAGTAAACGTGACGCAGGTGACCGCCAAGTTGTGACTCTTTTTCTACCAGATGTACTCTATAGCCCTGCTCAGCGATCGAAAGAGCAACGCTCATACCCGATAAACCCCCGCCGATGACCAGGGCGCTGGGTTCTAACTTGAGCTGCACCCGGCGTACAGGCTTCAGCAGGCCAGCCTTGGCTACCGCCATGGCTACCAGTTGCTTGGCTTTCTCAGTAGCTGCCTGCGCATCTGACCCGTGCTCCCAGGAATCCTGTTCGCGGATATTGGTCATTTCGAAAAGATAAGGATTAAGCCCTGCTTCACGGATGGTATCTTGGAAGAGTGGTTCATGCGTACGGGGCGTGCAAGAGGCAATTACTACACGGTTCAGAGCACGCTCTGAAATCTTTTGCCTAATCAGATTCCGAGCATCCCGAGAACAGACATACAGGTTGTGCTCAGCATAGGCCACGCCTGGCAATGTCTGGGCGAACTCGGCGACTTCAGGCACATTGACCACCGAAGCGATGTTGCTGCCACAGTCACAAATGAACACGCCGACGCGGACTTCCTGATTGTTAACATTAACCTCCGGCGGGTACGTCTTGCGCGTGAGGGTGCCACGTGCGGCAGCCAGCAGACGAGAAGCATCTGCCGCTGCACTCGATGCTTCGGTTATGGTCTCGGCGATGTCCTTAGGCTCCTTAAAAGCCCCTGCCGCGAAAATGCCAGGGCGTGAGGTGCATGTGGGTGCGAACTCAGGTGCCCAGCAGAAACCGTGCGCGTTCAACTGCAGCTCCAGCCGCTTTGCCAGCTCCTGGCTGCTCTTGCCAGGCTCGAAGCCCACAGAGAGAACGACCATATCGAACTCTTCTCCATGCTCCACGCCATCGTCGTCCACATAAGTCAGGCGCAGATTTTTGCTACCCGGCACCTCTCTGAGCGCAGAGATGGAGCCATGGACGAAGCGCACGCCATGCTCGCGCTGAGCCGTTTCGTAGTAACGATCGGAGTCCTTCCCAAAGGCACGGACCTCCGGGAAAAAGATGCTTGGCTCGATCAATGGCAGGTATTCTTTCGCAAGGATGGCTTCTTTGGTCGCGGACATGCAGCATACAGAGGAGCAATAGTTGCGCCCAGAAGAAGCATCACGGGAACCAACACACAGCAGCCAGGCGACCTTGCGTAGTTCCTGCTGGTCAGAAGGCCGGACCAGGTGCCCACCAAAGGGGCCTGTAGTTGCCAGCAAGCGCTCAAATTCCATGCTGGTCAGCACGTTGGGGTAACGTCCATACCCATGCTCGCTTGCGAGTCGTGCATCGTAAAGCTCGGCACCTGGGGTCAGCACCAGGGCGCCTACGTTGAACTGGAGCCATTGCGCGACCATGTTGTGGTCAATGGCCTGGGCTTTGCAGGCGTAGAAACATTCTAAACACTCAGAACAAAGGCCACAGGACAGGCATCTCTCCGCTTCAACCAGGGCCTGCTCTTCGGTCAGTCCAAGGTTGATCTCACGGAAGTCACGCACGCGCTCCTCAGGTTTGGTCTGCACCTGTTCCTGACGCCGCGCTTTGATAATCTCCCCGCGCTCCAGTTTCTGCTGTAGCTCCTCGTCCGTGATCTCCACCACCGGCTGCAACACGGGCTCGGGTGTGCCCAGTTCACCCCGTAAGAATTCGTCTATAGAGCGCGCAGCCTTGTGCCCAGCAGCAATAGCATCCACAACGAAACCGACGCCAGTTACACCATCACCACCAGCAAAAACACCGCGCCGACTGGTAGCCAATGTCTCGGGATCCACCAGAATGGTCCCGCCGCGGGTCTTTTTGATCCCAGTATCATCGAGTAACCAGGCCGTATCGGGGCGTTGGCCAATGGCAAAGATGACAACCTCTGCGGGCAGGATGTGTTCGGTCTCAGGAAACTCGTCCATGTCTATGCGGCCATCGGGCAGAAAGCCACGGAAGTTCACCTCCCAGCAGCGCACGCCCTTCACCTTACCATCTTCGGCCACGATCTCTTTGAACGTGCGACTATGCCACGTCTCGATGCCCTCATCCAGCGCTTCGGCTACCTCCCAGGAATGCGCTGGCATCAGCTCGCGGTTCTCCAGACAGCTCATGGCCACGTGCGCAGCGCCCATGCGCAGCGCCGTCCGTGCCACATCTATGGCGACGTTACCCCCGCCAAGCACCAGCACCTTCCTTCCAGAGAAGTCATAGCGCTTGCCCAATGCCACATCGCGTAGGAAATCGGTGTTGACCAGTACATCAGGTAGGTCCGCACCGGGGATGGGCAGTTTGCGTCCTTGATGGGAACCAACAGCCAGGAACACCGCCTGGTAGCCAGCGGCGAACAGCTTTTCCACATCGGTGACCCGCGTGTTGAGCTTGAGCTCGATGCCGAGAGCCAGGATGTCGTCAATCTCGCGCTGCACCAGATCGCGCGTCAGGCGATATTCGGGAATGCCCACTCGCATCATGCCGCCGGGAACAGGCAACGCTTCAAAAACGGTTACCTGGTAACCCATTCTGGCCAAATCGTGTGCAGCGGTGAGCCCAGCCGGCCCAGAACCGACGATGGCTACTTTCTGTGTGTGGCGTGTTTCGTGCGGTGTACTGTCCGCTTCCTGCGGTCTGCTTGCTGCTTGCTGCTTGTTGCTTGTTACTTGTTCTGGGTGTGCGGCTACCCAGTCGGTGACAAAGCGTTTCAGCGCCATGATAGACACAGGCTCATCCACGCGGCCACGGGTGCACTCTTCCTCACAGCGGTGATTGCAAATGCGACCGCAGATCGAGGGGAAGGGGTTGTCTTCCTTGATCACGCGATAGGCATCGGCATAGCGCTTTTCGCGGATCAGGGCAATGTAGCCCTGCGCCCGCTGATGGATAGGACAAACATCACGGCAAGGAGAAGTGCCACGTTTGTCAATAGCAAAAGCACTGGGGGTGGCCTGGGGGTAAAGTTTGTAGATGGCCTTGCGCCGGGCCCAACCAACGTTAAATTCATCGGGGACCTCCACCGGGCAGGCCGCAACGCAATCACCGCAGGATGCGCACTTGGTAGGGTCAATGAAACGCGGTGACTGGCGTACCCGCACCTGGAAGTTTCCTGGCTCTCCAGAAACCTCCTCCACTGTCGCGCCGGTGATGATCTCGATGTGTTGTCCGATCTCCAACAGCTTGGGTGTCATTGCGCATTGTTTACTGCGGTGATAAATATTCCAACAGTTCTGGTATCGTCCGACCTCCGTCAGTTTAGGCGCCTTGAGGCACATGATGCAGTCATTGGCATTGGTAGGAAAGGCTCTGTCTAACTGGGCCACTATGCCGCCAATGGCCGGCTTCTCCTCTACCAGATATACCCTAAAGCCTGCTTCCGCCAGGTCAAGCGAGGCCTGCATACCTGCTATGCCGCCGCCGACAACCATCACCGCACCAACTGGTTTCTGGTTGTTAGTCATTGGCCGTTGATCGTTGGTCTTTTGGTCATCGGTCATTGGTTGTTTGATCATTGGTCTTTTGGTCATCGGGCAGTTAATCGTTGGCACTCATTGCTGCCTGCTTACTGCTACCTGCTGCTTGCTCTGTATTTCACAGCATCGCATCAACCATGGTCAGCACTTGCTCTGGTGTAGTGTTGCGCAACTTGCTGGCCTTGTTCGGGCACGCGACGACACACGCTCCACATCCCTGGCACAGGGCTGGATTGACTTCTGCTACATTGGTCAGGGCATTCAGTTCGCGTGCTTCGTAGGGACAAGCGGCGAGGCAAAAGCCGCACCCTGCGCACAGTTCATCAATGACATAGGCCACCAGCGGCTCCTGCATCATCTCTTTCCGCGAGAAGAGAGACAGTACTTTAGCCGCCGCCCCGCTCGCCTGGGCAATGGCCTCTGGGATATCTTTTGGTGCCTGTGCTGCTCCCGCCAGGTAGATGCCAGCAGTCAAACTCTCCACTGGCCGCAGCTTCGGATGTGCTTCGGAGAAGAAGCCGTGTTCGTCCGTGGCCACACGCAACGTCTGTGCCAGTTCCTTGGCCCCAGTGCTTGCCACTACTGCCATAGCCAGGACGACCAGGTCAGCGCGGATTTCGATGTGCTTTCCAGCCAAGGTATCCGCGCCCCAGACCACCACTTTGTCCCCTTCCTTGAAAACCTTGCTGACCTTGCCACGCAGGTAGAGCACCCCTTCTTCCTCAATGGCCTGCTGCACAAATTCCTCATATCCCTTGCCGCCTGACCGGATGTCTATGTAGAAAACATAGGCCTGGCCATCCGGCACCTGCTGCTTGAAAAGCGCAGCCTGTTTGGCCACGTACATGCAACAGACCTTGGAGCAATATGGCACCCCAAGCTCCGCATCGCGCGAGCCCGCACACTGCACCCACACCACTTCCTTTGGCTGCACACCATCAGAGGGCCGCAGAATCTTGCCGCCGGTAGGCCCGTCAGGCCGTAGCATCGCTTCTAGTTGCAAACCATCCACGACGTCGGGATACTGCCCGGCACCGTATTCGCCTAGCCATTCCTTGGGCATCAACTCGTAGCCAGTGGCGACGACAATAGCCCCGATGTCAAAACAGCAGGGAGCAGGGAACTGGGAGTTGGGAGCTTCTGCGTGAGGGATTTGACTACCAGAGCGCACAGTCACTTGAAAGTTGCCCACATACCCGCCGACTGCACTAACTTCCGAGTTCGTCAAGACCCGGATTCGGGAATGCTCTCGAACACGCTGCAGGTGCACCCGTAACAAATCGCTTGCCCGGTCAAAGTTGATGTACGTGCCGGAGAGCTGGGCCATCTTGCCGCCCAGCACATTGCCCCGCTCGACAAGCACTACCTCGTAGCCGCCGTCGGCAATATCCAGCGCTGCTTGCAGGCCCGCGATGCCCCCACCGATGACCATTGCCCGCCTGACCAGTGGTAGCTTGAACCATTCCAACGCTTCGTCTTGACAGACCTTTTCCACCATGCTCTGTACGATCTCGATAGCCTTCTCGGTGGCTCTTTCCCGATCCCCTTGATGCACCCAACTGCACTGCTCACGGATATTGGCCATTTCACACTGGTAGTAATTGAGCCCTTGTGCCGTCACCGCCTTGCGGAAGGTTGCCTCGTGCATGGTTGGAGAACACGCAGCCACAACTACGCCATCGAGCTTGTGCTCGGCAATGGCCTGCTTTATTAAGTCTTGCCCCGGGTCCGAACACAGGTACTTATAGTCCACAGCGTGGACTACGTTGGGATAGCTGTGCAATGCCTCCGCTACCTTTGCCACATCCACTGTGGCAGCGATGTTGAGCCCACAATGGCAGATGAACACACCGATGCGTTTCATGCAGCCTCCAGAGGAGCAGCAAGCAGCAAGCAGCAAGCAGGGAGCAGGCAGTAGAGAGCACTGAGTGTTGTCAAGGAGACCTTTAAGGCTTTCTCCTCAACCTTCAAAGGTCTAAAGGTCTGAGGGGCACTAGCAGTAAGTGGTCTCATCTGGCCCCCTGCATCAAAGCTGCGGCTTGCATTTCAGCCTCTTCGCCAGGCATCCATTGGGCAAAGAGCGCCAGCACCTTGGCCGCTGCACCACCGGCCTGAGCTACTGCCTCCGGGATGTCTTTCGGAGCCACTGCCGCTCCCGCCAGATAGATGCCTTCGCGCGACGTTTCCATCGGGCAGAGGTTCGCATTCGCCTCGACAAAGAAACCACACCCATCCACAGCAATATCCAGGATGCGCGCCAACTCTAAAGTGCCTGCCGCTGGCACCATCGCCGTCGCCAAGACGACCATGTCCGCGGCGATCTCCACCTGCTTCTCGCTGAGCGTATCTGCACCCCAGACCACGACTTTGTCGCCATCGCGGAAGATTTTGCTCACCTTGCCGCGCAGGTAGAGCACACGCTCTTCTTCTACGGCACGCTGCACGAATTCTTCGTAACCCTTGCCTGCCGAGCGGATGTCAATGTAAAAGACATAGGCCTGTCCATCAGGGACCTTGTGCCGGTAGAGCATGGCATGCTTGGCCGTGTACATGCAGCAGATTTTGGAACAATACGGCATGCCTAATTCTGGATCACGGGAGCCAACACACTGCACAAAAACCACTTCTTTGGGCTCCTTGCCATCCGATGGTCGGCGCATCTGGCCGGCTGTAGGGCCCGAAGCCGACAATAGCCGCTCAAACTGCAGACCGGTGATGACATCGGGCACGGCGCCATACCCATACTCGCCGAGTTGTGCTAACGGATACAGGTCATAGCCCGTAGCTACGATGATTGCACCAACTCTCTCTTCAACAATGCGATCCTGCTGTTCGAAGTCAATGGCTCCCACTGGACACAACTTTTGGCAGGCGGCACACTTCTGGCGTTCGAACCAGATACAGTTCTCACGGTCTATAACCGGTTTGTTTGGCACGGCCTGCGGCGAGAGCGTATAAATGGCCTTGCGCTTTCCCAGGTAGCCCTCGAACTCGGCATCCACTTTCTTGGGGCACTTTTCCTGGCACAAGCCACAGCCAGTGCACCTGGTCCAATCCACATAAGCGGCCTTGCGGCGCATGCGCACGGTAAAGTCGCCTGACTCTCCGCTCACGCTTTCAACCTCGGAATAGGTCAATAGTTTAATCAGGTCGTGGTGTCCCACTTCGACCGTGCGCGGGGTGAGAATGCACTGCGAACAATCCAGCGTAGGAAAAGTCTCCGACAGTTGCGCCATGTGACCACCGATCGAGGGCTGGCGGTCGAGCAGCACCACCTCGTACCCAGAGTTAGCAATATCCAGCGCCGCCTGGATTCCAGCAATGCCAGCTCCAATGATCAAGGCCCGACGCGTTAATCGTTCCTCGCTGGTCATCGAATCAGCCCCTTATCCCGTAACAGAGGGCGGGGGTCCACATAGTGCTTGTCCAATTCGTATCCATCAGGTCCCATACCAAAGGCAAGCCCCATCAATTGGGTAAAGTACAGCACAGGTAAGGGTCGGAAGCCGCCATAAACCTGAGCCATCTGACCCTGCCGGCGGTCCAGATTGAACTGGCACAGGGGACAACTGCTTACCAAGACCTCAGTTCCTGCCCGGCTCGCTGACGAGAGCACACGGTACGAAAACTCCATCGCTACATCCGCGGACTTGACTGCCAGATAGGAACCACAGCATTCGCCACGATGTGGGAATACTATTGCCTCTGCCCCTAATGTGCGGAAAAGATCCTCCATAACCCGTGGGTTCTCGACATCATCCAACTGAATCTCGTCAGAAGGCCTCAGAAGCATGCAACCATAGTAACTGGCAACCTTCAATCCCTTCAAAGGCTTCTTGACTGCCTGGCCGATGGCTTCGAAACCCACCTGGTCGCGGAGTACTTCCAACAGATGCCTGATCTGCAAGTCCCCAGCATAGTCCTTCTCAATAAAGAAGTTAATCTTCTCCCGTTTCTCCTGGTTATCGCGCATGACTAGGTTGGTGCGCTTGAGCACGTTATAGCAGGTAGCACAAGCCACTGCCAGTTGCACCCCTTCGCTGCTCAGGGCAGGACCTTCGGCGCGTGCTTCGGCCAGCACTCGTGCAGTGGCCGTTAAATCCAGCAGGTTGTCCACGACCAGGGGAAATGTGGCTCCGCAGCAGTTCCAGTGCATTAGCTCGACCAATTCCACACCAAGAATAGCCATCGCCTCTCGCGCTGAAGCATCAAAACCACGGGCTTTGTTACGTAAAGTACATCCAGGGAAATAGGGAAGTTTCATCAACCAATCTCCATGCAGCGGTAGCACTGAATATGGCCGCGGAATGGAATTCGCTGGCTGAAACTGCAGAGGCCCTTTAAGGTCTAGATCTAGCACCTAAGGGCGCTGATCAGCCTTCGGGGCTTTGGCCCGCGATTTCAATCTTTGGCTCGTGCAAAGTTATCTCGTATACTTGCGGAATCCACCTGCGAAGGCCTGTTGTGGCCACTCGGCCAGCTCTTCAGCCGGAATCTCGGTGAGGACAAGGTGGTCACCGCCTTTGTCCATGGCTACTTCGCGCAGCGCTTCCATGACTCGGGCCACATCCACACCCTTCGGGCAACGCGCCACACAAGTGAGACAGGCCGCACAGTACCAGATGGTCTCTGCGCCCAGTGCTTCCTCCTCCAATCCGAGCTGCAGCAGGCGGATGATCTGGTTGGGCAGTATGTCCATCACTCCAGCAGCGGGGCATCCCGCCGAGCACCTGCCACACTGGTAGCAAGCCAGCAAATCCTGGCCACTGCGCTCTTCGACCTTGCGCACAAAGTCATTTCTTAGCTGGTCTGCCGAAAGTTGTATGCGCATAGTGCTTATTTCCTGTACTTCGCTTTCCCTTCCTCGTAGGCATCTCCACCATACATGTCATTGACCACGATTACTGGCAGATTCTCGACCTCCAGGCGCAACACAGCTTCTGCTCCCAGGTCCTCATAAGCAACCACTTTCGCCGTCTTGATTGTTTCGGCAATCAGTGCCGCAGCACCACCAGTTACAGTGAAGTAGACAGCCTTGTGTCTTTTGAGCGCCTCACGCACTGGCATGGCCCGGTTGCCCTTGCCAATCATGCCTTTTAACCCCGCTTCCAGCAACGCCGGTGTGTAGGGATCCATACGCCCACTGGTCGTTGGCCCAGCCGAACCAATGGGTTTACCCGGCCTGGCTGG
>Ga0172364_10004684_pt1 | contig 10894 bp, 10 predicted proteins | sample LakKivSesite10cm_FD_114545 | JGI IMG/M metagenome (GOLD analysis project Ga0172364, IMG submission 114545) | Sediment microbial communities from Lake Kivu, Rwanda - Sediment site 10cm | ecosystem: Environmental > Aquatic > Freshwater > Lake > Sediment | place: Rwanda: Western Province, Lake... | reverse complement strand
TGGCAATCCGGATGATTAAATTCTATCAGAAGCACTGGTCGCCGATTCTCGTCAGACGCGGTGGCAGGTGTCGCTTTTATCCCACTTGCTCCGAGTACGCTATCACATCTTACGAAAAATTCGGATTCATAAAGGGAACATTTAAGACATTTAACAGGTTGTTTCGCTGTAATCCCCGTAATTATTCGAGCTGTATCGATTTCCCTTGAGTAAAAACAGGGCCATGAGATTGACAAACCTGCAATTTCTGCTATACTACTGTGCTTAGCTGAACTTTGACAGTTCAACATTTCTTGAAGCTCCAGTGGCTATCTTGTATAAAGGTAGTTAGCGGGGCTTCAAGAAAAACCTGCCCATGCAAGACTTGCGTCTGTATGGAACAGGTTCAGCCGGCGGGCTTAAAGCGCAGGAGGTGACAGCTGATGAGTCAGACTGCACCTATCACGGACGGACAGGTCGGACAGGTTGGTGGCTACGCGGAAGTGGCGGCTCGCGAGAGCGGCCTCAACCGCGAGCAGCTCCAGGGGGCTCTCGGGCGCGGAGGTGAGATGAAGGCACAGTTCATGGCCGTCATCAGCAGCCTCGGACTGCCCGTTGATCCCTACCCCGACGAGGAGGCGACGCAGGTGTGGTTCTATCCCAAGGACTTCGCCGTGCAGAGCCTCGATGACCAGGCCCAGCGCCTGCGGAGGGTTCTCGGTATCGAGCCGAAGTGGGCCGTCCCCGTCGCGGAGCTTCCCGAACTGGCGGACGGCATCGGTCTCTGGCCGATCCTTCCCGCCCTCGGCACGCTCTGGGAGATCGCGGACCCGCGCGGCACGGGCTACGGCAAGGTCATCGCCACGGTCTGCGACAAGATCCACGAGAGCGAGGAGATGGCGCCGTTCGTCAATTATCGCATGCAGGGCGCCGATGAGCTGACGCTCCCGGACTATGTCCGCATCGCATCCGGTGTCCTCGACATCCTCGTGCCTCTTGAAGAGCAGGCCATGGCCCAGGGCTTCAACTGCCTGGCGCTGCCGACGAACTTCGGCGACTGGAGAACGGGCAAGTGTTTCTCACCGCGTCGCGCGCTCTGGCAGACACTGAACTTCCCGCCCCGACGTCTGGCGATCGAGCCGGTTGCCGGCCTGTCGTTGCTGATCGGCAACCGCGAGCGGCTCACTGCCTACGAACAGCTCTTCATGGACCTGTCCGGCGCCCAGTACAACTGGCGCGGCGGCGGGTGGTCCGGCTCGCTGTATGTCGACTTCTACGGCGGGCGGTTCGGGTTGAACGCCCGCGGTGCTGGCGGCGCCTATGGCGGCTGCGGCTCGCTGTTCGCCCGCGTCCCGGGAGTGTCGGAGCTCGCCGCCTAGGCAGCTCGGGCTCTCTCGGTATCTTGTTCCCTCGGTCAAAGGGGCGAGCTTGCTCGCCCCCGACGTATTTTTTCAAAAAATTAAATCTATAAATATAAATCAAAAATGATTGCCGATCTAAATAAAACTTTGAAAACGGGCTAATGAATCTTAATTTACGGATTGAGATCGCCCATAGTCATTTGGTGGATTAGAAGCCGAATGACACTCCTTGCCTTAGTTAAGCATAAGAGGGTGCGTAAAAGCTACCTCTGATTACAATTCAGCGAAACTATAATATTTAGTTCGCAGTGATATAGACAAACATAAGGCAATAACTGGAACGCTGACGGCAAGTGGTCGAACACGCTCTATACCAACTTCAACGACGGCAAGTTCACTTTCAGCCCCAACAATACGCTCCAACTGATCGATGGCCAGAATAGAAAATACCAAACCTACGAAGATACGATTATGAATATCGATAATTATCTCGATATGCGCGAGTTGTCGCCAAGCATAGCCGAAAGCGGTGTTCTGGTTTATGAAATTCCGAACGATTCGAACAGTTACGGACTGTTGATAGATAAGGACGGATCCAACGAAAGATATCGGGTCGGATTAAAGTAAACCGAAAAGTTCAATGATAACTCGGAGGTGAAAATGCCAAAGAAGGATAAAGCCGTAACCAAAGAAGTGGCTAAGCCCAAATCTCGGCAAGTTACCGAAACCAAGGCAACCTGCAAGGCCTGCGGTAATGTCTGGTTTTACGGCAAAAGCGATAGTCTCGAGCAGATGGGCAACGCTTCTTCAAACTGCGGTAAAAGCATGATGTGTTGTACCTGCTCGCCCTGTGCCTTGTTGATTCCCGACAAATAGGTTAAGAATCTTAATCAATGTCCCAAATGCGGCTCGAGAGCGGTTAACCGAGAAAAAGTAACTCACGATGTCTAAGTTGGCAATCCGGATGATTAAATTCTATCAGAAGCACTGGTCGCCGATTCTCGTCAGACGCGGCGGCAGGTGCCGTTTTTATCCAACCTGCTCCGAGTACGCCATCGCATCTTACGAAAAATACGGATTCATAAAGGGAACGTATAAGACGTTTAACAGGTTGTTTCGCTGTAATCCACGTAACTATTCAAGCTGTATCGACCTTCCATAAGTAAAACGACCCCTATCAGGTTGACAAACCGAGAATTTCTGCTATTAATGCGGTGTTTAGCTGAACTTTGACAGTTCAATCTTTCTTGAAGCCCCAGTGGCTATCTTTACTCTTATGAGCTATAAAGATAGTTAGCGGGGCTTCAAGAACCTGAACCCATAGCTCTTGACGGAAGAGATGGGCAGGATCATGCTGGAGAGCATATAAAACATACTCAAGGAGGTGTGCTGACCATGGCTAAGGACATGCTCGGCACTGCCACGCGGAAGCTCGTGACCCTCCCGGACCATGTGCTCGGGATCGTCTGCGACCTTCTGGAGAAGCTGGCAGATCAAGAGTGGGTGGCGGCGCTCAAGCAGTTCCTCCGCAAGGAGAACCCTTGGGTCGCCACCGGCTTGCTGGAGGATGCCGGAACCATCACCATCCCGGCCGTTCCAGCGTGCGACGTCGCGTCTCTCTTCAAGGAGACGCCGCAGGACAGGCGGAAGGATGTCGATGTACCGATCGCCTGGATGGGCGAGAACGCCAAGCGCATCGTGAAGGGCTTATCTGAAGCGGCAGTGGCCGAGGCCACGTTGAATCGGCACAAGCTGCTCAGAAACTCAGTGGACATCCCCATCGTCGTCGAGCTGGGTGGCGCCCAGAACATCAGGACCATCACCACCAGTTGGGGGCAGATGTATGAAGCAATGAAGACGCTAGATCACGATCACGTCTTTGTCTTCTACGTCCCCGATGCCGACGGTACGATCTGGGCGGCCCGCTGCTGCTGGGGCTCCGGCCGTGGCGGGTGGGATGTCGGAGCCAATCCGGTCACGTGCCCGAGCACCTGGTACGCCGGTAGCGTTGTCGTCTCTCGCTGATTCTCTGGGTTCTTAGAGCCTTTGCCCTTGAATGGCTCTCTGAATCCTTTGAATCTTTGACTCTTAGGCTGCCGCGAAGCGGCAGTCGACGCAGGCCCTCCAAAAGTCCTTCGGGATGAGTAGGAGGGCCTTCCTTTATGCTAAAATTATTATGGATTTGTGAAGGTAACGGCTAAGGCTTTTATCCACACTTCCAGGTCTTTATTTGCCGAGAGTTGCTTTGGGTACGCCTTAAGCAAGGGTGGCGATAAATATCTAAAAAACATGAAGAGAATCGGTGCCTCCCATCAAGAGATTTTATATCTCGATTAATATTCAGCAGAGCGATGTTGTATTTTGCCTGCGGTGATTACGGACGATGGGCTGGCATGAATCTGGGCGGCCAACTGCAACTGGAACTCCGGCAATGACGGGTGGAATGTCGAAGCCAATCCGATCACGAACCCGAACACCTGGAACGCCGGTAACGTTGTCGTCTCTCGCGATTTCCTTCTTTTCTTCCGTCAATTGGCGGAAGTTTTTGTTATAAGACCTTTACGCCAACCACCAATCATTCTGCCAATTTCTTCAATTTCTTGAGCAATTATAGTAAATTGTTTGCTCGGAATGAGTTTAAGTTCCCAGCAAAATTGAACAAAGAATCTTAATGAATCAACTCTCGACAGGGAGTCACCCAAGAGTGACACTTTCGCTTCAAGCGGGGAAAACGAAGCCTTCTGCATCAGATCTAACAAATCAATAAATAACAAGTCAACTTTTTGACCTAATCCAAAACGTTCGCATTTGGGTAGATTGCGCTCTACAAGAATCCACTGCTTGTAAGTGTTCTTAATGCGTTCGATTACAGGAGGAAAGCTAGGCTGGGCATTATTCATGAAAACTTTTTCCGATCTTTATGCAAATATTATTTCAATTGAAAACCTGCTTTTGGCGTGGGAAGAGTTTGTTGTAAACAAAAATAAAAGAACCGATATGCGTATTTTCGCTCAAAAGCTCTTTCCAAATATCCTCGATCTTCATAACGATCTTATCAACTCGACCTATCACCATGCAAATTATGAGAAGTTTAATATCACCGATCCCAAACCCAGAATTATACATAAGGCGACCGTTAGGGATAGGTTGCTTCATCATGCGATTTACCGGATCCTTTATCCGCTTTTTGATCAAACGTTTATTTTTGATAGTTATTCTTGTCGACAGGAGAAGGGAACGCATAGAGGTTTCAGGAGATTGGCTGAACTAGCTCGCGGGCGAAAAATTTCCTTCCCTAAAACCCCTCCATTTTTCGCCCGCTCGCCGGAAAAATTTTCTAATTATTTAGAACTTTTCTTGTATGATTTTGAAATTTTTGCTATTATAAAAAACAATGAAACAGCAGGTCATCTTAGTTGATAGAAAAAACAGAAAAGTCGGGGTGGAAGAAAAAATAAAAGCCCATAAAGAAGGCAAACTTCACAGAGCGTTTTCTATTTTCATTTTTAATTCTAGTGGAGAATTATTAATCCAACAAAGAGCTAAAACAAAATACCATTCTGGAGGTTTGTGGTCTAATTCTGTTTGCGGTCATCCAAAACAAAATGAAACATATCAGCAGGCAGTTCATAGAAGATTGAAGGAAGAAATGGGTTTTGACTGCAAACTGAAAAAATTATTTTGTTTTATCTATAATACCGGTTTACAAAATAACTTAATTGAAAATGAATATGATTGTGTATTTATTGGGAAATTTGACGGAAGACCAAAACCTAATCGTAATGAAATTATGGATTATAAATGGATATCTGTAAAAGAATTAAAGCGAAATGTCATCAAGAATCCAAAGAAATATACAATTTGGTTAAAGTTAATTTTAAACAGGATAAAATCTCCGCAAAATTAAAAAGGCAATAAAATAATATGAAATTTTACATAGAAATTTTAAAACTAAAAACTAAAAAAGAGTTAGAGTTTATAAATATTACAAATAAAGTTAAAGAAATCGTGGCACATCATCAAATTAAAGAAGGTTTTTCAAATATATTTAGTAAACATACTACAATGGCAATAGGAATTAACGAATATGAACCATTATTACTAAAAGACATGAAATGGTTTATGAAACGATTAGTTCCAGAAAAAAGAAAATATTTTCATGATAAAATAAAATTAAGAAAAAATTGTCCCCAAAACGAACCAGTAAATGCTAAAGGTCATTTAAGAAGTATGTTAATAGAAACTTTTCAAATAATCCCAATAATTAATAACAATCTTCAGCTTGGAAAATATCAGCAAATTTTTGCCATCGAAACTTCCGGACCAAGGCAAAGAGAAATTATTCTCCAAGTACTTGGAGAAATAAAATAATATGATAGAAAACTTATTTTCAATTCCTATGATTATTCTTTATGCTTTATTTTATGGCATAACCATGAAGATTGCGGATTTATTTGATGAGCATGGTTTAGAATGGTTTAAGGGTGAGGGAGACAATATTATTTTCGGTTTCTTGTGGGGAATTTTTGGAGCATTATTAGTTTTGAGTAATAATGCGATTGCTAACATAATACTTGCCATGAATATCGCATTTATTATAAGAAACCGATTGGATTATATAAATCATCAAATTGCAGCTTCCATAATTATAATAAGTTTTTTATTTAGTTCAGTTTTTAATCCGACTTTATTTATTTCTTTTTATGTTATTTTTTTAGTTTTTGGTTCTTCAAAAGATTATGTTGATGATATTTTGAAGAAAAAGAAAGGTGTTTTGGTTTTCCTTAATGAAGCAATGCTTTATTATCCTGTTCCAACTTTTATTTACTGCCTTCTTTATGGAAATTGGATTGTATTTTACGCCTTTTTAGTTTATACAATTGCTTACGATGTAACCAAATTTATTTACAGAAGAAGGGGTTATTCTTAAAAAAGTTCTAAATAATTAGAAAATTTTTCCGGCGAGCGGGCGAAAAATGGAGGGGTTTTAGGGGAGGAAATTTTTCGCCCGCGAGCCGACGGGTTTTTCCTGCCCGCCGCCTGCTGCGGCGGGCTAAAAGTCAGCGTCGGGGTTTTCCGTAAAATAGGTTCGGATTTTAACCAAAACATACCGCCAGTTGGAAAAAGCTAATCAATTTTGCTTAATTCGCAATTAAGGGGAGAAATGAAATACTTTATCTATACTCGCAAATCTACGGATAGCGAGGAACGACAAGTATTAAGTATTGAAGCACAAATCGCGGAACTGCGCGAGTTTGCACAAAAAGAAAAACTTGAAATCGCAAAATTGCATTCTCTCTGTCAGCCCATCGCCCTGCTTTGCATAAAGCTACGCAAGGGCAAGCGAGCGCGGGCGCAGGAAGGGGTTGAAGGGGAGGGAATGCGCCCGCGCGCCTGTCCGCCTCTGGCGGAAGCGGACAGGTTTATTGCATCAATTCCGTTCGGATATTTTTCAAATACACACCGCCAAATACCACGTGGCAGGACAGGTCGGTCTAGACCTTTCCCTATCTTTTACAATACCTCCTAGGAGCGGTTTTGGCAATGAAAATGAGACAGAATAAGACATATAAAAAAGGGTGTGTCTTTTGTGTTTTCACCTAGATGTCAAAAATGTAGTATAAAATCAGAGTTATTAGGTTGACATTGTGAGTGAGCCGTGATAGTGTAGGCTGATTTGTAAATGACATCAACCCTTTGGGCTTAATTGTTTAACTGCATTTAGTAGGTAAACAGCTAAGCCCAAAGTGGGCGTACCCGCCAGTGGCGGGAAATATAGGAGGAGTGAACCTCGTTAAAAAACTCAAGGAGGAAAGGTTGCGATGAGAAGGAAAACATCGCAAGGATGTCCTCTCGAGATGAAACAATTCCCCGAACTCCAGTATGTGCTGGTTAAGGGGATCGTTCCGTCCGAGATCGGCAAGGAACAGGCGCAAGCCTGGATCGGCAAACCCGGGGAAGCAGCAGACGCTGTGGCCGCGATGCTCAAGTTGTCCCCGGCCGAGGCCTTGCTCCGCCTCAAGTCCGTGCCCGCCGTCCCGTTCCCCGTCTGGATGACCATCCAGCTCGGAACGCACAAGGCGACTGCACTGCGCAGGGCCGTCCAACGGCACTGCCAGATCAGCGATTGGGGCAAGCAACTGCTCGGAAAGACGACAGTTGCCGAGAACCCGACGCAGATCGAGCTGTACCGTGCGACCGTGGCGAAGCTGGGGTTCCCCGACGGTGCCAAGTTCGCCGATATTCGGTCGAAGATCCGTCAGTTGGGCTTCACTGAATGCCCGGCCGAAGTCGGCCCGCAATTGCGGCGCCAGTACACCGACCAACCGATGAACCAATGGGTTCGCATCATGATGGAACCCATTGCTGGCTCCAATGGCGACCCCTTGATCTTCGGTGTCGCACACGGTGGGAGCGGACTGTGGTTGGGCGGCAGCTACGCCGGCCCCGAGTACTTCTGCTACGGCGGGCTCTGGGTGTTCGCCCGCACGTAACCTTGGGCCCTTGTACGGGCCTCGCCAGTGGCGAGGCCCGTTTTCGTACTTAAAATATGATAAAATAACTCTGGTACTAGGCAAATATGCGGGCGGCCAAGGCCTCCCGCTGCCGAACCCGGATTGCGTTTATCCGGAATGTTTATGGCTGTGGCTTGGAATAGTGAAGCGTTGAGCTTATTTGCGGCAATATTTACCGCAAATGATAAACGATAATCTAAAAAATAAAGATACTTGGTGCGAGATGTTAGGGCATTTAGATGCCGAATAGTCTACTTCATCTAGCATCAAAACAACCTCGTCTAAATCTCTCAACGGTATACCAGTAGGTTTGAAATAGGTGATTTCCGGAAAAAATCTAATTGTTCGCCTGATTTTTGGTCTTCCTCGCACAGATTCCTTTCAACGTGCCACCCCGCCTGCGCTAAGGCTTTGGCAAGCATTTCACAATTTTCGCCTACTGACATTATTATACTGTGGTTACATTCATACTCCTTGACATATCTTATTATCATTGATAATATACATTTATGAAATTTGCCATAAGCAATTATAATTTTTTTTAGATAGACACAAAAATTATAAATGCTTTTTTGTCTTTAGGAGATTCAGGTGAAAAGAATTATTACCATTTTAATATTAGCTACTCTCTTAATGGCCCTTCCTATTTTCCCTTCGGGAGCAGTAGGCTCAACGTTTGCTATCTCTAATGTGTACTATGCTGAGTCCCTGGATACAATTTTAATAAAAGGTTTGGGGTTCGGCGAAAGTCAAGGGACAAACAAGGTCTTTGCGGGCGGAAAAAACTTTGGAGCTGCAATACGGTGGTCTGACAACGTTATTTACTTTAATAATCTTTTAGAAAAGCCGGATACTATTTTAGTCAGCATTGATGGCGAAGAGCAGAGCTCAAGCGTTGAAGATTCTCCATTTTACTCACCCTACCCATATGATATAGACATAAATAATCCCGCTTTAGTTTCCTATTGGCCCTTTGACTCCAATTATGAGGATGTTAAGTACGTCAATAACGGAATTAACCGAGGGACTATATTGCGCCCCGAGTCTATCTTTGGCAGCGCCTTGCAACCGAGTCAAATATTAGGTTTTGAAGAGAATAGATATGTTGCTTTTGGTGGCTTATTAAAACTAAATAATGGTGATATTATTGATGTCTATCGGAACAGCAATACCCATGGTTATACCAATGATTCAAGATTGGAGATTATCCGTTCAACTGATGGTGGATATACTTGGTCAGATCCAGAGATTATTCTTCAGATTCCTGGGTATGATGTTGGAGGTGGTGGCGTCCTTATACAACTGCAGAATGGAGATATTCTGTGCATTTCTCTCAAGAGAACAATCGACAGAGAATATTTTGATCCAGTGGTAATTGCTTCCACTGACAATGGCTATACTTGGTCGCAGCGATCGACAGTAACTGATAATCAATCTGGGATAACCACTGGCGGAGCATATGGCTATCCGATTCAGTTAGAAAATGGACGGATTCTGATTAGCTGTGATACCACCAACCACCCTGATAATGACGGCAATCGGAGTAGAGTCGTCTTCTACTCTGATGACGATGGTTATAGCTGGCACTACTTAAGTGTTATTCTTCATGAACTCCCCTATGAGGAAGCCCCTACGACTAACACTACCCAGGCCTATTCTGCTGGAGCTACTGAGATTATGGTGGCTGATGCCTCTTCTTTTCCTGAAAGCGGGATGGTCCATATAACTGATGGAGTGGACGAAGAGCATTTTACTTATGGCTATAAAGATGGCAATACCTTAAAAAATATCTACGACAACTCTCTTTATGTAGAATCGGGGATTAACAATGATTATAACTCCGGAGCCACAGTTAAATGGTGGCCAAGAGCAATTTGTGAGACACAAATAAGCAAGGCCCCTGATGACAACAACCTTTATGCCATTATCCGGCATAATGGTTTTGGTGCTGCTCCTGGCAATAGAATTTTGTACTCCCGCTCCACGGACCAAGGAGCAACCTGGACTCAAGCAGGAGTCTTATATTTCAATAGACAAACCTCAGCTCCTATTACTGGTCAAGGTTTTAGAATGTACCTTTCACAAGAAGATCGTCTTTATCTTCTCTATCGTTGGAACGGTACAAAATCAGCTTATTCAGATGATAATGGTCAGACATGGACTGGTGACAATTCCGGAAGGACTTTTGAGACAACAAACTACTACTTAAACAATAACAATGGTGCCTATGCTTCATATGCTGAATTTGATGATAAGCTTTTAGTCCAAAGTTATAGAGATTATGGCACCTATGTAGGCGGCGGAAAACGTGAACATGCGTATATCGAAAAGGCCTATATCTATAAGGATAATCCAGATAAAATTGGTAACTTTGTCCAAGTGCCGGCTGATTCTTCTCTTCAACTTGATGAGTTTTCAATTGAATTCTGGGTCAGGATGGATGAGCATTATGAAAACTTACTAAATACTAACCAGGTGATTTTAGCCAAGCGAGATGCCTCTGAGTATTTAAGAGATAATTGCAACTATATTTTCAAACTTTTAGATCCGACCGGAGTTGATGCCAACAAGATTGAATTTGGTGTAAGAGATTCCAGCGGTAATTATAAGAGCGTAAAAAGCAACAGCGCCCTGGAGAGAGGCGGATGGTATTATGTTGCCGGTACCTATAATGGCCAAACAATGCATCTTTACGTAGATGGCCTTTTGCAAGATAGTTTAGATACTGACCTAACTCCTTTAGAAAACTCTCCCCTTAATATTGGAATTTATTCGGTTCACCAAGATTGGTATACGGCTGATAAAAAATTCCAAGGTCAAATTGATAATTTAAAGATCTGGAAAGATGCTTTAGATGAATCAAAAATACTAAACAATGCAAATTATTCGTCCTTTAATTCGGCCGAAAATCTTATTCTTCATTACAAATTCAACGAAGGCTCCGGAGGTATAACAGCTGATGGTGTCCGCAATAATGATGGTGCAATTTACGGCGCTACTTGGGTTGATGGGATTTCAGACAAGGCCCTTAGTTTTGAT
>Ga0172364_10004681_pt1 | contig 10900 bp, 10 predicted proteins | sample LakKivSesite10cm_FD_114545 | JGI IMG/M metagenome (GOLD analysis project Ga0172364, IMG submission 114545) | Sediment microbial communities from Lake Kivu, Rwanda - Sediment site 10cm | ecosystem: Environmental > Aquatic > Freshwater > Lake > Sediment | place: Rwanda: Western Province, Lake... | reverse complement strand
GATTTTATATGGCATAATACTATAAATATCAATAATTTTTTATACTTTCAATTTTTTATTTATATTTATTCATTAGTAATACGACATTTCCTTTGTCGCAACATATAATTAATTAATCTTCATTGAAGTTCAAATATCCTAAATAACTTCACACAAATAAGGAAAATAAATATGTCAAATCTATTAAAAGAAGCTATTGCTGATGCTAAGGCTGTACGTGCTACAGCACTTGCAAATGCAAAAGCCGCATTGGAAGAAGCCTTCCAACCAAAGTTAGAAGCTATGTTAGCAGAAAAACTAAAAAACGAAATCGAAGAAGAGTCTTCAATTGAAGAAGAACCAACTATGGATGAAACTACAATTTCTGAAGATTCAGCTGAAATTACTGACGAAGAATTAAATGAAATTCTCGCAGAATTGGAAAGTGAATTGGACGAAGCAGGTCAAGTTGATCCAAATGTTCCAGTTGCACCTGCTCCAGTTGATCCTGCTGCTGCAGCCCCAGTTGCACCAGCACCTGCTCCAGTTGATCCTGCTGCTGCACCAGTTGCACCAGTTGCACCAGTTGCACCTGCTCCAGTTGATCCTGCAGCTGCAGCACCAATTGCACCAGTTCCAGTTGCAGAAGGTGATGATGAAATTGTTGATCTACAAGAACTTCTTGATTCTTTAAATGAAGAAGAATCTGAAGAAATTGAAGAATCTGAAGAAAAAGTTGACGAAAAGATTGAAGACGAAGAGGTTGTTGAAAAGATTGAAGACGAAGAGGTTGTTGAAAATCTTCAAACTCAATTGAACGAAGCTATGGAAACTGTTCAATATCTTCGTGATCAACTAAACGAAGTTAATTTGTTGAATGCAAAGTTGCTATATACAAATAAACTATTTAATCAATTTAACCTTGACCAAAAGCAAAAGCTTAAGGTTGTGGAAACATTCGACTTGGCTAAGTCCATCCGTGAAGTCAAGTTAAGTTATACTATTTTGTCCGAATCATATAGTTTAGGTGGATCAGTTGTTAAGAAAACTAATACAACTGCAAAAACAATCACCGAAGGTTTGGCAAGTAAACCAGTTGCTTCAACAGCTCCTGCAAAGGAACTAATCGTTGAAAACAGCAATGTGATGGCTTCAAGATTCCAAAAACTCGCCGGAATTAAGAAGTAATTAGAACTTAGGTGAGTAAAAACAAACTATAAAATAAATTCAAATTATGAGTGATATTAAATCATTATTGACAAATAATATGAATCCACAGGCTAAGTTGATGACTGAAACCCGTGGATTGCAAAACAAGTGGGACAAGACTGGTCTTCTTGAAGGACTAGAAGGTGTTGACAAGGCACACATGTCCATTTTGCTTGAAAATCAAGCACAACAATTGTTGAACGAAGCTACCGCTACTGGTACTAGTGCAAACAGTGAACAATGGGCTGGCGTAGCTCTTCCATTGGTTCGCCGTGTATTCGCTGAAATTTCCGCTAAGGAATTCGTTTCAGTTCAACCAATGAACTTGCCATCCGGTCTAATTTTCTATTTAGACTTCAAGTATGGTACTACCCGTGGTGGACTTCCTGGCCAAAACGGTTACAACGGACAATCATTGTTCGGTGGTAACAGCAACAAGCTCGGTTCTACCGATGAAGCAGTAAACGGTCTATATGGTGTAGGTCGTTATGCTTATACTGAAAACTTCCTAACCACTCCAGTTGTCTATACAACTGGATCAGTAAGTTTCAGTGATGTTGACCTAGATTCAACCTACGTTGCAACTGGTTCATACAAGAAGATTACTGTAAATGTTGGTGATAATAGTTCAACCAGAATCGATTTGAACGCAGTAAGAAGCTTTGCTTTGAGCGGTTCAGCAATCAATCCAACTCTACAAATCAATGAATTGACCAAGGTTTATAACACTGGTTCATTGGCATCCCCATATTACAAAATTCAATTCATTGTTACTGGTTCACAAGCACCAGTACAAGGTGGTAGTGCAACCTTGACTTATACTGCACAACCAACTGATAGCACCCGTGGTGACTTTGAAGATACCAATCCATTCAAGGGATCCGCAGGAGGTACTTCTGGTATCAACCAAGGTACTGATATCAACATTCCAGAAGTTAACTTGGAACTTAAGAGCGAACCTATCGTTGCTAAGACACGTAAGTTGAAAGCAGTCTGGACTCCAGAACTAGCTCAAGACTTGAATGCTTATCATAGTATTGATGCAGAAGCAGAATTGACTGCTCTCTTGAGTGAATATGTATCCATGGAAATCGACCTCGAAATCATGGACATGTTGATTAATGCTGCTCCAGCATTGACCACCGAAGGATGGTCCGCAGTAATTGGTAGGGATATCGTTAAGGGTGCAAATGATGCAAACGGTATTCCAACCTTCACAGTAAATAACGATTCAACCAATCGTACTGCTTACGTAAAGAGCACCTGGTTCTCTACTCTTGGTAACAAGATCCAAAAGGTAAGCAACAAGATTCATCAATTGACTCTTCGTGGTGGTGCAAACTTCCTCGTAGTAGGTCCAGACGTAGCAACCATCTTGGAATCAATCCCAGGATACGTTGTAAACACTGACGGTGATTCTGCTAAGTTCGCAATGGGTGTAAGTCGTGTTGGTAGCTTCGCAAGTCGCTTCCAAGTCTACAAGAACCCATACATGCAAGAAAACACCATCTTGATGGGCTTCCGTGGAAATAACTTCCTCGAAACAGGTGCAGTTTATTCTCCATACATCCCACTAGTACAAACTCCATTGGTATATGATCCAGTCAACTTCACTCCACGCCGTGGAGTATTGACTCGTTATGCTAAGAAAGTTGTCCGCCCAGAATTTTATGGAAAAATCTATGTCTCCGACTTAGATCAAATCTAATATTAGATTAAAATAACCAACTAAGTATTCAAAAACCCCAATGAAAGTTGGGGTTTTTTATTTTTAATATATATCACATCTTAATATGAATTAAAGTCGTCGAATAATTTAAACCAGTTTCTAAGAATTTTCTGTAACTTTGGTTTTAATGTATTATAGTTATTAATATGAATAGAAATGGAAATGAAATTATTATTACAGATGAAGAATCTAGGATTTGTTTAATAGATGGAAAAAAGTTTGAATCAAATAGAAAAATGATATGGCATGTTAGAAAAACTTATCATTTAAATTTTGAACAATACATATTACGTGCGTACTATGATGATATTGTACCACGATGTTTAAAAACAAACATTCCGCTTAAATTTAAAGCTAATAAATTAGGACCGTGGTACAAGAATTATACAAAAAATTGTTTTCCTAGAAATCCTCATAATTTAGATACAAAACAAAAAATAAAAAAAGGATGTGAAAAAACAACATTTGAAAAATATGGTGTTAAAAATGTTTTTTCTGCGGATTGGTGTAAAGAAAAAATAAAAAAAACAATGGTAGAAAAATATGGTGTTAAAAACATCATGTTAAATGATGAAATAAAAAATAAAGTTTTAAAATCATTTTTAGAAACAATTGAAAAAAGACCTAAAAAAATATGTGATGATGTTAAAAATAATATAAATAGAACATCATCTTTAGAATTAGATTTACAAAAAAAGTTAAACGAATTGAATATAAAATATGAATCTCCATTTATACATGAAGGAAAAAGATATGACTTTTATATTCCAGAAATAAATTTAGTAATAGAGTTAGATGGAACTGCATTTCATAAAGATACATTGGAAAAATTAACATTAATAACATTAAATAATAGTGTAAATGATTATAGTAAAAACCAATTGATTAAAGATAAATATGATTTTTATAGAATAAGATATGATAATAACAAATTTACATTTGATGAAACTGACGAATTTTTAAAAAAATTAAATGAATGTAAATATCTTCCAAATTATAATATTACATACAAACAAAAAATCGTATTAAAGAATTATTTTAAAAAATATATAGATTTATATGGAAAAGATAAACTTAAAAAATATGTATCTTTATTTTTAAAATTCATTAGAACATTTCAAAAAACATTTCCATATCCAGATTTAAAAGAAAATATTAATGATATAAAAAATGAAATATCAAAACTAAATGTTGATAATGTTTATAATAAAGACAAAAAAGAATTTTCAAATAATATTTCTAATGTTGGTGTAAATTATTTAAAACATCATTTTAAATCATATTGGAAAAGTAGTTTTAATGGATCAAAATCTCCTGAAGAAGCTTGGTTTGATGATAAAATAATGTATGATGTTATATCATATAGAATTGGATGTAATAATTCCAACGAAATTTTTGATTTTAGTTTACATCAATTGATTAGAGGACTAAGTGCTAGAAGAATATGCATTTCTTTTTTTAAACCGTTACTAGCCGCAACAATATATAAACATTATATTGGTGATAAACAATCTCCTATAGTATTAGATCCGTGTTGTGGATTTGGAGGAAGATTGTTAGGTTTCAAATCAATTTATCCAAATGGAATTTATATTGGATGTGAACCAAATATAGAAACTTATAACGAATTATTGATATTAAAGAATAATTCTGGATGGGATGATTGTACTGTAAAATTGTATAACTGTAAATTTGAAGATTTTATAGACGAATATTATAATTATGATTTAATATTTACAAGCATTCCGTATTATGATTTAGAAATATATAGTAATCATATTAGTTATGATTCATTTGAACATTGGAAAGATACTTTTATTAAATCAATACTTAAATATAAAACAAATTGTTACATAAATATGTCCGAAGAATTATCTAATCAATTAAACCTATCAAATATTGATAGTTATATTGTTTCTAACCGAAGTCATTTTGATGGTAAAAATGGACTTAAAAAAGAAGTTATAGTACATATATAATTTAAGTGGAACAACTATAAAAAATATCACAAACGAAAGGCAAAGTTATAACATATTTATATTATATGATAAATTTAAGAGATATTGTTGAAGAAATCGTTGAAAAAAGTGAACCAATGAAATTGGTTAAAAATGTTCCTATAAGTGATAGATTAAAATATCATTTAGACAACAAACTTACTCTTGAAGAGAATATATTTAGAATTTACAGTGAAGGATATTTTAAACTAGTAAATGAAGTACGTAGTTTATATGAAAGTGATGCAATTGAATTGAATGATGATGATGTTGATATAATTGAAAGTGATTTAGGATTTAGAGCAATATATGAAGGACAAGAAGTATTTCTTGATGCGCCAATTGAATTGGAAGAGGATGATCATCTAAATGAGGTAAAACACAGAGGTAGAACTGTAAATCTTAATAGACCATTTAGAACTCCAGGAGGCGCAAAGAAATTTGCTGTGTATGTAAGAGGTAAAGGCGGTAATATTAAAAAAGTTTCATTTGGCGATCCTAAGATGAGAATTAGAGCTAGTAGTAAGGCTCGTAGAAAGAGTTTTAGAGCTAGACACAAATGTAGTCAAAAGAAAGACCGTACAACAGCTGGATATTGGAGTTGTAGAAGTCATAGAATTAAGAGTTTGGGTACCAAGAGTAAAGGTAGATACTGGTAATATAGTTATGGATTTTCCATTTAAAGAAACACAATTACAAGACAATTTATATTTACGAGAATTTGAAGAATCTGTTGACGGTGATGATTTGGAATGGCACAGAGATAGAGAAGATAGAATTGTTGAAGTAATTGGTGAAACTGATTGGCAATTACAAATGGATAATGAGTTACCAAAAGTAATGACGGGTAAATTATTTATACCAAAAGAAACCTGGCATAGAGTAATTAAAGGAAATGGTGATTTAAAAGTTAAAATAACAAAATTATAATATATTTATAAATAATGAGTGCTAATGTCAATAAATATCTGTATCTGATGATTAAAACTCATCGTATAACGGAATTGAAATATCTTTGTAAGAGAGTTACTACAGGTGATTCTAAAGCTATTTCATATAAAGGATCAGGAAAGTATTGGAAAAATCATTTAAAAATCCATGGGAAGAATATAAATACAGAAATACTTGTTAAATATGAATTAGATAAAATTGAAGAATTTAGCCGATTATGTATTGAATATAGTAATAAATTTAATATAGTTAAAAGTGATGAATGGGCAAATTTAATTGAAGAAAATGGATTTTCAGGTGCAGTAATTGGTGAAAATAATCCTAGTAAAAATCCAGAAGTTAATCTTAAAAAAAGTAAATCATTAAAAGGAAAGTATACAGGAAAACTTGCAAATTTTTATGGAAAAAAACATACTGAAGAAAACAAAACAAAGATGAGTATTGCAAATTCAGGTGATAATAATGTAATGCGTAGAAGACCTGATGTTTTATCGAAATTAATATTAACAAAAAATAAACCAGAAAATAAAGAAAAACAAAGATTGATTGCAATTGAAGTAAATAACAGACCGGAAGTAAAAGAAAAAATTAGACAATCAAAATTAGGATTAAATAATCCAGCTGCAGATAAAAATATTTATACATTAAAGCATAAATTTACCGGAGATATTATCATTGGTACACGATTTGATTTAATTGAACAAATGAAAAATTTAAACAGTAACAATCCATCTATTAATATATTAACAAACGGAGATATTGGTTATTTTTTAAGAAAAGATAGAATTGTAAAAAATGTGAAAGGATGGACTAAGATATGAGTGCTGCACTTGATAACGACAGAATTCGATGGCCAGGAAGTGGTAGTGCTGTAAATACAGGCAGTATACCATTTGGATTTTATTTATCTGAACCGTCGCCTAGTAGTTTAACTGGTAGTGTTGGTTATTTTGAGTATGATTGTCAAAAGAGTGCGGAATGGGCAGCTAAAAGATTAGGTTATCCAATTATTGATATTGAAATGATTGATGTAAATTTTTATGCATGTTTTGAAGAAGCCGTGAATGAATATGGTGCTCAAGTAAATCAATTTAATATCAGAAATAATTTATTAAATTTACAGGGATTAAGTACCGCAGACAATCCTAATATTACTGGAAAAAATGTTACTGGTACTGGGTTACCATATATTATTCAATTAGCAAAAGGATATGGCAGTGAAGTTGGAGTTGGTGGATATATTGATATTAAAAAAACTGCAGTTGCATTGAGTGCAAGTCAACAAACTTATGATTTACAAGATTTGATAGGTAATGACATCGAAAGTGGAAGTAGAGTTGAAATCAAAAGAGTATTTCATGGTCCTCCCCCAGCATTTGCTCGTATTTATGACCCATTTAGTATGACTGGTATGAGTTATAGCAACGTACTTAATGAAATGGGTTTTGCTGGATATAGTCCTGCTACACAATTTTTGATGACACCAATATTTGAAGATTTATTGAGAGGTCAAGCTATTGAATTTAATGATATGGTTCGTAAGAGTGCATATAGTTTTGAAGTTGTAAACAACAAATTGAAAATATTTCCTATTCCAACATATGACCACAACATTTATGTAGAATATGTAATTGAAAAAGATAAAATGAGTGGTTCAAATACATTTAGTAGTGGTAGTAACTATGATGTAGTTAGTGATTATAGTAATGTACCGTATCAAAATGTAACTTACTTTAAATTAAACGCAGTTGGTAAACAATGGGTAAAGAAATATTATTTAGCATTATGTAAAGAATTATTGGGTGCGATAAGACAAAAATATAGTACGGTTCCAATTCCTGGTGGAGAAGTAACATTAGATGGTGCTGAATTAAGAAGTGAAGCATCTAGTGAAAAAGAAGCATTAATTACACAATTGAGAGAAAATTTAGAAGCATCTGGAAGAAAGGCTCAGTTAGAAGCTAAAGCAGATGAAAATGAAAAGATGACTTCTATATTAAAAAGCGCACCACTACTAATTTATATTGGATAAAACATTATGGCATTATTTGGAAGATATTTTAGTCAAAGAGACATTAATTTGATAAATCAATTTAATGCAGAATTAATGCGTGATATTATTGAAACATTAGTGGTATTATTTAAAATTGCACCAAATGAAACCAATACAAACATTTATGGTGAAGCAGTTGCGGCTGAAGGTAAGAGTTTTTATTCTGGTGTAGAATTGAGTAGTTTAATTGACCGTGGTGATATTAATACAGATGATGAAGGATTTGGTCCTGATAGAGATCAAACCGTAGTATTTAAATTTAGAGAATTATCATTAAAAGATGCTAGTTTTTATCCAGAAGTTGGTGATTTGATATTATTTAATGATCGTTATCATGAAGTTGATAATGTGGTGCAGGAGCAGCTGCTCGGAGGTCAAGCAAATAAATCGCATAGTATTATTTGCAATACTCATTATAGTAAGTTGAGCAAAATTAATTTAGTTAACCGTCAATACTAAATTTTTTTATTGGAAACGTTTTTATTTTTTTATTTAACCAATCATTCCAATCAGATTCCCATATATAATAAACCGTATAATTTTTTGAAATTAACTTTTTGAATCTATCAAAAGTGTTTTTATACATTGTTTTATATTTTATTTTAGTGATTGGATGTATGTCATTTGAATTATATTTTTTTGGATTTCCGTGCCAAAAATCTCCTAAAAATTCAAAAATTTTATTTTTAATAATACCGTCAACTTTTATTTTTCCTAATCCCAGGTATTTTTGTCTATTTTCACAAATATTTGGAATCTTTAAATAATTTAAAAATTCTGATTCTGGCGATGATACTATTTTTGAACATTTTGGACATCCACTGCCATTTAAGTGATGTTTTGGGATTTGATAAAAACATCCGTGTTTTTTACATATTATTTTTATTTTTGAATGGTTAGATTTATATATTGTTTCAGAATAATCATATTTTGAATTATGTACATTATTTGCATCTATAATAAAGTTGTTTATTCCTTTATTACATCTAATGCTGTTTTTTACATTTTTACATTTAGTACATCCTTGTTTAAATAAATGTCCATTTGGATATTGACTAAATTTACCATGAATTTTACATATTATATCAACTTTTATATTCCATTTTTTATAATTAACTAATGAATAATCGTATGTATCACCGTGTACTAATTTTGATTTTTCAATAAATGTTTTTGTATCTAATTGTTTACCTCTACTTGCGCACATATTGCATCCGCATACATTTCTTAAATGGTCAATTGGTTTTTGTAAAAAATCACCGTGTATTTTACATGTAATTATTACGGGTTTTGTTCTATTTTCATATATAGATTTTTCATAGGAAAATGTATCTCCAAAAATTAGATTTGATTTATTGATAAAATCTTCAGTTGTTAATTTTTTTGGCATAATATCTTTGTAAATTTATTTTTTTTATTTTATTTCTATTTTTCCAATAGAATCTCATATATTTTTCTCTATTAGATATCTTTTTTTCGTCTTCCGTTATATATTTCTTTTTTCTTCCCATATTAATAAATAGTATTAAAGTTAGAAAAAAGTTAGAAAAATAATAGATATGAATATATTTTTTTTAATTGATATTTATTATTATGTGGCAAGGTAATAAAAACAATCCAGTACCAACAAATGATAATGTTGAGAAGAACAATCCTATTGTATCTAATGTAAGAAACATTGCGTTGGATACTAGAAGAGATGAAGATCCAAAGAAAAACTTTACGGTTACGCTTTTGGATGTTGACACGGCATTAATTAGTTATTTACAAGATGTTATAAATCCTACTGTAATTGACGGTGGTGAAAATATAAAAGTACCAATTATATATGGTAATCCTGAAAAGTGGTATGCTGCAAAAGCTCAGGGTGGATTAAGAGATCAACAAGGAAAATTACAAATTCCATTGATAATGGTAAAAAGAACTTCATTTGCAAAAGATGAAAATTATCAAACATTTAATCGTTATTTGACTTATCCAGTGATGACCAAGTTTAATGAAAAAAATAAATATGATAAATTTAGTTTATTAAACAAAACAGTTGCTCCTACAAATCAAATATTTGCAGTAACAATGCCAGATCAGATTAAAGCAGACTATGAATTTATTGTTTGGACTGAATATGTTGAACAAAATAATGCAATTTTAGAAAAAATTAATTTTGCAGAAGGTGATTATTGGGGAGATAAACAAAGATTTAACTTTAGAGTTAAAATTGATAACTATACTAATACTATTGAATCCAGTGGTGAAAAAGATAGAATGGTAAGAAGTACTTTTACTTTAACTACACGTGCATATTTATTACCAGAATCATTTGAAGATCGTAAACAAACTGTACAACGATTATTAACACCAAAACAAGTTAAATTGACTGCTGAAATTGTAAGTAGTACGCAAATAGCTAAGATTAATCAGAAAGTCAAGGATAATACTTACAGTAACAAAGGTAATCCGTATTATAGTATTAATCCAACGGTTGAAAAAGATAGTGAATGGAGATTTTCAAAAGCTACTATATCAAGTGAACAATCTACAACTGCTGCTGGTGAAGCAATCACTACAATTAGACAAAGTTATGCTGCTTTGATTCAACAAACCATAAATTTAACAGTTACTGGTTCACAAGAAACTATTTGGCATGACGCACCGAGTACTCCTACCGATTATGGCGAAGAAGGGTGGATGGCATTTGATGGAGATTACCATTATATCTATGTCAACGGAAGATGGTTAAGACAATCAATTGCGGAATGGACAAGTTAATTATAATAATTTTAACAATCTTGAAATTATTCTTAATATTTTATATATTTATAAATATAACTTTTTAAATTTTTATGCCATACCCCAATTCTGGTCCTTTAAATATAATAATTTCTCAAACAAGTGGGAGTCTTGGCACTTCTAACCAATATCCGTTTGAAGAAAGAATAATTAGCGGTTCAAGACTTATATTACAAACAACAATTGATGGTACTT
>Ga0172364_10004680_pt1 | contig 10900 bp, 6 predicted proteins | sample LakKivSesite10cm_FD_114545 | JGI IMG/M metagenome (GOLD analysis project Ga0172364, IMG submission 114545) | Sediment microbial communities from Lake Kivu, Rwanda - Sediment site 10cm | ecosystem: Environmental > Aquatic > Freshwater > Lake > Sediment | place: Rwanda: Western Province, Lake Kivu... | reverse complement strand
TACCGGAAGTTGAACCATCATATGTAAAACCGCGCCAGCTAAAACGCCGATTACAACTCCCTGAACCCCTATTTGATCAGCAAATAGCAGGACCGCTAAGATAATTGAAAAATTATAAATAAGGGGAGCAACAGAGTAAGCAAAAAATCTTTTGTGAGAATTCAAAATTCCGCCTAAAAAATACGAAATTGTAAAAATAAGCGGAGACAAAAGTAATAACCTTGCCATTTTAATTGTTTCGATTTGCTTATCAGGGCTGAAGCTTGGAACTAAAACCGGCATCAAATATGGAAGTAAGAAAAATAAAATTATAAGAGATAGCAAGACTGCAACTACGCCGATAGTCATCGCTGACTGGGCAAGTCGAGTTGCTTCTCTGCTTCCCTTTTCCTTAAGATAATTTGAATAAACCGGAATAAATGCCGCCGCGATCGAGCTCAAAATCAGCACATTAAAAACTAAATCGGGCAACCTGAAAGCGGCAAAATAAATATCCAACCTATCTGTTGGAATTTTTTGAGCCAAGAAGTGATCGCGCACGATTCCCAAAAGATTAGAAAGTGTCAAAGTAACAATTAAGATAAAGCCGGCGCCCTTAATAGAGTTTTCTTTAACTAAAGCATTTCTCAACATTTTGAGCATGTTTATATCTTATCACTAATAATTTGTTTTGTGCATCATTTAATTTATCGTTAGATGATTGACAAATATCTTAAATAATTTATGATGTAGAACAATGAAAAAAATATATTCCTCAAAGCTAAAAAAAGGTGATGAGATACGGGTTATAACCCCCGCCCGCTCACTGAAAATCATTAGTCAGGAGACCCGAAAAGTTGCAGATAAAGCACTTACAGAACTCGGACTCAAGATTACTTTCGGAAAAAACGTCAATGAGCTAGATCAGTTTCTCTCAAGTTCGATTAAATCAAGGGTCAGCGACTTTCATCAGGCCTTTCGGGACAAAAAAGTAAAGGCAGTTATTTCGGTTATTGGCGGTTTCAATTCAAACCAGCTTTTAAATTATATCGACTGGGATTTAATTAAATCAAATCCTAAGATATTTTGCGGATATTCCGATATTACGGCCTTAAATAACGCGATTTTTGCTAAAACCGGCCTTATAAACTATTCCGGTCCGGCTTATTCTACCTTTGGAAAGATACTAGATAATAAATATACAGTCGAATATTTCGAAAAATGTCTTTTTGGTAATGCCCCGATTGATCTTAAGCCAAGTAAAAAATGGGATGACAGAAAGTGGTGGCTAGATCAAAAAAATAGAAAATTTTTCAGAAATACAGGTTGGCAAGTTATAAATAAAGGCAAAGCAGAGGGTATAATCTTGGGAGCGAACCTTTGTACTTTTAATCTTCTCCAGGGAACAGAGTATTTTCCCGGTTTAAAAAACTCTATCCTGTTTTTAGAAGATGATTATGAATCAAACGCACAACACTTTGATCGCGACTTACAATCTCTTATTCACTTGCCTGACTTTAAATACGTCAAAGGATTAATAATCGGTCGATTTCAAAAAGCCAGTGAGATATCTGAAAAAACTCTCAAATTGATAATTAAATCCAAAAAAGAGCTCGATAAAATTCCGGTTATTGCTAATGTCGACTTCGGGCACACCAGCCCATTGATTACCTTTCCAATCGGCGGAACAGTTAAAATCAGGGCGGGAAAATCCTCTTCACAGATAAAAATAATTAAACATTAAAGCAAGACCCTCGACCAACAAGGTATAGGGTCTTGACAAACTCATTTTTCTGTGGTACCATTACAAATGTAGCGATTGAGAAGGAGGGGTTTGACTCAATTATATGAACTCTTCTTGGTCGCGAGTACCTTTCCAAGGTATTGCCAAACATTATCTTAGGGTTTGCACAAGCTTCCTCTAGGGTATAGTTCTCGTTTGGCCCAAGAAAGAGCGGATGTCGAAGCGGCACATAAATTAAATATCTTATTGCCGACTACTTCATAGATGTCCGCTCTTTTGTTTTTTAACGCAAAAAATCACCACGTTGGCTATTCTATAATTTTGAAGCAAAATATGAGTCTGTTTAAATTATATTGATTGTAATAAAATCTAATGCTATATTATAATACTTTCTTGGCAATTCCAGGAAAGCGCATCCGGGGGCGTTCGTTTCCATTAATATTCAAGTCAGACTTTACCCCTCCATCTTTTTCTCAATCGTCGAGAAGTGGCGATATTCAGGACGAAAATACAGTTCTATATCACCGGTCGGACCGTTCCGATGTTTTTTGATTAAAATTTTTGCAATGTTTTTATTTTCCGTCTCTGGGTCATAATAATCCTCGCGATAAATAAACATCACAACATCCGCATCTTGCTCGATGCTACCCGACTCGCGAAGGTCAGCCAATTGCGGGATTTTGGGATGGCGGGCTTCAACTGCACGCGAAAGTTGCGATAAAGCAATAACCGGCACATTTAATTCTCTGGCCAAGGCCTTTAGACCCCTCGAAATATCCGAAACTTCCTGGACTCTATTCTGATCGGATCCTCGGCTTCTTCCCTCCATAAGCTGTAGGTAATCAACAATCAAAAGCCCCAATCCAGCGTCGGCTTGCAACCGCCTCGCTTTTGCCCTGATATCCATAACTGTCATTATCGGCGAATCATCAATATACATTGGAGCTTCAGACAACACACCCATTGCATAATTTAATTTTGAAAAATCTTCTTCTTTTAAATTGCCTGTCCGGAGACGCCACGAGTCAATTCCTGCTTCCATTACCAATAAACTATCAACCAATTGGTCCTTGCTCATCTCAAGTGAAAATATTCCAACCGGTATTTTTTCTCTTGCCGCCGCATGGCAGGCGATATTCAATGCAAGGGATGTCTTACCCATCGACGGTCTAGCGGCAATAATCAAAAGATCCGATTTTTGAAAACCAGCCAGTAAATTATCCAGATCTTTAAATCCGGAGGGCACACCCCGCAATTGCCCCCGATTTTCATGAAGTTCGTTAATTCGATCAAAACTTTCAACCAGCACATCTTTAACCGCCACGAATTTATCAGACGCAAATTTTTGGGAAACGGCAAATAAAACCTGTTCTGACTTGTCTAATATTGCTGGAATATTTTCCTTCTCCTGAAAACTGTCCTCGATTATTTGTGTGGCCGCTTTAATTAGCCGTCTTAAAGTGGATTTTTCGGAAACGATCTGGGCGTGACGGACAATATGAGCGGAGCTGACCGTCGCGCTCGCCAAGTGAGCTAAATAAGTTGCTCCGCCTACCCTTTCAAGGTGCTTTTTTTTCTTAAGTTGATCAGGCAACGTGACCAGATCAATTGGCGAGCGCTCTTCGAAAAGCTCAAGCATCGCTGAAAATATCTCGCGATGATCGTCGCGATAGAAATCATCAGGAGACAAGATCTCGGCAATTTTATAAAATGAATCTTTGTCAACTAAAATCGATCCTAGAACCGACTGTTCTGCCTCCAGATTTTGGGGGGGCAGTTTCCCCTGTGTCTCTTGTCTTTTTGCCATCTGCTAGCTTTCTTTAAAAACCGCCTCAATTTCCTCCCCTACATCTTTTGGGCGCTCAAACCGGCAGGAAATTAAGATTCGTTTTTGTATAACCTCTGTAACACATGCATTAATTATTGCAATATTCTTTGGGCTTAAAATCTTGTCTTTATAGATTGGATACTCAACTACAAAGCATAGCTTGCCATCGTCAACTTCCCATCCCGATAAGGTCAAAAGTGCTCCCAAAGCCATATTTTTTTTTCTGACTAACTCTTGAATGGCTTTGCGCTGGTCGCTTGGTATATCTGCTATCTTTTCAATTTTCTCCGGCTTTTTCTCTTTGGCGTCAATAATTTCGTTTTTACCTTTTTTTTTACTCCCAACCCTTGACTCTCGACCCCCTTTTCTATCCTCCCCGCCAACTGCCGACTGTAAATTATTAACTGCCTCCTCGCATACCTCCACCGCCGCTAGCTCTAACGCTAATTGTTCCATCGGCGTGCTTTGAGCGATTTTTTTTGCTCTTGAGATTTGCTCGAGCGTATTTTTTTCCCACATAAAATCCTGATCCGAGATTATCTTATCTATCATCCTACGCCTTAATTCAACTATAACCTCGTCGGTTAAATTGGAAAAACCAACATTTTTTTCCGCAAGATCTCCCAAATATAAAATAATCCTGCTCAAATTGCCCTCTTTAAATTTGGCAATGAGCTCATCGACCTGCTCAAGGGTTGATAAATTCAACAGTTTGATTGCCTCTTTGCTATCAATCTTCTTTTTCACCAAATGAGAAGATAGTTGATCGAGAATTGATTGTGCATCCCGATACGACCCGGCAGCCGAACGCACAATCAGCTTGGCAACCTCGTCGGTCAATTTTAAATTTTCCTTTTTAGCCAATTCTTTGATATTTTTCTCAATCACTTCGTCTGTCCCGAGACGAAAATCAAACCTTTGGCATCTGGACAAAATCGTGGCCGGTACCTTATGCACTTCAGTCGTGGCAAAAATAAAAAGGGTGTGACCGGGCGGTTCTTCCAACGTTTTCAACAGAGCATTAAAGGCCTCACGAGTCAACATATGAACTTCGTCAATAATATAAACGCGCTTTTTCCCGACGCTCGGCGCAAACTGCACTCGGTCTCGAAGGTCACGTATTTCGTCAATACCGCGATTTGAGGCCGCATCAATCTCAATCAAATCAACAAATCTTCCGTCGGCGATATCAAGACAGTTGCGACACTTTCCGCAGGGACGTTCGCCAGTTGGCGAACTTTTAAGACAATTGACCGCTTTAGCCAGCAAACGCGCCAAAGTTGTTTTTCCGACTCCCCGCGCCCCGCAAAAAAGATAGGCATGGGAAACCCGGTTGAGCTTGAGGGCTTTACGTAAAGTATCAACAATATGATCTTGTCCGATGATTTGATTAAATGTTTGCGGTCTGTATTTGCGATACAATGTCGCCATCGTATTTAATTTATGACAGGAATTCTACGCATTTTCAAATCCCAAACTTTCAAACTTTATTAACTTCACGAACTTGCTACACTATATCTAATGTCAAAGAATATTTATAATAGAGTCCAAATTACCAAAAATATCGCTCAGAGGACGGGTACTGCTCAAGCCCAGGTTAGACATATTATTGCTGAGCTTGAAAATCAGATGATTGTTCTTGGGTCAAGCCGAGGCAGAGTCCAGATCAAAGAATTTGGCATTTTTCGTATCTATAAGCGGAAAAGCACAACTATCAAGCAAATCAGAACGAAAAAAAACCGGCTGGTGATCCCGCAAAAAGTAATTAAATTTATCGCCACTGAAAAATTCAAGCAAAAAATAAAAGGCGGACAGGATAAAGTAAAATTCCAGACCAGCCAAGAACCCGCTGGGGCCGGAAGGATTATCGAGGACGGTTCCGCCAAGATCAACAAGGGCCATCGCATTTCGCTTCAACCGCTTACATATTTTGATCGGGTAAGTAAGGAGCGATTCAAAGCAATTCTCTCCCAAAGATTAAGCAATATTAAGCGCCAAGTTAATCTACCGGACAAAAAATATATGGATAATTTACCGGAGGGCAGACTTATTCTATCCATTTTGAGAACTGCCCGCCTAAAAAATAAAAACAAAATTTATTTTCTTTTAAAAGATGGTGTTACGGAAATATTTACGACAAAACCCAGGGAATTGATTGGAAAATTGCCAAACGACTTATGTAAAAAATTTTTTATTGAATATTTAGATCTTGAAATTTTTGATATCCCCCAGCATAGAACCAAGATAGTACAATATCGTAGCAATAATTGTGGTACAATTTTGTTGGATGTTGATTCACTACCCGTTAGAGACGGGATTAGCATAGGAGTTAACTTTAGATTCAAGTTTTAAATGATGAAAAAAAATATTTACATAGTTATAGCTCTAGTCGGTGCAACATTTCTTTTAGCTGGAGGGCTGGTTTTTTGGGTAATTAAAAATTCTCCCCAAGCAGATATTTCTCCGCCTGTTCCGCCGGTACCTCAAAGAATCGAACTGCCCACTTCCGATAGGCCTCCTGTTCCCCCCGAACCCAGATTGGCAGGCGATGCTCAAGATGATGGCATTGTAAATGCTCTGGATATTAATGTATTACTAACAAATTGGAAAAAAACCAGACCTGAATTTAATCTGGTTAACGCTGCGAACGAGGAAGTCATTCTCCTTAATTCTTTGGATCTTTCGCAGGTTATAAAATATTGGAAATGTATTGAAGACAGTAAAACAAAAAAATGTCCTTACTTATATAAAATTACCGGAATTACCGGCACTAAACGCTTCGCTTTTATAGCCGACACGCATTACGGCAATACCGAGGGCAACGGGTCAACTGACGATATCAGCGCAACAAATAGTAGCTTAAAATCTCTTAATCCCGATTTTATTTTTCACCTCGGCGATATCGCTGACCGTGGCGAAACAAACCAATTTGCTCAAGCTAAAGCGGACTTCGCCGACTATGTTAAAAACACCAAGGCGGAAAATGTTTGGTTCACTTTTGGGGGTTCGCACGACGGATATATGGACAAAATCGCCCCGGCTGATTGGAAAGGCGCCAAGTTCGCACGAGACATGGAGCTTTATTCCCTCTGGTACACAATCAAAGAAGGCAATTCTGTTTTTATTTTCTGCAGTATAGTTCAGGGAAGCGCGGGTTGGGATTTAGGATTATCCGACAACGACGGCCACTTTATTCCCCAAAACAAATTAGATTGGCTTGAAAGCGAACTTAAGAAATATCAAAATACCCAAAACAACATATTTGTCATCAGCCACAGCCAGATTGTGGACACAAATGCCGATTCGTCCCCAGGACAATGGGCACAAATGGACGATCCCTCGTGGCAGAGAAGCAGCCAAAAGCTCAAAGATTTATTTGCACGATATCGGGTTGACGCTTATATCCATGGTCATCTTCACATGGATCCGGATAAATATGACGCAAACGGCCGCGGCAATGTTTTGCTCAAGGGATCAAATGGCGCCGCTACCAACTACATTCACGTACCCGATACCAACTGGGAACACGGCCAAGAGAGGGGTATTAATTCGACCTATCCTGGCTTGATGTATTTTGACCTTACTGAAGGCACAAAAGCGCTAACGATAAAAGCAATCAGAACAGACCAAAATAGCCCTGTTTCGATTTCTTATAACTCAAACAAAACTCTGGCCGAAGAGATTAAAATTAATCTTTCTTATCCCGTCTCTGCTTTGGCTTCTCTCAACAGCCCCGACGAGATTAATTATAGCTGGGGAGTGTGGGAATACTCTGATGAAGACGACTTTCAATGGTATGACCTTGACGGATTGCGCTTGAATAAGCCGGGAAGTTTTTATTCAATTTTTGACCTGGGAGCGGTGAAAACAATTAGCAAAATTGATGTCAGCTGGAACCATCAGGGGCAAATGACCCATCTTTTTTATAAAAGCCAGGACGGTAAAAACTGGCAAGGTCCGATTTCAAATTTGGGCAAGCTTGGTCCAACAAGGTATTTAAAGCTAAAAACCTCGGTTGTGCCAAACGGTATCACCAAGATATTTGCTATTATTCCGGTTACAAATTAACTTACTGGCTGGCTACCCGATATTATTTAATAATAATTAAAATTTTTGTGGGTTTGTGTTACAATTGTTTTGGTATTTAAAAATAGATGAGTCCAAAAACAATTATCATCACGTTCGCTTCTTTCTTAGCTGTCGTAATATTAGCCGGTTTTATTAGTTATTGGATGGCCAATAACCAGCCGACGGCTGACGTCACGCCTCCAGTGCCACCAGCACCCCAGAGAACTGCATTAGCAACAGAAGGTAAGCCGCCAGTTCCCAAGGAGCCTCGCTTCGCGGGCGATGCCCAAGACGACGGATATGTAAACGGGCTTGATATATCGGTTTTAATAACTAAATGGCGTGAAGTGAATAAGGATTACAATTTAGTCGATGATGCTTCCGGCACCACCTATATCTTGAATGCGCTCGATCTTTCCAATGTCATTTCCCATTGGAGATGCTTGGAGCAGAAGGAGGGGTGCCCGTATCTTTAAACTAAAAACTAAAATTTTAAAAGTAAAAATGTAAAAACCAAAATGTAATGTAAAATATAAAGATGAAAAAATGTCAAAAACACCGCGAGGGTGTTTTTTTATTATCGGACAGTTAAATAAATCGAAACGGGCCCGAATGCACAGCACTCGGGCCCGGAGATTTCGAGGTGGGTCCGCGCTCGAGCGCGGACCCACCTCTGGTGGACGTCCTGTCTCTCCAAGCACGGAATTTGCTTGGAGGGCAGGAAAACCTCAACCTTACGACGTCTTGGCATCCATCTTTGAAGGGCCAACCCTCAAAGATGGATGCCACCTCTCTTTTAATTTACGACTTTCTTTTTAAAGAATACCGCAACGATTCTATCTTGTAAAGACCTATTTTAAAATTTTTGAGATTTTCGCTTTCAATTGACCGCTAATTTTAATTGTGACACTTGTATTGACGATCTTGAAATTCCCGTCTTGCCGGTGAGCTAAAACAACCCTTACTTTTCCCTTATGCCGAGTCAAAACATTTTTTAGTTTTATGAGATCATCTTTTTTAGTCCCTTTGGGCAAAATCACTACAAATTGATCAGAGTCCATAAGATACCGCTTCCCGTCTTCTTCGGCCCGGACCAATTCATCATTTAAAGTCGCCGCCTCCGGCTCTTCATCAAGGTCAATTTCGACAATTTCGTCTTCATCCGAGACAGTCACGATTGTTTCTTCCGGAATATCCTTACTTTTTTCGGGATCGAACTTTTCGGCCTTATCAGCTAAAATCTTGACTTCCCCATCCTTGACTGAAATCTTCCCGCTTAAAATGATAACTGTATCATTTTGCCAAATCTGGTTACTTTCTTTAAGCAACTTCGGAAAAACGAGCGTCTCTACCCTACCTGATAGATCTTCAATGCCGACAAACAGCATCGGTTCACCCGAACGGGTATTAATTTTTTTAATATTGGCAATAATCCCGCAGACCCTGACTCTCTTGCCCTCCATTTGCAGATTAAGCTGGTCAATCTGGTGTGAGGCAAACTTTTTTAAACCGGCTCCCCCCTCCTTGAGCGGATGCTCGGATAGGTAGATGCCGAGAAGTTCCTTTTCCCACGCCAAGCGTTGGGATTTCTCCGCCGGTTTAACTTCCGGCAATTTAAGTTCTCCGAGCTCGATATCGCCCGAGATAACCTCGCCGAAAAGCCCGATTTGGGCTGATTTTTTATCTTTATTGGTTTGCTTGATCCGGTCGGTAATAATCTCCATTCCCGAGACAATTGCTTGGCGCTCGCCCATATTGTCAAACGCTCCCGATTTAGCTAGCGATTCGAGAATTTTCTTATTTAAAATTGTTCTCTCGCTCGATCCTTCGACATCTGTTTTAGTCACTCGATCAATAAAATCTTCCAGGGATTTATACGGTCCGTTTTTCTTGCGCTCTCTGACAATAATCCTCGCCGGCGACTCCCCGATTCCCTTAATCGCCGCCAGGCCAAAGCGGATATTGCCAGTTTCTTTGACCACACCAAAATCAACAAACGACTCGTTGATATCGGGCGGTAAAACTTGAATTCCCATCCGCTCTGCCTCCGATATTTCAATCGCCAAACGCTCAATATCGCCAAGATCGGAAGTCATCAGCGCCGCCATAAAACACTCCGGAAAATAGGCTTTAAGATAGGCCGTTTGATAGGCGATCATGGCATAGCAGACGGCGTGGGATTTATTAAAGCCATAAGCGGCAAAATCCTCGAGCATTGCAAACACTTCCTGTGCGTCTTTGCTTGATACCCCGTTTTTCTGTGCCCCCTTGAGAAACTTCTCTTTCATTTCAGTCATCAGTTTAGCGATTTTCTTGCCCATTGCTTTGCGCAGTTTATCCCCTTCGCCTCCGGAAAAGCCGGCCATATCTTTGGCTACTTGCATTACCTGTTCCTGATAAACCGGAATGCCGTAGGTCGCTTCCAAAGCATTCTTGATCATTTTATGCGGGTAACTGATTTCCTCCTTACCCCAGCGGCGCCTGATAAATGAGTCAATAAACTGCAATGGCCCCGGGCGATAGAGTGCTACCATCACCGCCACATCATCAACCGAAGTCGGTTTTAGTTCTTTAATGTAACGTCGCATACCCGCCGATTCTACTTGAAAAATGCCGACTGTCTCAGCTCGGCCCAAAAGCTCAAAGGTCTTTTTATCATCAAGGGGCAGATTAAAAATATCAATTTTTTTGTGATGTACCGCTTCGACAATTTCAAGTGCTCGTTCGATGGTGGTCAGATTTGAAAGACCTAAAAAATCCATTTTCAAAAGTCCTAATTCCGCTACCGGATACATTGAATACTGGGTAATCTGATCAACACCCTCCTTCTGTGCTTGCTGCAATGGCACATAGACCGGCAGTTCTTTCTCGGTAATGACAAAGGCGCTGGCGTGCTGGCTGGCGTGACGAACCGTTCCCTCTAGTTTCATTGCCATATCAAGCAAACGTTTGGCCTTGGGATCGGATTCATAAACCGCCTTGAGTTCAGGCGCGGTCTTGACCGATTTTTCAAGCGGAATATGCCGGCCCTGAACAGGCGCGGGCACAACTTTAGCGATCGCGTCAACATCGGCATAAGCTATCCCGAGGGCCCGCCCGGTATCGCGAACGGCGGCCCGCGGCGCCATCGTTCCGAAAGTGATAATGCCGGCGACTTTATCGTGCCCATATTTATGGGTTACATAATCTAAAACTTCATTGCGCCTATGATCGGCAAAATCAAGGTCAATATCCGGCATTTCTAGTCGATCGGGATTTAAAAACCGCTCAAACAAAAGTCC
>Ga0172364_10004679_pt1 | contig 10901 bp, 24 predicted proteins | sample LakKivSesite10cm_FD_114545 | JGI IMG/M metagenome (GOLD analysis project Ga0172364, IMG submission 114545) | Sediment microbial communities from Lake Kivu, Rwanda - Sediment site 10cm | ecosystem: Environmental > Aquatic > Freshwater > Lake > Sediment | place: Rwanda: Western Province, Lake... | reverse complement strand
CGGTGAAGTATACCATAAGAAACTCGGATTGTACAAAAATGACGAATCATTCAAAAGTATGGTTGATTCATGAGAATAATATTTGATTGTTGTATATGTTTTGGTTTACCCCCTGTACCACTTAGCCAGAGTGGCAGGGGTTTTTTTGTAACATTTTTTGTAACATTTTTAATTAAAAATCGTATAAGTAGTATAAACAAATAAAAAACTAAAAACATGAAAGCAATTCAATTACATGACAAATACAGCGAAGATATTATCGGAACTGTTTTATTAAAAGAAAATGTTGAATCAAATCAAATTAGTGAAGCATGGGATAAGTATCAAGAAACCCATAATTCAAACGCTGATGATGAACCAGATATTTATGAGTTTGTTTCTGATGGAAATTGGGAAATCTGTGAAGTATTGGAACTTGATTTTTATCAACCCTAATCTTTTTAATTAAAAAACTTGCCCCAGATTGTAACATTTCTGGGGTTTTTTCGTATAATAAGTATAACCAACACATAAAAATTATGGCAATTTCTTCAGAAGACCGTAATCCCAATGAAATAATGCGGGAGAAACAAAACAAAAAACCCCAGATACACTACAAGATAGTTCTGGAAATTGAAGCGGAAGCCGAAAACCCACTGGAAGCTGCAAAAGAGATTCAGTCTTGGCTTGATGCAGCAAATAATAAATGGGTGTTCTACGTACAGGAAGAAGACAGTAGCAAGGTGTTCAGCGTTGACTTGGATGAAGATGATGATGATGCAGTACTGGAAGTCGATGATTATATTCCAATGATTAAATAAGACAGCCAAAGGTAAAAAAGTGAACCCAGAAGTGTAACATTTCTGGGTTTTTTTCGTATAATAAGTATAACCAACACATAAAAATTACGACTTATGGCAACAGTTTACAAAATAAAAATAGTATCCGATTGGATAAACTATACCGATGAAGAATTGAAACGAATGATTGAAAAAGCGTTTGAAGATGAAAAACAATACAAAGGCAATGAGATTAGAGTAACGGAGGTAGAACGTAAATAATTTTTATTGTTTATAACGTTGGCATATGAAAAGTAGGCGAATGCGAACCGAAAACCTAATGAAAAGCACATTTGAAAAACAAAACTTCAACGAAAACGCAATAAGCGAAGCCGATTATATTAAAATGTTCGCAGCACTTGGTTTTGAAGCAAAAAGAGTTGAAATATCTTTTACAAATGGTTGTTCTGCTTATATTACTTTAAATGTAAATGTTTTAAACGAAGGTAAAATGTGGGCAGATACATTTGTATATGAAGGCAAAGCAACTATACAAGTAAGAGTAAGCGACCACGATTCTAATTTAGAAAGAATTTGCGGTGGTGTAAGTGGCAATAAAATGTCAATGGCAGCATTTAAGAAATTAATTGAAAACAATGTAATTGAAAACGCATAATGAACGAATTAGAATTAATAAATTGGTCAGAAGTAAGCAGATTTCTAACTAAAAGTGAAAATCGTTCTCAAATAAAATCGACATAATAAATACCATAATACAAATAATAAAGTGAACCCAGAAGTGTAACATTTCTGGGTTTTTTTCGTATAATATATATGGCTTATCAAAAGTAATATTATTAACTATACCGCTTGTTATAAACCTTAAAATTTAATAGCAATGGAAACTTTAAATGAACAAGAAAAAGATTTAGTTATTGATGCAGTAAATCAATATTGGCATCAAGCCAGCAATGAATTACAGAAAAAAGACTTAGGTGATATTGAACGTAAAAACTGGGAAAGCATCAAAACTAAATGTGGTGATTTATTCCGAAAACTGAATGAACACGTACAGCTTTTTATCAAAATGACTGATTACGAAGAAAAAGCAAAATAAATACCATAATACAAATAATAAAGTGAACCCAGAAGTGTAACATTTCTGGGTTTTTTTCGTATAATATATATGGCTTATCAAAATAATATGAACTGGAAACAATCACTTGATAGATACCTGACAACACCACCTGATGATGGTTTTACCGACTATTGTGAACGGGTAACAGAAGCGTTTAGTGATGACTTCTTTAACACTAATGAACGGTGGATATTAGATGAAACTGAACAGATTGATAAGTGGTTCAATAAACTATTTTCTAAGGGAATTGAGCCTATAATTTCATCAAAGATTATTGAGAGAGCTTTTAAATTTTATTGTTTATAACGGTTGCAGGTATATTTTGATTTTTTACAGATTTGAAATACTAAAAATAAATAACGATGATTAGAACACCAGAAGAACAGTATTTGCACGAACTTATAGAAAGTCACGTTGCTCCATTGCGAAGTGAAATAAAAGCACTACGTAAAGAATTAAAAATGGAAGCAACACATCAAGTATTAGATTTGGTTTATGGACCAGATGAAGGACAAGAATGCTTTGAAGGAACAGAACGGGAATGTTATGATTTTATAAAGCAACAAGGTGGAGCAACTTTTACGTATAAAGTAGTTCCGCATAAAAACAAAATTTGATATGAAATACAAAGTTCAATTAACCGATGAGGCTGGCAATGTTTTTTTATACGATGTTAGTTGTAGTTCTTCTGATGAAGAAAAGAATTTAAATGACTTCATTTTAGAAGCGTTGCAAATTTCAGAAGATAAACGAAAGCTACCATTAAAAACGCAATGTCCGAATGGCTTGGAAGTGTATCCATCAATAAAAATGAAGTTTAAAAACTATGGTTCGCCACTACTTGGAGACAAATTAGAAGCGATGCATATTACGTGGCGTGATTGAATTACACCTAACTGGTAGCTATGGAACAATTTAATAACTTATTTAATCTGGAAGAGATTAACAATGTTCTGGATAATCTTAAATACCGTGACCCTGAACCTAAAGAAATTGGCGACAGGGTTACAATATTGGATTACAGCAGTTGTTCTCATTTGAACGGCATGGAACTTGACAGCATGGAAGATGAAGAAATGCAGTTTAATATGCAGACTTACTTCATAGTTATCGAAACCCGCCAGAATTATCAATTTGACGCATACTATGCGAAATACCGTCAAGACTTGATTATTGTTAATCCCTTAATCAATAAGCAGTTCAGGATTAATTCTGGTCATGTGCAAATAAAAAAATAAATTTCCTTGCATTTTTTGTAACATTTTTATAGATTTATCGTATAATTAATTGTTAGTAGTTCTTATAAAAATCTTTACCGTTAACATGAAAACACTCAACAAAGGTTCTCCCTAAATGGGATTATATTTATTAACTTATAATATATGATAGACATAATTGATAATAAAATCCGTTCTTTGAATAAAACCTTACAAGGTGGTCTCGGTAGTTTTTGCATCCTTCGGTGTTGGCGGTCAGTTGACCTTGCTCATTCCGAACCTATGTTAGCCGATAAAGACCATACCGTTATTCTGAACGGATTTTTTGTCCCATCCGTTCTTTGAATAAAACCTTGCAAGGTGGTCTCGGCAGTTTCCGCACCATTAATGACAAAAGTCATGTGATATACCTTTGGTGCATTCTTCGGTATTGGCGGTCAGTTGACCTTGCTCATTCCGAACCCCTGTTAGCCGATAAAGACCATGCCGTTATTCTGAACGGATTTTTTGCCCCCGCACCTTAGATGCCGCACCTTAAGTGATGCCGCCTCTTAATGCTGGGGTTTTTTATTTAAAAATGTCACAAAAATTGTAACATAATGTCCAGATTTTCGTATAACCTAATGTACGCCAAAACACCAGAGCAATGATAACTTATAAAGAATTAAATGAATATAAACAGGGCGATGTTGTTGAAGTTCTTGTTAACAACCCCAGAAACGAAAACCTTAATGAATGGCGTGAAGCTGAAATTCTGGATAAAAGAATAATTTACCCCAGAACAGGTGAAAAACACCAACCATATCCAATACTTATTGTACACCTCACCAGAACCTTTTGTAAAGCAACACCTGTTTACAGGTTCATTGGTAACATTCCAATCTTCGTTGACAACAATCTGGAATTCTACAACAGAGAAACTGATGAAGGTATAATAAATAAAAATCAAATCAGAATAAAGTCATAGGTTTTTAATTAAAAAACTTGCCCCAGATTGTAACAATTCTGGGGTTTTTTCGTATAATTAATATAACCAACACATAACATTATGAAAACAGATTTAAAAGATTTAAAAGTAATTGATTGTGAGAGTAAAGCACAGAAGATTGGCAAGATTAAGAAAGTTATTTCTGAATGGGGTTCAACCAGTTGTTGTGAACGTAAACGTGACCACTCACCCTGCCTTAACTCTATTGGTTATGGTAAGAATAACGTCTGCGAACTTGTTGAACAATTCTATGCAGACAGCGTTGAAACTGTTGTGTATCACGATGAAGTTGAATTGAATTACAACAACTATTCGTATGAAGAACTACCAGAAGAAATCATTGATGAAATTCTGGAAATTGTTGAAGATTACGAAACCGATATGCTGAAAACCGAAAAGCGTTGTCAGGATTAAGATGAACTGTTTTTAATTAAAAAACTTGCCCCAGAAGTGTAACATTTCTGGGGTTTTTTCGTATAATTAATATAACCAACACATAACACTATGACACGCAAAGAATTTAATGAAAGAACCAGTTATCACAAATACACTGGCAGACCAAGAGAGAATAATGTAAATGCACTATTCTTTGACTGGCAATCAAATGACAAAGGACATGGTTTTAAATATTGTGTTTATGCACGTGCATTAAACGCAACCAAAACCGACCTTGAAAAAACTCTTTATGACTTCGTTGAAGGCAAGATTCAGGACACCGATTGGTGGATTCAATTGGTAATTGCCCAAACAGATAAACAGCGTTTTGAAGTACCGATATGCAGTTCTGGATTAAGGTCACTAATAAAATATAATCATGGTAACTAAATTCAAATGCACTTGCGGAAACACTGACCCTAAAAAGGTTAAAGTCTATAACGGTTGTCTGGGTTATTCAGCACTTATCTGTAAAGTATGTGGCAAATATTATGACCACACAGATGAACACGAACCAGATAAATGGTCAAAACAACAAATCGGACTTAAATCTTAATTAAAAAAAGGTTACAAAAACTGTAACCTTTTTAATTTAATTTCGTATAATTAATTAAAGAAAGAAGGTTCGTGTCACACCAACACGCAGAGGGTAGACTCCAATCTACCTTATATTCTGACTTTAGAATTATTCTAAATTAGGTAATATTATTACCCAAAACGAAACATTTTTAATGCATATTCGTATAAGTGTTTATAACCAAACACATAAGCAATGACAATCAATAATTATATTAAAGCAAACCGCAGAGGTAGCAGAGACGCTGAACTGGAAAGCGAACAGGGTTGGAAAGCTGTGCTTAAAGTTCATAAGTCAGTTAAAGCATATTCTCGCAAAATAAAGCATAAAAACTGTAACAATATTGATTAGTTTTCGTATAATAACCATAACCAATACACTATAATCATGATGCAATTTACAACAGTAGCAGAAGCAAAAAAACAGACTGGTTTATCCTATTTAGGTAAGGTAAACAGTTCAGCTAAATTGATGCATAGCCAAGTTATGAGCCACCAGTATACATATATATTATACCTTGCACCCGCAAAAACAAGTGGCTATAATGTTTGTTCACATAGTACACCTGAATGTCGTTTGGGTTGTTTAGCCACATCAGGTAGAGCAGGTATGGAACTAATATCAGGGGGCGACAGAATTAAAAATGCACGTATCAAAAAGACACGACTGTTCTATGAAGAACCTGAATTTTTTATGCAATGGGTGATTGCTGAAATACTGCAAGCCAAAGCCAAAGCAGAAAAAGACAATTTCTTTTTTTCAGTCAGGTTAAACGGTACATCAGATATCGACTGGCAAAATGTCAAAATGAACGGTCAATCAATTTTTGAAATACTTCCCAATATATTGTTTTACGATTATACAAAGAACGCTAATAAGTTCTTTAATCTTGCGCCTAACTATCACTTAACACTCTCATACACAGGCAAAAACTGGCACTTATGTGAAGCAATGCTTCAACGTGGTTATAATGTCGCAATGGTATTTAATGTAAAACATGAGCGTTTTTTACCTGCAATGTACAAAGGTTATAAGGTTGTTAATGGAGACCTGACCGATTATAGAATTGATGATGCCAAGGGTATTATTGTAGGGTTGAGGTGGAAACGTATAGCAGACCGCAAAGTTGAAAAACAGATACTAAATAGCTGTTTTGTGGTTAGTCCTGCAAATCAGAATGTCCATGTGGTTAAGGTGAATGTACAGGAACAGGAACTGGAACTGGCTGTTTAGTCAGTTCCATTGTAACAATTTTAATTAAAATTCATGCACAATGAAAATCGAACTAAAAAAAATTATATTCAACGAACAAATGTCCGAAGAAACCAATTGCTTTTTTGCTGAACTCTATATCAATGGTAAAAAGGTTGGCTATGTTAAGAACACAGGACAGGGCGGTCAAACTCATTACAATGGTTACACCAAAGAGGACAATGAGACTATCAGAGAAGCCGAAGTATATTGCAAGACCTTACCCAATGTTAAAGCGCATGGGTATGTACTGAAACAAAACCTTGAATACGTTATTGACCACTTGTTCGAAGATTGGATTATGGCAAAGTTATCCTGAATACCAACCTTGAAGCACTCGGACTCAGTATCTAATTATAATATATTCACCGCATTTTCGTATAACTTAATGTACACTAATAATCACTAATACCAATAACCAATGAAAAAATTTATAGTAATTGAAATGTTTGGGGGCGTTCAATATGCTGCAATTGTTACTGATGAAGAAGGAAACAATAAAGTATTTGACACTCGCAATGCTGCCGAAGAAGAAGCAAATAATTGTCAAGAAGGTATTGTCGTTGAATGCTAATTCATTTTAATTAAAAACTTATGGCAAATATAACCCCCAGAATTGTAACAAACTCTGGGGGTTATTCGTATAACTTAATGTACAAGTATTAATCAAACGCATAAACAAATGAAATACTATCAAAACAAAACAACCAATGAAATTATTGGTATTGAAAATATGAGGGAAGTAATTAGCTTACCTACCAAAAATTCAATTAAGTATGGTTTTGCAAATCATTCATATGAAGTTGTATATGATATGATATGCCCAAATGTGTTAATAAAAAATGGTGTTACATCCTTTTGTATTACATACAAAATGCTTTCCAGAAATTACAAGAGAATTAAAGCATCAATTGCACTTGAAAAATATCCAGTATTCAAACAATACAGTTATGTCGAATTTGATGCAGAAAAAAAACGTCTTGGTATTAGTGGATTTGAAATCTTAAAGAAACAAACTTTTTAATTAAAAACCCTAAAGACTGTAACAAACTCTGGGGTTTTTCGTATAACTTAATGTACAAGTATTATAACCAAAAAAACACATATCATGAATAAAAAAACAAAAACAGTACACCTTTGTCCTCAATGTCAGAGCGATAATGTCCAAATCAAAGCATGGGTAAAACCTAATCAGGGTAACCTGTTTGCTGATAAAATCAACTATGGCGAGGAAGTAGGATGGTGCGATGACGAAGGACTTCCGACCTTTGTCAAAATAACCGAAATCAATGCTGATGCAAAAGTAATTGGCTTTCAGGTCGTAGGTGAAGACGGCACTGCACAGGAAGGCAAGATTCATCCTGATATGGATGCGAGTTTATGCATCTATAATCTGACTCAGGCACGGAAAATGCTTAGTAGCAAGAACGGTAATGGACAATGGAGACTTTTAACCATTTGGACAGGTGATATTGAAGAACCAATAATGATGTTCAAAGGCAATCCCAGAGGATAATGTGGTTATAGGGGTTTTCTGTTTTACTAATGTCCGTATTTATAGGAAACCCCTTCCTATGCTTAACCAGAATGTACTTGATGAACTCATTGTCCATCTTAAGCGAGTTAAATACAAAAACATCATTCAGGATTTACAGTTATGCCATTGTACTGATGAACAGGGAGACTATATCCAATTAATTAATATCAGGATTAAAAAGTCCCAGACAAATAATGGATATGGTTCAGCAATAATGTCCGAAATAATTCGATTAGCTGATAGCCATAATGTCCGCATCAGACTCTGGGTCACCGACATATTTAAATCAGACCTAAAGAGACTTTTCGAATTCTATGGTAAGCACGGCTTCACATTGGATACCACTCAACAAGACGCTAATATGACTTACTACCCATCAAAGCGAAGAAAAGGAAAAAAGACTTGACAATTAAAATAGAAAGCACTATCTTTATAGTGCTTTTTGTTTTTAATGTTGTTCTTGTAACCAATGGTAGGTTAATGACCATTCCTACTGTTGGTTACTTTTTTTAACCAATTGAATCATTTTTGAACCAATTGAACCATTTTTGAACCAAAAGAACCATTTTTGAACCAAAAAGTGTAACCTTTTTAATTAAAATTCGTATAATAAATAAAAAAACACTTCAAAGCAAAGGGTTCGTGGAAATACGCCACGCAGAGGGTGGACTCCAACCTACCTTATATCCTGCTTATTAATAATCAGTCTAAATAACTATCTTAAGTGTAATAAAGTGTAACAAATGGCTCTGGTTTTCGTATAAGAAATATAACCAAAAAAATATTACATATGAATACAAACTGGTCAACACCTAAAACAAATATAGTTGCTGGCATAAATGACCTGAGAAAAGCATTAGCCAGTGGACAGAATGCCAGACTCATCAGACTTAGAAATGAAGACTGCGCATATCCTATAAAGGAAAAGAAAGAGGATGAGAACTTCAGAAACTATGAATTTCGAATCAATTACCTTAGTACTGTTGATGAAATAAGGAATAGCACCAGCATGTCTGATATCGAGAAAACACTAACACTGAACTTTAAAATATGTTACGGAACACCAAAAGCAGTAGCGCATTACTATGCTACAGGTAAAGTCAGTGCTGATAACTTTTTTAATGACATGGGTGTAGCTCATCTGGTACGTGTCAAGGACATGATTGAATATCTGGAAACCAATGGAGACTCAGAAAGAGCAGAGATGTTCCGTGCTCAGTACTTCGGTGATGAACAAAACAACAGACACTTCTGGGACTTCTATCAATATAAGTACGGTAGTCCGTGGTTAGCGAAACACTTCAAGCGTAAACTATGGGTTGTTGAGCTTCTGGATAAAGATGAACCCAGACCTATACCGTGGCTGATACATATCATGAATGCATTGATGTATCCATTGAAATACATTCCAATACGGTCAATATTAAAAATGCCTGAGTATACAAGCTATACCTTTAGAATTGGAGATACGGTTCATGGATTCTCTGTGGAATTCCAAATACCAAAGAAGTTCAGTTTTAATTAAAAACAACAAAGAGATTGTTCAGTTCTTAAAGATATCTAAAGACCTGTCACCCAAGACAGGCATGCAAGGGAGTTGTGACCCCGTGCATTCATTGTGTAGTGTTTATTTGGTTATACCCCAGAGGTTGGTTATCCTCTGGGGTTTTTTTATTTAATAACCTTTACTCAATAAACTAAGTAAACCCTAAAGAAGTGTCCCAAGTATTCTAACATTTCGGGACACTACTACTCAATAAACTAAATAAACCCTAAAGAAATGTCCCAAAAATTGTAACATTTTTATTTTAAATTCGTATAACTTAGTATAGGGCGAGTAATATTGCGGTGCAGTAATCCAACCCTACCTGTAACCCTGAGTTTAGAATCATTCTAAATAATCAATGTCCACCATACAAGCTATCGTATAACTACCGACCATGACGCTAAAGTTAAATCGCTGGCGATTCTAAATAAATAATGATAACTCATTGTACGCTATTAGTTATTACCATTGTCCAACCCTAAGCATAATCGCTGGCGATTCTAATTTCCCAAAAAAAATTGTTGCATCATAACATTTTATTGTACGAAAATCGTAACATATTGTCCAGATTTTCGTATAACTATTGTACGGGATAACATATTGCATGCATCCTATTGTCTGACCTTCTAAATGTGTCGAGAAATGTTTTATCGCTTGCGATAACAAACATACGACAACCTCTAAGGGTCTAACTTCATGATGCATAGATTTCCCATTTTAGGGAAGTGCTGAAAGCCACAAGAAATTCTAAAGGCAAAATAAAAATGCCAGAGGTTCTTTTATAATTTTTTATAAAAACAACTTTGGCAAAAATATTTAGGGCAGGAAGTTGCGTGTGTGGGGCATACGTTTCTCCCATTTTACCCCACATTTTTCCATTTTTCCCCACTTAATTTCTGGATTCACTATTGTTCAGTGTCTAACACCCTGATAATCAGCGCACCCCAATATATATAAAAAGATACAAAAAACTATAATTTTAGAATATTAAAGTACATAAAAGTACGGTTATAGTACATATAAATTTACTCTATCACTATAACTCATTATATGTCAAAGACTTAACTCTTTTAAAATAAATCTGATTTTCTGTAACATTTTACATTGGTTTTCGTATAATAAGTTATGAAAGCAGTAAAGAATATAAAGGCAACATATAAGACTAACAAGTCTGCCAAAGTAGGTGAGACTTGTTACTGTCCTTCCTGTGGTCAGCCATTTATTAAGACCAGTTATCAACAGGCATTTTGCAGGACTAAAGCAGGTACAATTTGCAAGGACAAGTATTGGAATACCGTTACTTATAATAAGAGAAATAATACCACACGTATAAGTCCTGCAAGTCGTAGATATATGAAAACTCAAAGAATGAATAATAGACATACTGATATTGACCATCCTTTCAGTTGTGAGGGTTTAGGACAATGGATTGACTGAAAATAGTTAGTTATTAT
>Ga0172364_10004678_pt1 | contig 10902 bp, 20 predicted proteins | sample LakKivSesite10cm_FD_114545 | JGI IMG/M metagenome (GOLD analysis project Ga0172364, IMG submission 114545) | Sediment microbial communities from Lake Kivu, Rwanda - Sediment site 10cm | ecosystem: Environmental > Aquatic > Freshwater > Lake > Sediment | place: Rwanda: Western Province, Lake... | reverse complement strand
TCGTTATTTTAAGTTTTAAGGCCGTTTCTTCGGGCGGGGGGTCCTAAACTACCTTCTGGTTTTTCATCCCTCCGGGCCGTCGGGCTTATCCCCCGTGGCGGCGTTGTGGAGGTCATGAAGTCCGGTCGAGTAGAGTTAGATCCAGAAGTACATACGGCGTTAAGTGTCCAGGCGGCGAAGAGAGGTATAACCTTGAAGGCTTATGTTCATGAACTCCTTTTGCCCGCGGTGGAGATAACTACATGGGAATTTATGGGGGTAAATCCCGAAGTCAAAAACGCCAGTGGTGAGCCTGTCGCGAAGTCCATAAAGCCGAAGGTAAATAAAGCCGATTTACCTAAGCCGAGGCTTGCCGATAACCCCGAGGCGCTGGAGGAGGTGGCACGTCTGGCCGCGGCCGGTCACTCCATCCGGGACATAGCCGGGACGGTGGACTATCCCCGTTCAACTGTGGAGGGGGCGATCCGACGACTGAAGGCGGCGGGGGAGATCTCGGAGGGGATGGAGGAGGGCGAGGAGTCCACAAGTAGAGCATAGGTATTTATGGAATCGGATTCCAATAATAGACCGATGACAGGTAAACGAGGACGACCGCGATTAATGGTAGAAGGGCATGAAAGGGCTCTACAGAATCTATATCCCGACAAGTGCGACAGGTCGATAAAAAACGTTTATTATCAAAGCGGAGCCCTTAGCGCCCTGCGTTCTACATGCGATGACTCCAAAACAACGGGGGAAGCGATAGAAGAGATATGCGACCGGTTCCCAGGTATCGGGAGACCAAATGCTCTGAAAGTCTCTATATTGGCGGAGTTGGGTCGGATAGACGACCAAGACGCGATAGTTGCAGTGGCCCGCGAAATATCCGAACGATCCCTCAGCGCAAAAGACGCGGTTTTAATGGTTCGCCAGTGGCGTTTAGGAGAGCCAAAAGAAGGAGACTTATTACAATTACATGATGAAATAGCAAACGCCATAAACAACTTCTGGAAACGGTTTCCAAAAACACCTACTTCGACTGTGATAAACGCTCTTGAGATGATGATAGTCAATGTTGAAGAGTCTGAGGGGGAGGAGGGCGAGGGGCCCGGGTGATCCCCTCCCCGTTAGTTATGTGACCTTCTCGGCGAGATATGGGGGCGATAGTCACATAACCGGCGAGCGTGGCGAGATGGAACGGCGACGAGAGAGAGACCACGGCGACGGTGAAAGCATAAAGAGATGAAGATAAAATCGACGAAGAAACGGACTATCAACTACATACGACGGCTACGACATACGACGACCGGGAAAGCGTGTTATTTTGCGCCTACAAATCGTGGTCACATTCGATGCTGGAGGATAGATCCTCCCCTAATCCGCCCCGTTCCAGGGTACGGACCATCTTCGGGGGCGTGGCGAGCCGGGACGGTGGACTCCTCCCTCTCCCTCACCACCACCGACGACGGCGGCGACGTGGCGAGGACGGGACGGGACGACGAGCCGAAGGACTCCACCCAGAAGATCGAGAGAGGCCCCCAGGTGTTCCCTGGCGGCCCGTAGGGCCCTCCATATGGCCTTTCGATCAAGCTTCCTATTCTCGGCGGTCTGGAGGACGTGCCTGGCCTCCTGAGTCGTTATGGTGGCTTTCCCGGTCTTCTGCATGTAGGCCAGGATAGCGTCCCGCCGGCGGTCGTTCAAGTTGCGGAGGTCATAGCGGAGGGGGTCCGGTCCCTCTCCGGCGGGGGATGGGGAGGAGGAGGCCGGGGTCTCGGCGAGGGCTTCAATCATCCCCTCCCCCACCGTGGCGAGATATCCGGGGCGGTCTTCGGGATCCACCCCTTCGACCGTCCGGGCGTATTTCTCGATATTCCTCTTCTCGTGCTTTCCTCTTGCGGAGTAGGCCCGGGCGATGGCTCCGTAAAGGCGCAAAAAAGCTTCTCGATATAGGTCTCTCTCTCTCTCTACCGCGGTGAGATCGCCGGAAACTTCATATTCTGGCTGGCTGCTATGTTTCATAGTTGAATACCTCCGGGTGGTGGTGTTCATTGATCGGCTCCAAGGGTTGTAGCTTAGGGGCCGGTCACAAATTCCATTCTTCAATCTGTCCATTCAGGTTTGACGGTCATCCCTTCGGCTTTCATTTTCTCCAGTAGAGCGTCCCTCGCCCACGGCGAGAGGGCCCGAAGAGATCCCGTCTTATTCACTACGTGACTTTTCAGAGCGGCTGCGGCTGCTGGATGTATGTAAACCGTGATCGCCGTATATTCATCAGGCATGATTAATCTCTATAACGCTCAACCTACTTAAATCTTATACCAATACGGTTAAATAGGTTAAGCTGTATATAGGTATACATGCAAGCTACAACCCAAAACACAAAGGACGCGGCGGGACTCCCCGACGGTCTCCATGCATCGAGCGGCGTCGAATACCTGGCGCGACTGGAGGGCTTCGACGGCGACAGGCTCCCCGCGACGGTGATCCTCTCGGCGGGGTTCTCCGAGACGACGGGCTTCTTTTCTGAGAGCAAGGGGCGGGGCTACTGGATGACCACGCTTAATGAGTGTAGTTGCCCTGATTACAGATACCGGGGCGGCCCGTGCAAGCACCAGCGTAAGCTAGCGGCGATCCTCAGGGAGAGGGCGGGACCGTCCCTCCCCGCCGGCGTGGTCCCTCTCTCCGGGGTGGCCCTGGAGGAGCGGAGGGCGAGGATAGCCGCCAGAAACGTCGCGATAGCGACGGCTCCGAAGGCGGAGGAGCGGCCGTTCCGGGGGTTCAACTGTCCCGACGAGGTGAGGGCGTGAAACTGTCCCGCCTCCCCAAGTCCTCGATTTGGTATATCCTTGATATGTTGATGGAGGAGGACCCCGTGGCCGTATCTGCTTATTTGGCCCGGCAGGTGAAAGACTTTAAGGACCGCAAGGGCCAGAATGAGTGGCTGGAATCCCTCCCGGGGGGGCGGCGATGACCACAAACCGGATGCGACGGCGACGGCTCCGACGGGCCCGGGCGGTTCGTCACTGCCTGGATAGATATCATCAACAGTTGCGTATCGAGGAGGAGCTTTCCCGCCTCCTCGTCCCGCTCCGACAGTCTCCGGGGGGTATATCTCCCTTCAAACCCCTTCATCCTCTCGGGGGCCGGATATGCGGGGCCGGTGGTGGTCCGGTCTTGCTGAGGAGGATGAGATAGATGGCAACTTGGAGCGAATACGACGAGAGGACGGGCGAGTATCATGAGGGGTCTGTCGGGGAGGCCTGTTGTGCGCGGTGCGGGATGCCGATCATCGCTCGTTTTGAGGGTGATGAGATCTATGGGGAATCCCTGTGCGATCACTGCAGAGAGACGAGGGCGGGGCGGTGACCGTGGCGATAAAGAAGGTTCGGCGCGAAGCTTACCGGGCCGGCCGGGTCCTGGGTGATCTCGATGCTGTGGCGAGCGGCAAACCTGACCGGATCGTAAAGAGGATCATCAACAAGTGGCTAGGACGTAAGCTCCTCTGGCGGTTCTGGCGTCGGTGATCCCTCCCCCATTTCTCTTTTTTATTCGACCTCGATTTTAAAATCTCTACGCGGCTTCTAGGGCCATGTCTCCCCGGAGGTCCTGGACTATCTCCGGGGCTCCGATCCTCGCCAGGCGGGGCGGTGGAGAGGCCGGCCCGTTGGTGGAGGCGATCATCTAACCTTTTGGCGGAGTCCGCCACAATGTTGCCCCTCCTCCTCCCCCGGTGGTTATGTGACTCTCTCCCATCGAAGGGGGCCGGATAGTCACATAACTACGGTGGAGTGAAAGGGTCCGGGCCTTCCATCACCTCCGGCGGCGATGGCGAGGCGTGACGATTTTTGAGGAGCCCGGATTTATGGGGAATCTTCGGGGCCAATCATCATGGGGAGCGGCGACGAGGTTTTGATATTCCCATAGTCCATGCTTTCGACGAGTTGACAAAATAATTTTATCGCCGTCACTGAATACGGTTACGGGGTGGAGATCGCCACAACCACCAGCAACGGGCGGCGGTGGAGATCGTCGGAGATAGATTTTAATCGTCGTATATGGCGAGGCGGATAGAAAAGGATGGAGGCGAGGATTTACATGGTGAGGGATTCCCGGGGGAGGAGGAAGGTCACTCCTCCGACGTGGCGAGATGATCAGGGACGAATATCCCCCTCTCCTCCCTGTCCAAGAACCATTGGATTATATCGTTATCACTTAATCCAGAGTCATTCTCGCCTATGTCGCCGAGCCTCCGGGCGATCCTGATAGCGGCGATACTGTTCTCATATCCCCGTACGTCCCGCAACTTTGCATCTAGGGCCGGGGATATGCGATATATGAAGGGGGGCCGGTGGCGAGGAGGAGGAGGGACGGGCTCTCCCTGTCGTATCTTATATGCTCTCGTCCGGTCTATATCCTCCGGGGTGGCGGTCTCCCTAGTCAGGGCGTTCATCCGAGGGGTTCGCAGGGCTTCAAGTCTCTTGTCGAAGGTGGCGCGATTACATTTTGGTATCTGGCTGAATATCGCCGTTGCTGTATGTCTGGCTGACCTGAAGGGGCCCTCTTGGTGAAGGTAGTATATGATCTCGCGATCAATCGGGTTTTTGAATGTGAAATTAATATATTCTCGGACCTTATCCATTATAACCACCGTCGATAGATACTTGTTGTAAGTAGTATATATACTCTTTTACAAGAATTATTATAAATATAACCTAATGTAAAGGGGTATCTATGCCGAAAAGGTATACCCACGTACTGAATGCATACGTAACCGCCGAACAGCGGGAATTTTTAGAGAAGTATGCAGAGGAAAACGATATTGGGCTTGGTAAAGCTGCGCGAATAGCCATAAGCAAAATGATGCAGTCCGAAGGCGTGGTCCCGTGAAAATGGTGTTTGAGGCCGCGGGGCGGGCACCACGCGGCGACGAGAACCGAACCGACGGCCGAACCAACCGGGGCGCTATTCCTGGAGGATTCGACTGATGAGATTATACGATCCTAAAGCATTTAAGCCTTTCCATCGGGGAAAGGATAGCGGTCTATTCGCCTCAAAAGCCAATATCGAGGCTTTAGAACGCGAAATAGCCGCCAGAATCGAGGCTGACCACAACCGGGCCGGGTGGTGGTGATACGATCAAATCGCAAAATTCGCCAACGCCCGGGCGTGATCCCGAGACTAACGAGGGTGGAACGTATCGACGTTCTCATATCCCTCGCGACGTGTGGTTGCCCTGGCGGTCGCATGGATGCAACCACGGGCTCGCCCGCCACCATGCGAACAAGGACGGATCAATTCAAGAAATCGGCGATCCCGAACCGACGGCAAAGCCCGACGTGATCATGATGCGACAGGCTCGGCGGTTCGCGAAGAGGGGGCTAGCATGACCTCCTCCGAGATGCTGGAGGCGGCCCTTGAATACGCGGCCCGGGGCTGGCCGGTGTTCCCGCTCGACGGAAAAAAGCCGATCACCTCCAACGGCGTTAAGGATGCGACCACCGACGAGGACCAGATAAGGACCTGGTGGAAGGATCACCCCCGGGCTAATATCGGGCTGGCGTGCGGTGAGGCTTCGGCGGTCGTGGTTGACGACGACGGCCCGAAGGCAAAAGAGGCAATTGCTGAGTACGTCCGGGTCCATGGTATCGAGACCGCCGAGGCCGATCTATCCACCTCCAGGGTGAAGACCGGCAAAGGTGAGCATTTCTACTTCGCATGGTCCGAAGGGTGCGAGAGGTTGAAAAACTGGAATAAGCCGGTTGATGACCTCGATATCAAGACCACCGGCGGCTATGTCGTGGCTCCTCCTTCCATCCACCCCGACACTGGCGAGCCGTATACCTGGATAGTCTCGCCAGATAACGGGAACCTTCGACCTTTCCCGAGCTGGCTGGTAGACCTCCTCCTCGAAGCGAAGGCCAAAAAGAGGACCGAGAAGCTGGAGAAGATCACCACCGCGGCCGCAAAGCAGAAGGCGGCCCGACTCCGGGACGACGGGGCCGGCCACCCCTACGGCCGGGCGGCCCTGGAGGGCGAGGTTGCGGCGGTGAGGGCGGCGACTCCTGGAGTAGACCGAAATGATACCCTGAATACGTCGGCTTTCAAGCTTTTTGGGCTGGTGAAAGGCGGCTACCTGGATAAGGACGAGGTGGAGCGGGAACTATCGAGGGCGGCCCGATCTGTTGGGCTGGAGGACCCCGAGATAGAGAAGACCCTTAACTCTGCATGGAACGGGGCGACGGCCCGAGAGATCCCCGGCGACGACCGGGGCCGGGGGGAGCGATCCGCCGGCGGTGACGAGGCCGGGGGCTTCCATCTCGGCGACTTCGGGACCTGGAAGGACGTTATAAAGAAGGTGACAGACCCGGCGACGGGGATAACTGAGGAGAAGACAACCCAAAAATTCGAATTTTCGAGAGATAGGGCTGCAACGTCGATCTCTGAAAAGATGAATCTGGCGATGGAGGCGATAGGTGGGGATATCCATTACTTCGACGGCCAGATATACCGGCCGGAGGGAGCGGTGAAGATATCCGACGAATTATATTCTATCGCAAAGGACCACGTTAACAGGTTTGCCGTTGCCGAGGTCCTGGAACGACTCCGGGCCAAATACGGTTTGAAGCTGGTGCGATTCGACCCGGACCCTTACCTGCTGGGGGTGCGAAATGGAGTTATCGACCTCCGAACGGGCGAGTTCCGGGACTATCGGCCCGACGACCTGATGACCGACAGGATAGACGTTGCATACGACCCGGAGGCGAGATGTCCGAGGTTCCTTAAGTTCCTGGAGGAGATCCAACCTAACGTTATCGACCGCCTAACGCTGGTGGACTGGTTCCCGATCACGGGGATAAGAAAGCCGTTCCCTTACGTCCTATTCCTTCTAGGACTTGGGCGAAATGGAAAAGGAATCTATGAACGACTGATGAAGCGGTTCTTTGGCGAGTGGGCGTTTAGCACGATGAATCTTGACGAGGTAAATAGGACGGTCTTTGCTGCGAGTTCCCTTCGAAACAAGCGGGGATGGATCGCTTCGGAGCAACAGGGCTCGAAGAAGAGGCCTTCCATCGGGACGGGGTTCGTTAAGCTGGTATCGGGGGCGGGGTCCGTCGATGCTGATGTGAAGAACAAAGCCCGTGTCATTTTTGAGGCGTTCTTTCAGGCGATAGTCGATACAAACGCTATGCCAGCGATAGAGGATACGTCTCGGGGATGGATGGAGCGGTTTTGTAAACAAGATCTCCCTTACATGTTCGTAGCTAACCCTGACCCGGATAACCCTCTTGAACACGAGGATGACCCCCACCTATTCACTAAGCTGACCACTGACGGGGAGCTTTCGGGGATACTCAACCTCCTGATCTGGAGGGCGAAAGAGATCTGCAAGACTGAGAAGATCATCAAGAGGCCGGCGGCGGATATGTTCGCCGAGTACACAAAACAGAGCTCCAGTCTTTCGACCTTCTGGGATGAGTTTTGCGATTACACGCCAGGGACTCCGAGCCTCCAGATATCGACCGCCGACATTTACGAGGCGTATAAGCGTTGGTGCTCTCACCTCGTCGGCGAGGTTGTTAACGAGAAATATTTCGGGGCTTACCTCAAAAAGCAGTGCGGGGGAATCAGTCCGGGCCGTAAGACGGTAAAAGACGAGGATGGGAACAATAAGAAGGTGCGCTACTATCCGGGTCTTCTTTTTGACGATGATAGGGCCAATAAAGCGATAGAGGCGCTAGATAGCGAAAGGACTATCCAAGCCCATCAAAGCCCATCAGATACCCATCATAACCCCCCTAAAAACAACATCAGTAGAGGTATAGGACCATCAGGACCATCAAATCTATGGATTTCTCTTATAGAGAGATTTGGAGATAAAGAGAAAAATTCTCTCTATATGGAGGGAATTTCTAAAAATGATGGTTTTGATGGTCCTGATGGGGCTGCTATCGATTCCGATGGGTATGTGATAGGCGAGGACGGTCCGGGTGATGGTCCGAACGGCGAGGTTGTGGATGAGGAGAGCGAGGTCCACCACCAAACCGTCGCCGAGAACCTGGCGGAGGACGCGAGGCGAAAGGCCGAAGAGGCCGAGAGGACGAAGACCCCCGAGCCGAAGGCGGGCGATGAACGTGTTCGGCTAAAAAAAGAGGCCGATCCCCCCACCCCCGAGGAGGCCGAAGCGCTGGAGGTGGCGAGGGCCCTCGAGGTGGCGGGAAAGCGTGTTACCTTCGCGAACGTCGAGGCCTACCTGGAGGAGCGTGGCGGGGAGTACGTCGAGCCGAAGGTGGTCAAGCGGGTCCTGGATGCCCTGACTTCTCAGGGGTGGACGACGGATAAGCAGGGGGCCCTCACCGCGGGGGTGGTGGGGTGAGCCTCCTCCTCTCCCTGGTGGCGGTGTTCTTCGCCATGGCGGTGGTCATCCTGGCGGTGACTGTGGCGTTGGCCCTGGGGGCGATCCTGTGAGACAAGTCGATCTCCTCTCTTTTGCTGAGGGGTCCCGTCTCCCTCCCCGTGGTGGTGAGGACGAGGGTGAGGAGGACCTTGGGGGCGTCGTCCCTGGGAGCCGATGTAGCCGGTGCGGAAAGCCTCTCCGGGGTGGGGGCTTGAAGGTCATAGGTTGGCCGGGCCGGGTCTGCTGGAATTGCTACCATAAGCCGATGGGGCGGCGCGACGGGCGCGGCGATGCAAGCAGGGCCGCGGCGGCGGAAAGAAACTGCCGGGGAAAAGCTTATAAGCGAAGGCGATAAAGGATAACTAGGAAAGAATATTATTTATGAAATAATATTCATCAAAGGTGTTCAAAGTGAGGATAAAGGACCTGTTGGACGACTTGGTAACGGTCGTAAGATATCACTTTAGGCCGGATGGCGACGAGGGGGCGAGGACGGCTATAAGGCTTATGCGGATGTACCAACTGGCCCGACAGCTTGAACAACTTGGGATAGAAGAGCCGGATTGGACTGTGTACCGGCCGTTGGACGAATGCGATTTGATGTATAGGTAGGTGGAAAAGATGGGTGCTATCGATGGAATGAACGCGGCGCAGCGTAACGAGATTGAAGCGGCCGTTAAAGAATTGAGAAAGAAGGCTGGCGAGCTTGAAACTCTGGCTTCGAGCCTTCTGGGGTTGATCCCCGACGCGGAGCAAAAAGAGCGCAACACGCGGATACAGGCTATGGTGGACGAAGAGCTTGCAAAGCGTGACCCTGCATATGCCATGCGGCTTGAAGCCCGGCGCAGGCAGCAGATACACGACGATCATCAGGCCAGGATGAGGGCGATCTGGGAGGCGAAGAAGTGAATAACGATCCGATGGAGCGGCTACACGAGGCGCGGGCCGAGATCGCCGACGAGATCCGGGCGATCAAGTCCGAGGCTTTGAACTTCATCGAGCCACGAAAGACTAAGGACGGGTGGGTCCTGGGGCTGAGTAGGGGTGTTGAAGAGGTGGATCAAAAGCTCCAGGCGGCTATCTCCAGGGAGTCCGAGATCCTGGCGGATATCGCGGAGGCCCGGCGCATCTGTGACGGTGATCTACTGGAGCCCCTCCGGCGGGCCGTCTCCGAGAAGAACGGGGCGATCACGCGGGCGATAGCCCGAGCCGAGGCGACGAGGCGGAAAGCCGAGATAAAGCACCGTGGCTCGTCCCTGGCGGATCTGGCGAAGTTGCCCGAAGTGGTGGAGGCCGAGGAGGGCCTAGACCTGGCCCGATCCGAGAACGTGGCGGATATCGAGGCGCTCCAGGCCCGGATAAGCAGGGTCTTCGCTATAATCCAGAAGTACGAAAGTTAAAAATGATTGATGGGGCGAGGGGGTTCATAGTATGCCGGCGTCATCTCCGGGGATTCCCCTTCCCTCTCGTCCCCTCCGGGGGGTAGGGGCCGGGTTCAAAAGCTAGAGGTAGATCATGGTTGACGTTAACGCGGGAAAAACTCGCCGCGGCGTGGTCTTAAATGATCCTAATGCCGTTCGGCGTCTGGTTCAAAGGATCGTCTCCAGGGCGTTCAAAGAAGACGCAGAGCTCGAGTATTCGGGCCGGATCGCACAACTTTTAGGGGTCTGGCTGAAGGCTTACGAAATTGAAAAGATATCCGATATCGAGCGGCGGCTTTCGGCGCTGGAGGAGACTAAGAAATGAGGGGAGTGGAGCGGCGTCTCGCCGATCTGGAGGAGGGGGGCGGGGGCGGTGGAGCCGAAGGGCCGGCCGATCCTCACCGAAGAGGACTTTATCGCGGCGGTGGAGGAGGCCGGGGAGAACTTCGAGAGCATCAACTTCGACGACACGCCAGAGCCGTTGCTGCGGCGGATTCATGATTTGCTGAAGGGGGCACAGGATGAAGGGGCTTGAGAGGCGTTTGATGACCCTGGAGAAGGGGCTCGCCGTCGGTAAAACCCTCTCCACCGACGACGAGGGCCGGCCGGTCTACCTGGAACCTGGCGGGCTCACTCTGGCGTTCAGGTTGATGGAGATCCAAGACGAGGGGGGCGAGATCCCCGCCGACCTCCAGCAAGAGGCGCGTTTATGGTCCCGGGTGGTCCCGGAGTCGCCGATGGAAAGAGCGGTAAAAGAGCTATGTGAGGAGGTGATCTCTTGAGGGGGCTTGAGAAGAGGCTGGAGTCCCTGGAACGTGGCGGCGGTGATCCCGTGGGGTACGTCATGCGTTGGGAGATCTCCGAAGCGGAGGAAAGGCGGATCATCGCCGAGGGTGGGACTGTCATTCGATTGAAGTGGCCGGAGGAGTTGGCGACGGCGAGGGCCAAACCATGAAGGGGATAGAGAGGCGTATCTCTGACCTGGAGGCGCTGGGAGGCTTCCAGGGTGGGGGGCTTCAAGATTCGTAGTCTCGCCGATCTTGCGAAATGGGGATCCATGCCGGAGGGGGAACGGGGCGATCACCCGGGCCTCGATGGGTGGGCTAG
>Ga0172364_10004665_pt1 | contig 10915 bp, 9 predicted proteins | sample LakKivSesite10cm_FD_114545 | JGI IMG/M metagenome (GOLD analysis project Ga0172364, IMG submission 114545) | Sediment microbial communities from Lake Kivu, Rwanda - Sediment site 10cm | ecosystem: Environmental > Aquatic > Freshwater > Lake > Sediment | place: Rwanda: Western Province, Lake Kivu... | reverse complement strand
TGAGTCTTATATTTGTGTGTTCCATATGCGTTTTTAAAGTTTAATATTAGCCACGATAGTGGCTGAATATGAATAACCCCCGGTGCTACGGGGGGCAGAAGACAAAAATATGATGTCAAACCCTGAAGGGGTTCAACCCCTCGAACTACCCATAATCCTCATATTCAGCTCCTTCAGAGCTGTTCCTTGGTGTGTTCGTGTATATCCCCGGTTACCCCGGGGGTTATTCACATTAAGCTCTTTCAGAGCTAGTAATGGTGCGGCTCCCCGGCCCGCACCTTCAACCTTGTTTGACGTATCACCTAATTTCAATTAAGCTACTTGGGGGGATCGTTGTCATTTAATGCAAAGGAAATTGGCACCATATACCAGACATTTACAGGAATGCCATTCTGCTTCCCTGGCGTGAAACCTTTCAGCATACTTACTACCCTGATCGCTTCTGCATCGAGAAGTGGGTGAACCCCTTTAAGCACTGTTACAGCTTCTGCTGTTCCCTCAGTGCTGACAAAAAACCTGGCTATGACCCTCCCTTGAATCTTCTGGGCTTTTGCTTCTTCGGGATATTGTGTGTTTTGTGAAATGAAATTAAGCAATTCTGAATCACCACCCGGATACATGGGCATTTCTTCAACCACGACAAATGGTTCCTGCCAGGTTTCTATCTGATCAGGAAGTTTAAAATGAATTGTAACATTTATTACATATGGTTCATCAACAGCTGGATTTTTCGGAGGATCCCATTTTGGTGAAGATTTTATCACTCTGACAATCTCACTTGCCAGCAACAGGTTGGCATTCGGCAATGAGCCTATATTACTTAACGAACCATCCAGTTCTACAGTGAAATTCACACTCACATAACCTCCTATATTCTGTAACCTGGCTTCAGCAGGATATTTTGCCTGATCAATGATCCAGTTACTGAATTCCTTATTGCTTTTCCCCTGAAATGTCGGATAATCATCGGGTGTCAGTCTTGGGAAAGGTGTCCTTATTCCCATTTCAAACGCTTTCTTCCTTGTAGTTACTTCATAAACACCGTTTATACCCTTTTCAAGGTATTTAACATGCGCTTCATCTCCACTCAGATACTTAAACTGACCAAAATTATATCCAAGTTCTTTCCTGGTATCATTCAGATTTTTGTCAGTAATTACTCCATCGAGAACCACCAGTGGCTCTTGTCTTACCGGCTGAGATCCTGTTTGGGGTGTTGCCTTATATTCAGGGTCAGGTTCAAGGACTACCTTCATTTCAGCATTAAAATCAGGTTTAATTCTAAGTCCTTTAAATCCCCTGCAAAAGAAAATCAGAGTTGCATCAGGCTGTACATTTTGAATGGTAAACCGCCCGTCCTGTCCAGTCTCCGCCATCATTGCGTTTCCCATAGTTCCTGTACTTGAAATATAGGTTCCCTGCAGCGGTTTTCCTTCCTTGTCAACAACTAATCCTTTAACCGCTTTTTGCAGAGGATTTTTTGTTGTAATCAGTATAACCCCGTTTTTACCTTTTTCTCCGTAAGGCGCTTTTGCAGCGGGATCCTTCAAGACCTTCATGTATTCAATTTCAAGCGGACTCAGTTTATCCACATCTTCCCTCTTAGTGATCACTCCGTCGATAACAATAAGCGTATCGTGCATCGTTTCATCGTCATTACCAGAATTAATAGTTCCTGTCACGCTGGTGCTGGCACTTGAATCATGTAAATCCAGTTCTTCCGTGAAATCCTGTTCTCTGCCGATTAAATTTTGTCCTGCCGGCATCATGGAAAACTGGTCAGTTTTATCATCTGATGCAACATATTTATATTCCGGACTGGCAAAAGCATATAATACAATTGCAAATACCGGAAGTACGAAAAGCACCTTCAGTTTCCTGTAAGGTGATGTGATTATTTTTTTCATCATGTCAAATCGTTTTTTGTTTAGTGAATAATTGAATGAATTAGTAAGGCTGATAACCGGCGATCTGAAAAGCTGATTTAAAAGGGCAGCTTTGTAATTTCCCGTATTGGCTGTGCGCTGCAGCGCCATCTCATCGGCCAGGTATTCGTTATTCAGCCTGATAAAACCGGTGTAAATCCATACAAACGGATTTACCCATTGAAACAAACGAAGCATCTCAACAAGTAAAAGATCGAGCCAGTGCTTCTGCTTCACATGAACGAGCTCGTGATTCATTATCTCCTTTACCTCCGCTTCATCTACTGATGGATTGATGAATACATAATTAAAAAATGAGAATGATGCAGAAACAGAGGAGATCCTGACAAGTCTGGCGGGGCCGATATTGTTGATATTTGCTTTGCTGATTGTTTTCCTTAGCCATATCAGATGCCGAATGATCCTGTATCCTAAAAACAACACACCTGATATATAGAGCCCAAACAAGATCATTTTATAATTAAGTCCGGCTACAGCACCTGTTGAGGAACTTGCCGTCACAGAGGAAATTTCTGTTCCCTCAAATGACAGGCTGGCTGTGGAAGGAGCCGGCACCTCAACCTGGTAATGAACCGAGATAAATGGAAAGATCAGGGAAATGAGGATCCCCGAAAGTAAATACATTCTTTTCAGGCTGAAGAATCTCTCATTCCTCAGAAAAAGCAGATAAACCAGGGCAAAGCCTGAAATCCAGGCTGCTGACTTAATAAGGTATTCTGAGAAAGCTTCCATTATTTCTTCTTTTTGTTTCGTTTGATCTCTTTCCTGGTATTGTCAAGGAGCTGATCCAGCTCTTTCATGGAGAGGTCTTTTTCCCTTGCAAAGAATGATGCCATTGCAGGGAAAGAATTGTTAAAATAATTCTCCATAAGCCCCATTAGCTGCTTTCCGGAATATTCACTCTTCGAAATCAATGGAAAGTAGCTGTGAACATTGCTGTAAGCTTTATGGCCCACAAAACCCTTCTTTTCAAGAACTCTTACTACAGTTGATACTGTATTTCTTGCTGGCCTGGGATTTTCGAATTTGTCGCGTATATCCTTAACAAGCCCTTCCTCCATCTCCCAGAGGATCTGCATTACCTGTTCTTCTGCTTTAGTTAATTGCATAATATTCAATATTTAATCATTAGCGTAGAGTGTAAGGCTAATGGTGTAGGGCAGAGAAGAATAATTTTCTTCCTTCCGCCATATGCCTTATGCCTTCAGCCTGTTTTCAATCCATCTTAGCAAAGTTATGACTATTTTTATAGTCATGCAAATATTTTTTAAAGAAAATGACTATTTATTTAGTCGTTTTTATTTATATGTCTGATTAATAATTAGTTAATAAGCTATTATTACAGGTAAATTATATGATTCTCTTCCTTTGTGAGCCTTCGTAAGTACTTTGTGTTCTTTGTGGTAAGGGTAGAAAAAAGAGTGAAAGTACTCGCTCTCGCTCTCACTCTCACTCTTTTTTTTGTGGGTTGTACTGGAGTCGAACCAGTGACCCCTACCCTGTCAAGGTAATGCTCTAAACCAACTGAGCTAACAACCCAAAATAATAAGCTCCACTGCCTGCCATCCCGAGTACTCGGGACTGAACCAGCTGAGCTAACGTCTCTTGTTAGATGACAAAAATAATAAAAATCCAATATTTCTCCCTATGAAAAATCAAACCCTGAAATATATGCCGGTGCATCATAAAACCGGTTCTTCTCCTCTTCTGTGAGATTGATAAATTTGGTATATACAAGCCCCGGCTTGGCATTGAGCATCCTGTTCAACGCTCCCATCTTGACCTCAGTTCTCAGCTTATCATACAATTCGCTTCTGTCATCAATCCAGGAGAGCCCGGTATGATAACCCTCTGCTGCACATGCCGACTCAAACAGGTTAGCAAGGAGGGGCTCTTTCCCCTTCTGACAATATATCGCATCAAAAACTATGTAACGGAACTCTCCGGGCCTGAACAGCCGTCTGAAATAGGGTACGTCGGGAAGGATCCGGGTCATCACCCATCCCCATATACCAGGCATGTCATATACCTTGTATTTTGTAGGGATGGCACATACACCTGCAATTATGTCACCATTCTCCCTGAGAACATAATAATTATTGTTGTATAATGCATAATCGGTCGAAAAGAAAGCATGATCCCGGTAATATCCGTGTAAAAGATCATTCATCAGCGATTTTTCTTCCTCCCTCAGCTTTGACACCCGCGAATCGGCTTTCGGACTGAACCTGCTGAAAGCAACTGTGAGAAAAGACCTTATATATTCATACCCCGCCTGGTTAACAAGGTTCTTTGATCTTTCATTCATGCTCTCGACAAAAGCATACATAATATGCTTGTCCTTTTCAAAAACATCAGGAAGGTCTAAAAGATGCGGCTTGCTGAAGATCTCAAGCGTTTTCTGCTTGAATGAGTCGTCTGTTTCCTGCTTAATGACGGCTCTCTCCTTTTTCCGCCAGTTTATGTCAGATTGATATGTCGACTGAAAGGCAAGATACCTTATATAGGTTGACGGATACCTGAGGTTGCCCTGCCCGGTTATCCTGAAACAGGCGCCTACCGTTCCTGTGATCCTGTTCTTCTTGTAAAGCGAGACAAACCTTATTTGATCTTTATATGCTGCTATTCGTGCTGCTATGTTCTGCAGTGAGAACCTTATACCACCTTCCGAGCCCTGCACGGCATGGTTAAGAATATCAATGATCCCCTCATTGGCATAATCAGTAACTCTGACCTCAAGGCCATGGAAATCAAGAATGCTCTTTTCAATCATTAATTATATGATTATCAGTTGGTAGTTTTCTTGTCCAGGCTGCCGAATACCCTCTGCAGAAGAGGAGAGATCCGGGCCGACACTTCCTTTCTTATCTTCATCTCCTCCTGCTCCACTCTCAAAAATACCCCTGACAGTGCTTTTGTTGTAAGATAATCATCAAGGTTTGTATTTACAGGTTTCAGTCCTGCCAGCTTCCCTGCCACAGAATTTGCCACACTGTTCCATTTTGAGGTAAGTGTCTCCCAGGAGTTTTTTGTTGAAATGTTCCCAACTATCTTTTTTTCAGTGGATACCTGTATTTTGGGCTTGTACAGATTATACAGTTCATTATAGGTTGTATTCTTCAGGTATACTGTAGCAGCGTTGTCAGCGCCGTTAAGTATGCCGAATGCATCCTGGATGGTCATTGATGTAACGCTGTTTACAAATATAGGAGCTACTTCCTTTGCAGCATCTTCAGCAGCCCTGTTTATCCTCAGAACAACATCTTCGAGAAGCTGTTCGCCCCCGGGTATCCTTGAAATATTATCCACAATGATATCTGCTTCAGGGGGAAGAAGTATTTTCAGGACAGCATCGCCGTAATACCCGTTTTCTACAGCCAGCTTCCCGGCAGCATTTTTTGCCCCTGTTGTCAGCGCCTCCTTAAGACCGCTTACCACCTCTGATTCAGTCAGCGGAAGAGGCCCCCCAACAGAAGACTGAATAATATTCAAAAGCTCAGCACAACCAGCTAATAGAAGCATCAGTGCAATGAACAGTAAATTTCTTGCTTTCATATTTTATGTTTCTGGTTAGGTAACAACTGGCAGCAGGGCTGCAGAAATAATAAGGTCTTCAGGATTGGTAATCTTAATGTTCTCACGGTTACCCTCAACAAGGTTGATTTTTACTCCGGTTTTCTCAAGGACAGAAGCGTCATCAGTGAATTCCGGGATGTAATCCTGCCTATAGGCCTTCTTAATAAGCTCAGCATCAAACACCTGCGGGGTCTGAACCTGCTTCACCAACACCCTGTTTACCGGTTTGTTTTCAGTATCAGTAACTATCCTTAGGGAATCAGAAGGAGATATTACTGGTATTGCATTTCCCAGCTTCTCTGCTGTTTCGAAGCATCTTCTGATTGTCTCAACTAAAACAAAAGGTCTCACACCGTCATGTATTGCCACTAGTCCCGGCGTATCGACGAATTTCAGTCCGTTCCTGACTGAAAAAAATCTTGAACTGCCTCCCTTAACGAGAGTGTGAGGTATGCTGAATGAATACTTCTTTTGAAGATCGCCCCAGAAACGAAGCTGGTTTTCGGGCAGTACTGCTATTATCTCAATATCGGGACTGAAGGCTTTAAATTTTTCGAGTGTGTGCATCAGCACGGGTTTCCCGGCAATCTCGAGGTATTGCTTTGGCAGTTCAGCATGCATTCGCTTGCCGCTTCCTCCAGCTACTATGACCGCATATAGCTTCATTCCCATATTTAATTACCACCACAATTTAGCCCCCCTTCAGAGCCTGTCCCGACCGCAGGTCGGGAGGGGATGGGGGTCTATTCTTTTGTATACAAAAATCTTTTTATGCTCCTCTTTGGCGTTTTTGCAAATTCCTCCGGGTGAATTTTCACTTTGCTCACAGACATAAATTCAGGCACCTGGCTGTTTACTATCTTCTTTGCTTCTTCCAGAATTTTATTGAGCTGGTCTTCAGATACATTGTCTCGTTTCATAACCTCAAAGTCAGGATAGATCAGTGCAATAAGCTTGTTGTCATCTGAAATTACAAGCGACTCGGCTATGTAATCCATATTGTTGAAGATCGCTTCTATCTCTTCCGGAAATATATTCTTGCCTGACGGCCCGAGGATCATTGCCTTGCTTCTTCCCTTAATGAAAATATTACCTTCCTGGTCCATGATACCAAGGTCGCCTGTATGCATCCAGCCTTCTTCATCTATTATATCTTTAGTGGCCTTTTCATTCTTGTAGTAACCCAGCATTACATTTTCGCCGCGCAGGATTATTTCTCCGATCTGGTTTTGCGGATCAGGTGAATCGATCTTTACCTCAAGTGTGTCAACCGGCCTTCCGGAGGCACCCAGCTTTGTGGTATCCCAGGATGCATAGCTGATGAGCGGACCGCATTCAGTCATTCCGTATCCCACTGAAAACCTGAATCCGATTTTCTTAAAGAACCTTTCTGCTTCCGGGTTGAGAGCAGCGCCTCCGATGACTATCTCCTTGAACATTCCGCCAAAGGATTCTTCAAGCTTCTGCCTGATCTTTTTATGAAGAATTGCATTTATCCCGGGAATTCCCAGGAGGATCTTCATTTGCGGTTTATTGATAACCGGGAGAAGCTGCTTTTTAAATACCTTTTCAATCACAAGCGGAACAGACAGAATAAGCCGTGGGTGGATTTCCTTGAACGCCTGAACAATGATTGCCGGTGAGGGGGTCTTTGAAAGAATTGTAATATGGCATCCATATGTAAAAGGAAAAAGGAATTCAAATGCACAACCGTAAGTATGTGCCAGCGGCAGAAACGATACAAGCGGATCACCCGGATTCAGAGGCATATTGTTCTGGGCATATCTTACATTGGCGGCAAGACTGTTGTGGCTTATCATAACTCCTTTTGAAAAGCCCGTTGTTCCGCCGGTGTAGCTTATTACTGCAAGCTTGTCGTTTGTTACATCCGAGAACTTTATGTCTTCAGGTTTAAGATCAGGATATTGCCTGGCATATTTTTCCTCTATTGCCGGCCATGTTTCCCTGATCTTTGGATTCGAAGATGTGATCAGGTTAAAAGAGTCAAGTGAAATCACACCTGATATCTCCGGCATTCTGCCCAGGTCAAGATTTTCAAATATCTTATCATCAACAATCAGGACCTGTGCATCAGAATGGTTGATAAGGTTTGTCAGATCTTCAGGCTTGAAGTCGGGAAGTATAGGCACAACTACTGCTCCATAGGTGACTGTCGCAAGATAGACAATGCACCAGCAGGCAGAGTTCCTTCCGACAAGAGCGATCTTGTCTCCCTCCCTGATTCCTGTCTCCCTGAAGAATATATGGAACTTAAGGATCTGTCCGGCAATCTGTTTGTATGTCAGCCCGGGCTCCTTATAATTAGATAGAGCCTCTATTGACCAGTTCTGCTTTATGCTTTGCTCAATGTAACCTACTAAACGTTCTTTGATCATATTACAATGTTTTAAAGCTGAATGTTATTAAATAAAGAACATAACCAGTATAAGCAGGGTGGAAAGGATATTTACCACCGTAAAAAAATAGTTATACTCTTCGCGTTTTTTTGCAAAGTGCCCGAGTTTTCGTGCCAGTATGCCAATTGTAGGAACAAAAAGAACTATAAGAAACGCAAAGAACTCTATCCCGTAGAAGACATTCTCCAGTCCTCCCTTAACAAGAGCTGAAAGATACACAACTATAAGCAATACAAGCAGATAGAATAGGTAGCTGATCTTCAGCAGAAGTGTTGATACCAGCCGGCGCTTATGGAGCTGGTGCGGTTTAAGATAGGCATAGGCCAGCGAGAAGACTATTATAATAAATATAACGCCCAGAATGTGATTTAAAATTTCGCTGAAATTTGCCATCTGTTGTGAATATAGAAGTTTCATTGGTTCTCAATTTTAGACCATACAAGGGAGCTGGCACCAAGGACTGCTGCGTTCCTGGCATTAAGTTTTGAAGGTAGAAGTTTCACCTTGTTGACATAAATGCTCAGAAGATATTCCTCCATGTATTTTTTTGCCGGCCTGAATATAAGATCCCCCGCCATCGCGAGTCCTCCGAACAGGAATATTGCTTCCGGTTCGGTATGTGATACTACATCAGCAAGCTTATATCCAAGTATTTTCCCCGTATGTTCAAAGGCTTTGATTGCAAGTTTATCGCCCTTTTTTGCAGCTTTGAAAATCATCTCTGCATCAATCTCATCAAAGCTCAGTTTTCTCAATTCATTTGGCTGACGGCTGTCAGCCAGTATCTTGATAAAGGTTCTTTTAAGCCCGGTTGCTGAAACATACGTTTCAAGGCATCCTTTTTTACCGCATCCGCATTCTCTTTCCGATGGCTCCGGGCGTATCGGTGTATGCCCTAATTCTCCTGCAAATCCGCCGTGCCCGTAAAGAAGCTTCCCGTCAACAACAAATCCGCTTCCAAGTCCTGTGCCCAGAGTGATCACAACAAAATTCTTCATCTTTTTTGCCCCTCCGTATACCATCTCTCCTACTGCAGCAGCATTGGCATCATTTGTAACTATAACAGGGAGATTTGTGTGCCGGCTGAATATATCTGAAAGAGGTATTATTCCTTTCCACGGCAGGGCGGCAGAATATTCAATCGTCCCCTTGTTGATGTTACCCATAGGGGCCCCGATACCAAAACCTAAAAGGTTAAATCCTCCTTTGATCTTCTTTCCGGTTTTCATTATTCTGCTGTAAAGGTCTGCAACAAAATCCTCCGCCTTTTCATAGTTGCATGTTGCCATTTTATCCTCTGAAATAATGGTTCCCTCACGGTCGACAAAACCAAATACAGTATTTGTCCCGCCTATATCTATCCCTACTGCAAATTGTTTTTTCGCCATCTTATTCAGATTAAACCCTTTAATGCGTGTAAATATACCATTAACTTATCATCCTCCGGCATACTCATTTCCGATTTTTCTTGCCCTCAGGGGCTTGTCCAGGTTAACGCCCAGGACAATTCCTGTTTCAACCAGGAGATTCCATCCTGCGGCCAGCTGTACATATTCAGCATATTGTTCTCCGTCGGGAATAATGATTGTCGGGAACAGAGTTTTTCCCGGTGAAACAGCAATTACGTGGATCCCTACACCTTTTACCAGGCACTCCATGAATTTATCCTGATCAACATCAAAGGGATCGATCCAGATCAGGGCCTGTCCTTTTTCCATGATCTCTTCCATCCCGTGGAGGGCAAATGTGCCCTCAAGGAAAGCAGATCTCTTTCGTGTTATCTCGCAGGTTTTAAGTGCCAGTTCCGCTGCAACACCATTATCCCTTCCTGCAAAATAAATTATATCGGAATTCTTTAATAGGTCAATGACCTTGGGATCAATTTTGGTAGTCAGTGCTTCATTGACCTGACCGGCCAGTTTTTTCAATCCTTTCATTTTTTTCTTCATCAGCCTTCTCAGAAGGGCATCATAGAATAGGCCCTGTTCCAGGACTGACTTAGTTGCTGCGATGGCGTTTTCTTTCCCGCATGAAAGAACATGGGTGGCGTCGGCGAACTCTTCAAGCTTCGTTCCCTTGTTGGCGGTAATCCCGAAAACAGCATCATGGTTTTTCTTTTTCAGGTCAATCACCAGCCTGACCACCTCTTTTGTCTGACCTGAATTTGATGCTGCAAATACAGCATAATCCTTTAGCTTATATTCCCGCGCCTGTGTGCACCCCTCTGTTATCACTGGCTTCTTGCAGTCCTCTCTCAGTGCAGAATAAATTGTTCTTCTGGCAGGAAATATCCTGCTGCTTCCTTCGCCAGTTAAAAAAAGCCCTTTCTTTGATTTGATCTGCTTTGCAAATGATTTAGCAACTCCGGGATCAAATGATTCTATAATAGCAGGAGTCTCCAGCATCTCTTTCACAAGGGCATATTTGCTGTATTTTTCTTCTTTCAGGTTCATTTCTGGTAATTTTTAATTAAAGGTACATCTTTTTAGGTTTCAAAGATAAGCTGTCCAAAGAATGTGGGCTGGTGAAAATCGGGTCTCTCCGTCCCGACACGATTCCAGGTCACGTAATGGGGTATTCTGAGCTTATCGCCGCATTTATAAAAGTTGGCACCAAAAACCATACCCTCAGGTGCATTTATCCTCTGACGGTAGAATATACTATAAGGTATTGCAATGGTAAGGGTCCACGATAAAACAGTATCAGTGTGACTGACCGGTCTGACTCCCAGCGAAGGTAATCTTCTTATTGAAGCTATCAGTCCCCGATCAGCTCTCTCCCTTCCCGCCCTGCCCGTTCCCGAACCCATTAGGCATGTTCCGATACCATTGAATTCGAAGTTATAGTAATTACCGTCATCGGAAGGGGAGACAAAAAACTCGACACATGAATCCTCGTATACTTCCTGATTTGTTTCTGTCTTTTCAGCCTTGAAATTATCCTCGGTCACATAATATTTCAGTAAAAGTTCATTCC
>Ga0172364_10004664_pt1 | contig 10916 bp, 6 predicted proteins | sample LakKivSesite10cm_FD_114545 | JGI IMG/M metagenome (GOLD analysis project Ga0172364, IMG submission 114545) | Sediment microbial communities from Lake Kivu, Rwanda - Sediment site 10cm | ecosystem: Environmental > Aquatic > Freshwater > Lake > Sediment | place: Rwanda: Western Province, Lake Kivu... | reverse complement strand
GGCGTTGCCTGCCCTCTTTTTCCGGTCAGAAGGGCAGGCAACGCCTACGGAGCTGAAGCTCCTGCGTGCTTCGCACGGGCGGCCTGCCCCTACTGCGCCGCCGTGAGTTTTCCCTTAAGTTCACGCCATTCCCTCATAGGGTGAAACACGCTTTTCTTGCGGGGCTCGAACAGACAATATGTCCACGTACAGATAAAGGAGCCGAACGCACATGAAAGCGACTTCTTATAGTCTGGTTTTGTTTGGCCTGTTTTTCGCGGCAAATGCATCAGCCGGCGAACAGGATGCTGCGGGCACAGCGACTGACAAGGGTGGTACAACTGCGATCTGCGCGTTGATAGCGTGGAAGCATTTTCCCCAAACTTATATCACACTCGAAGGCCAAGATCAGGAAATCAAGCTTACCGTCCACCGCGTCGGGCCCTATGGCACCCTCAAGTTGGGGAACCTGCTATGCAATCGTTTATATAAGCTTAGATTTGAACCGCCGGACGACGCGTACTCATTTACCGCGGTCGGCAACCGAGTACTTAAGCTGGCGGTTTATGGCTACGACGGCCAAGAAGGAAAAACGCCGGACCCGGTACCCGCAGTACTCCTGGCCTTACCTGTTCCATCTACGCCTTTCTTCATCAGGCCGGCTTTTGGTGGTTCAGCCGAGCAATGTCCTCAAGTACGCAGCATGGCTGAGTTCAATGCGGCAACGTCGACTGTCTGGTACGTGAAACCTGCCGAGAAAGGAGCCGCAGGACCTTACGCTAATTCGAACCTCTACGTCAAGTTCTACGGAGGCTGTCAACTGGCTCTGGAAGACAGCACTTTGAAACCCACCCTCTCCATCATCGAGCCTAAAGACGGAGAGACTGTATCGGGCATTGTTATTGCGAGAGCCCAGTTCCCGACCGAAGTTGGACTTACCGAGATGGACTTCAGAATGGATGGAGCTATTCTTGGTAAGGACTGGCTTGAGTTCGGCAACAACTTTCATCTCGCGCCATACAGGGTGCTCATTGATACGAGAATGCTGACTGACGGACCCCATGAGATAACGGCCATAGCCTACTGTTCTTCACGAGCGCTGGTGCCTTCAGAAAAGGTCATTTTCATAGTGAAGAATACTGCTACTCCGATCCCCAAGTAGTTGCCCCTGGTTGGGTCTGTGCGACGTATACGGGAATGTCTTCGAGTGGTGCCGGGACTGGTACGCGGATTACGACGCCGCGCCCGCCATGCGCAACATCGGCTTCAGGGTCGTAGTGGACGCGGAGTGATCGTACCAGGCAATGGGCGGCGCCGGCCGCCCGAAAACGGCTGGGATCGCAATGATCGTGTTCGGATGCACGTCGTGGGGATATGATACTCAAGACTATCGCCTACTATGAATCGAACCGCAACGCGATGCGCTACGACGAGTATATCGCGGCGGTCTGTCCGATGGGCTCGGGGGCCGTCGAGGCAGCGTGCCGGCACCTTGTCAAGGATAGGATGGAAGGCTCAGGCATGCGCTGGACGGTGCCCGGTGCAGAAGCCGTGCTGCAACTGCGGTTAGCTGCTTTCTCTTGAGCCGGGCTTTACTCTTTCTTCTTCGCTTGCCTTTCTGCCCAGTCCCATGCCTCGCGAATATCCCTCGACGACACGGTCACCTGCACCTCGATGCGCCTGATGCTGTCTATCCCGCGGACCTCGGCAATGGTCATGTGATTTGAGCCGGTTACCATGTAATATTTTCCGTCGGGCTCCGATTTTGTGAAGAAGCCGTGGTATTGCTCCGTGCTGGCCGCGAGCGGGGCAATTCCCGCGCCCGGCCTGGGGGAGGTTACGCTGCCGAAGGAACTGCCGCGTTTGTCGCCACGGTGATACATCACCTGTCCCGCCAACAGGCCATCGACCGTCCAGATGTTCCACTGGCCGGTGAACGCCTGCACCACCACAAACTCGCCGAGGTCGCCTTTGGCTGTTTCGTGGCCGATAACTCCGAACTGGTTGGTTACCACGCCGGGCCTGGCCGGCGGCACGTAGCCGAAGCCGGGCTGGTTGACGGGGTAGGACCAGAGCTTCGCGCCGGTGGGGGTCACAACGTAATTCTCCATCGGGGACGCCTTATCGTAGTTGGCTTGCAGCACCAGCGTGTTTCCGTTATTCAACCGGCAGACGCCCCAATAGCTCGTTTCCTTGCGAACGTATGACGGTACGCCGTTCGGCAGGAATTCCGCGACCTGGTAATACACGCGATTGCCGATGCAGCCGAGCGACGGGTCGATCCAACCCACTGCAGCGCCGCCTTCTTTCTTGTTTTGCAGGTCCACCTCTGCCGCGTCAACTCTTCCGTTGCCATTGCGGTCGAACCACAGGAATTCGTAGGACCGTGGTACGGTTCCATCAGGGAGTATCGAGATGATGCCCGGCTCCTCAAGCGGCGGGAAAGCACCTGCGTCGCCCATAGCCGCCGCAAGCTTCACGGTGCCTTGCTGCTCGTTGAAAAGATACACGATGGCCACGCTCTGGAGGTCGCGCGCGGCCAGGGGGGCTGTTACCAGGTACGTGCGGCCGTTGCGATGGACCGCCACCACGTCGCGTCCGAGGAAACCATTCCCGAAGTATGCCCTGATGCTGGAGGTGTGGTTTGCCCAGTCGATCGCGATCTCTGTGGCACCGTGGAAGGCACGTGATGGATTCGCGCGGTCGAGCGTTCCGCAGCCGCCTTGACAGGTGTTGCCGATGATCTCCTTCACGAAGGTGCCGTCGGTCTTGTATTGCACGACCCGACGCGGGTTCTCCTGCGATTCCACCGCCCACAGGCTGCCGGCGCCGTCCGCACAGATCTGCTGCACCTGCCCGAATCGCTGCGGGTCCCACAGGCCAGGCCTGAACCCGCCGCTCTTGCCGATCTGCCGCACCTCCTGCCCCTGCGCATTGTATACAAGAACAGCCTGCCGGTTTGACGAGAAGATATAGAACGATCCGTCAGGGCCGATGGTGAACGTCGAGACAGCGACATCGCGGACAACGGGGGTCATCTCACCGGTGCCAAGATCGACGCGCAGTATATTGTGCAGATCGCTGCCGGCCACGTACAGCGAGCCGCCTGGGGCGATGCTGAGGCCGTTCAGGCCGGGTGCGGCCGGGAGTTCCTTTTCGAATTGTCCGGTGTTGCCGTTCCACACCTCGATGCGCTCGCAGGTGAGCGGATCGGTGGGCGGATCGCTGCCCAGTGGCGACAGCGGGGCAACGCCCATCACCTTGCACACACGGGTGTCGAGCCACATACAATAGGAATGCCTTATATGCACGCCGTGCTCGCTACGTCCATCGTGCAGCCTGCAACTGTTCTCTCGCGGACCGTTGTCGGTCCATTGATCGGTTATGCGAATGCGAACCGCGCGCGTCTCGACGAGCTCCCTGAAGTCGACATAGCCGTCCATGTACCGTGCGTACCTGTTGCATTCGGGCGCGTAATCGGATACTCGCCGCTCCTGAACATATGTTGCGATGTGGCGCCAGCCGGGCCGGTCGCTGCCATCGGCAAGAGCCGCACCGTCCAGCGGAATCTCTCCGGCCATGGGGCCTTGCCACACGTCGATCCCGGCAATGGCGCCATCGATCTCCTTGATCGCCAAGCCGCGTATCTTCTGCGGCGTGGGCCAGTCCATCACGTAGACGCCGGGCGTTTCGGCGGTGACCGGCACGGTGCGCTGTGCGTCCCATCCGCCGGTGGGATCGACCGTGCCGGAGTTCACCCGCACGCGGGCGGCAGGGAAGAGGTTGGCCAATCGCCGGTCGAGGAGACGCAGGCCATCGAGCCGCCAAAAGCCGCTGTCCTTGTCCTTGGGCTGGAAGAGCACTCGCAGTGCTCGCGTTGTGGTTTGCGGTGGAGCGTGCACACAATTCCAACCCGGCCCGCCGGAAGATTGGAACGGTGTCCAGTCTGGGTCCTGGTCGGGCCTGGGCGGCCAGGGGGCATCCGGCTTGAGCACGGCAAACTGCAGCGTTCCTTCGCCGTCGGGCCAGGGGAAGACAATGCTGCCGAGCGGCACGGGCTGCTTGAAGGCGATCACCGATACGCGGTTGTTGCCGAGAGGCTGCGACTCGAGGTAGAGCCGTCCGTTCCCCTGCGGTTCGTTGCTGCGAGGATTGACATCTTTGCCGGGCGGGCTGCCCTCCATCCGCAAAAGTTGCGCGAGAGAGCGATCGGGAGGCGAGGGGAGGCAGTGCTCGAAAGCCAGAAGCTCTGTGGCCGCGGCATTCTCCGGGAACCGCTTGCCGGCGAAAGCGAGATAGATTTCTCCGTCGCGTGCCGCCATGCTCTTGCACCAGCCTCTGCGCCGGGAGCCGCGATCGAGTCTGAATTGGCTACGCAGCTTTCGCGATTGAAGGTCGAACCGCTGGATCATGCCGCCCGAAGTAAGCACGAAAAGGCTTTCGCCGTCTGCAGCAATTCCGCTCAGGCCATCCAACGCGCTGATCCTGTGAAGGCGCCGGCCATCAAGGTCGCACTCGATAAGGTTTGCGTCGGCGTCCCCCGTCGGTGAGCCGAAGTAAACCCGGTCTCCCGCGGTCGCGCACGCGTGGATGCCGGAGCGGCTGGAGAGCCAGCCGTTTTCCTCGGCGTTGTCCACCGGCCACGGACTGCGTTCGGGGAAGAGATCCTGAATGTCGGGACAGGGCGTGACGCCATATCCAAGCTCGAACTGCGGAGCGACCACCGCCTTGAAGACGTAGGTGCCCGGGGCCACGAAGTTGCCGTCGGCATCTTTCAGATCCCACGTAAACTCGGCAGCTCCCTGCTCGCGCGGCACCTGGGCTTCGCAGTTGAGGACGCGGCGTCCGTCGGGCCGGTCAATCGCGGCAGAGAAATCGCCGGCAACGGGCAGCTCGTATCTGATGCGGAAGGGAGGTCGACCATCGTCCACGGTGGAAACCGCTTGCTCGTCCGGCTTGACTTCCACGTAAAGGTCGAGGTCGAAGTTCTCGGAGAGCGCGTCTACGATGAACACGCTCTCCAGTTGCGGGTTATCCCGGTAAGGCTCGAGCACGAGCCGCGACACGGTGCCGATCTTCGCTTTGTTTATGGGCTGTATCTTCTTACGGATCACCGACCACTGTGCGCAGCGGATCTTCGGCACGTCGTACGTGCCCGAGAGCACTTTGACCACTTCGTATTCGTCGATGACAAAAGCTTCGTCGTAGGGGGCAATCTGGCCCAGGTCGTCGACTCTTGAAGCCTCGACGAGCTTCGCCTCCACCTCAAGCTTGGGCGGCTTCTTGCGCCCGGCAAGCAGGGCAGCATAGGCTTCGTAATCAGCCTTCGCATGGGCGGCGTCGAATGCACGGCCATAGAATGCCACGCCTTCGATCGAGCCCGACCACAGGCCTTGCTCGCTGCGAGGATCACCCGCGAACGTCAGCCTGCAGGAACTTGCTCCAGCGAGTGGTCGCCCGGTGATCTTGTCAGTCCTGAATCTCTCCTTGCCATCGAGATGGAAAACGAGATTGCCCGAGGTGTAGCTGATGATAATGTGATGGGGATCGGTGTCAGGAATCTCACCTATCTCCATCGGGGTCGCCGTGGTGACGTTGATCTTGTCTGTGCCGAGAAGGAGGAGCAGCTTTTTCTTCTGCTGGCCCAGCCACAAGACTCCTTTTCGCAAGCCGTAATTGTATTCGGTCATCGCGATGATCGGCATCATGCCTGATTCATCCTGCTGGGTGAGGTTCGCCGCTCGGACAACTGCTTCAATCGTTACGGCCTCTGTTGCTGCCTGCTCGATCATCTCGGTGGCCGAGATGAATGGGTAGCGGTCGTTGCCCACGGGCATCGCGTGGAAGGTCGATTTCACAGGGCCGCGCCCGCCGAGCAGTGCGCCGTTGCGGTCGAATCTCGATTGGCCGTCCCACACGAACACGCCCGTCTGCAGCTCGGCCTTCAGACTGGGGATGTAGATGAGGTTCCTTGCGCGGTTGTTTTCCCAGAGGTATGCGAGTCGATCCCGGTTGGTGGGCCAATCGGGGAAGGTGAAATCCACCTTGGCATCCGCCACCTCGTTCGGTACCTGGGCACAATCGTAGATGCCCTCCAGCGTGAGCTGGTCTGGGTGTTTCAACGGATCGGAAAACTCGGCGACCACGGACGGCCCGGTGGAACTGGGGGTGATCGTGGCCGAGCGCGCACCCGAGGACGCAAGGATCGCCGCCGGCTCTTTCAATTGGATGCGCTCGTTGAATGTTATCAGCAGGCGGCGATCATCCAACGGATCAATACTGACCGGCTGCGGAGCGTGCCGGGGGGAAATCCTCACCGTCTGGTGCAGCACTGTGCCGCCCCGCGTTGCGCTCACTGTGAATTCGCCAGCTTCAACATAGGTGTGTGTACCCACTGTGGCGGCGTCCTTGGTGCCGTCGCCGAAATCCCACTGCCATTCGCCCTGCAGCTTGTCTTTGCCCAATTCCACAGTGAATGGCGCCTCGCCCTCCGCAATGCCCGTGCCGAGCTCGTTGGCCACTCCCGCCAGCCAGAAGTCTTCGCCCTCATCACTCTCGCTGCCGGTGATGTCGTTAGTGGTCACCTGTATCTGCCGGCCGTCTTTCCAGTTGTAGATCACCATATTGGTCTTGAGCGTGCAGCCAAAATCCGCCCCTTGCGTAAAGACGACCCACTTTTCGGAATTGACCGCCCAGCGCGGCCGATACAGCGACACGCGGCCATCGTTGCCCACCGGGTTGAATTCGTTCACGTGGAACTCGCGAATGACGTTGTCGAGCGACCAGTCGTAGACTCTGATGTCGGCGTGCGTTTCCTTCACTTCCGTAACGAACTGCCCACCAGGCGACACGGTGGTGCCGCAGGCGAGGCCGGTCTTGTTGAGCCGGTTGCCCGGTGCGCCGAAATCGAGCAGCATATTGGTGATCGCGAACCTGCCGCCCTCCTTGCCGGCGTTTCGGCTGAGGCTGATCTGCCAGATAGGATAGTTGGTCACGCACACGTGCTCGTCTTCACCAGTGACGGCGTTCACGCGGCGGATGGTGCGGGCCGTGGGAGAGTCGGTCTCACCGGTGAACCAGTTGCCGGTGGGCCAACGGCACTCTTCGTTGTAATAGATCCAATCGCCCGCGGGCCAATCGAGCGAGCTGCCGTTGTGGTTTCTTGTATTCGACAGCTCATGCAGGTTGGAGCCGTCGATATTCATCAGCCAGATGTGGCCGTCGAGCTTGACGAACGCCACCTTCTCCCCCGTCTGGTTGATGACGGCAGCGTGTGCCCGGCCGTCGTATAGAACGGTTCGCTTCATTACCCTGTTATCCTTGATGTCGTGGCGCACCACCTGCCCAAACATGGACGGATGAACTGCGACGCCGGTGTCGCTACCCCCTGCGCGGTGGGTGGATATGGCGATACCGTCCTCACCGTATGCATGGCAGCAGGCAGCAAGGATGATGGCGGAGACGACGCGGATGACGACTCTATGCATGAAAGCTCCTTACATATTCCGCACAGGCGCATGGCTCGACCTCTGCAACAGGTGGGGCCACTGCACCGTGTGGCCTGCGAGCCAATTATAACGGGCGTCGAAGAGTTTGTCAAGGCTCTGAACAGGGTCTCAGCCGTGACGAACAGGGCACGCCCGGCGTCAGGGACGGAGGGTGGACGCTGTTTGGGGCCGACGCGAGGGGATGGGCAAGCGGCCCGGCGGCCTTCAGCGTCGAGGATGGCGAGAGCTGGGTGAAGCGATCAGCGGCGGTCGGGAGGGCGACGTCGAGCACGGAAACCTGCAGCCGGTGGGCCTCGAGGGCGTTTGGTTCGTGGTGGCGAGGCGCGAAAACAATGTCATCTCTTCCTTCTGAACCATCCCTGCGTTAGCAGGCAGATCTTGACCAGCATCAGCATCACCGGCACCTCGATCAGCACGCCGACGACCGTGGCCAGCGATGCCCCGGACTGAAGCCCGAACAACATCGTGGACGTTGCGATGGCCACCTCGAAATGATTCGAGGCGCCGATCATCGCCGACGGGGCGGCGTCTTCATACGTCAGCTTGAGCAGCCGGGCTGCGACGTATGAGATACCGAAGATGAAGAGCGTCTGGATGAACAGCGGGATCGCTATCCAGAGGATCGTCAGCGGATTGCCGAGGATCGTCTCGCCCTTGAAGCTGAACAGCAGCAGCAATGTGGCGAGGAGCGCGATGATCGAAACGGGTGTCAGGATGTGGAGGAATCTTGCCTCAAACCACGCGGCCCCCTGGGCCCTGATGATCCACGTGCGCGAGAAGTAGCCGGCTACCAGAGGCAACGCGACGTAGATGCCAATGGACAGCAGCAGGGCCTGCCACGGGACAGGCATCTTGTTCACGCCAAGCAGGAAGGCGCCCAGCGGCCCATAGAGCACGAGCATCGTGAGCGAGTTGATCGCGACCATCATCAGCGTGTGGGCCTGGTTGCCCTTCGACAGGTATCCCCACATCAGAACCATCGCCGTGCACGGGGCAACACCGAGCAGGATCGCCCCTGAGATGTACGACCTGTAGAGCTCAACCGTGGTGCCGTCCTTCACGACCTCTGTGCCGGGCAGGAAGCCCCGAAAGAAGTAGCCGATGAACAGCGTGGCAAACGCCAGCATGGTGAATGGCTTGATGCCCCAGTTGACGATGAGCGTGAGGAGCAGGGGTTTCGGGCTTCTGCCGGCTCGCAGCACCTCCGCAAAGTCGATCTTCACCATGATGGGGTACATCATGAAGAACAGTGCTATGGCGATGGGGATCGACACGACGGGGGCGCCGTGCACATAGATCGCCAGGCCATCGAGGAATGTCGCCAGAGAGGGAGCCGCCTTCCCCAGGACGATGCCTCCCAGGATGCACAGGACCACCCAGATGGTGAGGTACTTCTCGAAGACGTTGAGGGTCTTGGTTTGCTGGTCCACTGGCGCACCAATTGCCATGCCCATGTCATTCTTCTCCGCCGGCGAGAACCATCGGCAGTTTCAGCACGAGGTCCCTGATCTCGTCGCGTACGCGCCGATAGTGAAGGAGGGCTTCCTCTTCGGTGCTGGCGTTGGCCGCGAGACTGGGCGGATCGTCGAAGCCGACGTGCACAACCTTCGCCTTCCCCGGAAAGAACGGGCATTGCTCATTTGCATTATCACAAACGGTGACAACATAATCGAACGTGATGCCCATCAGCTCGCGCACGTGTTTCGAGCGATGGGAGGAGATATCAACTCCGGCCTCGGCCATGACGCTGACGGCGCGGGGATCAAGCCCGTGCGGTTCGACGCCTGCGGACCAGGCATCGATCACGTGGGCCTTGAGGTGCCGCGCCCAGCCTTCGGCCATCTGGCTGCGGCAGGCGTTGCCGGTGCAGAGAAACAGGATTTTCAGGCGCTCCGCCATAGGTGGCGCATCCTCTCACACATGGCCGGTTTCGCGGTTTCCATTGGGCACGACCTTGCCGTCGACGAGCCGGAGACTCCTCTTGGCCTTCTGCGCCGCGCGCATGTCATGTGTGACCATGACAATCGTGCGGCCTTCACGATTGGTCTCCTCCAGGAAAGAGAGGATCTCCCGGCTGGTTTCCGGATCGAGATTGCCGGTCGGCTCGTCCGCCAGGATGACCGCCGGATCGTTCGCGAGCATCCGGGCAAGAGCCACGCGCTGCTGCTGCCCCACGCTCAGCTCGGATGGCTTGTGGTCGAGCCTGTCGCCAAGCCCAAGCCTTTCCAACAGGGCAGCAGCCCGTCTCCTCTGCTCGGCCTCTTCCACTCGCCCGATGAGGAGGGGGATCTGCACATTCTCCAGAGCGGAAAGGTACGGGACAAGGTTGAACGTTTGAAACACGAACCCGATTCTCCTCTGCCGCAGAGCCGCTCGTTCTTCCGGGTTGATCCCGTAAACTGATTGACCCTCTACGAAGACGTCTCCTGTCGATGGCGAGAGCATCCCGCCGAGAACGAGCAGCAAGGTGCTCTTGCCGCTTCCGCTGGGGCCGACGATGGAAACGAAATCCCCGGCGGGAATCTCCAGGGTGACATTGTCCATCGCATTCACGGTTCGGCCGCGGTGGCTGTAGCTCTTGCTGACGGACTGCATTCTGAGCATGCTCATATCTCCTGCAGGGCCGAACTGGGGTCCATGCGCGCGGCCCGGCGAGCCGGGAAGTAGCTCGCGCCGATGGATATGGCCACGGCCACGCCGAGCGCCCAGAGCACCAGCACCGGCATCGGCAGCACGGGCACACCGGCAATCCTCGGGCCGAGGGAAACCGCTAGAACAGTGCCGAGCAGGAAGCCACCAATCCCGCCCACGAGACCGAGCAGCAGCGCCTTCAGGAGGAACATCCTGAGCACCATTGATGACCCTGCGCCGAGCGCCATCAGCGTGCCGATCTCACGCCGCCGCTCGAAGACGTTGGCGTACATGTAATTCGCGATGCTCGCCCCGCCCACGAGCGCGATGATGGCCAGGAACAACAGCGACAGCTTCGACATCATCCCGTTGGTCTTGATCTGCGTGTCCACGATCTGCGTGATGGTCACGACCTTCGCCTCCGGCAGCAGCCGGTTGATCTTCTGAACGAGGCCCTTGGAGATCTCGTTGCAGCATCCGACGATCTCGATGGCGTTGATCACCGAACCTTTTCCGGCGAGCTTCTGAACCGTGTGCAGGTGGGCGAACACGCGGGCATCGTCGACAGTGCCCGTCTGCGGAAGTACGGCGGACACCGCAAAGGCTTGGCCGAGGATGCTGATGGTGTCGCCTTCCTTGCTGTTGAGCGCGGCCGCCGCGTCGGCACCGAGTAACGCTTCCGTGCTCGCCAGATCGTCAATCACGCGCTGGCGCACGAGCGTCTCCTTGGCGGGTGCACCGGTGAGGCCGGGCACCTTCACCACCACGCCGCATCCCTGGGGCCGCGAGAAGATGCCG
>Ga0172364_10004662_pt1 | contig 10916 bp, 12 predicted proteins | sample LakKivSesite10cm_FD_114545 | JGI IMG/M metagenome (GOLD analysis project Ga0172364, IMG submission 114545) | Sediment microbial communities from Lake Kivu, Rwanda - Sediment site 10cm | ecosystem: Environmental > Aquatic > Freshwater > Lake > Sediment | place: Rwanda: Western Province, Lake... | reverse complement strand
TACCCCAGTCTGTCCTGTGCGGCCCGCAGTACGCGATCAGCGCGTTTTTCCTCCTCTCGCGCCTTTTTTACTGCCTCTGCGTGTATGCCGTGCATCAGCACGGCTTCCCACTTTTTGCTCCGCTTGCTGACTAGCACCCGCCTTAGCCCCTTTGTGGCCCGCTCGACGCGGGCGTTGTGGGCGGCGACGAATTTGTTGCCCCTGCGGGCGATAGACCTTTTGCTCATGCTGCTCTCCTGAAAAACGGGACAAGTGTCCCGAAAAGTTTCCGACGGACTCGTCAGTAGGCGCGTTACGCCTAGACCCCCGTGAGGGGGTTTCGTCCTTCAAATCCGGGACAAGTGTCCCACTTTACCAATGCCGCGCCAGCAAGAACGCGAGCACTTGCGCCAAGTCAAGACTGGGGATTGGATCGTCGTCTCCCCGTACGAGCATTTCGTACTTGCCCTTGTGCTCCCAAGCGTGGAGCACCCCGCACACATCGTGCAGGATCGAGTGGCCGCAGTACTCGCAGCGCATCACTCCTTGCAAGCTCGCGCCCCAGTCCATGCCCCCCATGAGCTTCTTGGAATCCTCCCAGCGAAGCAGTATGTACTGTTCCGCAAAATCGCGGAACTCCGCGTCGAGGTAGTCCTCGGCGGCAAGCTTGGGGAAGCACGGGAAAGAAGTTTCGTGGCGATTGGTGATCATGTTGTGACTCTCCTGAAAAACGGGACAAGTGTCCCGAAAAGTTTACGGACTCGTCAGTAGGCGCGTTACGCCTAGACCGGCTCACGCCGGTTTCGTCCTGAAAAGCGGGACAAGTGTCCCGGATTTACCAAGCCTTGCCGAGAGCAGCACCGGCAAGCTTGCGCTTGCCCTTGTGGTCGTGCTTGGCGCAGGCTTCCGCGAGTGCGCGGGCGAGGCGGGCGATGTGCTTCGGAACCTCAAGTTCCCCCTCGCTCTTAGCTTTCGGGAAGCACTTATCCACCAAGCGCTGGACACGCTTCTTGGCCGTCTCATAGGCCTCGGCCTTGCTATCCCACATCAGCTTCCCGCTTGACTCCGCGCGCTTGATCGCGACTCCGTAGCGCTCGCTCGCGAGCGTCATGGCAAGCTCCGTGAAGCGAAGCTCGCTCATGCGACCGACGGCAGATGCGACATCGTCAAGCGCGGAGTCAAGCGCGTCTCCCTTGCTGAAGGTGGCGCGGATAGCTTTGATGAGGGTTTCATTGGCTTTCATATTTACTCTCCAAAAAGAGGGACAAGTGTCCCGAAAGGTTGCGCTGCCTGACTGACAACGTGATTCCATTATAGCAAACGGGCTTTTTTACGATCTTATTTGTTGCGACCCCCACCCCCCAAGTCTGCAATGAGCCTCTCCGGGGCCAGACAAGAACAGTGTTTTATACCGACACTCCCCATTTTCTCCATCGCTTGTCTACTTCCAACCCCCATGTCTTCTACTTCCCACCCACTGTCCACTCGCTTCGCCCAGCTTCGCCTCCTCCTTATCCACGCTCCTTTTACGCAACACCCCCCTATCCTTTCAAAATGCCAACCCCCCACCCCCTATAAAAAATTTCTATGGGGTTTCTGTCAAAACTTGTTTACTGTTGCAATGCGGTGTATATTGCGCAGAAATGGGAGCACAGTCTCATGTTTGAGCAACTGATTGATTTTTCGCCAGAACCAGACACAGCCGCTGATTTCCAGCCGGTAGAAAAAGTCGCGCCCTCTAAAATTTTGAACGCGCAGAAAGCAACTTTAGATTGGTTGCAAGAGTTGGGGGTACCGCCTGACACCGCCGTTACAGAGCATCACGAACAGGCAGCAGCGCGAGAAGCTTTCAACGCGCTCAATTTCAGTCCAGATACGGACAAACAGCGTGCTGCGCTCGTCTCTATCAAAACACCCGCTGCAGTTCAACATCTTGTTGGCATGCTGACCGCATACGATTGGGAGTTTGTAGAACGCGCCAAAGAGCTGCGCAGCTACGCAGTCTCGAAGATTCTTGAAGAAACGACACATCCCGACGCCCGGATACGCCTAAAAGCCCTGCAGATGCTCGGAAACGTCACTGAAGTAGCGCTGTTTACCGAGCGTGTCGAGGTCACAAAGAAGGACGTGTCCGAGGAAGAAATCGAAAAACGGCTGCACGAGCGCCTCTCCAAGCTCCTCACACCCGCCGACGGGGCGACAATCAAAGAAATACAGCACGTACCCCAAGAACCCGCGCTAGACGAAGAGATAAGTGCTGTTGCAGAGCGCACACATGCTTGAAAACCTTAACTCCGAAGCGCTGTCGTCGCTGCTTTCCTCGCTACCTTCTCTGCCTAAAGCAGAAAAAGAGGCGTTACTAGAAGAATTGGAGGTTTTTTCCACAAAACAGCAGCTCAAAGCAGCGCGAGACGATTTTTTAACCTTTTGTGCGCGGTTGTATCCGGACTGGAAAGAGGGACCGCACCATCGCTTCTTAAAACCGATCCTGCACGAGGTCAAGGAAGGGAAACAAACACGTCTTACAGTCTCTATGCCGCCTCGATTTGGTAAGTCAGAGACCATTGCGTACCTATTTGTCGCGTGGTACCTCGGGCATAACCCCCACCATCACATCATGATGGCAACGCACACGGCGGCGCTCTCCGCTGACTTTGGTCGAAAAGTCCGTAATCTGCTTGATAGCCCCGGATACCAAGAAATCTTCTCCAACACACAAGTCTCCAAAGACAAAAGTGCGTCCGATAACTGGACGACAACCGCTGGGGGGAAATATCTGGCGATTGGTATCGGTGCAAACGTCGCAGGGCACGGTGCGCACCTGCTGATTGCAGACGATTTGGTTTCAGAGCAAGCAGTTCTGGCAAATCCTGACGCTGCTTTTGCAACCGCGTGGGAATACATGCAGGTGGGTCCGCTTCAGCGTCTGATGCCGGGTGGTCGCATCATCATGATTGGCACCCGCTGGGGTAAGAAAGACCCCATCGGCAGAGCCTTGCAGTGGGCCGTAGAGAACCCTGAGAGCACACCGTGGCGCGAGGTAAGGTTCCCAGCCATTTTGCCGTCTGGACGCAGCCTATGGCCTGAACAATGGCCCGTAGAGCAGCTTAAAGCTAAGCGGGCAGGCATGCAGCCGCAGTTCTGGTCTGCGCAGTACATGCAGGATCCGACATCCGAAGAAGGTGCCATCCTTAAACGTGAGTGGTGGCAGCTATGGGAGCAAGAGTCGCCGCCTCCGGTTGAGTTCACGATTCAGGTTTGGGACACCGCGCACGACACCAAGAGTCATAATGACTACAGCGCCTGTGTCACGATGGGGGTGTTCTTTAACGAGAACAAAAGCCGACACGAGATCATTCTTTTAAACGCTTTTAAGGAGCGTTTGGAGTTTCCCGACCTTAAAAAACGCTGCTTAGAGCATTTCAAAGAGTGGGAGCCTGATTGTCTACTGATCGAGAAAAAAGCTGCAGGGGCACCGCTCATACAAGAGCTACGGCAGATGGACATGTATGTAGAGGAATACAGTCCGTCCCGAGGCAAGGCGGGTATATCCAATGACAAGCGAGCCCGCGTAAACGCGGTAGCTCCTTTGCTTTTTGATGGTGCGGTCTGGGCTCCCGACCTTAGATGGGCGCATGAATTGATCAACGAGTGCGCTGAGTTTCCCAATGGCGAGCACGATGACTATGTAGATTGCGTCACAATGGCACTGATGCGCTTTCGTCGGGGCGGGTTTGTGTCGCTGTCTGATGATCGCCGTGAAGATCAGCAGTACTTCAAGTCACGCCGTGCGGCGTACTACTAGGAAAAAACATGGCAACGAATATCGACAAAGCGTTGTATCAGGCTCCGCAGGGCGTGTTGAATCTAGAAGATACGGCTCCGCCCATCGAAATTGAGATTGAAAATCCGGAGTCGGTCAGTATTGGCATGGGCGATCTTGAGATCCTGCTAAAACCAGAGCCAAAAACTGCCGAAGATTTTGATGCGAATCTGGCCGAGTACATGGACGATAGTGCCCTGCAGTCGCTAGCGTCCGAGCTGCTGGCGGACTTTGAAGACGACATTTCCAGTCGCAAGGACTGGATGCAGACCTACGTCGACGGGCTTGAGTTGCTCGGGATGAAGATTGAGGAACGCTCCGAGCCGTGGGAGGGCGCGTGCGGGGTGTACCACCCGATGCTCTCTGAAGCTTTGGTGAAGTTTCAGTCCGAGACCATGATGGCGACCTTCCCTGCAGGCGGACCGGTCAAAACAAAAATTGTTGGAAAAGAGACACCGGCTAAAAAAGACTCCGCAGAACGCGTGCAGGAGGACATGAACTATCAGCTCATGGAGCGGATGGTGGAGTACCGACCCGAGCACGAACGCATGCTGTGGGGTCTGGGGCTGGCGGGGAACGCGTTCAAGAAGGTCTACTACGACCCGCACATGGAGCGCCAAGTATCGATCTTTGTCCCGGCAGAAGACATCGTCGTGCCCTACGGAGCCTCAGATATTGAGACTGCACCCCGTGTAACGCACGTCATGCGTAAGACCGAGAACGATCTAAAACGCCTTCAGGTGGCGGGGTTCTACCGCGACGTGGATCTGGGCGACCCGGTCAATATTCTCGACGAAGTCGAAAAAAAGATCGCAGAGAAGCTGGGGTTCCGTGCCACTTCTGATGACCGGTTCAAACTCCTTGAGATGCAAGTCGATCTCGATCTCCCCGGCTACGAGCACGAAGACGGCATCAAGCTACCATACATTGTAACTATTGAAAAAGGCACGCAACAGGTTTTGTCTATTAGACGAAACTGGGAAGAAGATGACAAGACATATACAAAGCGACAACATCTCGTTCACTACGGTTACATTCCCGGCTTTGGCTTTTACTGCTTCGGGCTGATCCATCTGATCGGTGCGTACGCCAAGAGCAGTACGTCGATCCTTCGGCAGCTTGTGGACGCGGGGACGCTCTCGAACCTTCCGGGAGGCTTCAAAGCTCGTGGCATGCGCGTTAAAGGCGATGACACACCGATCTCGCCGGGAGAGTGGCGCGACGTTGATGTGCCTAGCGGTGCCATCCGAGACAACCTCCTGCCCCTGCCTTACAAAGAACCTAGTCAGGTTTTGTCAGGATTGATGGACAAAATCATTGAAGAGGGTCGCCGGTTTGCTAATACCGCTGATCTGCAGATCAGTGATATGTCCGCGCAGGCTCCGGTAGGAACCACACTGGCTATTCTCGAGCGCACGCTCAAGACAATGTCTGCTGTGCAGGCGCGGATTCATTATTCGATGAAGCAGGAGCTTAAACTCCTGAAGAAGATCATCGCTGCGTATACACCCGAGGATTACAGCTACGAGCCGGAGATTGGCAGCAGGCGGGCTAAGAAATCGGACTACGACGATGTTGACGTGATTCCGATTAGCGACCCCAACGCCAGCACGATGGCGCAGAAGATTGTGCAGTACCAAGCGGTGTTGCAGCTTGCGCAAGCCGCCCCGCAGATATACAACATGCCGCTGCTTCATCGGCAGATGCTGGACGTACTCGGTATCAAGAACGCCGAGAAACTTGTGCCAATGGACGAAGATCAGAAGCCGACCGATCCGGTTACAGAAAATCAGAATGTCCTGATGGGCAAACCGGTGAAGGCGTTTATGTATCAGGATCATCAGGCGCACATTACTGTGCACATGTCTGCGATGCAGGATCCGAAGATTCAGGCACTTTTGCAAAATAATCCAACCGCACCGCAGTTGATGCAGGCTATGCTTGCGCATATTAACGAGCATCTTGGTTTTGAATATCGTAAACAGATTGAGCAGCAGATGGGTATGGCGTTGCCGCCTCAGAAAGACGAAGCCGGGGAAGAAATAAACATGGATCCCCGTGTCGAGGCCCAGTTGGCTCCGATGCTGGCGCAGGCGGCACAACAGTTGTTGCAGAAGAATCAGCAAGAAGTTCAGCAACAAAAAGCCCAGCAACAGGCGCAGGATCCTCTTGTACAGATGCAAATGCAGGAACTGCAAATCAAAGCGCAGGAACAACAACGCAAGGCGGCAAAAGATCAAGCCGATAATGCGCTACGGCAACAACAACTGCAGATTGAACGTGAACGGGTTGCTGCGCAGCAGGCAACGGAGAATAAAAGGACGCAGCTTGACGCCATGAAGACTGCGGTACAGATGTATCACACCGATACGCAAAACAAACGGTCGGTCAACATGGATGCGCTAAAGTTTGTGGCAGATCTTCAGAATGAAAAAGAATTGCGTGCAATGCAAGAACGGATGCGAGCACGTCAAGAACTATCAAAGGGGAAGTAAATGGACGCTTTTGAGGTTTTGGTGCAGCAAATTGACGAGAAAGTTGCGACACTCAAAGACCATTTGGCTGACGGTAAGGCGCACACCTTTGAAGAATACAAGCGGTTGTGTGGGGAGATTCGAGGTCTACTCCTTGCGCGTGGTTACATCATAGACCTTCAACAAAAAATGGAGTACTCGGATGAGTGAAATTTTGCTGGCCACAAACCCCAGCACGGCTGACGAGAAAGCAACACAGCTCCCCCGACCTTCCGGATATCGCATTTTGTGTGCGGTGCCGGATATCGAGAAGGAATTTGAAAGCGGACTTGTCAAATCGGACGAAACAATTCGGATGGAGGAAACGCTGACTACGGTGTTGTTTGTAGTTGAGTTAGGTCCGGATTGCTACAAAGACCCGGCGCGTTTTCCAACGGGACCGTGGTGCCAACAAGGAGATTTTGTATTGGTTCGCCCGTACTCAGGCTCTAGATTGGTGATACACGGTAAAGAGTTCCGGCTCATCAACGATGACTCGGTTGAAGGCGTAGTTCAAGATCCACGCGGCATTCGACGTAAATAAGAGGAGCACAAAATGCCTCAGTATGATCAAGAAGAGTTCAAGTTTCCTGACGAAACCGATAGCAAAACGACGGGTAAAGAGAAAGAACCCGCCTTAGAAATTGAAATCGAGGACGATACGCCCGAAGAAGATCGCGGCCGTACACCCCTCCCTAAACCGCTAGTTGAAGAGCTTGAGCAAGACGAGCTTGAAAACTACGACGAAAAGATCAAGACCAAATTTAAGCAGATGCGAAAAGTTTGGCACGATGAGCGTCGTGAGAAAGAATCAGCGCTGCGTGAGCAGCAGGAAGCTGTAGCACTGGCACAAAGGCTGTTTGAAGAGAACAAACAGATCAAAAATCTTCTTGCTACCGGCGAGAAAGAGTATGTTGCTACAGCACAGCATGCGGCCGAGATGGAGTTATCTGCGGCTAAGCAGGCGCTGAAAGAAGCGCACGAAGAGTTTGATGCGGACAAGATTGTGGAGGCGCAGCAAGCCCTGCAGACCGCTAACTTCAAACTTATGCAGGCAAAGAGTTTTAAACTGCCCCCTTTACAAGAATCGGAAAGTGTTGTACAAAGTCGTCAGCAAACTCAACCGGAAGCATCTCGTGCAGATCCTAGAGCACTTGCGTGGCAAGAGCGCAATCCTTGGTTTGGTACGAATAAAGGCATGACCGCGTTCGCACTCGGTCTTCACTCAGAGTTGGAAGAGTCGGGTGTACGGGTTGGGTCAGATGAATACTATGCCGAGTTGGACAAAACAATTCGGAAGCGTTTCCCCGACTTATTCGGGGCTGATGAGGATGCACGGCCAGCGTCAAAAGCTAAGGCTAGCACCGTTGTAGCTCCGGCTACTCGCAGCACTTCTTCAAACAAGATTCGTCTGCGTGCAAGCCAAGTTCAGCTCGCAAAAAAGCTTGGACTGACGCCGGAACAATACGCACGGGAACTGTTGAAAATGGAGTCTCAAAATGGCTGAAAATCGCACGCCCCGTGACATCGAAACGCGGGAATCTAAAGCTCGTCCCAAGCAGTGGCAGCAACCTGAGTCGCTTCCCGAGCCAGACAAATTGCCGGGATATGCGTATCGCTGGATTCGTGTTTCGACGCTCAATACGGCAGACCCTCGTAACCTGTCCGGCAAACTCCGGGAAGGTTGGGAGCCGGTTCCCGTTGAAGAGCAACCAAGATTCAGACTGCTGGTCGATCCGTCGTCGCGTTTTCGAGACAATATTGAGATTGGCGGTTTGTTGCTTTGCAAGACGCCCGATGATTTTGTTGCCCAGCGAAATGCACATTTCAATAAGCAGGCAGCAGGTCAGATGGAGTCGGTTGATAACAATCTTATGCGTCAAAGTGACCCGAGGATGCCTCTCTTCAAAGAGCGTAAGTCTTCGACTAGCTTTGGCAAGGGCACTTAACACTTAGGAGTCAAACATGGCTTACCCCGTTGTTGACGCTTCCTACGGTTTTCTGGCAGTTAATGAACTGAACGGTCTACCGTATGCAGGCGCGACTCGACAGATTCCGATTGCTCGCAACTATGGCACCAGCATCTTTTACGGTGATCTGGTCCAGTTGACGACTAACGGAACGTTGATCAAAACTTCCTACTCCGCTGCTTCCAGCCCCACTTCGGTTATTGCCGGGGCGCTTGGTGTGTTTGTCGGCTGTTCTTACACCAATCCGGCTACGGGGCAGAAGCTTTTTGCACAGTACTATCCGGCCAGTACTTTGGCTAACGACATCGTTGCTTACGTTGTTGACGACCCGTCAGCGGTTTTCAAAGTGGCGATGGTTGGTCAGACCTCTACCGAAAGCAATACTGCTTCGACGATTGGGTACGCAAACCAGTCGTTTGTTGGAACCAACGTGTACGCAATTACCGGCGTTGCTGGTAGCACGACCACGGGCAATTCCAAGATGGCGGTATCTGGCGACGGTCCGACTAATGGCACGGGTAACGTGCGGGTGGCAACTAACTCGCTGCCGTTCCGTGTGGTGGCTGTTGTTCCTGAGACTGCATACTCTGTGACGGGCACTGGGTCGTCTGCCAGCACCACGATCACGCTGACTGCGGCTGTTACGGGGCTTCAGGCGGGTATGGCGGTTATCTGCCCACAGGCAACCGCTGGCGGTACTCCCGGTGACTATAACTATGTCACCAACGTCAATGGCGTGACCGTTACTGTGGCTGCGACGCTGACCGCTGCGTCTAGCTCTTCGTTTACCTTCATTGGGTATCCTGAAGTGCTGGTCAAGTGGAATCAGGGCTGGCACAGTTATCAGTTCGCTACGGCGCTTGCATAAAGGGGCACAAACATGGCTATTTCACGCGCACAACTACTGAAAGAGCTGCTCCCTGGCCTGAACGCGCTGTTCGGTCTGGAGTACTCGCGTTATGGCGAAGAGCACAAAGAGATCTACGATACCGAGACCTCCGAGCGTTCGTTTGAAGAGGAAACCAAACTGTCTGGGTTCTCTGCCGCTCCGGTGAAGAACGAGGGCAGTGCGATTGCCTACGATAACGCGCAGGAAGCTTGGACTGCTCGCTATAACCACGAAACCATTGCTTTGGGTTTCTCGTTGACTGAAGAGGCTATTGAGGACAACCTCTATGACTCGCTGTCGGCGCGTTACACCAAGGCTTTGGCTCGTGCGATGGCGTACACCAAGCAGGTCAAGGCGGCGTCGATTTTGAACAACGGCTTCAATTCTGCCTACGTTGGTGGTGATGGGGTTTCGCTGTTCAATGCGTCGCATCCGCTGATCTCTGGTGGCACCAACAGCAACACGCCTTCGACGGCTGCGGATCTGAACGAAACCTCGCTTGAGGCGGCAGTTATTCAGATCGCTGCGTGGACGGATGAGCGTGGTCTGCTGATTGCGGCCAAGCCGAAGAAGTTGATTGTCCCTCCGGCGCTGATGTTCGTTGCAACCCGTCTGCTTGAGACTGAGCTTCGTGTTTCGACTGCGGACAACGATATCAACGCGCTGAAGAACAACGGTTCGATCCCCGGTGGCTATACCGTTAACCATTTCTTGACCGACACCAATGCGTGGTTCCTGACCACCGACGTTCCCAACGGGATGAAGCACTTTGTGCGGACCCCGCTGCAGAACTCGATGGACGGCGACTTTGATACTGGAAACGTTCGGTACAAGAGTCGCGAGCGGTACTCGTTTGGCTGGAGTGACCCTCTCGGCATGTATGGGTCGCCGGGTGCTTAATCAGTTTAATTACTGATTGGAAAGGGGGCTTGTGCCCCCTTTTCTTTTGTGGTAAAAACTAGCTATCCGAAATCCACAGCCTACTGAACCGGTTCGGCGGACTTCATGCAGATCAGTAGGCCACTCGCATGTGAGGCTTAAATGGCACGCACTACATTCCAAGGTCCAATTCGGTCGCTTGGCGGCATTTATCAGCAGGGACCGGCTTCAGTTATCCCTATCACGGCAAGTACCACGTTGACCCCTGCAGACCACGGCGGTCGGCTTATCACGGTTGGTGGGACGCTTGCTGCTAACGTCGTTCTAACACTCCCCACGATCAATGCGTCGGCCAATCCTGTGACCTCTGGTCCTGGGCAAGACCCCAATACGCTAAACAACGAAGGCGTTGTGTACACGATCTGGATTCCGACGACCATTGCGACCAGCTCGCTCAAGATTGGTACGGACGGTACGGATCGGTTTGTTGGGTCGCTGTTGTCGGTGGATACGGACTCCTCTGGCGCGATGGTCGGGTTTACGGCTGGCGCTAGCGATGACTTTATCAATCTGAATGGCGGCACTACGGGCGGTGTTGCAGGAACTTGGGTTCAGATTGTGGCGGTTGACTCGCTTAAGTACATGACGACTGGGGTAATTCTTGGCACTGGTACAGTTGCCACTCCGTTCGCCACGTCATAATTAGGAGCCTTCCATGCGCCCTACTGTCGTAAGCAAGACGGGGGCTGGCTCCTCGTCTGCCGTGCCTATGGATCACTACCAGAGCCCTTTTAATGTGGGTTTCGGGGTAGTGGTCTCTGGCACGGTGAACTACACTGTCCAGCACACGTTTGACGACATCT
>Ga0172364_10004660_pt1 | contig 10917 bp, 14 predicted proteins | sample LakKivSesite10cm_FD_114545 | JGI IMG/M metagenome (GOLD analysis project Ga0172364, IMG submission 114545) | Sediment microbial communities from Lake Kivu, Rwanda - Sediment site 10cm | ecosystem: Environmental > Aquatic > Freshwater > Lake > Sediment | place: Rwanda: Western Province, Lake... | reverse complement strand
CGCCAAAGAATGTGGCGAGGTCTCGTGGCAACTGGTTCGCAAGACCCCAGTGGACAACTCGACCTCCAAGAACTGGCAGGAACAGCAAGCCCTGCTCGGCAAGGACGACGAAGTGCCAAGTGCCCAAGTGATGGTCTACACCATCATCGGTCACTATCTCGCCACTGGTGAACGCCTGTTCGAACACATCTACGTTCGCACATCGTCTGTGGATTCGGACGGCGACCGTGTCCTCGTCGGCTACTTCGATTCGCTGGGTCTCGGCGTCCGCCGCTGGTGGGCTGGCTGCCGCGACGACTGCTTGGGCGTCTCGTCCGCTCGGAAGTTCTGAATCTTGAAGACTTGAGAGTTCGAATCTCTTGAGCCCTTGAGCCTTCGGCGAAATTTTTTCGCTGAAGGCTCTTTTCTTTTCTTCAAATATCTTATAAAATACAAATGTCTGCTAATGCAGGTGCGGTCAAGGCTTCACCTCGTAGACGTCTCATCTTTGAGGCATCACCAGAGTATCGTTGTTTACGGATAACGATAGCGTGTGATAAAAGATAGAGATAGAACTTCTTGCTTAGCCTTAGGGGAGATGATAATGAAAGTTATCTGCTCCCGAATAAAATACAGGAAAGAGAGGATATAATCCCGTTTTTAGCGGGAAGTAAACCTCAATTTCCAGTGATTGGGATGAGGGTAAGCAAATAATGTGGATTCGGACGGCAACCGTGTCAACGTCGGCAACTTCGATTCGAAGGGTCTCAACGTCAACAACTGGTGGGATGACAACCGCAACGACAACTTGGGCGTCTCGTCCGCTCGGAACTTCTATTTCTCATCTAAACTAATAAACGCTCTCCTTTTTCGGAGAGCGTTTCGTTTAGCGGTTTTTGGTTGATTTAATCCAGCCGCCGAGCATCCTGCCTATTTCGTCCACATCTTCTTCAAACAAGATATATTTTTTATTATCAAGAGATTTTACTTCTTTCATTAACCGCAGAAAGACTCGTAGGAAATTCAACTTCAAACTTACCTTTTCTAAAACTGGCAGCTTTTCAATTTTAGATAACTGGCTTGCCGATAGAATGCCTTCTAAAATATCAAGTATTACATTTTCACATCTCTGCCAGATAGTGTAGCGGTCTTGTCTGGGGATAGAATTACGCAATGAGTAAAATTTTTTTAGAGTTCGTAAGTTTTCTTAAAAATTGGTATATCGAATTCTTCCATAAATATGAAAGTTTACAAAAATGTTTTTAATAAAATCATTTCATTAGAGAATCTCTTTTTAGCGTGGGATAAATTCAAAAGCAATAAACAGAAGAAGCGAGATGTTCTACAATTTGAGTGGCGACTTGAAGAAAACATCTTCCAGCTTCACAGAGATCTAAGATATAAAAGATACAAACACGGTGCTTATTCTTCTTTTTATATCCACGACCCAAAACAACGCCACATCCATAAAGCTATTGTCCGAGACCGCATACTTCATCACGCAGTTTTTAACGTGCTTAATCCTATTTTTGAACCAACATTTATCCCCAACTCGCTTTCCTGTCGCATTGATAAAGGAACTCATAAAGGAATAGATATTCTGGAAAAAGCACTAAGGCAGATAAGTAATAATAATTTCAAGCCGTGTTTTACCCTCAAATGCGACATCAAGAAATTCTTTGAAACGGTCGACCACTCTATCCTTTTAACTATTATTAAAAAACGGATAAAAGACGAGGACACTATCTGGCTCTTAGAAGAAATTATTGAGAGCTTTTCTTCTCAATACTCTACCCCCTTTAACCAAAAAGGGCTACCTATCGGCAATTTAACATCCCAATTATTTGCTAACCTCTACCTTGATGATTTTGACCAATTTATTAAGAAAAAATTAAAAGTAAAACATTATATCCGCTACACCGATGATTTTGTAATTGTAGTAAACGATAAGTCATATCTGAAAAATTTGATTACGCCAATCCGCACTTTTCTTTCTAATAAACTTGCTCTTGAATTGCACTCTAAGAAAATTACAATCCGCAAATTCCATCAAGGAGTAGACTTTCTTGGCTATGTCGTCCTGCCTCACCATCGGCTTTTGCGAACAAAAACACGGCAACGTATATTCAGAAAATTAGAGAAACGAGTCAATGAGTATAAAATAGGCTTAATAAGCAAATAAACACTGGAGCAATCATTGCAGTCTTATCTTGGTGTTCTCTCCCACGCCAACACTTATAAACTTAGCGATGAACTAAAAAATCAATTTTGGTTCTGGCTTAGTGAATAGCGCAAGATTCTCAAAATTATTTACATATTACCTCTATTGTTTTACCCCGCTACTCACTATTTTTTAAGTATCAAAGGGGAGCCTTGGTCTATTGAGTGCCGGCGTAATGAGAGACTAAATTAAAACCTGTGTGAAGTGTTATCGCAATTAAAAGTCCTAAAGCGGGCTTGTTTTTCTTAATGGTGTAAGCGAGGATGCCGGCGGTGATGATGTGAAGGAAAATGGCTGGTGTCCTTGTCCCGGGAACCCAGCCAAATCCAGCAGTTGGATATACTAATACGGTTTCCCCTATCCCAAAACCTAACCCCAATAAAAAGCTATAAGGGAATTGCCCTATATTCCTTTTAATGAGTAGGAATTTTGTGCCTTCTTCAATGAAGCTAACTCCGAATAGATGCCACAGAAAAATACCCAATAGGGTTGGCGGAAAGGGATTTTCAAAGTTTGGTATCTTAAAAATTAAGTAATAGACAATAAAAATAACACTAACTCCAAATAATCCACCAAAGAAAGCAATCAAGCTGTTGTAGATGTGCTTTTTCATTCTGAAACTATCGGTTTTTTCTTTTCTAATAAATCCTTAATCGTAATCAGCTTTATATTAAGTCCCTCTTTGCTTCTGGCTCTGGCTACTTCCTCGTAAGCGCCTTTACTGAAACTGAAAGCTACAATATAGCCATTTTTATACTTTGCCCTTTTAAGTGCTGTTTCAAAGTTATCTACCACATTACGCCCTACGCCATCGGATTGCTTTACTTGTATTCCTGTCTCATCGTGGTATAGGTTTTTGGTCAAATAGCCGTCTAACCCCATATCACCGACTTTCTTTCTTGTGGCGTTGGCTCGCATCCGGTCTATTACTACCCAGTTTTGAAATTCAAAAGGCTCTAATTTCCTTACCTCTTCCTCAGTGGTAGGCATACCAGCAACCTCTTTTACCAACTGGCGGAAGGGGTGGGATTCGAACCCACGAGTCACCTCATCGGCGACACGGCTCTCCAGGCCGTCCCGTTAAACCACTCCGGCACCCTTCCATATTTAATTTTTAAATTGACATTTCCCGCAATACTTTAATTCTCTCTTCGATTGGCGGATGAGTCATAAATAACTTTACCAACCATGAAGTTTTTTTATTGCCTCCAGTAAAAGGGTTGGCAACATATAAATGAGCGGTGGCGTTAGAAGCATATCTCATTGGCATCGGGTCATTGGCAATTTTCTCCAAAGCTCGAGCCAATCCCTCGGGATAACGCGTTAATAGAACCCCTGACGCATCGGCTAAAAATTCTCTTTTTCGAGAAATAGCAAATTGGATTAATCGAGCAATAAGTGGTGATAAAATAATAAAAATCACCCCAATAATTGTCAATAAACCAATTAATTGACCACCTTGTCTTTGCGAAGATCTTCTGCCGCCTATTCCTCCCCAAAAACTGGCCCGCAAAAAAATATCCGAAAGAATAACCACCAACCCCACTAAAACTACCACAACAGTTTGAAGAAAAGTATCACGATTGCCAATATGAGATAATTCATGAGCAATAACTCCTTCTAATTCGCTTCGATCCAACTTTTCTAATAAACCCTCAGTAATAGCAATAACTCCATGTTTAGGATTCCGACCAGTAGCAAAAGCATTTGGAGCTTTTTCAGGTAAAATATAAATTTTAGGCATTGGCAACCCGGCAGTAATACACAAATTTTCTACGATTCGATAAAGTTCGGGATTATCTTTAAATTCAATCGGCTTAGCATGAGTAAACATCAATACCATCTTATCAGAAACCCAATAACTCATTAAATTTAAAACCAAAGCGAAAATCAGTGCATAATAAAAAATTTTTGGTGTTTCAAAATAATAACTCACAAACCAACCAATCAAAGCGATAAAAATAAGAAATAAAACCATCAAAAACCAGGTCTTTCTGACATTGGACTCTTTAAATGAATAAAGGGTCTGAATCATAAAAATTTTTGAATAATAAAATTAAAATTGTACTTTTACTGGTTCTTTCTCAGCAGCATTCTCCAAAGCAAAAAATTCTTCTTTTTTGAAATCGAAAATTTTGGCAATAATATTAGATGGAAAAATTTCGATTTTAGTATTTAAAGCCAAAACGCAATTATTATAAAATCTTCGCGCAGCTTGAATTTTATTCTCAGTATCAGCTAATTCTCTTTGAAGTTCCAAAAAATTAGCATTTGCTTTTAAATCCGGATAATTTTCGGCAACAGCAAATAAAGTTTTCAAAGTATTGCTTAAAATTTCCTCGCTTTTAGCTTTTTCTTGTAAACCTTGAGCACTAATAGCTTGAGCACGAGCAGCTGTTACATTTTCAAAAACCTGCTTTTCATGACTAGCATAACCTTTTACCGTTTCAACAAGATTCGGGATTAAATCGTAACGACGCTTTAATTGAACCTCAATATCCGACCAAGCTTCTTTAACTCGATTGCGTAATCTAATGAGACTATTATAAATACCAACAACTAAAACAATGAAGATAAAAATGATGATTCCTATAATAAGGATTAAACTCATTGTCTAATTAAAAAATTAATTAAGCGACCTTATAATTATTTTAGCATTATTTTCTTTATAAATCAAATTTTTTGTATTTTAGCCTCCATTCTTTAATTTTTTTATGATTACCAGATAAAAGAACTTTGGGAATCTTCCAGGTAATTTTCTTATTCTTTGGATTAGGATAAAATATTGATGGTCGAGTATAAACAGGATAACTACCTTTAAATTCTTCTAAAGATTCGAATTTGCCCAAAACTCCAGGAATTAAACGTGAAATTGTATCCACAATAATCATCGCTGGAATTTCACCTCCACTTAAAATATAATCTCCTACTGAAATTTCTTCATCGGCTAAATATTTAGCAACTCGTTCGTCCACTCCTTCGTAGTGTCCGCAAATTAAAATCAAATTATCATATTTTAATAATCTCTTGGCCGTTGATTGATTAAATTTTTTACCACGCAAAGAAAAAAGGATGATTCTCGTATTTTTTTTATTATAATTCTTTATCTTTTTCTTGATAAAAAGAATTGCTTTGTAAATTGGCTCAATCATCATTACCATTCCCAGTCCTCCACCATATGGCTTATCATCAATTGTTTTATGTTTGTCTTTTGTAAAATAACGTGGGTTTATAATTTCTATCTTAACCAAATTATTCTTTTGGGCTCGTTTTAAAATTGAACTGTTGAAATAACTGAATGCCTCAGGAAAAAGTGAAATAATATAAAATTTTAATTTTTTTTGTTTTTTAATCATATTGTTTAAAGAAAATGAACCCCTATTTGAGGGGTTCATTTTCTAATTGTCTAAAGAGCTAATTAGTAGTTAAAAATTTTCTAATCCTTCTACTTCTTTTTCAACCGAACTAGCGGTTTTTCTCGAAGCGCCTTCTGGCTCTTCAATCTTAAGATTTACTCGAGCATTATGGCGAAGGCCAATTAATCTCGTCAAAGATCGAATTGCTCTCACTGTTGATCCCTGACGGCCAATAATCCGGCCCATATCCTTTGGATTAACCTTTAAAGTCAAAAGCACTCCCATTTCATCAATTGTTCGAGTTACTTTTACTTCATCAGGATAATCCACAAGCGCTTTAATAATATACTCGAGAAATTCCTGGTCTTTTGGAGTTTGATTAGCCATGATAATCAGAATAAGAAATTTCTAGTAGGTCGACCTTTTCTGGATATCTGTATTATAAAAATCTTAAAAATTAAGTCAAGCATCTGTCTTTGCGCTTGATAATTAATTCTTATTTAACTAAAATAAATAAAACGAGTAGAAAATTTTTTATTATGCTATTAATCGTTGGTTTAGGCAATAAGGGAAATGAATTTATCAATACGCCACATAATATTGGACGCGAAATGATCACACTTTTTGTTAAAAATCACCAATTTAATTGTTTCTCGTTGAATAAAAAATTGAGAGCTTTAATTTCTAAAAATGGGGATGTTATTTTTGCATTACCTCAGTGCTTTATGAATGAATCGGGTGAGATTGTCAAAAAATTGGTTAACTATTTCGGCATTTCTTTGCAAAATCTTTTAATTGTTCATGATGATGCTGATATTAAATTAGGAAAGATTAAAATTCAGAAAAATAGAAATGCTGCTGGTCATAAAGGGGTGATTTCCATAATTCATTATTTGCGCTCTAAAAATTTTTGGCGATTAAGAATTGGCATTCGAACAGAGAGATTGCCTTCAGAAAAAGCGAAAGAGTTGGTGCTCAAAAAATTTAACAAAGAGGAGAATAAAATACTAGCAGAGATTGTTCCTCGAATTTTTAAATCTTTAGACGAGTGGGTGGCAAAAATTGAAAAATCTCATTAAGTGGATATCTTGTTTATTCTTTGTTAATTCATTTTTTTTATTTCTAGTTTAAAATTGAATTAGGCGATTATGATAAAAGATGTTGCGAACAAATCAAAAAATCTAAAAGAATTACCACCTCAAAACATTGAAGCAGAACAATCTGTCTTAGGGTGTCTAATGCTGGATAAAGAAGCAATAACGAAAATAGCTGATTTTTTGGAGCCGGAAGATTTTTACCGTACCGCTCATCAAAAAATCTATGCGGCAATTTTAGATTTGTATGCCAAACATGAACCTATTGATATTGTCAGTATCACCAACCGGTTAAAAGAGAAAAAACAGTTAACTGAAGTTGGTGGAGCTAGCTATCTAGCTTCTTTAACTAATGCCGTACCAACAAGTAGTCATGTAATTGCTTATGCTAAAATTGTTCAGCAAAAAAGAATATTGCGCAATCTCATCAGCGCATCTTATGAAATCGGGGAAATGGCTTGGAATGGAGACAAGGATGTTGATATGTTGCTTGATGAAGCGGAACAAAAACTTTTTCAAATCACCCAAAAATCTTTACGACAAGAATTTCTTCCTTTAAAACCGATGCTTTCAAAAGCTTTTGAAAGAATTGAAATGCTTCACCAAGGAGAAAAACAATTTTCAGGAATTCCAACAGGATTTATTGAATTAGATAAAAAATTATTCGGGCTTCAACCTTCAGATTTAATTATTTTAGCCGCACGGCCTTCGTTGGGCAAAACTTCCTTAGCTCTGGATATTGCCCGTCACGCGGCAGTAAAGGAAAAAAAGATTGTTGGAATTTTCAGTTTAGAAATGTCTAAGGAGCAAGTAGTAGATCGCTTAATTAGCGCCGAATCAGGAATTGAATTATGGCGCATTCGCACCGGCAAATTAAATGCCGAGCATTTCGAAATTTTACAACAAACTCTTGATCGTCTTTCACAATCATCCATTTATATTGATGACAATTCTTCTCCTAATATTATGCAAATTAGAACGATGGCGCGCCGTCTCCAAGCAGAAAAAGGATTAGATTTAATTATCATCGATTATCTTCAATTAATCGTTCCTCATGAAAATTACAATAGTAGTATGGTGCAACAAATTACGGAAATTTCTCGCGGTCTCAAAGCTTTATCCCGCGAATTAGCTATTCCTATTTTAGCAGTTTCTCAACTTTCTCGAGCAGTTGAACAAAGAGACCATAAAATTCCGAAATTATCCGACCTGCGGGAATCGGGCTCTATTGAACAAGACGCCGATGTTGTACTCTTTATCTATCGAAAAGACAGGGATAAACTTGAATCTGAATTAACCGAAGAAGAAAAAAATACCGCCGAAATCATTATTGCCAAACATCGTAATGGTCCGTTAGGCAGCATTCGAGTTAAATTTATACCCGAGCTAACTACCTTCCGCAACATTGACATAACCTTCAGCGAACAAGAAGAGGAGATGGATTTTGACTGGTCTATTTTAAAATAAAATTATGTACCCTAATTCCATCAAAAATTTAGTGGAAATCCTTTCTCAACTGCCATCCATTGGTAAACGCCAAGCTTTGCGATTAGTTTTCTATTTAATCCGAAACAAAGAAATCCGCCGCCAATTTTTACTCAAACTCACTGAATTAGAAAAAAATGTTAAAACTTGTAATCAATGTTTTTTGCCTTTTGAAAATTCTGGCAATCTTTGCAATATCTGCAGCAATCCATCCCGCTCGCAGGATATTATCTGTATCGTCGAAAAAGAAACAGATGTTTTTTCCATCGAGCAAACCAATTTTTTTAAAGGCACTTATCATATTTTAGGTCATTTAATCGATCCTTCGAATATTGAAAGTTATAATACCATCCGATTGGACATTTTGGAAAAAAGAATCAAAAAATTACCCCACCACTTGGCCGAAGAAATACTTATTGCTGTTAATCCCACCACTGAAGGAGATTTAACAGCGATGTATTTGGAACGTAAATTAAAAAATTTGGCAAAAAAAATTACCAGAATTGGCCGCGGTCTTCCCACGGGCGGAGAAATCGAATTTGCCGATGAAGAAACCCTTAAAAATGCTCTTTTTAACCGCCATTAAATAAAACAATAACCTCCTTTTTAAGGAGGTTATTGTTTTATTTTTATTACCTTTAATTCGGTATACCACTGACGATGCCCTTTTTTCTTGCGATAGCGAGTTTTAGAATGATAACGAAAAACTATAATTTTTCTACTTCGACCAATTTTCAAAATTTCCGCCTCCACCTTATGCTTGATTAGATGCGGTTTGCCTATTTCAATTTTTTCTCCATCAGCAATTAACAAAACTTTATCAAAAATAATTTTATCACCGACTTTGCCTTCTAATTTTTCGGTTTTAAATCTTTCGCCTTCTTTAATTAAATATTGTTTTCCTCCGGTTTCAATAATTGCTAGCATATAATTGCTTATATATTAGAAATTAATTTTGATTTGTCAATTAATTATTTTTAGCCTCCTCTTTTTTAATGTCAGAAGCAGCATTGTTTTCCGCCTCCTTTTGGGAAATTATTTTTTCGATTTTTTGGGTGATTTTTTCAAATTGATTAATAATGTCTAATATTTCTTCTGCTGCTTCTTCTAATAAAAATTCTCCCGTTTCTTTCGATGCCTTTGATGGTTCACCATAAACACCGCTTTTTGATTCATATTCCCACGGCAAGAAAAGTTTTAATGTTCCTTCGTCTAATGGTTTATAATCTTTGGTTTTTAAAAGACCGATTTCATCGACAATTTTATCTTTAATCACCAATTTTTCGTTTATGGCTAACATTAAAGAGGTTTCAATTTCGTCCGCATGACGAATCCAATATTTAAAATTAACTTTTTTTAACGCCTGAATCCCTCTTTTCCCCGACAAATATAAAGGAATGGTAGCGGCGTATGGATATTCAGTGTTTAAAGTGGCAATGATATCTTCGAAATAACTTTGATTGCCACCGTGACCGTTTAAAAAAAACATCTTCCTGAAACCACTGTTTAAAACGCCGTTGCTAATACTCAAGATAGTTTTCTGAAATACATCATCATCAATATCAAGAGAGCCGCCATAATTACCGGAAACGCCGTAAAACAGAGTTGGTAATAAAACAATTTTGTCTTTCGCTTTTTTTTCAATTCTTTTAGCAATATTTTCGGCAATATAACTATCGGTTCCCACTGGTAAATGAAAGCCGTGTTGTTCAATTGCTCCTATTGGAAATAACACCACTAAATGTTCTTTGTTTAAATTTTTTATTTCTTCGGCCGTCAAATCAGAATAAACCATAATATTTAAATTTTCTCATAAAAAAATAAAAAAATCAATCTTTTTCTTTAACAAATGGCTTATTAAAAAAATATAACCAGAGATAATTTAAAAAATAACGGCTAACGGTTTTAAAATAGCCATCTTTTTTAAAACGGCGACCTGAAGAAAAAACTTTTACGCTTGGTGCAAAAATTACTTGTCCTATTTTAGCCAAACGCAAAGCAGTTAATGTATCTTCCCCCCAAAAATTTACCGAAGTGTCAAAGCCGCCAATTTTTTGTAAGGCAGATTTTTTAATTAAACAATTGCCACCAATAATTAAACCGGCTGGTTTGCAAAATAAAAAATAAAAAATTTTGGGAATAATGGGATAAAATATCGATTGAAAAATTAAAGAGCTTTTTCGGAAAAAATAACCGATATCCATATAATCATAAGGACCAGAAACAGCTACAATTTTAGGGTTATTTAAATATTTTTGAGCTATTAATAACCAATCTGGAGGAAGTTGACAATCAGCATCAACGCAACAAATAATTTCTCCACTGGCAGTTAAAAAACCTCTTTGTCTTGCCCAAGTTAATCCCTGTTTTTTTTCTTTGATTATTTTATCAACTTGAAATTTTTTTGTTACTTCTATTGTGCCATCGGTACAATTATTATCAATGACAATTACCTCAAAATTATTTCGAGGATAATTAAGTTTATTAATGGAATCCAATAATAAAGGAAGGGTTTTTTCTTCGTTATGGCAAGGGATAACAATAGAAAATTTCATAATTTGAGAGCGGGTGACCGGATTTGAACCGGCGATCTTCTCCTTGGAAGGGAGACGTGTTGCCACTACACCACACCCGCTTACTAACTCTTATTTTAATAATTGTTTATTTTTTGACAATATTTTTTAAAAAGCTGCGACGATGAATTTTACTAATGCCATTTTTTCTTATTAAACTGAAATGTTCTCTTGTTCCATAACCTTTATGATTAGTAAAACAATAAGGG
>Ga0172364_10004659_pt1 | contig 10917 bp, 10 predicted proteins | sample LakKivSesite10cm_FD_114545 | JGI IMG/M metagenome (GOLD analysis project Ga0172364, IMG submission 114545) | Sediment microbial communities from Lake Kivu, Rwanda - Sediment site 10cm | ecosystem: Environmental > Aquatic > Freshwater > Lake > Sediment | place: Rwanda: Western Province, Lake... | reverse complement strand
TCCGCTGAGCTTTTCGGAAATATCAGGCCCCAGGTTCTTTTCGACCTTGAGCCAGATGGCTTTATCCTGCCGCACCGAATTCCAGAACGGACGCCAGAAACTGCTTTCCATCTGCTTGGCCAGGCGGCCGGTGGCTCCACAGCCATAGATGTAAATTTTTCTGCCGGCCAGGATGGTTTTTTTAATTTCTGCAGAAAGACGTATCAGGTCTCGCGGGTCGGCGGCCAGTTCCTCCAGCCTGTTGACGATGTCCTCATCCACCGAGAAGAGCATATGCAGGGCGGAGGGAATATCCGTCTTGATTCTTTCACTCAGATTCCAGGTCTTTGGATGGCGTTGCTCGGTCAGCAGGGTATGCAGCTGAAATTGGGTCTTGTTCTGAACATAATCGAGCGACTCGACCGGAACTTCCAGACCCAGAAGCGGCAGCAACCCGGCCGGAGCGGCCGCCTGCTCCTGTTCCTGACCGGTCCCGGCGGTCAAAACCAGAAATCCTACTAAAATAGTAGGAATTAAGATGATTCCTGCCGTCCGTGTCAGGGACAGCCTGTCATTTATTCTTAGCCTGTTTTTCATTTTCCACGGGTTTCCCGTATTGATGGGTATCATCCAGAATGTCGGTCTTCTGCCAGTCTCTTATCCAGTCTTCCACCAGAAAGACCTGGAGTCCGCCCAGGGCAGAAGAGCAGACCACGCGGCGCAGACCGGCATTTATGATCATTTTTTTGCAGATGAAGCAGGGGAAGGCGTCAATTTCCTGGCCGGTCCGGGGATCGCAACCGTAAATGAACATATCGCCGCCCAGCAGGCTGACTCCGGCCCGGGCGGCGTTGATGATGGCGTTCTGCTCGGCATGAACCGATCGGCATAGTTCGTAGCGCTGGCCGTGGGGAATGCCCAGACGGTCGCGCAAACAGAACCCGTGTTCCAGGCTGTCGCGGGTTTTCCGCGGAGCGCCGACGTAGCCGGTGGAAATGATCTGGTCATCACGGACAATGATGGCTCCGATAGACCGGCGGAAGCAGGTGCTGCGGCGCGAAACCTCACGGGCGATGCCCAGATAATATTCATCTTTTGAGACGCGAAGAGAACTCCTGTCTCCAGCCTGATGTTTTCTGGCCCCGGTTTTTTCTGTCGGGCTAAGTTTTTTTCTGTTCATCCGAGTTCCTCCAGTCTTGTCCACAGGTCTTCGAGCGAGCCGTCGTTGATGATGGTCAGGTCGGCCAGTTGGAGACAGACTTCGAGCTGCTGGCCGGTTTCCGAGGTGGTTTTTTCCTGCTCTTCCTTGCGCCGGAATTCATCCAGGGTGGTGGCCGATTCATTGCGGCCTCTTTTCCTGGCCCTTTCGAAACGGATTTCCAGGGGAGCGTCAACCGCCACCAGGATGAAATCCCCCAGACTTCTGAGGAAGGCCACCTCGGCCGGATTGCGGATGCTGTCAATGACCGTCGGTCCCTGGATTCTGGTCGCTACCCGCCGGGCCAGGACGTCGGGCCCGAATTTTTCCCGAAGCTCGTTGCCGCAGGCGATCAGGTGGTCGCGGCTGGCCTCCAGACCCCTGGCCTGGAGCTCCTCGCGGATGACGTCCGAAAGGGAAACATAAGCGAAGCCTTTTTTCCTGAGGAAATTTGCTACCTCGCCCTTTCCGGCGCCGTTGGTTCCGGTCAGGCCGATCAGTCTGTAAGCGGTCAGTTTCTTTTTATCCAGCATGATAATCCGGCTAAACCCTGAAAATAAGAATATATCCTAACTTCGGCTAAATTCAAAGGGGGGTTAGCATCTATCTTTCTGTGAGGGCCAGGAGATAAAGAATCCTGCGACAGATTGTCCTCTATCGTCCTCGTTCATCAATAACCCGTGGAGAACTCCTTCCGTTGCGGGGGACAGGAGACAGACCCACCGGCAATCGTGGGAACAGAGATGGTTGGAAGGGGGTTATCCGGCCAGGTTATCGGACCCGGCTGCTTCCTGCTCTTCTTTCCTTCTTCGCTTTTCTTTGTTGCGGCCGACCACCATGGAAATCAGGATGCTGAGGCCATAGAGAGCGATCATCGGCACGGCTACAATACTCTGGGTAATCATATCCGGAGTGGGGGTGATTACGGCCGCAATGACAAAGGCAGCCAGGACAGCATATTGAAAGTTTTTAATCATCCAGCGCGAGGTCAGGATGCCTATTCTGGAAAGGAAATAGACCAGGGTGGGCAACTCGAAAACCAGGGCGATTCCCAGCAGGACCTTAAGGGCGAAGCTGAAGTACTGGTCGACGGTGATGACCGGCTGGAAGTCCCGGCCCAGGGTCAGAAAGAAACGGCAGGCCCAGGGAAAAACGATAAAATAGCCAAAAAGAGCTCCGAGGGAGAAGAAAAAGGTGGTGAAAAAGACAAAGGGAATAACGTATTTCTTCTCTTTCTGATAGAGACCCGGGGAGACAAACATCCACAGCTGGTAAAAGACAAAAGGCGCGGTGATGAACAGAGCAGCCAGGAAAGATACCTTCAGGTAGAGCATGAAGGGAGCGGTCAGGGTGGTGAAGGCCAGCTTGGTTCCTTCCGGCAGATACTGGGTGACCGGTCGGGCCAGGATGGCATAGAGCTGGCGGCTGAAAATCCAGGCGGGGATAACGGCCACAATAATTGCCAGGAAGGAATAGAATAATCTTTTCCGCAGGTCCTCGAGATGTTCAAGGAAGGTCATCTCGTCAGGTGACTTTCTGGCCTTCCCCGGGCTCATCGGCTTTCAGGTCCTTTTTGATGTTGTCCTGGAACTCGTTCAAGTCTTCCTTGAACTCGGTCAGGTTGGATTTAACTTCATTGATTTCGGATTTGATCTCACTGGCGTTAATTTCTTCTTCCACCTTGTTTCTCAGCTCATCGGAAGCCTTTTTGAATTCTCTGATGGCTCGGCCTACTGATTTTCCCACCTCGGGCAATTTTTTCGGCCCGAATACCAGCAGGGCGATGATGAAGATGACGATTAATTCTGGAACGCCAATGGATCCGAACATTTTTTCCGCCAGTTAAACTATAGCCTTTAACCGGAGGTCAGTCAAGCCAGATTTGGCTTTACTTTAAGATGTCCCTCTGGTAAGATTTATTGTCTGTAAACAGGATTTAACCGGTTAAATTATGAATCAGGCTTCAAAGAAGATTTCTCTCCTTATCGTCTTGTTTCCCCTGCTGTTCCTGGTCTGCCGCTCTTCGGTGGCCATTGACCCCTGGCAGCAGGGAGTGAATAAAGTGCTGACTCTCACCGGACTTGTTCAAAAAGAATATTTTGAAGAAAAAGACGCTCGCAAGCTGACCTTCTCGGCCATCAGGGGCATGCTGGACACCCTGGACCCCCATTCCTATTTTCTTGACCCGGAAGGAGCCCGGACTTTTACCGAGGATTACACCGGCAAATATTACGGCCTGGGCATTCAGATCCAGAAGCAGGAAGACAGGCTGGTGGTGATAGCCCCGATTGAGGGGACTCCAGCCTGGAGGCTGGGAATTCAGCCCGGCGATGTCATCACCCATATTGACGGTGAAAGCACCAGGCCCCTGAGCAGCACCGAAGCCATGCTCAAGCTGCGGGGAGAAAAGGGGACGAAAGTCACCATCACCATCCAGAGAGAGGGGCTGGACAAAGCCTTTGACCTGACCATAACCCGCGAGGAAATTCCGCTGAAGAGCGTTCCCTACGCTTTCCTGCTGGACGAAAAGAAAAAAATAGGTTACATCTTCGTCCGCAATTTCGGTCGCCACACTGTCGACGAACTGGAAGAAGGGCTGGAAGATCTTACGGCTAAGGGTATGGAAAGTCTGATCCTGGACCTGCGCGGAAATACCGGCGGGCCGGTTTTTCAGGCTGTCGATATGGCTGACCTCTTCCTGCCGCGTGGAACCAGGATAGTGGCCATGAGGGGCCGTAATTCTGCCTACAACCGGGATTTCTTTGCCAGCCAGGATAACCAGTATGAAAGCCTGCCTCTGGTAATTCTGATCAATACCGGTACGGCCAGTGCCTCCGAGATTGTGGCCGGAGCCATCATGGACAACGACCGCGGCCTCATTGTCGGCGAGGATTCCTGGGGCAAAGGCCTGGTGCAGACGGTTTTTCCGCTGGCGGCCGATATGGCCGTGGCCATCACCACCGCCAAGTATCTTACCCCCAGCGGCCGTGAGATCCAGAGGGATTATTCCCACCTTGAAGATTATCTTATGGCCCGCAGGGCTCCGGAAGACAAACGAGAAATCAAGTATACGGCGAAAGGCCGGAAGGTCCTCGGCCAGGGCGGGATCAGTCCCGACTACGAGGTCAAAACCGGTTATAAACCCCTGACCGTGGAGTTTTTGATCAGGGGAGCCTTTTTCAGCTACGGAAGAAAATTCAGCCAGCACCAGACCCGGCTCTCGGCCAGTTATGTTTTTCCCCAGGAATTGAAAAACGGAGCCGCAGCGGAGGGACGCCGGGTTTTTGATGACAGCTTTGAGGTCGGACCGGAAGTGATCAAAGATTTTCTGGAATTTATCGGGACGACCGGCATCAAGTACGACCTGAGCAGGCTGGACGAAGCCGAACCTGAAATAAAGAACGAACTCAAACGCGAGATTTATGCAGCTGTTTTCAGCCTGGAAGAGGGAATCAGGGCCTACCGGCAGAACGACCCGGTGGTGCTTAAAGCCATTGAAGTCCTGCCCGAGGCCATCAGGTTCGTCCGGGAAAACCGTTGACCGGGCTTCAGTTCAGCCCTCCGGATAAAATGCCTCAAGGAGTGGGTGATGAAACTGGCCATCGCTTCTGACCACGCCGGGTATGATTTAAAAAAGGAAGTTATCAATTATCTCCAGTCGGCGGGAGTAGCTTTTATGGATTTTGGCTGCGGCCCCGGTGAAAGCGTCGATTACGTCGATTACGGAGCCGAAGCTGTTCGCCGGGTGGTCTCCGGTGAATTCGACCGGGCAATTCTTTTTTGCGGGACCGGTCTGGGCATGGCCGTGGTGGCCAATAAATTTCCCGGAATAATTGCCACCCCCTGCTGGGATGAATTCACAGCCACCGTCAGCCGGACCCATAACAATTCCAACTGCCTGGCCCTGGGGGGACGGGTGCTGACCTCTGAACAGGCTATAAAAATCGTCAGAATATGGCTGGAAAAGGAATTCGATGGCGGCCGTCACGAGCGCCGGATAAAAAAGATTTTTGCTCTGGAAGAAGAACTGAATAAATTAAAATAGCTCAGGAAAGGGTGGGCTGACCGGCTGAGAGCCGGCAGCGGCCCAGAAAAGGTTGATGAGATCATGATAAAAGGAGATTGCCGATGACGGAATTCACCTCAAAAATTTCTGCCTGGTGCGAACGCATAGAGCAGAACAATATCTGGCGTCAGAAAAAATGTTTTAACCTGATTCCCTCGGAAAACACTCCATCTCTTCTGGTCAAGCTGGCCGAAATCGCCGACCCCTCCGGCCGCTACGCCGAACACCGGACAATGAAAGGCCAGGAAGTCTATTTTTACCAGGGAACGGATTTCATCCGGGACGTGGAGCTTGAGGCCAGAAAAGAACTCTGCCGTTATTTTGACTGCACCGATGTCGAGCTCCGCCCGATCAGCGGTCAGATGGCCAACGAGGTGGTTTTTAAGGGGCTGGTCAAGTTCGTTAACAGAAAGAGAGCTTCAGGACAGCCCTTCCGCCGGCTGCGGCTGGTGATGAACAACGACCTCAACAAAGGTGGACATCTCAGTTCCCAGCCGATGGGAGCCCTGTTCAACTTAGTGGAAGAGGACCCGGCCACCGGCAAGGAAAACGTGGTCAACATTCCGGTCCGCCAGGATAATCCCTATAAGGCTGACCTCGACCGGCTGGCCGAGCTGTTGAAAGAACACCGGCCGGAGCTGGTGGTCTTCGGAAAGAGTATGTTCATCTACCGGGAGCCGGTCAGGTTTGTCTATGACCTGGTTAAGGACTGGCCGGACAGGCCGGTTCTGATGTATGACATGGCCCATGTGCTCGGCCTCTACGGCGCTTTCCAGGCGCCGTTTACGGAAGGGGCCGACCTGGTTACCGGCAGCACCCACAAAACTTTCTTCGGCACCCAGCGGGGACTGGTAGCCGGGAATATTCCCGACGGCAGCCCCTTCAAGCAACTCTGGACCGATATTCAGGGACGGGCCTTTCCCGGTTCAACCTCCAACCACCATCTGGGAACTCTGCTGGGCCTTTTGCTCTCGGCCATCGAGATGAACGAATTCAAAGAAGAGTATCAGGCTCAGGTTCGCAAGAACGCCCGAGCCTTTGCCCGTTATCTGAAAGATTGTGGGATTCCGGTGGAAGGGGAGGAAGCCGACGGTTTCACTGAAACCCACCAGGTCCTGATCAGGGTTAAAAAATTCGGAAACGGACAGGAAATCGCCCGCCGTCTGGAGAACAATAACATTCTTACTAACTACCAGGCTCTGCCTGATGACACCACCTTCCTGGAATCTTCCGGAATAAGAATGGGGGTGCAGGAGATGACCCGGTTCGGGATGAAGGAGAAAGATTTTGAAATTCTGGCCGGACTCATCGCCGACGTGATAATCAGAAACAGAAAGGCCGGGGATGAAGTCAGCCGCTACCGCCGCAATTTCCTGGAGATGCGTTACTGTCTGCCGGAGAAACAGGCACTGGAGCTGGCCGGCCGGCTGTTGCTGAGCATCCTGCCTTCTCCCGCTCTGGCGACCAGCCTGGCTGAAAACATGGCCAGGAAAGCCAGAGAATTGACAGATTGAAGGAGGCCTGATGAAAATCCTGTTAGTTGGGTCGGGCGGCCGGGAACATGCCCTGGCCTGGAAAATTGTGCAGAGCCCTCACTGCAAGCAGCTGTACTGTGCTCCGGGCAACGGGGGGATGGCCAGGATCGCCGAGACCGTCCCGATTGAGGATACCAACATTTCCCTTCTGGCCAGGTTCGCCGAGGAAAAGAAAATCGACCTGACAGTGGTCGGTCCGGAAATGCCCCTGGCTCTGGGAATAGTGGATGAATTCGAACGGCGCGGGCTTAAGATTTACGGGCCCAGCAAGAAGGCGGCCGAAATTGAAAAGAGCAAGGTCTTTGCCAAGGAGTTTATGGAACGTCACCGCATTCCGACCGGCCGCTTCCGGGTGGCCAGCAGCGCCGATAAAGCTCTTAAAATCCTGAACTCGGGCGAATTTGAATTCCCGGTGGTGGTCAAGGCCGACGGGCTGGCCGCGGGCAAGGGGGTTATGGTCTGTGCCAACGTCAAGCGGGCCGAAGATGCCATTGCTGAAATAATGGTCAGGAAAAAATTTGGAACCTCTGGCGAGCGGGTGGTAATAGAAGAATTTCTCAAAGGACGAGAACTTTCCTTTATCGTCCTGACTGACGGAGCCAGGGTTCAGCCCCTGGTCACCACCATGGACCACAAGGCCGCCTACGACGGCGACAAGGGGCCCAATACCGGGGGCATGGGAGCCATTTCTCCTTCGCCCTTTATTTCGGAAAAGCTGTATGCCCAGATAATGGATACCATCATCTTTCCGACGGTCACCAGGCTGCTGGAAGAAGGCCGGCGTTTCAAGGGAACCCTTTACGCCGGTTTGATGCTGACTTCCGAGGGGCCAAAAGTCCTGGAGTACAACTGCCGCTTTGGCGACCCGGAGACTCAGGTTCAGATGCTCAGAATGGAGAGCGACCTGGTGGAAGTCCTGATGTCGGCGGTGAGCGAGGACCTGTTGAAGGAAGAGATAAAGTGGAGCCCGAAGGTCGCCGGCTGCGTGGTGCTGGCCTCCGGAGGGTATCCGGGTGGCTACGAGAAAGGCAAGCTGATCCACGGTCTGGAAGAAGCCGAAAAGGTGCCCGGCCTGGTGATTTTCCACGCCGGAACCAGCCTGGCCAACGGGCAATTCTATACTAACGGCGGCCGGGTGCTCAACATCTGCGCCTGCGAAGATACTCTCCAGCGGACGATGAAAAAAATCTATGACGGCCTGCCGCTGATCAATTTTGAGGGGATGTTTTACCGCAAAGATATCGGAGCCATGAAGGAGGCCAGATGAAAGTGACAATATTCCTGGGAAGCGACTCCGATCTTGAGGTGGTCAGAGAAGCCCTGGATATTCTTAAGGAGTTCAAGGTGCCCTTCAACCTGGAAGTAACCTCAGCCCATCGTTCACCCGAAAGAACGGTCAGGTTGATAAGGGAAGCCGAGGAGCAGGGAACCAGGGTTTTTATCGCTGTGGCCGGCAAGGCTGCGCATCTTCCGGGGGTGGTGGCCGCCCATACGATTTACCCGGTAATCGGGGTACCGGTCGAAAGCCAGGCCCTGGCCGGGCTGGATGCCCTGCTGTCGGTCGTTCAGATGCCCAGGGGCATTCCGGTGGCCACGGTGGCCCTGGGGAAAACCGGCGGAGCCAACGCCGCTCTTCTGGCCATCTCCATGCTGGCGATTTCCGACCCTGAACTCCAGGCCAGGCTTCAGTCCTACCGTCGCCAGATGGCCGAGAAGGTGGAGGAGAGCTCGAAAAAGCTCAAAGAGAAATTATGACCTCGGTCTTCATCCACAACTTCGGCTGCCGGGTTAACCAGGCCGAAGCTTTTGACTGGTCTTACCGGCTGGGAGAAGCCGGAATTTCCGTTGCCCGCGACTGGCGCCAGGCTGACTGGGTGGTGGTCAACGCCTGTGCTCTGACCGCCAGGGCCGAAGCCGACGTCAGGCAGTTCCTGAAAAGAATCCAGAGAGAGTCGCCGGGCGCCCGGATTGTGGTTACCGGCTGCCTGGCTGATAGAACGCGGGAAGAGCTGGCCAGAAACAGCGCGGTTTGTCGGGTTATTCCCAATTCCCTGAAAGAGAATCTGGTTTCGGTGTTGTTGGAACTGACCGGCGAAGGCGCAATCAAACCGGAAAAAAGATTTTTCCGGTCACGAGCTCTGGTTAAGGTTCAGGACGGTTGCGACTCCCATTGCACCTTCTGCATAATTCCCTCTCTCAGAGGAAAAAGCCACAGCCGGCCGCTGGAACAGGTGCTGGAGTGTGCCCGGGGGGCGGTCGAAAGAGGCTACAGAGAAGTCGTGCTGGCCGGTATTCATCTCTGCGCTTACGGGCAGGACCTGGAGCCTGAAAAATCGTTGCTCGACCTGCTCCGGGCGCTGGCAACCATAAATGAGCTTGAGATGATCAGATTGAGTTCTCTCGACCCGCGCCTTCTTCCTCAACCGCTTCTGGAATTCATGGTCAGCGAAGAAAAAATCTGTCCTCACTTTCATCTTTCGCTCCAGCATGCTTCAGAACAGGTGCTCAGAAGAATGGGCCGGAAAAGCACTCCGACCGGGTACCTGGAAATCCTGAATTTTTTGAGAGCCAGAAGGCCCGAAGCCAGTCTGGGTGCCGATATCATCGTCGGTTTCCCGGGCGAGGAAGAAGCTGATTTTGAATTCCTGAGGGATTTCCTGAGGAATTCGCCACTCAATTATTTTCATGTGTTTTCATTTTCTCCCCGGGCGGGCACTCCGGCCGCCGGATGGAAGCAGGTCCCGGAAATCGTCAGAAAAAAGAGGTCAGAAGAACTGCGGAAGCTTTCCAGAGAAAAGAACCTGGCCTTCAGGAGAAGGTTTATCGGTCAGACGCTGGCCGGAATTGTGATCAGAAGAAGGGGGGCTCTGTTTGAAGTGCTGACCGGAAATTATCTAAAAGTTATGATTGAAGACGGTCAGAACTTGTGGCCCAGCCAGTCGGTCCGGGTCAGGATTAACGAGGTCAACCCGGCGCTGGTTAGAGGGGAAGTGGTCAGATGAACAGAATAATGGTTCTGCCGGCCGAGGTGGCCAGTAAAATTGCAGCCGGGGAGGTGGTCGAACGCCCGGTGTCGGTGGTCAAAGAGCTGGTCGAAAACTCTCTGGACGCCGAAGCTACGGAAATAAAAGTTGAACTTCTTGACGGCGGTAAAAAGCTGGTCCGGGTTCAGGATAACGGCTGCGGAATGACCCAGGAGGATGCGGCCCTGTGCTTCAAGCGCCACGCAACCAGCAAAATTGCCAGCGAAGCCGACCTGGAAAAAATTGCCACCCTTGGTTTCAGAGGAGAAGCCCTGGCCAGCATTTCGGCCGTATCCAGAGTGACTCTTAAGACCAGCGACGGTTCCGGCGAAAGAGGCTTCCAGATGGAAAGGGAGGGTGAAAAGCTCCTGCGCTTTATCGAAAGCGCCTTTCCACGAGGGACTCTGGTTGAGGTTCGGGACCTGTTTTTCAACCTTCCGGCCAGACGCAAGTTTCTAAGGTCGGATCGTTCCGAATTGAGCCTGGTGGTAAGCTACCTGACAACAACCGCCCTGGCCTTTCCGGAAGTGAGATTCATCCTGGTCCACAACCAGAAAGAACTGATCAACTGTCCGGCTGTCTCATCCCTCAGGGAACGGGTTTACCAGCTTTTCGGGAAGAAGGTTCTCGAAAACCTGATGAGCCTGGATTACGAGGAGGAAAAATACAGGATAGGCGGGTTGAGTTCCAGGCCCTTCGCCGGCCGGCTTGACCGCCAGCACCAGTTTTTCTTCGTCAACCGGAGACCGGTCAAAGACCGCATGCTGTCGGTGGCCATGACCCAGGCCTATCTGGGTATCCTGGAAAAGCAGAGACATCCCGAAGGTTTTATCTTCCTGGAAATTCCTTTTGACCAGGTCGACGTCAACGTCCATCCGGCCAAGTCCGAAGTCAGGTTCCGGGAGCCGCAGAAGGTTTTCAGGCTGATACTGAAAGCGGTGGAAATGGCCGCCCGGGAGGAAAGCCTGGTCAAGCCGATAATTGCAGGCGGGGAAAAAGAAAGGAAAAAAGAGACCTCCGTCTCAGGCGGGGTATCGGTTCGGGCGGAAAGACCCGAAAGCCAGGTTTCGGGTGATGACTTCCCAGGAGCCGGCACCGGCAGAGAGCAGCCTCTTT
>Ga0172364_10004658_pt1 | contig 10918 bp, 11 predicted proteins | sample LakKivSesite10cm_FD_114545 | JGI IMG/M metagenome (GOLD analysis project Ga0172364, IMG submission 114545) | Sediment microbial communities from Lake Kivu, Rwanda - Sediment site 10cm | ecosystem: Environmental > Aquatic > Freshwater > Lake > Sediment | place: Rwanda: Western Province, Lake... | reverse complement strand
TCTGTTTTGCTTATTCTCTTGTTTTCCAGTCTGTCTTCGTCAACCATGTTCAGGAAATCCGTGTTTCCTCCGACATTCAGCTGATAGGTCTTGTCTACAATAACACCTCTTGAGACAAGCAAATCGACGAGGGCTCTGTGAACTATTGTGGCTCCGACTTGGCTTTTTACGTCGTCGCCTACAACTGGCAATTTTCTCTCTTCAAAGCGTTTAGCCCAAGCTGGGTCAGAGGCAATGAACTCTGGAATGCAGTTAATAAAGGCGCATCCTGCATCAAGACATGCTTGAGCATAATGTCGTGTTCCTTGATGACTGCCCACGGGCAGAAAATTGACAAGCATGTCTGCCTTTGTTTCTGCAAGAATAGTTGCTACGTTCGGAGGATCCGTTTCCGTTGGGTCGTAAGCCTTGAAAGGCTCGTTCATATGAGGAGCCACCGAATCCAGAACTGGAGCAGGAAGAACATCAATGCCGAGTCTTGATACATCTGCAAATTTTACGCAACAGTTGGGTTCAGTGAAAATAGCCTCGCCCAGATCTTTTCCGATCTTCAGTTTGTTTACGTCAAAAGCAGCAACAAACTCTATATCTCGTATGTGATGGTTTCCGAAGAGAACATGCATGAGTCCTGGGACTTCAGAATCTTCTTTTGCATCCTTATAGAATTGTGCGCCTTGCACTAGAGCGGATGCGCAGTTTCCTACGCCCGCGATTACGACTTTGATTGTCATGGGTCTCACCGCGAATGCTACACATAATATTAGCTCAATTCCTATTTAGTTAACATTCATAGATAAAAATCTTTTTATTACTATATTTATAGCAATCTGGCTCCAAAAAATCCGTAGACACTCTTGTTGATTACAACGGTGGTGCTTGTTGCGATTCGCTTGGTTACTGAACGTGCAAGGATTCTGCTTTTCTTCCTTCTTTCTAGCGAAAGACTTTGGTCAACAAAAGATATTTATAGTAGAATTGTTATCCATATAGCAGCTAGGCGATACATATGTCAGCTAAATTTGAGATATACAACGACGCCGCAGGCAAGTTCAGATGGAGATTGAAGGCACCCAATAACGAAATCATTGCGGTCAGTGAAGCTTATGAGTCAAAGGCGGGCTGCGAGAATGGCATTCAGTCAGTGAAAAACAACGCTCCGTCAGCGGATATTGTTGAAGCGCTTCAGTGAACGAGGATCGATCGACTGATCTTGCATTCGTTCAGTTCCCACTTTTTATGTCAAATTCGTCCAGCTGTCAATGGTGTTGCATCAGGAGCAAAAAGGGAATGAGGGGAAGAACGTATGGGTGAGATATTGTTAACTCAGTTTGTCGTGGATCTGTTCATTATCGGCATCTCTTTCATTATTCTGAATTTAGCAAGTAGCCTCACGATAAACAATGCGATCAAAGTGTCTAACATAACTCGGCTTGGCAAGACAGCAGTTGGCTTCAGCTTACTTGCTTTTTCCACTTCGTTGCCTGAATTAACTGTGGCACTGATTGCCGCATTATCCGGTGATGCCCCAATCGCTGTTGGCAATGTTTTAGGTTCCAACATAGTGAACATAAGCGTTGTCATAGGTTTATCGGCAATACTCTTGTACTTTACTAGACCAAAATCCAGAGGCTCAGAAGCACATAAATGGCAGAATCGCGCTGCCAATCTCATCCCATCTTTTGCAAAGTCAGAATTAAGTAGCATTCACTTCGGTCTCTTCATTTCTTCCATAATTCCATTAATTCTGATCTATGTTTCTCAAGCTACATGGGTCGTTGGCTTGATCCTCATCTCCATCTTCGTGACCTACATGTATCAATTGTCAAAAGTCAGAATTCCCTCTGAAAATGATGACACCTCAAAAGAAGGGAAGAATAAATTGAGAAGGTACATATTCTTCACCGTTTTGGGTGCTATCGGTGTAGTCGCAAGTGCCTATTTTCTTGTGGAATCTGCTGTCTCGATAGCTCGATTCATGGGTATATCTCAAACGGTGATAGGGGCGACCATAATAGCTTTTGGCACAAGCTTACCCGAGCTTGCTCTAGATCTGAAGGCAATCCTAAAAGGGCATTCAGCTCTTGCGTTTGGAGACATCATTGGAAGTAGTTTCATAAACATAACTTTGATTCTTGGAATATCGTTCTTTGTTCCTGCACTCGTTGGTTCACCAATAAGAATAAACATGAGTGTTTTCCAAAATCTGATCGTCTTCTCCATAATCACGAATTTACTCTTCTGGTATTTCTTGTCAAGAGAGAGAATTAACTGGAGAGAAGGTGCAATATTCCTATTCATATACGCGCTATTCTTAGCCACAACATTTGGCGCAATCCAACCCCAAAGCTGAATGAGAACATCTCCAAAACGCGATCCAGCTATTCCAGCACAAAAGGACCATGCTCCCTCACATAATGGTAGCATACAAGAAACTCGAACCGAAAGTTTGAACGCCATCCTGTTTAGAGCTGACGTAACATAGGAGTCTCGAACCGCCTCAAAACGCATCAAACTCGCCAACCCACACCGAAAACCAACCCAACATATTTGGCTCAAAATAAAGGGGTCTAGCACCGTTGCACACACATTTATTGATTGCCCACAATCGCTTCGAACTCTCGCCAAGCATACGCTAAACATGTTTTTACTGGTAAAATCGTGTTCCGATCCCGGCCGGAGCATTGATTGTAAATTATTTTTTTCGAGAAATTGTGGAGATGCTAAAATTTTAGAGTCGAGGTTGTCTTTCTTGTGCGTTTTTTTGTTGCAAGTTTAGTTGCTATGTACGGCAACGTAATTGAAGTTATATTGTTGATTAAGATTATGTTAAGCGCTATGCTTGTGAAGATCACCGCGTCTGGAAGATTGTAAACAATTGGTAGCGTACTCATGGCAGCCGAAGCTGCGCCTTGCCCAACTATAAAACCCATAACTGGAAGATCTTCGCTCATTGGGCTTCTGAAAGTTCCTATTTTGGCAGTTATGTATTTGGTTACGTGAAGCAAAATGCTGCAGGCTAATCCTAACAAAAGCGCGAAAAAACCAGTGAAAACATATATCAATCCAATGAAAGTGAAAAAGAAGGAACTAAGCATAAACGTTAGTTCCGAGTGAAATTTCTCAATAGAGATTTTCAGACTTGACAGTTCATCTGTAGAGATTTTCAGGTTCAACGCGTTAACTACTGACTTGTAATTGCCAATCATCAAACCAAATATGAAAACTGCTATAACTCCCGCTCCACCCAAAATTTCAGTTAGAGAATACACGAAAAGAGAAGCTGCTAACGTAAACGTATATGTATATTCACCTTTTCTAGCAATGTACAGCACATTTAACCAAGCAAGCCCTAAAATCGCTCCTAAGAAAATTGCTATAAAAATATTTGAAGATAATTTGATTAAAATTTCTTGAGAACTTATTCCTCCTAAACGTATGTAACTTAAGATTGTCAATGTAGTTATCAAAACTAATGGATCGTCAACAAGTGATACCATCGTTAGCGTCTGATAGGTTTCCTCTTGGACTTTTATATATTTGCAAACAGCCTTAACAATTGCCGTGTTCATTCCGCTCCATGCCGATGCCATCAAAAGTGCATACGCCCACCTAACGCCCAAAGCAAAGTGAAGCAAACTTCCTACAGCAATCATACTAAAAAAGAAGCCAAAAACAGATAACACAGCAGCTCTTCTGCTTTGTTTTATAACGCTGTAGACATCCATACTCATGCTTGCTTCAAAACTAATGAAGGCTATTGTTAAAGGAGCGATGTAAGGAAGTGCACCAATCAAGACATCATATTGGAAAAGATTAAGTAAAGGACCAAAAACTATTCCCAAAACCATCAGCATAATCACGCTGGGAAGAAGAGTCTTTCTAGATAATGCATCACCTATGAAACCTAAAGCCATAATGGCAGCAAAAGTGGAAAAAACAAGTAGGACTTCATTCATCGGTGATCCTTAACTGAGTAAATTTTAAAGTTTAAAAACTTGTTGGAGAATCAAAATTGAGCTGTTTATACACTGTATAGTTTCTAAAAATAAAGCTTCTAGTTTCAAAAATCACCAGATCTAATTCAAAAAAAGGCTAGTATCTGACGTAGACTTTGCCGCCAAGTTCCTCCACTGTGGTTCTGAATTTGTCTATGGCATTTCGCATTCTGTTTCTTACTACTTGCTGCCAACCTTCAGCGCCATCTGGAACACGCACTTCAATAACATAATGGTATTTTTTGCTCATGTTCACCTTCACCTAATTTCTAAAAAGTGCGATGTTAAGGTATTTAATAGGTATGAACTTGCAGTATGGATTGTTCATATTTGAAAGTCAGATTCCGAATCCACTAGACTTCTCGACTTCTATAAAACCATCGGAAAAGCTTAATTCCAAATCATAAATGGGTATTGTAGGGAAAAAATTGGGCAGACTCGTTGAGTTAAAATTTGCAATGACAACCGCCATTTTCTTAGCAGCGCTAATATTCGCAATATTTCTAACTGCAATAATGATAATCGTAAGTTTCCCAATAGAATATGCATTAATCCTAACAATCCTATTCATTTTAATCCAATATCTAATTGGACCAGCCATCGTCAGAAGCTCCACCGCAATGAGGTACTTAGAACAGGGAGAAAACCCTTGGCTTGAATCAACAGTCAAAGAGCTAGTAGACAAAAGCAGAATTCCTATGCCAAAACTTGCCATCGTTCCAAATGAGACGCCTAACGCCTTCGTTTTCGGCAGAACCGCCAAAGACGCTACGTTAGCTGTTCATGAAGGACTTTTGACAAAGTTGAACAAGGAAGAAGTTAAAGGCGTAATTGGTCATGAGCTTGGGCATATAAAACATAAAGATTACATAGTAATGACTGTGCTTTCGGCTTTGCCATTACTTGCCTATCTAATTGCACGCGGCACATGGACAGCGGTAAGATTCTCTGGTTCTTCGAGCAAAAAGGAAGAGGGAAGCATCAAAGCCGCATTCATAGCTGTTGCACTGATTTCTTACCTAGTCTACGTTGTTTCGCTTTTCTGCGTTATGGGTATGAGCAGGCTCCGTGAACATTACGCTGATTCTTATTCAGCTTACATTACGGGGTCACCACGCAGTTTGCAGAGTGCACTAGCAAAAATCACTTATGGATTATCGCTTTCGCCTAAGCCGCCTTCTGGAGCACGTGCTTTCTACATTGGAGACCCAGCGATGGCTAAACAAGAAGTTGAAATAATTATGGAAAAGAAAGGTGAATATGATTTAGACAAAGATGGCGTGCTAGATGAAAGAGAGTTAGAGTTGGCTATGGAAAAAGAAGCCAAGTCTGCATGGGTTAAAATAAACACGTGGTTTGCCACGCATCCGCCTACATTCAAGCGTATATTGCTTTTGCGGGAAATAGAAGAAGAAATGAAAAGCGGGAAATATACAAGCGACAACATCTACGCACACGTATAGCATAATTTGTTTTTGCGTAAAGCAAATTTATTACCTAATATGCTAAAATGAGAGAGTGAGGTCTTAACTATTGAAGATTAAGCTTCTCCGATACACAAAAGACGCTGAACTGCTATGCGGAACCGCAGCCTTAACCGCTTCAAGAAGTGGAAGCCCATCAGAAATTTTGGAAAAGATGACTGCAGAAACAGCCAAGCAAATAATAAGGCGAGTCACTGGGTACGGGCACGTTTCAGTGATTGAACATGCTTCTTTCACCTTCAGCATTGAAGGCGTTTCCCGTGCTATGACTCATCAACTTGTTAGACATCGCATTGCATCATATACTCAACAAAGCCAACGCTACGTTACATATGACACGTTAGAAAATCACGTGAAACCCCCAAGCATTGCCAAAAATGCAGAAGCAGAAAAAAGATTTGACGAAGCATTAGAGGCAATATCTAAAGCCTACCAGAAACTTTTGGATTACGGCATTCCTAAAGAAGATGCAAGATTCATTCTTCCAAACGCTGCCAAAACCAACATCATCGTAACTATGAACGCACGGGAACTAAGACATTTTTTCAATTTGCGTTGTTGTGCACGTTCACAATGGGAAATAAGAGAAGCCGCCACAGAAATGCTCAAACAAGCCAAAAAAGCAACACCAGCCCTTTTTCAAAACTCAGGTCCATCATGCGTTGAATTAGGATATTGCCCAGAAGGAAAAATGAAACCTCCAGAATGCAACGTGGAAGAGATTAAAAAACGGTTTAGAGAATTATAAACTAATTTTTTGGTCAAGTTGCATGAAACAATGAACAAATACAAAGCATTGGCCATAACTACGAGGTATTGGAAGCCTGGCGACGACTACGTGCAAGAGATTGTTAGAAGTGTGAAAGGGAAAATTGCTGATCGAGATTTTCTTGTAGTGTCTGAAAAGGCAATTTCAACAGCCTTAAACAACATTATCGATGAGAGTTCTGTAAAGCCTTGTTTTTCTGCCAAAATATTAGCGAAGTTTTGGATGAGAGTAGTATGGGGGTATTTCTTAGGCATAGCTTGCCATTTCAAAGGAAAACTGCTTGAATACCTTAGAAAATATCCAGAAAACGCTGGAAGCCGCCATAAACACGTCGCTTTACAATATGCTGGTCTATTGCAAGCGTTAATGTTTGGTTCAGAAGGCGGAATTGACGGAAGCAACTTGCCGTTTTCCTATGTCAGCTTAACATTAAGGAACGCAGACAACGTAGCCCACCAAATACAGAAGCAAGTCAAGTTGCAGTTACGCAAGAATGTGACAGTGATAATTGTGGACACGGATAAGACCTATTCTTTTAGAAACTTTCATTTCACGCCACGCCCAAAACCAATAAAAAGCATTTTTTCGGTAGGCAGCTTTTTCTTGTACATTATTGGGCGAATGCTTAAACTTAAGAAAAGAGCTACACCCTTAGCAATTGCAGGTTCTAAAATAACTGCTGAACAAGCTTTAGAAATCGCCGACTTTGCAAACCGTGTAAGGGGTTTTGGAGCTGGAAAAACCGTTTGGGACATGGCTGAGAAATTCAATGTAGGATTAACTGATGTTACTTGGGAGATGCTTGAAACAGTAAAACATAAACCTATAGTTATTGTTAGAGGCAAAAGGTGAGAAAACACAGTTGGAGCCGCAAATGGAACACTTAAACTCCTTTTTCAATCCACAATCAGTCGCCGTTGTTGGTGCAACAAAAAAAGTGAACAAGGCTGGACATGTAATCTTCAAAAATTTCGTCGAAAACAAAAGAAGAGGAGTTTTCAAAGGAGAAATTTTCCCAGTCAACCCGAATGAAGACTCCATTTTTGGATTCCAATGTTACCCTTCGCTAACTAAAATTTCTGGAAAAATCGACTTAGTTGTAGTTGTTGTCCCAGCAAACATCGTCCCAGAAATAATGGAAGATGCAGCAGCCAAGAAGGTGAAAGCTGCAGCAATAATAACGTCTGGATTCAGCGAAATAGGAAATTACGAGCTTGAAAACAAAATAGTAGCTACAGCAAAAAGAGCTAGAATACGAGTTCTGGGACCTAACTGCCTTGGAGTCTACACTTCAAAAACAGGCGTGGACATGCTGTTCTTGCCAGAAACAAAAATCTTAACCACAGGCGACGAAGTCGTTGCGACTCCCCGTCCGATGCCTGGAGACATGGCTATAGTTACACAAAGCGGTGCTTTCGGCGTTGCCGCATTAGACTACTTAACTGGCAGGCAAATAGGAGTAAGCAAATTTGTAAGTTTCGGCAACAAATGCGACGTAGACGAAGCAGAAATGCTGCAATATCTTCTTTGTGATGACGAAACTAGAGTTATACTGCTTTATGTTGAGGATATAAAATCTGGAAGAAAATTCCTCAAAATAGCTAAAGAAGTTGCAAAGAAAAAAGCAATAGTCGCCCTCAAATCGGGCAGAACAGAAGCAGGAGCCAGAGCCGCAGCCTCACACACAGGAGCAATGGCTGGTTCAGACCAAATATACAACGCCGTTTTCGCACAAGCAGGAATAGTGAGAGCCAAAGATATGGAAGAATTTTTCGACGCAGGAAAGGCTTTAGCCATGCAGCCACCCGCCGCTGGAAAAAACATAGGCATAATCACAGATGCAGGCGGTCCAGGAATAATGGCAGTAGATGAATGTGAGTTGAGAGGACTATTTGTTAAAAGCTTTTCTGATGGGACAGTTAAGAAGTTTGAGAAGTTGAAAAAGGAAGGAAAGCTTCCAAAGTTTGCAACTAACCTTAATCCAGTGGACATTACTGGTTCAGGAACTTCTGAAATGTTCAAGATTTCAGTTGAGATTCTCTTTCAAGATTCGCAAATTGATGGAATAATCCTTCTTGGGTTACACCATACACCAGCATTACAGGAAGACTATGTTGATTTAGTGGCTGAAGTCGCCAACAAATACGACAAGCCCATAGTGGCTTGTGACATTGGAGAAACAGAAATGGCTTTACACACCCGTTTCAGATTTGACAAGTTAGGTATTCCAGCGTACGCCTCGCCAGAAGATGCTGCAAGAGCCATGGATGCTCTTGTAAAATATGGCTTATACTTGAAAAAGAGTGGAGGCTTCAAAGAATACGTTCAAAACTTCCTTAAAGAAAAGAGAAAACCACTTACAACTAAAGTTTGATGGTGACATTCACTAAATCTCCATCTTTGAGACGGAATTTTTCTCGCAAATTTGCAGAAGCTATAATTTCTATAACATCTTCGGGGTAGTCGGCAACTTCAGGAAAAATAATAGCACACTTCAACTTACCCATAAAATAAGCTTCAAAACATTTCCCTTGACAAAAATCTTCAGTTGGACAAATATCCACGGATTTTGCTTTTCTTAGCAAGCCTTTGTTATAGATGCCACTCTCAGCTAATCTTATGTTCAATGTCCCAAGATAAGGAATGAAACCAAGTTTTTCAGATATTTGCTCTTTAACCCATGAAAGTTCGATGAATCTTGCACCTTCTCCGCTTCCAGAAAAAACCTTTCCAGTTAGACATATTTCCCTCAAGTAACCTTTTTACTCCTCGCCATTTCTGGAAAACCTTAATTTGAGTAAGGCGTTTTTTAGCTTTTTCTTTGCTCTTTCAGCCAGTTTGCAACTTTTCTGAACATTGGATTAGAAGAAACGTCAATTACTGGAACGATTATTTTCTCTTTTGTTTCTATTGTTGGTTGATATTTTGGCATAAGCGCATATCCAACAAACGTCCAGTAAACCCGTTTATCTTCTATCAAAGCTTTTGCGGAGATTTCTGTTGATGCAGGAAGTGGGAAATAAAGAAAAGTTACGCCTTCAGCCCAGTAAAGCCCAGAAAGTTTGCCTCCAGCAATAACAGAAATGAAACGTGCGATATCGTCTGGCGTGGGGAAATAGTTACGTTCCATCACTACTATTTCCTTAAACGGTTCAAATTTCACATTTACTTCATCTTCACTCATAAACATCACTGCGCTCTATGAATATTCTGTTCCTACTACCTTTTTAGTTTTATCTATACTTCTCGAAAAAGTTATAGAGTAGGCAAACCCTAAGCATGAGCAAACACTCAAAGAAGGTCATAGAACTTGCCAGAAATCCGTGTAGCAATAGTTGGCGTAGGCAACAGCGCATCCGCCCTAATCCAAGGAATAGAATATTACAAAAACGCAAAAGAAGAAGCTAACGTGCCTGGATTAATGCACGTGAACTTTGGAGGATACCACATAAGAGATGTACGGTTTGTTGGCGCTTTTGATGTTAACAAGAACAAGATTGGAAAAGACTTAGCCGAAGCCATATTTACAGAACCAAATTGCGTTGTCAAATTTGCCAACGTGCCGCCTTTAGGCGTTAAGATATCATCAGGTCCAATTTTGGACGGCGTAGCAGAACACATGAAGAAAACCTTCAACATTTACGATGAAAATGAAACCAAAACCGCTGATGTTGTAGAGATTTTGAAGGAAACCAAAACAGAAATCCTAGTCAATTATTTGCCTGTTGGAAGTTGGAAAGCTACACGGTTTTATGCACAAACCGCTTTAGGCGCTGGGTGCGCATTCATAAATTGCATGCCAGAATTCATAGCTTCAGACAAGCAATGGAGCGAAAAATTTGAAGAAAAGGGATTGCCAGTTGCAGGAGACGATGTTAAGAGTCAGCTTGGCGCCACTATTTTGCACAGAAACTTAGTGAGGCTTTGTGTGGATAGAGGCGTAATAGTTGATGAGACATATCAGCTTAACCTTGGGGGAGACACAGACTTTCAAAACATGACGGTTGAGGAACGGTTGAAAACTAAACGAATAAGCAAAACTGAAGCTGTTAAGAGCCTTGTTCCCTACGATTTGCCTACAAGAATTGGTCCTTCAGATTATGTTCCTTTTCTAGAAAACAAAAAAATATGCTATCTATGGCTGAAAGGCAGAAAATTTGGCGACAGACCCTTAACATTAACCGTTAAACTTGAAGTAGAAGATTCACCCAACAGTGCTGGAGTTGTAATTGACGTTATAAGAGCAGTAAAGCTAGCGTTAGACCGAAGAATATCTGGACCTTTGATAAGCGTCTCATCATACGCATTTAAACACCCACCTATACAAGTGCCAGACTCAACAGCAAAACAGTGGGTAGAAGAATACATACAAGGAAAACGTGAACGATAGATTCGCTGTTTAGGGGAAAAGGTTAATCAAGAGTTCAGTTTGCTTTCTGACAGTTCAAGATAGTAAACAGTTAATTTTTAAAGGCTGAAGTGCGAAAGAATAACAACTATTCAAGAGGTGAACATATGTGGTGAAAGTAGACGGATACGAAGTGCCAGAAGGACTATACTACACAAAAGACTTTGAATGGATAAAAGTCGAAGGAGACAAAGTACGCATAGGCGTAACCGACTACGTCCAAAAACAACTCCGAGAAATAGTTTACGCAGAACTACCAAGC
>Ga0172364_10004656_pt1 | contig 10919 bp, 9 predicted proteins | sample LakKivSesite10cm_FD_114545 | JGI IMG/M metagenome (GOLD analysis project Ga0172364, IMG submission 114545) | Sediment microbial communities from Lake Kivu, Rwanda - Sediment site 10cm | ecosystem: Environmental > Aquatic > Freshwater > Lake > Sediment | place: Rwanda: Western Province, Lake Kivu... | reverse complement strand
GACCAGGGCGGAGTTATAGACCTGGGCGGAGTCATAGACCAGAGCGGAGTCATAAATCCGGGCGGAGTTAGAGACCCGAGCTGAGCCGGAGACCTGGGCTAAGCCGCTGACGACTGCCAGGTCATCAATTCTAGCTTCATCTAATACCGTTGCCTGGTCTTTGACTAAAGCATTGGGACCGACATAAGCCGTTTTGGCTACCTCAGCAGTCTCAGCTACCAGACCCCCACCATTGGGATGGTGAGCGTACCTGACTCCGTCTATTTCTACCCAGGGGGCATTCTCTGCTTTTCCCTGAATAGCCTGAACCACTTTCTCCAGGAGGCTCGGATTAGTTAACAAGCTCTTAAGCTTCTCTTTTCCAATTCCCTTCAATTGCAGCCTGCCATACAGTTCATGACTTTCGTCCACATAAAGGTCAATTTCTTTTCCCTGGATAACTTGAACCACCTTTTCAAACATTTCCTGGCTGCTCAGCAAATTCTGAAGTTCGTCCGCACCAATTCCCTTGGCTTCCAGCCTGTCGCACAACTCGTCACTCTGAGCCCTGGTGATTGGCTTCATTTTCCCTCCTCTCTAAAGTGGCGGATTAGGAATCAAAACCCGATGCCCCACATCCTACCGCCAGATAGCATAACGTCTCGTCCCCTTCGCCGTCAAGCCTTGCTCCGTGCCTGGGCATTGTGGATGAGTGTTAGGCGAGCCTTATTCCTTTACCAAGCTCTCTCATAACAAGGTCGGGATAATCTGAAGCTATGCCGTCAATATCCAGGGTTAGAGCGCTCCTGACCTCCTCGGGTCCATCGCAGCCCCAGACAAAGATAGCCAGATTACAGGCGTGAACCTTATCCACCAGCTCCGCAGTGGCAAAAGCAAACCTCAGGGCAATAATATCGGATTTAGCCGGCTTCACCAGTCCCAGCGGGTCCTTCACCGCTTGGTCAGTAATAACCGCCCTTCGTATTTCAGGCGCCTGACAGGAGAGCTTCGAGAGTAGCCCCCGGCTAAATGACGCCACCACCGTATCGTGCGGCTGCGCCCTCGGTGTCAGCACCGCACAAAAGCGGTCAACTGACCGCACCTTCTTCATCTCAACTACTAATTTTACCCGTTTGCGGCACAAATCAAGAGTCTCTTCCAAAGTGGGGATTTTGAACTTGCCGGCTATTTTTTCTTTCTCTATCTGAGCCAGCGGCAGCCTGGCGATATCCTTATCCAACAATGCGGAGTCGTGAATAACAACAAACCTGTGGTCAATAGTTTCCTGAACATCGCACTCAACGGCATCCACTCCAAGATTAATGGCGGCTTCAAACGCCTCGAGGGTGTTGTCGGGGAATGCCCTGGTGAAGCCTCTATGGGCTATATTTATAATGTCCCTCATAGAACTATTTTACCAGACTGCTAGACTGTTACGCAGGCTTCAGACTCCACGAAATAAGTCATCGGTGACCCCGCCGGACTGATTTATGGAAACCTGCACCCTGATGTTATATGATGAACGAGCAGAAACGAGGAATCCAGTGCGAGTGGTTAGTGAGGAAGCGTTCCCGCCAGCTCTGACATCAACCGCAGTTCATATTGAAGACCTGCGCAAGGTCTATGTTGTTAGCCGGATGGCGCGGGAAAGACTACCACGCTCAAGATGCTTTCGGGTCTGCTGCACCCCACGGCAGGTAAGGTGACCGTGCTGGGTTATGTTCCCTGGAAGCGCGAGAGAGCCTTCTTGAGGCAAATTACGCTGGTGATGGGGCAGCGCAACCAGCTGGTGTGGGATATTCCCGCCCTTCATTCATTCGAGTTGAACCGGGCTATTTATCGCCTTCCGGCGGAGGACTACCGCCATATGCTTGCCGAGCTGACCGAACTCCTGGAACTGGGACCGCTACTCTACAAACCGGTTCGCAACCTCTCTCTCGGCGAACGGATGAAGTGTGAAATTGCCGCCGGGCTGGCGGCCCGACGAAATCCTGGCGCTTGTGGGGGTCTATTTTCTCGTTGGTGGAATGATTGGACTGATTGTTCAGCCGGGCATGGAGCAGCTCATTGAGTCAGTCCGTGATGGGACACTTGATTTTACGCTCACCAAACCTGAGGATGCGCAGCTCATGGTCAGCGTCAGGCGGGTGGATATCTGGAGACTAATTGATATTATGCTTGGTCTGGGCGTGCTGGTTACCGCATTAATCTGGCTGGGGGAAAAAGTGGGAGGATGGCAGGCGGGGATGTTTATCCTGATGCTAATTGCCGGGGCGGTCATCGTCTACAGCTTCTTTCTGATTCTGGCTACGATTTCGTTCTGGTTTGTGCGGGTGGAAAATATCCTGGTAATCTTCCAGAGTGTGTACGAAGCTGGCCGCTGGCCGGTGAGCCTTTATCCGGGGTGGTTACGCTACGGGCTTACCTTTGTCATACCGGTTGCTTTTGCCACCACAGTGCCTGCCGAAGCCCTGACTGGTCGCCTTACCGGGGAAATCCTGCTGGGCGCTGCGGGGTTAGCCGTGGTCTTGCTCGCCATCTCGCGAGCGTTCTGGAAGGTTGGATTGAGACACTACTCGGGGACATCGGCGTGACTTCGGTTACACCAGCTATGCCGGAGAAGTGAGCCGCCAGGGAGTCGAACCCTGAACCGGCTGATTAAGCGTCACAAACCCAATCCCCCGCCCGGTGCCACCGGGTGCCAAACAAAATATCGGCAAAAAAAGGCCTCGCTGGAAGCTGAAAAAGGGGGGCCAATTATCTATCCCTAGAACTTTGTAGACAATTGTGTGATGTTTCTCAGGCTACTTCGGTTTTCGCTTAGCGGTTGTCGGGCGAGCGCGTTTCTTTCTAAACACGAGGAAATAAACAAGCAATCCAGCCACCACTACTATTCCGCCTATGATACCGCCGATAAGAGCCCAGTTAGTGCCCTGGGCTGTAAATGTAGCGGTATGCCCGCTAACATCCACGGTGTAAGTGCCAGCCTTCTCCCTTACTACTTCAAAACTCACTTCTCGGCTCTCATTGACACCAAGCCGTACTTCCTCACTCGCCTCTATGACCTCATTCACCTTCATCGTTACGGTATAGTTGCCCTCACATCCGCCGACATTGGTAACTTTAATCTTCACCATCACCGGTTCCCAAACCTTGACCAAATGCGGGCTAACGCTAAAGTCACTAAAGGTAAATCTTGGTGGTCTTGCCATTATGGCAAACGAGGTGAAATGGCTGATATTAGCAGTTACCTTGTTAGCCTCAGCATTTACTTTGCTGATTAAGTCCGTCCACTGCCCCTTGTCTTTATCATAAAAGACAAGGTAAAGCCTCTCTTCCAGCATTCCCTCTGGCAAGGCCGATTCATCGTAAGCCAGAGAGAGCGATAATGATGGCACGAATACAGCGCCATCAGGAGCCATATCATATACATCGCCAACGAAGTAACACCCCTCTGGAGGCTGCGGCGGGTTATCCACCTTGCTCACAGTGATGGACTCCAGCTTCTTACCATCCTTGTCCAGCGCCGTCGTTCCCCGGGCTAAAGCGACGACCAGCACATTATCCTGAGAGGTAGCATTTACATCTTCCAGGACTTCACCTTCACCACTGACGTAATAGTAAGTGGTTACGTTGCCCAGCAAAACAATCTTCAGCTTCGGGCTCTCTGTAGCGCCGCCGCTTGCTGAAATAGGCTTTGAAGGAACCCCAGCCCAATCGCTTGAGAAAGACGCTGATACTACTGTCCCGCCAACCATTGTCCCAACCGTCACCAACACCAGCCCAATCCCAAATACTTTGCCCAGTATTTTCGTTTTTCTCATTGCCTGGCTCCTCGCAATGTTAAGTCAGTGGATTTCATATTTAACGACCATGTTGACCTTGCTGCTTTTTTGAACACGAACTGAAGGCGGAACTGAAGAAGAAACACCACCACAAATCTGGAAGACAAGGGTATAATTGCCGGGCAGATACACCTTCCCCCCGCTAAATTCCCCGTAAGCGCTGCTGCAAGTGATTTCCAGGTGGCCAGTGTTCCCGGCATCGCCATCAAATCCCCAACGCACCGGATTGCTGGAATATGAGTCTACCGGACCGCTACCGGTCTGAGCTTGGTATCCGGTACGTCTTGTCCCGTCAGGTATAATTAAAGTGGCGTAAACTGCCGGGTCCTCACCATAAGCATACCACCATATCTCCATCCGCTGTCCTTCCTCCAAGTGGAAAGTTACGCGATTTGAATCGTAACAAAAATCAGATAAGCAAAGTTTAAACGGGTCCAGGGAAAATGACACTTCGTGAGTGGGAGAAGGAGCTGGTGTCGACGGTTCAGGGGTCACATTCCCCGTCTCCATTGGGGGTCTCTGGCAACCAAGACTGAGAACAATTACCACCAGTAATAAATATATTAACCGCTTCATCTAAGTCCCTTGCTCCTTTCAGGAACTCAAGTGTATCCTCATCGGAATTATACATCCGAGTATCCCAAAATAAAAGAGCCGCGCTCGCGGGTGTGAGTATATCGTTCCGGCTTCAGTCCTCATTCAGCCGCTGTAGGGCTAAGCCCGCTTCCCTCGGAACACCAGGAAATAGACCAGGAAGCCGGCAACGATTATCCCCACTACTATTGTCCACCAGTACCGGCTGAGCCATGACGGAGCTAGAACTACAAATTCCGTGGTTTCGCCATCCAGGGATACACTGTAGCTGCCCGGCTCTTCCCTGGTTACGGTAAAGGTCACTGTCTCCGTCGCTTGCGGAGCCAGGGTTACCGTCTCCGTCTGCTCCACCTCTCCGTTTATGGTGAGGTTCAGGGCATAGCTGCCTTCGCTACCGCCGGTGTTGGCAACCTCAGTGCTGATGGTTACCGCCTCTCCCGGCTTTACCTGCTCGCTGCTGAGGTTAAGGCTGGTGATGGTGAATTCCGCCGGGGCTGGTGGGGTGGCTGTCCCCATAATGGCAAAGGTGGTGAAGTGGCTCACCGGGGCAGTTACCGTGTTGTTCTGGGCATTGACCTGGCTATAGAGAGAAACCCAGCTTTCGCTGGTGGCATTATAACCGGCGATGTAAATATCCTCTTCAGACACATTTTGAGGGATAGCGTTATCCTCATAACCAATGGTAAGATTTAGAGGCGGGTCAAATGTGGCACCTTCAGGCTCTGCCCTGTAAGCTTTTCCCACGATGTAATAGTTCTCCGGGAGTGCCGGCAAGTCGGTCTCCTCACTTACCAGGATGCTTTCCAATTTCTTCCCGTCTTTATCAAGGCAGGCTGTGCCCTCGCCTAAAGAAATGGTTATCACGCCATCCCCGGAACTGACCTCGACTGGTTGCTCCAAATTACCATCCTGGCTGATTCGATATTTTGAGATATTCCCGAGCATACCAACCGAAAGGTTATAACCACCTCCTTTCTCAATCTCATTAATTGGGCCGCTGCACAGTTCAAGATTATTCAGCACCATCAGTCCGCTCGCATTGACGGGGAATATATCCAGAGTATTGCTGCCAGCATGGATGCTCTGCCAGTCCACCGGTAGCTCCAACGTGCCCGTCAGGTTCCCGGCGGGCAAGGGAATCGTGACATCATTGAGCAACATACTCCACTCTTCGCCATAGATGGGCTCGGCAAGCTCCAGGGTGATGAAGGGTGAAGGGCTATCACCCTGGCTGTGCATTCCAGCTAAACCTTCCTCCCAGCCTGCATGCAAGTCAAACTCGATGCTTTCTAGCTCGATGGGGTAGGGTAACGTCCACTTTAGGAACTCATCCAGGTCGAAGTCAGTATCGCCGTGGTCATCAAAATACAGGACCAGCTGGGTGTCGGAGTCCAGGTTTGCACAGGCGTCATCGATGGCGTCTTTGAGGTCCTGTGTAGTGCCGCCATCAATTTTTTGAATGTTATAGGAGCCATCGGCCCAGACGCCTTCAAGGGCCTCTTCAACGTTGTTGACATTATTGTGATGTCTCTGGTCAGTTTGACTTCCGCCGAAGACCACGGCCTCATGGCTGGTGGCAGAGTCCCATTGAATATTCTCGCCGCCATTGCCACTGGCAACCACAGGGTGTTCATTATCGTCATAGTTTGGACCCGAGTCGTCGTTATCCCCGGCGGTCTCAAAGTCCTCCTGGACGTTATCGGAGGTATCATCCCTGATGGAGCCGTCAGTTGAGTCTGTCGGGCTGCTATCCGCACCGGCAAGAGCATCTGACCAGCAGCTTCCGAAACCGTTGTCAGTGTTATCCCCATCGGCCCAACCTTCTGCCGGTTCATCAGGCCCACTGGCTGAGCCGAATACCCACGGCACGCCCTCGCACGCCCCACCCGGTCCAAAGACTCGCTCAAAGTCGTCGGCAAAACCCCCGCCATAGCAACTGTTGAACATAATCTTCACATCATGGACCTGGGGGACGCCGTCACCATCCTTGGGTATCTTGCTACAAATGTAATCAGCCAAGGCATCATCCCGGATGCTACCATCAGAGGTAGTCAGTGTCGAGTGCTCGCCGGGCATCTGCTGTGGCGCGGGGATGCCCGCCCCATAGACTGACGTGCTCGGCACTCCCACCACAAACAAAGCCGCCACCAGCACTACACAGAGCATTACCATTGCTATCGTTTTCATACTTTTCCTCCTTTCGGTTTTTTAACAATTTCCCCAGCAGTAGTGGTCTTTTTTCATCTCGACTCCCCAGTCGTGTGCTTATCAGAAAAGCGTTTACGAAGCGTATGTTAGCTCATTGTATCCGCCCCCCTTCAGTATATCATCAATTATTTCGTGCTCTGTCAATACACCCGCGTTAGTTTTTTGGAGCCAGCGAGGTAACAATCCGCTAGAAGGTGCAACTCTCAACCCCCCGCCACCACCTGGGAAACGTCCCTGACTGCCACCTTCCCCTCTAAGTTCTCTACCTTTACGGCGTCCTGGAGCATGGTCAGGCAGCCGGGGCAGGCGACAGCCAGTATGTCGGCGCGAGGCTTATGGGCTTCCCTGACCCTGAGCCGGGCGGGAGAGTCCCTGCTGCCACTGAGGAGGTCGGTAACGAAGTTGCCGCTCCCCCCGCCACAGCAGAAGGAGTTTTCCCGGCTCCGTCCCATCTCCACCAGCTCCAGCCCGGGAATAGCCCGGAGGACCTCCCTCGGCTCATCATAGACCCGGTTATATCTTCCCAGGAAGCAGGGGTCGTGATAGGTGACCTTAGCCCTGCCCGGCGAGGGCTTCAGCCTGCCTTCGCGGAGCAGTCGGCAAAGTAGCTGGGTGTAGTGGTAAAGCTCAAAGTAGCCGCCAAGCAGGGGATAGCTATTTTTCATGGTGTTGTAGGCGTGGGGTGAGAGGGTGACTACCTTCTTAACGCCAAGCTCGGTGAATTTCTGGATATTCCTCTGCGCCAGGAGGCGGAAAAGCTCGTTCTCCCCCAGCAGGTATACCTCGCTGCCGCAGCAGCTCTCCTCACCTCCCAGTATCCCGAAGGACACTCCCGCTCCGGTCAGCAGGGCGGCAACGCTCTTCGCCATCTTCTGCCCCAGCTCGTCGTAGGAGCCGAGGCAGCCCACATAGAGCAGGTATTCATCGCCCCGCTGGTATCTTTTTATCCCCTTCGCCCAGGCGTCCCTCCTCTCCCGGGACTTGAGGGGATTTCCCAGCCGGTAGATGTCCTCCAGGAAGGCGGTCACCGCCGGCGGGAGCCTGCCCTTCTCCTTTTCCATAATGTCGCTTCTCGCCGCCACTATCCAGTCGACGATGTCGGTGGAGAACCTCATGGGGCACTGCTCGGCGCAGTTTTTACAGGTGGTGCAGGCGTATAAAATCTCGGCGAGGTGCTCCGACCACTCCACTTCGCCTTTCAGCCAGGCGTAAATAAGCCACAGCCTTCCCCCGGTGGAGTAGGTGTCGAAGCGGAACCGGGCGTAGGAGGGACAGTTGAAATCGGAGTAGTCCGTGGGAAACTTGCAGTATCCGCACCTGAAGCAGCGGTGGACCTGGTCGGCATACTGCTTTATCATCAGGGCATCTCCCAGTTCCCGGGGTTCATAATACCGCTGGGGTCCAGGGACTGCTTCACCAGCTTCATAAGCCTGAGGGTAACGGGGTCCATTCTTTCCATAATCAGCTTCTGCTCGGAGACATTGGGCTTCCAGGGGACTCCTCCCTGCTCTATGGAGAACCTGGCGGCTTCGTGGAGGGCTTCCTTGACCCGGGCCATCTCGTCGGGGTCAGCGCGGTTGAAGCTGAAGGCGAAGGCGAACATCATACAGTGCCCCGCGGCGATGACCCGCCCAATGGTGGAGTAGGCGAGGCGGTATTTTTCCGCCAGCTCCTCGGTCTTGCGGACGAAGTCGGGGTATTTTTCCAGGGGGATGATGGGTCCGCTGTATTCAAATCCGCCCCCCTTTCTGACATCGGCGAACCTGGTGGTGTCCTTGGAGGGCATCGCCAGGTAGGGCGACTTCATAATCTCGGGGACGCTCATAAATCCGCCGTCACGGCTCTCAAAATAGTCCCACAGCGTCTCCCAGAGCATCTTTCTCTTGAACTCCATCTCCTCCTCGGTATCCCCGGTGATATACATCAGCATATTGTAGTTTCCCTGAAGCATTATGGGCAGGGGCTGAAAGTTGACCAGCAGGTCTTCCACCATCTCGGTGTGGACCAGCCTGAGCAGTATGTCGGGGACCTGCTCGCCTTTGTCCGCCAGGAATACCATGACGTCCCTCATCTTCTTGGCGGGATAGAGCCTCAGGGCGAGCCTGGTGATGACGCCGGTGGTGCCAAACCATCCCAGGAAGAGCCCGGTAAGGTCGGGCAGCGGCGCGCCCCTGGAGAACCAGTAGGGGGACAGGGAGCAGGAGCCGAGGCGGCAAATCTCGCCCGTGGGCAGGACAACCTCCAGACCGCTGACCAGGTCGGAGTTAAACCCGTACTGCTGCGCCAGGCGCCCCTGACCGTGTATCACGGCGTTACCGACTACGGTGGCGATGGGGGGAGAGTCGGGTATGCTGTGCCTCAGGTGGGGATAATGCCTTTCCAGGTGGCTTTTCAGCACCCCGTGGGTGACGCCGGCTTCAACAATAACGTATCTGGCTTTCTCGTTCACCTCCACTATCCGGTCCATCCGCTTCATATCCAGCACAATCCCGCCTTTCTGGGGAATGACCAGCCCGGTCAACGCCAGACCGCCTCCCTTGGGCACCAGGGGTATTTTCTCCTCGTTCGCCAGCCTGACTATCTTCTGCACCTCCTCGGCTGTCCGGGGCATCACCACGTAGTCCGGCTCGTGAGGCAGGGTCAGCCCGGGGTCCCTGCCGTAGAGATAGCGCTCCTCCTTCTGGCTGGAAACCCACTCCTTCCCGACTATGTCTACCAGAGCGCTATAAATATCACCCATTGCCTCATCCCTCCGGCACTGGCTTTTCCCCCAGCGCCATCTGGCACAGCTCAATTATGTGGACTGGCTTCAGCCCCCTTCGGGCAACCTTTTCCCCCACGCTTAGCTGGCACATCGGACAGTTGAAGGCGCAGTATTCCGCCCCGGCGTTTACCATATCGTCGAGGTATCTTTTCTGGACATCGTCAGCCAGCTTGTAGCCCTGACTCATCCGGATAATCTCGGCGCAGCACAGGGCGTTCTCATGGTCGTATTCCCGCTCCACCCGCTCAACGCCTATCCGGCGGAAGATGTCGTCCACGAAGTGCTCCGTCCCGGGGCTGAGCCGGGCGGAGCAGTTCCGAAAGTAGGCTGCCCTGACGTTCAGGGGCTTTATCTCGTCCTTGAGCTCCTTCAGCCTGTCGTTCAGGTATTCAAAGTAGTGGACGGTCTTGAAGGGCACTTTGATGCCGTAGGCTTGAGCCAGCGAGTTAAATGTCCCGTAGCATTCGTCGTGGAGGCAGATAAGCTCCTTGATTCCCTGGCTCCTGATATTCTCTATCACCCTGGGGAGGCGCTCTTTTATTACCGACATCCGGGCGAAATGGAGATAGACGGCGTTGCAGAAGAACTCCTGACCGTAAATGTAGGACGAGGCGATGCCCTCGAAGAGCTTTCCTGTAGCCAGGAAGAAAGACTGGGGGAGAAAGCAGAACGACAGCACCCTCTCCTGGAGCTGACCTACCTGGAACTTCCCCACCGGTTTACACTGGTTAATCCACATCTTGATGACGGGTCGGGGGGCGGGGAGTATGCCTTTTGCCTCCTGACGCTCAACGATGAGGTAGAAGGGGTGGTTCCCCATGGGGCAGTACTCTTCGCAGGCATAGCAGGTTGCGCAGTCGTGGAGCACAAAGGAGTCCTTGCCGCTGATTATCTTCTCCATCTCCGCCTTCGCCGTGTCCCGGTCCAGGCGCAGGTACTGGCACCGGACCAGGCAGTCCTGGGTGGGGCAGGCGGCGCACCTATCAGGGTCAAAATTCAGTTGCATCATCTCATTTTACCGGGCGAGTTCCCCCAAGAAAAATCGGCTTCGGCTATTGGCTCCATTTTGGCGGTCTTTTCTCCAGAAATGCCATGGCGCCCTCCGCTATGTCCCCGCCGGCGGCTCGCGGAAATGGTTGGTGGCGTGAACCGTTTCAGCAGAGGCAATGGCTCGGAACAGGCGGGCGACATTGGGTAATCCCTCTTTCTCTGCCTGGTCGCCCCAAATCAAGTAGCGCATGTGGGCCATTGATTCACCGCCGTGAGCATTCCTGATATTAGCCACTGTTATTGCATGCATCTGAATAACCCCCTCGATATAACTTTCCCTTTCATTTTGCTTAGATATAATCACTGGTGTCAAGAGACGGGCATCATGGAGGGCCAACGGAAGTCAGGCTTCCTGTCTTGTCTATTCGGGGGACGACTTTCCAGAAAGTCGTCCTGAAAATCACTAGTCCGCGATGTTCGGAGTTGGTAGCTAAAGTGAGCCGCCAGGGAGTCGAACCCTGAACCGGCTGATTAAGAGT
>Ga0172364_10004654_pt1 | contig 10919 bp, 4 predicted proteins | sample LakKivSesite10cm_FD_114545 | JGI IMG/M metagenome (GOLD analysis project Ga0172364, IMG submission 114545) | Sediment microbial communities from Lake Kivu, Rwanda - Sediment site 10cm | ecosystem: Environmental > Aquatic > Freshwater > Lake > Sediment | place: Rwanda: Western Province, Lake Kivu... | reverse complement strand
CTGTTGAGATCAACATCGCATAATGCTACAATATTTTCGTTCCATTTCGGATCTTTCTGATTAATAAGTCTGCTCCAGTTAGCTCTGCCTTGTCCTCCAACACCAATAACTGCAACATTTAGCCTGTTCGTTGGTGAAGAACTTATCAGATTGGGAATTAAAAAAGTACCTGCTGTAAATGCTCCTGCTGATTTTAGAAAATCTCTTCTTGTTTTTTTCATGGTTGTTTTATGGTCTTAATATTTAAATGTCTAAATTTAGAATAAAAATATCTGAACTGATTTTTTTTGCCGGAATTATTTCCGGAAATAAACATGAGCAATTTGATTTCTTTAAAATCAGGTTGAGTCTATTTCAGATAATAAAATAGTTTCAGGTCTATGCAATCAGCCATTTTTTTGAATCCCTGCAAGTCGGGGTGCAAACCATCATTTTGAAAAGATGATACAAGGCTTATTGTATCCTCCGGGTTCCTTACCACATAATCAAAGTCAAAGACAGCATCAAACCTGCCGCTATCACGGATCCATTCATTAACCTCATTCCTGCACTCTTCACTAAATTGATTAAAGTAGCCATTACCTTTAAAGGGCGTAATTGTAGCCCCGTAAATCTTCAGACCTCTTGAGTGTGCAGAGTCAATCATCATTTTGTAAGCGGCAATAAGCCCGCTGGCAACCGACGCTGCATCATCAGAAGATCTGACACCCCCAATATCGTTAACACCTTCAAATACTATAATAAATTTTACTCCGGGCTTACTGAGAATGTCCCTTTCATACCGGTTTATACCAGACGTTCCAAGACAATCTTTAAGCACGCAATTCCCTCCTATGCCAAGATTGAGAACTCCTACCCGTCTTGTACGCGGATTTGCAAGAAACCGCTCCGACAACAGATCAGGCCATCTGTTTTGCATGTTTGTTGTCGAACCACGTCCATCTGTAATTGAGTTGCCAAGGATTGCAATACAGGATGCTGTTGCTGGTGCCTGTACATCAATACCGTTAATGACATACCAGTGTTCTGTAGTGACAGAACCTGAAAAATCCGTTTCAGATGCAATATTTCCGGGCAGCAGGTAAGAGGTGGTGCGAGACCCGGGGTGCCCTGTTATATCAGAAGGTGTGCTTCCAAAGTATATTGTTATTGCTACATCCATCCTTGGTTGCAGATTGAACGCAAATGGATCTGAAGTAATTGAAGTACCAGAATCTATTATAACTTCCTTACTACCGTTAAATGTCAGGAATACGTTTGTTGACAGGTTAATAAGGTTGCCTCCGGCTGAAGCAGCAATTTGAACAGAATGCATTGTAACCGGACTTTTGCTGAATTCATTAGAAAACTTCACCCGCAGAACCTCTCCGCCTATTGAGACACGCACTACCTGTCGTAATGAATTACCCGTCAAACCCGGTAAAGGTGGATTATTACGAGTTTCCACCAATTGCAACCCAGTGCTCCATGTCCCTACCCATTTTTTACCCTTTCCTCTACCCGACTGACCCGAAAGATCCAACGTATTCAATAATATAAATGATAATAATACAATTGAGTACAAATGCAGAGATCTTAAGTGTCTGTTTCTATACATAATAGTTGGTTGTAATGAACAAAGTGTTTTTATTAAAATAATTATTAAATTGAAAACGCTAGCAGTATTGATCACTTTCCGCCAACATAAATATGCAGCAATTAGACTGATGTAAATAATTTGTAATAGCCAATGCACTGGACCATATCTGGAGGGTAAGAATTGATCACCAGAAAGCGAAACTAATAATTCTTTCTCCGATAATTATAATTAATATCATCTGACTTACCAAAAATTGTCAACCCTTCCGGCTTTATTAATTATGAACAAATAGTCTCATTTCTGAGTATGGTAGTACTCTGATCAGCTCGTAAATCTTTCACTCAGCACAATTACCGAATCAGGACATTGATTCAGACAACTTCAAAATGACACTTAACCGGTTGTAACTTTTATCCGTTCGGGTACTGAAACAGAGCGAGTGTTCGACTACGCTCACACTCGCTTCTGTTTCCCTCACCTCGTCCTCCGAAGCCTTGGCTAAGGAGGACTCTCACTCTCACACTGCGTCCTCAGTAGGTTTGCCGGAGGAGGACTCACTCTTCCTTCTGAGCCGCCTGACTTCCTGTAAATCAGGATTCTTTCATTCATGGCTTCAGGAAATTATCATGTGATATTCCAAATTATACATTAGAGGAATATCTTTACTACATTAAATGTCTATTCTTAAACTACACTTTAATAATTTACCTGATGAAAATGAAGATTAAGAATTTGATCTTAGTTTTTATCCTGTTGGCAATAAGTACCGGGGAAACTGTATTGGCTCAGAAAGGAAGCATAACCGGTGTTATTACCGACAGAACAACCGGCGATAAAATACCATTTGCCAATATTACCGTTTCTTCTGAAAATAATGAGGTCCCAAAAACTGGTGTGCTGTCTGATGACAATGGCAATTTCAGCATTAAAAATCTTCTCTTTGGTTTTTATGATCTGATCATTTCATTTATCGGCTATGAAACTGACACCATAAAGAATATTAATATTAACAGACAAGACCAGCAGGTAAACACAGGAACTATACAGCTTAATCCTTTTACTGTAGTTTTAGATGAAGCCGTGGTAGAAGCTGCTCCAAATCCGGTGATTAGTAAAATAGACCGAAAAAGATACACCACCGGAGATTTTGAAACTGCCAGAGGTGGCAATGCTGCCGATATTCTGAATAAATTGCCTTCTGTGTCAGTTGATCCCAACGGAGTGGTTTCGGTTCGCGGAACATCCGATTTTATGCTCTATCTTAACGGGAAATCCACTCAGTTGGAACCTTCCGTACTGCTCGGACAAATTGCCGGGAATTCAATTGAAAGCATTGAAGTCATTTATGTACCAACGGCAAAATATGACGCACAGGGTAAAGGCGGAATTATCAATATAATTACTAAAAAAACCGGACTTGAAGGATTATCAATATCTGCTAATGTACTTTTGGGAGGAGCACCCTGGGGCAACTACACCACACATTTAAGCGACTTCAAAAAAAATGACAATCGTATCGGGAGCGGATTAAACCTCATCTATACGAAAAACAAACTTTCGACGTACGGAAGTCTGAGCTTCAGCAAAAAAAATGTTAACGGAACACGTCCGGGGGAAGCAAGGCTGTTGCAGAAAGATGGTTCCTATTACCATATGGTATCAGATGGCGAACGTCCGGAATGGTCTGAAAATTATACGATTAATCTCGGAACAGACTACTATATAAGTAATAATTCAACGATTTCGGCAAACTATTTCTACGGGTACAGGAACGATGGCCGTTCAGCCTTTTATACTTATGATAATTTTTACGGTGATGCAGATAAAATTCCAATTACAGGTGTTCCGGTTAATGAATACAATGCTTATAATCCCAATAAGCGTAACCGTTATGGTATTTTTCATACTGCCAATATAGATTTCACACAAAAATTCGAAGATAAATCACAACTGACAATATCTGCGTTGTATGAACACTCCGATCTTGAAAGCGAGTTGGAAAACCGTCTTTATGATTTCACGCCTTCATCAGAAGTGATCGGTGATATCAGGGAACATTTTAATCAGACAGATGATACTCCGCTTGACGGGTACAGGCTTTCAATTGATTATTACAAAGAGTTGTCCAACGGACATTCATTGAGACTTGGCATACAACCTCAATTCCTTGGAATATCAGGCACATTCAGCTTTGACACACTGGATATCTTTAATAATATCTGGAATGATTACAGTGCCTTTGAAAATGCTGTAACTCTTACACGCGGGATTTATGCGGGATATTCAGATTATTCAGGCAGTATTGGCAAGCTGGAATTTGTAACCGGATTAAGACTTGAATATAACGATCAGGTTATGAAAATTGATAATCCGGATTACTTCACGATTTTCGAAAGATCTACAAAACCCAGGTACGATATAAATCAGTTGGATTGGTTCCCGTCTTTGCATATAGATTACAAAATTTCAGATAAAGATAAAATAACATTTGCCGCAGGCAGGCGAATAAACAGGCCTCCCGTTTATAATATGACACCATTCCTTTACAGAGAACACTACGAGGTCTTTGTCGTGGGAGATCCTGCCCTGAAACCGGAATATCTTACGAATTTCGAACTTTCCCTTGAGAAAAAAATCGGAAAACAAAGTTTCTACCTGAATGGATTTTATCGCGGAGTGAATAATGCTGTTTTTCGTGTAAATACTGTATATGAAGAAGAAAATGTTTTGATACGCAGTTATACAAATTCTGCAAAAACAAAGGCTGCAGGACTTGAATTAAATGCAAATCTTACAGCAGGCACATTTGTCAGATTTTCCCTGAGCAGTTCATTATATGATAACCGTGTCGAGGGAGATATTTTCGGCTATAAAGAAAATAACAGGAGTCTGAACTGGAGTCTGAAAGGGAATGCGAACTTCCTGATCACTAAATCATTAAGACTAACTGCTGATTTTGACTCTAAATCCGCAACTGTGACAGCCCAGGGCAGAAATGAAATGTTTTATATAGTCAATGCGGCTTTGAATTATACTCCTCAGAAACTAAAAAGATGGGATTTTTCACTGAGAGGTCTCGATATTCTGGGATCAAATAATACAGGGCTTAATACCCATGCATATAATAGCAGTGGCGTGCAAATATTTTATCAGGAGATTGAATATTTGCGTTATGGTCCTATAGTGGAATTGAGCATTTCATACGCGTTAAACATGGCTGGCAAATCATTAAAAAAGGCCAATAGTGCTTTCGGTAAAGATCAATTTTAAATCTGCAGGACATTTTAAAGATGGTCAGGATATCATTTTATCCTGCGCGTTAGTAGTCCCGAAAAAACAATACAAGAAAAGTCGTGGTATATTATTTTAGCAACGTTTAGATTTATTCAGGCGGCCTGCCTACAATCGGAGGCACACCATACTTTGCCGTGCGACCATCTTTGATCACGCCCGACCAATTCAGGCCGAAAGCAAAATCATATGTATTGCCGTCGCTGTCAACATGACATTCCATATCCCGCGGTACGTCCTCGAATTGTTTCTCCACAGTCTCCATATTCGCAGGCATCTGAAAGGGCAGCAGACCGGAGGGTTCTACAATCCCGGCAACAATCTCAAGGAAAGCCTTGTCGGGGAGATATGCTGACCTGTCACCACCGAATCCTACAAGGATTGCATCGACCTTGCTCTCGAATTCCCTGAATACCATCGGATTTGACATGTTTACAGCAACAATGACCTTGTCTGCCGCTGATGCAGCATTCAGAACGATATCCAGATCACTTTCATTCCTGATGATTGCGGTCCTGCCGAAATATGAGCGATTCTCCTTCTTCAGTGTCTTTAAATCGCCATAACCTTCCGGCGATGTCTCTGTCACCTCTATCATATCTCCACCGATTGACTCGTGCCGTACGAATTCTGAATTTGCAGTGTACGGACGATATTGCAGGGAAATAGGCAGGTATGTATATTTCTGGCCATCAGTAGTAACGCCTCCGAATCCCATGTAAGTAGGATTCCCGTTCTGAGGACTGGTTATCCTGACAAGAGCGAAATCACACTGGGCTATTTTTGCTGCAGATGCACGTATGATGTCCTTGGGTGATATCGTCGGTTTACCATTATTATCCTTCGGACCGGTAAGTCTGCTGGCCAGAGCGTCAGTTACAACATTGAAGTACTTACCGGCTTCTTCTAGACTGAAGGCCGGATTGGCAGATGCAGGCCTGATTCCCCTCCCGACAGTTGCGGCAGAATACACCAGTGGAATATATACAGTCGGTTTTTCTGCACCTGCTGATGCCTTGTGAATAATACCGCCGGTGTTCTTCAGCATCACAACAGATTTTAGCATCGCCTTGTATCCTGCGGCATTATGTTCGGCATTGTTGGGAACTGTTTCGGCTGTCTCAATGCTGAGATATGGATTGTCGACAATGCCGATATTGAAGTGGGTTCTCAGGATCCTCTCAGTCGACTTGTTCATGATCTCATTCATTCTTTCTTCGCCAAGCTTTGCAACTCCCAGCTTATAGGCTTCCATTGCAAGGTCTACGCCCTCCTTCCCGTTTCGGCCCTCGCCGCCGAAGGCATCACATCCGGCTTCCAGGATCGCCAGCATGCATTCAGCCGGAGTCTTATTTTCCATACCGAAGTTCTTGCCTGTAATGATACCGAAGTCTGTCAGGATATAGCCATCCCATTTATACATTCCGCGCAAGACAGTGTTGATTTTGTATGAACTGTAGCTTGTTGCGACACGTTGTCCGCCAACAGGCGAACCATCCGCTTCAATACCCACTGAAAAGTTCGTCATGGCTGCAGTTACCTTCCCGGTCTTTCCCGGCAAGTTCATACATGCAGCAAACGGCATGACATGAGTCCAGAACTGTCCTCCCGGGAATACGTTGTATGCCCCGTCCCGTGTATGTGATTCGCGACCGGCTTCAGCGGCTCCGTCCCCGGGGAAGTGTTTCATCTGGTTGTTTACGCTGTGGATACCCCATCCCAGGTCATTCCCGGCCTCGTCATAAGTGGACTGCCACGCGTTGATCACGGCTCTTGCCATATCCATCGACAGGGCGGGATCTTCGCCAAATGTACCTGAGATACGTTTCCATCGTGGTTCTGTAGCCAGGTCCATTTGTGTGGCGACCTGCATCGAGATCCCCATGGCACGCCATTCTTCTGACATCAGTCTTCCGTATTCAGCTCCGACTTCCGGATCAAAGGTTGCTGCCATAGCAAGGTTGCTTGGCCATTCTGATACGTCGCCTGACTTTGGATCAGCGATCCAGACCGCCGGGACACAGACGATATTATCAAGACCCTCGATATATTCCTGTACCATATTATTCCAGGAAGCTTTTACTCTTCCGGATGTATTAGCTCCGGGGGCCCGCAATTGCCTGTAGCCCAGGTCAAGGGCATTCCTGATTGCATCATCCAGTGCATCCGCGTTGACACTCCCCAGTCCGAATGGATTCATCTTCATGCCCATCATCTGTTCAACAGGGATCTCGCTGACCATTGCCGCCGCTCTGGTATCAGAGTCAACGCGCCAGTCTTCAAACTGATCCAGCAAATTGTTCCTGTTGAGATCTTTGAACGCGTATCCGTCTTCCTGGATAAGCTGAAGCCCTGAGTTCTTTGAATATCCCAGGGTAGCCCCGTTCTCATTAATTACCATCATCCAGCCATCAGGGGTCTGCATTTCCGTCCATCTGACTTTACCGGATCCGAGACGATCAGGTTTCCTTGGATAATCTTTGGTTTTACAGGAGGTAATGAATAAAATGAAAATACCAGCTAGTAATACCATCATAAATGAGATTCTTTTTGATGAAATAAGGTCTTTAATTAGGTTCATTGGTTTCCCTCCTGTTTTTAAGTTAACAATATTGAAGTATTGACAATCAATAATAACAAATTATTCTGTTAAGCATTATTTTAAGGTTACATCCAGATAGACTGAATGACGTCCGTATGTTTCAAAAAAGGGTTTAAAAACTACTCCGCCAATATTAAATTCCAGCAGTCCTGCATCACCCGATATCGATTTACTTATATCACCTGCATCTAACGTTACTTTACGCCATTCTTTCAAGGGCTCAGGCTCCTGGGCTGCCAGCAGGACCGGCCCCCAGAACAAACTGGCTATATTCTGCTGGTCCATTACAGGTTCCAGGTAAAACTTGAACGGCATCCGCAACTCAACTGTATCCCCGTCTTTCCAGTTACGGCTTATGGTAAGATAGCTTCCCGGAACTGCTTTAACTTTTTTATCCTTACCATTAATCTTCACAAAAAATCCTTTGGTTGCCCAATGCGGTACACGGACATTCAGGTCGAATTTACCCTTTCCCTTAATAGTTAACCGTGTAAAGTCTTCTTGCGGATAACATGTTGATTGTATTACAGTCACATTCCGTTCTGTCCATTCCAGAGTTGAAGGCACATACAGGTTTACATACAAAGCTTTGTTGTCTGAACTTCTGAAATAAACTGAGTTCTGAAGTTTTGTATTACTTTCAAGAGCTGTACCGTTACAACAGGAAAATCCTTTCATATTGGCGTTGCCAAACTGTTTTACGGAACCGGGCCTCAGTGGCACATGATATGTATTTGCAGGAGTGTTCTCAGCAACTGAAGCAAGAATGTGATTGTAAAGTGCACGCTCATAATAATCCATTAATTCAGCACTCCGGTTAAAAAGAAAAAGGCTGCCGGTTAATTTGAGCATATTATAGGTAGCACAGGTTTCATTCTGACCACCGGGCGAAAAACCGTTTTCATACAGGGAAGCCGGCTCGGCTGTGAAACATTCCGCGTTAGATGGATTGCTCGCTCCTGCAACCCCTCCGATAGTGTACATATAATCATTGGTAACCATATTCCAGAAGTTATCGGCTATATGATAATATTCCGGGGCCTTTGATACCCGGTAGGCTTCAAGTGCGCCTATAACCTGGGGAATGTGCTGGTTTGCATGCAGGCCGCGGAAGAGATCTACATTTTTTGCCAGTCCGTGAGAATGTTCAGCATCACCAAAAAACACCCTGATATTATCAAATAAATGAGCAACTTCGAGGTAACGCGATTCTCCGGTAATCCTTGAGAGCCTTGCCATAACCTCGTTCATCCCTCCATACTCTCCTGCAATGTACCTGTTCCACATACTTAAAAGAGTTGTGACAGGCAATTTACTCAGACGGGCATATACCCAGTCACCCATTCCTTTTACAATTTCCAGGGCCTTCTCATTACCACTGATCTCGTAAATATCCAGCAGCCCGGCCAATATCTTATGTAAAGTATAATATGGTGCCCATATTTTTGTACTATCCCCTCCATAGCCCGCTCCGTTTTCAAGCATAATAAATTGGTCGGGGGGATAGGCACTTATAAATCCTTTGCCCCAGTTCCAGTAATCTGTACGGATACCTTTTGCACTCAAATCCGAATTATATGATGTTTTACGCGGCCCGAAAGGAACAGCTGAAGGATCGGAAACATAAGCTCCTCCCGGTTCTTTTGGTTTTCCCGACAATTGTGATAATTCATACAGTGAACTTACCATATAATCCATCTTATCAGCAAAATTGTTGCGGAGTGAGCTGTCATAACCGGTACCGGCGTACGCCTGAGCAATAGCGCTGAGATAATGACCGGTAGCATGACCCCGTAACTTGGTTTGCTGACTATCCCATCCCCCCATTGGTTCTGCTCCCTGTGGCTGTTCCTGCCCGAAGGCATTACGAAACATATAAAGAAAATTGTCAGGATTTGTACCAGCAAGGCCTGATAGAAATTTGTTGCGGTTCTCAATAAATTTTGTGTTATTGTTATGAATATCCGTGTTTAAGACTACCCGGTCGAGGCTAAAAACTTCCAGCACGCGTTCAGGAGTGGAAGTATATTTAGCTTCTACAACTCTGACAGTAGCTTTTGGCTGAAAGTCTGTCCCGGGAACCCTTCCCGTAACAACATATGAACCAGGAACAAGTACCTGGCTGTTATCCACAGGAACTGGCCACAGAACCCTTACATCCGGTCCTTTGGTATTATTCCTGTAAACACCTTTTATAAAGCGTGGTACTCTTGGAAGATGCCCTTCTAAAGTCTCCACTTTAATATCAGGAACGCTTACCAGGAAAGCATTATACAATTGTGGGATTGTATCGGGGAACTTTTTAATACTGGCTTCCTGCTCCTTCCTGGTTCTGACTACCGGCACTCCTGATCCGGCAGTATTTGAAACCTGAACACCGCTTTGAGCAGAAACCGGATCTGCCCCCATTGCATAATATCCCAGGAAGATTCCGGCTAGTATCTTAAATGTTTTCATATTTACTTATAGGCAATTATGAGTTTCTTGTATTATAAAAAATCTGCGGTTCTGTGATTATCAATTCATCCTCAAAAAAGTGAAGTTAAGCTCCGGTTGAGTGTCCGGTATATTACCTTACCATCAACTTCCAATATTAATAAAAAAGGACATGCTCTTGTGCCTTAACTATATTATTATTTCTCAGGATTACTTTTCCCGTCTTCCGCGCAATTTCAATTTCAACAGCTATTTCAGGATCTTTTTCTTTCATTTTCATAAACTAGAAAATCAGGAGATTCTTCGCTTCGCTCAGAATGACAATTAATTAATGTGTGTTATGGGAAGGAGGCATAAAATAATTGACTGTTAAACTATTTATGGTATTCTTCCAAATCAATTCCGGAATTCCGGAAAGGGATCAGAAGTCCCGTAATTAAACTTAAATATAAATTTAAAATGAAACAATATGCTTCAGGATATGAAGAATAAGAGTCTTTTTTTTATACTTTGCATTCTGAACAGGAATTAGCTAATATAGAATCCTGTAAATTATATTATCTGATCTGACAATGAAAAAAATCCATTCTGTTCCTGTTATCTGTTTGTTAATGGCAGTTCTGGTTTCATGTACCGGGGAAAAAGTCCGGAAACCTCAGCCCGTTCTGGGGACAAGGTCTGTTGAGATCATCGAAAAAAAGGGACTTAAATTCAAAGACCTGAATAAGAACGGGAAACTTGACAAGTATGAGGATTGGCGCCAGAGCCCGGAAGAGAGAAGCAAGGATCTGCTTTCGAAAATGTCGGTTGAAGAAAAAGCCGGACTTATGATGATCAACTCCCTGAATATGGTTGGGACGAGAGCATCTGAAGCATCTGAGGGTAAATTAAAAGCCAGTGATCTGTCTGAAGGTAATACACAGGGAGGTACCGGAGGGGGTCAGTTTGGTAACAGACAGGCCGCGAACGAAAGGACAGGTCCCCCCCAGGCTAACAGAACCAGGAATACAG
>Ga0172364_10004652_pt1 | contig 10920 bp, 8 predicted proteins | sample LakKivSesite10cm_FD_114545 | JGI IMG/M metagenome (GOLD analysis project Ga0172364, IMG submission 114545) | Sediment microbial communities from Lake Kivu, Rwanda - Sediment site 10cm | ecosystem: Environmental > Aquatic > Freshwater > Lake > Sediment | place: Rwanda: Western Province, Lake Kivu... | reverse complement strand
GGCTGCAAGGCGGCGGCGGAGGTCTGCCGCGGCTCGCCGTGGGAGATGGACCCGTTTCTGGCGGCGTACGCGGCGGAGGCGCGGAAGGTGAGCTGACGGGGAGAGGGAAGACGCGGAGAGGCAATGCGCCGCGACGCGGGGAGTCCACATCGGCGTTGGCGCTGGTCCTGGTTTGCGGGATGCCCTCATCGCGGGCAGCGTTCTGCGAACCGCAAGCGGGAAGCGTTGTTGTGAAACGTGCGAACTTGTGACGGGGGTGTGGCGCCGATACGATCCGGCGCCATGAGAACCATCTTCATCGTCTCGGATTCGCTGAACCGCGAGTACCTTCCCTGCTACGGCAACGACTGGGTGCGGGCGCCGAACATTGACCGCCTGGCCGCGCGCGGCGTGGTGTTCGACAACCATTACTGCGGCTCGATGCCGTGCATGCCCGCCCGGCGCGAGATGATGACCGGGCGGATCAACTTCCTGGAGGCCGGCTGGGGCGGCGTGGAGGTCTTCGACCGCACGCTGCCGAAGGAGCTGCAGCGGCAGAGGGGCGTCTACACGCACCTGGTCACCGACCACTACCACTACTGGGAGGCTTCGGGCGCCAACTACCACACGCTGTTCAACACGTGGGAATTCCTGCGCGGGCAGGAGGGCGACCCGTGGCATCCGCAGGTGCGAGACCCGCAGCCGCCGCCGCACCGCGGAAGAAACCGCCGCCAGGACTGGATCAACCGCCGGTTCATGGACCTCGACCGCGACGAGGACTACCCCACGCCGCGGTGCTTCCTGCAGGCGATGGACTTCCTCCGCCGCAACGGGCGCCAGGACAACTGGCACCTGCACCTGGAGGTGTTCGACCCGCACGAGCCGTTCATGTGCCCGGCGCGCTACCGCGAGATGTACGGCGACGCGTGGGACCGCCCCTGGCAGTTCGACTGGCCCAGCTACGCCCCCGTGGCCGAGGCCGAAGGCCCCGAGGCCGTCGCGCACATCCGCCGCTGCTACGCCGGCACGCTGAGCATGATGGACCACTGGCTGGGGCGCCTGCTCGACCTGATGGACGAGCTGGACCTGTGGCGCGACACGACGGTGGTGCTCACCACCGACCACGGCCACCTGCTGGGCGAGCACGGCTACTGGGCGAAGAACTACATGTTCGACTATGCCCAGCTCGTGCACATCCCGCTGATCGTCTGCTCGCCGGAGGCGCGGCAGTCGGGGCGGCGCATCGGCGCCCTGACCGGCACGATCGACCTGATGCCGACGATCCTGGACCTGTTCGCCGCCGAGCCGCCGCCGCACGTGCACGGCCGGTCGCTCCGCCCGCTGCTGGACGCCGACGGCCCGCACCACGAGAGCCTGCTGTACGGCTACTTCGGCAAGGACATCGGCTGGACCGACGGGCGCTGGACGTACTGCCGCCAGCCGCGGCCGGGCGGGCCGCTGCACGAGTACACGTCGATCCCGTACCGCTACGGCGACCTGGTGCGTCCGGAGGGGCTGGAGATGCTGCGGCGTGCGGAGATGGACCGCGGCACGCTCGCCCAGGCCGGCGGCGTGCCGGTCTACAAGGTGCCGCGCGAAAGCCACCGCCACCGCGACGCGCCGGACTTCGATCCCGTCTACGACATCCAGGCCGACCCGGACCAGACGGCGCCCGTTCGCGACGCGGCGCTGGAGGCGAAGCTGGCGGAGAGGCTGGCGGCCGCCATGCGCCGCTTCGACGCCCCGCCGGAGCAGTTCCAGCGCGTGGGCCTGGCGTAGACGCCGCGCGCGGGCGGCGGCGCCGCGCGCGGTCAGCTCCTCGGGCGGTTCGTCGGATGCAGATCGTCCGCGTCGTCGGCCCAGGCGCCGTCGGGCATGGGCACCGGCCCGGCCAGCAGCGGATCGGCCGTGCGGCGCATGTACTCGTCGAGGCGGCGGCGCATGTCGGCCAGGGCGTCGGCGGCGAACGGCTCGGCCACGACGCTGCGGCACTCGTTGGGGTCGAACGTCAGGTCGAAGAGCTGCTCGGCCTCGACGGGGCGGTCGCGCCAGCCGGCGGCGAGCCACACGTCCTTGCTGGGCGAGGCGTCGCAGTTGGGCAGGACGGGGCGGCTGCGCCCGTCGAAGCGGCGGACGTACTTCCAGCGCCGCGTGCGCGCGCAGCGCATCGGCTCGTAGGCGGCGTGGTAGGTCACCTCGGCGAACAGCTCGTCGCGCGCCTCGTCGGCCTGGCCGCGAAGGACCGGCAGGAACGACACGCCGTCCAGCCACGGCGGCGGGGCGATGCCCAGCAGTTCGCACAGCGTGGGCAGCACGTCGACGTGCGAGAGCATCGCCTCGCAGACCTTGCCGCCGGCCAGCGGGCCGCCCGGGCCGCGCAGCAGGAACATCACGCCGATGCCGTGGTCGCTCAGCGTGCACTTCATGCCGGGAAACGCGATGCCGTGATCGGTGGTGCAGACCACCAGCGTGCGGCCGGCCAGGCCGGATGAGTCGATCGCGGCCAGCACCGCGCCCACGCCGTCGTCGAACTGCCGCGCGGCGGCCTTGAAGCGAGCCATGTCGCCGCGGGTCCGCGGCGTGTCGGGCAGCGGCGCCGGCGGCAAGCAGAATCGCGCGTCCTCGGCCGGGCCGGGCCGCGGGAACTCGCGGTGCGTCTCAACAAAACCCACCGAGAGGAAGAACGGCTCGCGCGGCGCGGCGCGGAGAAACCCGGCGGCGGCGCCGGCCACGTCGGCGGCCTGGCGCCAGTCGACCGCGGGGCGCTCGTCATAGCCGATCGCGTCGGGCTGAGCGGCCACGTGCTGCACGCCGCACAGCACCGAGCGATAGCCCGCACCGCGCAGCGTGCGCACGAGGTGGTGGCTGTAGTCGTTCAGCGACCAGCCGCGGTGGGCCAGGCCGGTCATGCCGCAGCGGTGCGGCCATTGGCCGGTCAGCAGCGCCGCGCGGCTGGCCGAGCAGGTCGGTGCGGCCGAGAACATCTGCCGGAACAGCACGCCCTGCTCGGCGAGGCGCTGGATATTCGGCGTGGGCACGGCGTGGCCGTAGGGCTGGACGTATCGCCCGGTGTCGTGCGAGTGGATGTAGACGATGTTGAGTCGGTCCATGATGGTCCTTTGTTGTGGCGGACCGCTGCGCGGCGCGGCCACAGTGTACTGGCACCGTGTTCGAAAAGCTGGCGCGTGGGGCCAAAAAGCTTGCGCGCGGCCGCGGCCGCCGTGCAAATCGGCGCGCGCGGTGAAGGTGCGCATGAGGCGCGGACTTGGCGGCGGCGTCCGGGGCGGGCTGCGCTTCGCAACACCTTATTCAGGCTTGAGTTGCGTTGTCGCACTGCCGCCGATTTGCCGTGTGGCCGCGACTTGGCCTCGGCCGGGGGGCGGCGCGGCGGTGCGGCTGGCACGTCTGTTGCACCCTGGCCGGCGGCGTTGCAGTGCGCCGAGACCGCAAAAAGCCGCCAACATGGCCCAGCAGCCGCAACAGCACGACAGCTCGCAACCCGCCGGCGAGGCCGACCTGCGCGAGCGGATCGCCCGGCAGATGGCCATGCGCCGCCAGGCGCGGCAGGACGGCCAGGCCGGCCCGGCCCCGCAGGCCGACCAGCCTGCCCAGCCGCCCTCGCCGCCCGCGCCGCAGGGGCAGCCCGGCGACGGCGACAGCCCGTCGCTCCAGGACATCATCGCGCAGAAGCGCCAGAAGGTCGCCGCCGAACTGCTCGCCCGCAGGCAGGAGCAGCAGGCCGCCGCCGAGGCCGAAGCGCAGGCCGCCGCCGAGGTCGAAGCGCTGGCCGCCGAAAGCGAAGCCGCCCAGGCCGCCGACGCGCCGGACGCACCGGCCGACAGGCCGCCCGAGGCCGCGCCGCAGCGTCCGGCCGAGCAGCAGGCCGCCGCCCCCGCCAAAATCGCCACCGCCCCGCCCGTCGAGTCGGCCGAGAAGTACCGCCGCCTGGAGGGCGGCAGCGTGTCGCTCCAGGAGATCATCGCGCGCAAGCATGGCGAGGCGGCGGCGCAGGCGCCGCAGGGCAGCCAGCCGGCCGCTCACGCACCCGCGCCGGGCGACCCCGCCGCGGCGTACGCGCTCGGCGCGGCGCTGCCGCCCGGGCGCCGCTCGACGTTCGCCGCGGCCCTGATCCTGCTCAACACGCTGCTGCTGGCGGTGCTGGGCGGCCTGCTGGCGTACGTGCTGACGCATCGCGGCGGGCCGAGCGCCGCCGACGCCGCCGCCACCGCCCTGCTCGCCCTGGAGCGCCATCGCCCGCCGGCGCAGCCGCAGAGGCCCGCCGCCGATGCCCCGCTCGACGCGGAGTACGTCGCCGCCCTGAACGGCCCGCCGCCGACCGCCGCCGCCGTCGCCGCCGTCGCCGCCGCGCCGAGCTGGGCCGAGGCCGAGCAGGCATTCCAGGCCGGCGACCACAACGCGGCCGTGGAACGCTACGGGCGGCTGCTGCTGGCCAGCAGGCGGATACCGTCGGAGACGACGGCGGGGGAGTTCTTCAGTTACCGCATCGCGCAGTCGGTGTGGTCGCTGGGCCGTCCGGAGGCGGCCAGGCGCGTGTTGACGCGCCTGACGGCGGCCGAGTCGCCGGCCGTCCGCGCGGCGGCCCACGCGGCCCTGGCGGAGCTGGCCGAGGCGTCGGGCGAGATGCTGGCCGCGCGCATGCTCGCCTACCGTGCGATCGCCGCCCTGGAGGCGATGGACTCTCCCGTGGCGGGCGTGGAGGCCGACTGCGATTACCTCGCCGCCCGCGCGGCCACGCGGAAGGTCAACGCCCTGTGCAGCGCCGAGGAGGCGGTGCCGTGGTCGCGCCTCCGGCGGGCCGACCCGTTCGCCGGGCGCGGCGAGCCGGCGCTGCGCCGGCTGCTGGAGGAGGGCGCCGCCGCCGTGCGCGCCGCCGACGGCGCGCCGCTGCGCATCGAGAAGACCGATCGCGGCTGGCAGGTCGCGGCCGGCAAGGCCACCGTCGAGGACCTGCTGAGCCAGTTCGCGGCGGCCGCGGGACTGGACGTGCGCTGGCGGGGGGTGGACGCGGCGGCGAGGCGCCGCGGCGTGAACGTCTGCTTCCGCCGCGCCTCGGCGCAGCGGCTGATCGAGAGCGTCTGCGGCATGACGGGGCTTGTGGCCCGCTTCGGGCCGGAGGGCGTGACGGTCTGCGACGCCGCCGCCGCCGGCGTGCTCAGCGAGCAGAAGTCGCTGCTCGGCAGCGAGGCCGCGTCGGCCTGGCGGCGGTTCGTCCTTCGCCACGCGGGCGACGCGCGCGTGGCGGAGGGCGGCATGGCGCTGGCGGCGCTGCACGAGTGGGCCGGCCAGGCCGCCGACGCCCTGCGCCAGTACCAGCTCGTCGCCCGCCGCTTCTCGCAGGACGTGCAGATCGCCCCGCGGGCGCTGCTGCGAAGCGCCGTCCTGCGTTCGGCCCTGCGCGACTACGCCGGCGCCCGGAGCGACCTGCACGACCTGCTGGACCTGTTTCCGCACTACGGCGACAGCGCCCGGGTCTACCTGGAGCTGGGGCGGGTGAGCCTCAAGTGCGGGCGGCTGGACGAGGCCCTGACCGTCTTCAGTCGCCTGCACACCTTCGACGCCCCCGCCGACATCCGCCGCGAGGCCTGCCTCCAGGCGGCCGAGTGCTGCCTCCGCAAGAATGACGCCCCCGCCGCCGGGCGCTGGGCCGAGCAGGCCCTGGCCCTTCTGAAGGACCCCTCCCCGCCGCAGGTGGTGGCCGGCTGCGAGTTGCTGGGCCGCTGCGAGGCGGCGCGCGGGCGGCACGCCACGGCGATCGCGGCGTTCCGGCGCGCCCTGGCCGCCAACCCCGCGCGCGGGCGGTTCGTGGCAATCGGCATGGACCTGGCGCGGTCGCAGGCGGCCGCCGAGGACTTCGCCGGCGCCCTGCACACGCTGGGACGCCTGGAGCAGGAGGAAATCCCGCCCACGCTGCTGGTCGAGTACCTCATGCTCGGCTCGTCGGTCTACCGCGCCATGGGCCTGCCCGACCGGGCGCGGGCGCTGATCCGCCGGAGGGGCCCGGCCGTGACCGACAAGGCGGCCCAGGTGCGCCTGGCACTGGAGCAGGCGCGGTGTCTGGCGGAGGAGGGCGACTTGCCGGCGGCCCGGCAGGGGATGGGCGAGGCGCTGAGCCGGATGGGCGCCGGCGAGGAGACCTGGCGGGCGGCGCTGGACCTGGCGGAGCTTTGCCTGAAAGCCGGCGGCGCCGAGCAGGCGGTCGTCGTGGCCGAGGACGTGCTGCGCGGGCGGTGCGGCGAGGAGCTTCGCCGCCGGGCGCTGGGCCTGGTCGCCCGTGCCTGCCTCAAGCAGGGACAGTACGAGAAGGCGGTGCGGGCGCTGACGGCCCTGGCCGAGGTGAAGGTCGCCGCCGCCAAGGACCTGCCCGCCGCTGGCAAGCAGGCGGAGGTGCCCAACCCGCGATGAACGCGCGGACCGTCATCCTCGCGCTTCTGGCGGCCCTGGCGGGACCAGCGCCGGCGGCAGACCCCAACGCGGCCGCGACCCCGCGGCGCGCCGCGTCGGCGGCGGAGACGGCCGCCGAACTGCGGCAGCTCATGGCCGAGCTGGCGGCGATGCGCGTCTCGGCCGGGCCGCAGCGTCCCGCCGCGGCGCGCGCCGAGGAGCCCAACGAGCCGCCGGCGACCCAGCCGGCGACGCGACCGGCGGCGGAGCCGACGACGCGCCCGACAAGGCCGCCGCCCGCGCCGCTTCCGCCGGAGCTGGTGGCGCGGCTGAAGGACCTGTCGGCCTCGGCGCTGGCCGATCCGGCCTCGCTGGCGGACGAACTGTACGCCGGCGGGCACGTTCGCGCGGCGGCGGTGCTGTACGAGCGGGCCGCCGCCGGGCAGACCGACCCCAACGGCCGGGCGTGGGCGGTCTTCCAGGCCGCCAACTGCCTTCGCGGCAGCGACGCCCGTGCGGCAGAGACGATGTACGAGCGCGTCGTGAAGGAGCACGCCTCCTCGCCGTGGGCGGTTGCGGCCGTGGCGGAGCTCAAGGCGCTCGGATGGATGCGCACCAGCGGCATGACGGCGACGCTGGCGGCGGCCCGGAAGGAAGCCATCAGCGCGCCGACGACTAGGCCGGTAGCCCCCGGCCCCGCCGGCGCGGGGCGTCCGGAAATGGGGGGCCTGGGGCCCGCCACAAGACCGACAACCGCGCCGGCGGGCGCCGCGGTGGCACGGCTGGAAGGGTCCCATGGCTGAGCGCATCTGCCAGAACGTGCTGCTGTTCGCGCTGGACTCGGCCCAGACGCGCCTGGCCATGGAAGTCCTGGCCCAGCGCGGCATCCGCGGGACGCTGGCGGGCGGCGCCGCCGATGCCGCCGACAAGCTCCGCCAGCGCGACTGGGACCTGGTCATGGGCGACATCGAGCAGGCCGGCCCGGCCGCGATGGAGCTCCTGCGGGCGGTCAAGGCCGACAGCCCCGAGCTGCCCGTGGTCCTGCTGGGCGGGCAGAGCGGCGTGCGCGAGGCGGTGCAGGCGGTGCGGGCCGCCTGCGAAGACTTCCTGGTCAAGCCGGTCCAGCGGGCGGCCCTCGAGACGCTTTTCGAGACGCTGCTTCCCTGCCGCCGCGTGCCCATGGCCGCCACGGGCGAGGAGGGCGGGCGCTGTCTCTACCAGATCGCCGGGCGCAGCCGGCGGCTGGCCGAGGTGATGGACACGGCCCGCAAGGTCGCCCGCACGTCGGTGCCGGTTCTGGTGACCGGCGAGAGCGGCACGGGCAAGGAGCTGGTGTCGTACTACGTGCACGCGCAGTCCAGCCGCTGCCGCGGGCCGTACGTGCGGGTGAACTGCGCTGCCCTGAGCGAGTCGCTGCTGGAGAGCGAGCTGTTCGGGCACGAGCGCGGGGCGTTCACCGGCGCCTGCGCGCAGCGGAAGGGGCGTTTCGAGCGGGCCCACGGCGGCACGCTGCTGCTGGACGAGATCTCCGAGACGACCCCGCGGCTGCAGGCCGAGCTGCTGCGGGTGCTGGAGCAGCAGGACTTCGAGCGCGTCGGCGGCAGCGAGCCGGTCCGCGTGAACGTGCGGGTGATCTGCACGTCCAACCGCGACCTGCTGGCGGCCGTGCGGCGGGGGCAGTTCCGCCGCGACCTGTACTACCGGATCAGCGGGCTGCACGTGGCCCTGCCCCCGCTGCGCGAGCGCCGCGAGGACATCCCCGTGCTCGTCTGGCACTTCGTCAACCTCCACGCCCGCGAGGTGCGCCGCCAGATTGCCGACCTCGACGCCGACATGCTGCGGACGTTCGACGAGCACGCCTGGCCGGGCAACGTCCGCGAACTGCGCAACGTCGTGCGGACGGCCCTGGTGCTCGGCCAGGGCGCCACGCTTTCGCTGGGCGACTCCCAGCGGCGCGAGCTGCTCAGCGCACGCGACGGGCGCGACGAGCGCGACGAGCGCGAGGCCGGCGCCGACGACCTCAGCCTCCAGGCCCTGGAGCGAAAGGCGATCTTCGAGGCCCTGCGCCGCACGCAGAGCCACCAGGCGAAAGCGGCCCGGCTGCTGGGCATCACCGACCGGACGCTGCGGGAGAAGCTGCGGCGCTACCGCAGCGAGGGCCGACCCCCGCAGCCCGCGGGAGACACGCAATGGCTGGTGGAAACGGTATAGAAGGCGTGCTGGAGGCGGGCATGGCCGCCGCGAATCTCCGCGGCCAGGTCATCGCCAACAACATCGCCAACCTCGAGACGCCAGGCTACCGCCGCCGCGACGTGCGGTTCGAGGAGCTTCTGGCCGAGGCGCTCGGCAGCGACGATCGGGCCGACGCGACGGCCGTCCGGGCGGAGATCTTCTGTCCCGGCGGCCCTGCCGACGCCACCGGAAACGACGTCTGCCTGGAACGCGAAATCGGCCAGCTCATCCAGAACGGCGAGAAGCACAAGGCATACGTCCGCGTCCTGGCCAAGATCTACCAGCAACTGGACCTGGCCATGGGCGGCGCGGCCGGGGCGTAGGGTTCGACGGGCAAGGATAAACGGGATGTCGCGACACAGAGACACAGAGGGACAGAGAAAGATCAGACCGATCGGACCGATCCGACCGATCGGACCGATCCTTCGTTTTGCCCTCTGTCCCTCTGCGCCTCTGTGCCGAAGCATCCCAACCTTCGTACTCTGCGGAACCACCGACTGAGGAGAACGCGGCATGGCTGTGGGACCGGCGACATCGGCGGACATAGCGATCAGCGGCCTGCAGGCCGAGGCCATGCGGCTGAAGGTGATCGCCCAGAACATCGCCAACGCCAACACGTCGCGGACGCCGAACGGCCAGCCGTTCCGGCGGCAGCAGGTGCTGCTGTCGGCGGCGGGCGACGAGCTGGCGGGCGTGAAGGTCGAAGGCGTGATGCCCGACCTGAGCAGCGGCTTCAAGGAGCTGTACATGCCCGGGCACCCCGACGCCGGCGCCGACGGCATGGTCCGCCTGCCCAACGTCGACCTGCCCGTCGAGATGATGCACATGGTCGTCGCCAGCAGGGCCTACCAGGCCAACGCGGCCGTGCTCAAACGCCACCAGGACATGGTGAACACGACGCTGGAGCTGCTGCGGTGAGGAGCGCCAAGTGACAAGTGTCGGACCGGTCCGACGGGTCTGACGGGTCCGACTGGTCCGACAGTCGGGGCGGCTTGCCGCCCGCGGATTCGGGAGATGGAGCAATGGCGACAGTGAACGGAATCGCTGGGCTGGGCGGCGTGCGGCCGGGCGCCGCCATGCCGCAGGTTGGCAGCGGGGCGATCGGGCGGCAGGAGGGCGGGCAGACCCGTCCGGGCGACTTCGCCAGGATGCTCCGCACGTACGTGGAGAACGTCGACAACCGCCAGCAGGCCTCCTACGAGGCCATCCGCGACATGGTCTCCGGGCGGACGGAGAACGTGCTGCCGGTGGTCAACGCGGTGGCCAAGGCCGACCTGAGCTTCAAGCTGCTCATGGGCGTGCGGAACAAGGTCGTCGAGGCCTACAAGCAGACCATGAACATGCAGGTGTAGAAGGAAGCCGAAGCGGATCGGAATGCCGTTGTGGGAAACGGCACCGGCTCGACACGAGCCGGCTCCGCCTGCTTGCAGAGGAGCATCGCGCAGGCTGAAAGCTGAAAGCTGATAGCTGATAGCTGAGGAACAAACCGTGGCAGGAATGCAGGGAATCGCAGAGGCGTGGCGGCGGGCGGGGCTGGCGCAGCGAGTGATGCTGCTGGCCGTGCTGGCCGGCTGCCTGGGCGCAGCGGCGCTGCTGGTCAACTGGGCCCGCAAGCCCAGCTTGGCGCTGCTGTACGCGGGCCTGCCGCCCGAGGAGGCCGCCGCCGTCGTCGACAAAATCCGCGACGAGGGCGTCGCCTACGAGCTGCGCGCCGGCGGCACGGCCGTCTACGTGCCCGAAGACAAGGTCTACTCCCTGCGCCTGACGCTGGCGGGCAGCTCGCCGGGCGGCGGCGCCGGCGGCGGGCACGCCGGATACAAGCTCCTCAACGAGCAGTCCTTCGGCGCCAGCCCCTTCCACGAGCGCATCCGCTACGTCCAGGCCGTCGAGGGCGAGATCGCCAAGAGCATCGAGACGATGGAGGCCGTCGCGGCCGCCAGGGTCCACATCGTCCAGCCGGAATCGACGCTGTTCAACCGCTCCGACCGCCAGCCGTCGGCGACGGTGGTGGTGCGGATGCGTGGCGGCTGCCGCCTGACGCCGGCCAACGTCGCCGCCGTCGTCCACCTGGTCGGCGGGTGCGTCGAGGGCCTCTCGCCCGGCAAGGTCGTCGTGGTGGACCACCGGGGCACGCTGCTGACGGGCGACGGGGACGACACCGGCGGCCTGGCCGGCGGCTCGACCGTGCTGGAGCAGAAGCGACAGGCGGAGGAGTACCTGGCCGACAAGGCCGAGCGGCAGCTCGCGCTGGTGCTGGGCGCGGGGCGGGCGACGGTGCAGGTGTCGGTGACGCTGGAGACCAGCAGC
>Ga0172364_10004651_pt1 | contig 10920 bp, 10 predicted proteins | sample LakKivSesite10cm_FD_114545 | JGI IMG/M metagenome (GOLD analysis project Ga0172364, IMG submission 114545) | Sediment microbial communities from Lake Kivu, Rwanda - Sediment site 10cm | ecosystem: Environmental > Aquatic > Freshwater > Lake > Sediment | place: Rwanda: Western Province, Lake... | reverse complement strand
TCTCCTCTCAGGCTTTGACGACATTTTTTCTCTTTTTCTTAACGGCGTTCCGGGTGTCCACAACAAGAGGCGCGCAGCGGACAATCCAGTCGTAATCATAGACCGAATGGTCGGTGGTGATGATTACCGCATCACTCGTTCGGAGCCGCCGGACAGAAAGCGGCACCGACCGAAGGTCCAGGTCGGGATATTCCCTGTGGCCGGCGGAACGCGGGATATAAGGGTCGTTGTAGGACACGCGGGCCCCTTTCTCCTTCAACACGCTGATGATCCGGAGGGCCGGCGATTCGCGCGGGTCATCGATATCTTTCTTATAAGCGATTCCGAGGACAAGGACCCGGGCGTTGCGGATGGACTTCCCCCTCCTGTTGAGCGCTTCGATGGTCTTGTTCACGACATAGTAGGGCATCCGGGTGTTGATCTCGCCGGCCAGCTCGATGAACTTGGTCGGATAATCGACTTCCTTCGCTTTGTAAGTGAGATAAAACGGGTCAACAGGAATGCAGTGGCCGCCGTAGCCGGGTCCCGGATAGAAGGGCATATAGCCAAAGGGCTTCGAGGAGGCGGCCTGGATGACTTCCCAGATATCGATGCCCATGCGCTCAAAGATCACCTTGAGCTCATTGACCAGAGCGATGTTGACCGATCGGAAAATATTCTCCAGGAGCTTGACCGCCTCGGCGACGCGAGTCGAGGAGACCGGCACAGTCCGGACAACGATCTGGTCGTAAAGGAGCCGGGCCAGCCGCCGGCACTCGGGGGTCAGCCCTCCGACCACCTTGGGAATCGTCCCCGTGGAGAAAGACGCGTTGCCGGGGTCCTCTCTCTCCGGAGAAAAGGCAAGAAAGAAATCCCGGCCGGGCCGAAGCCCGCTCTCTCCCAGAATGGGCAGCATTTCTTCATCCGTCGTCCCGGGGTAGGTTGTGCTTTCGAGGACGACGAGCTGACCTTTTCTCAAATGTTTGGCGATCACCCGAGCGGTTCCAAGGACATAGGACAGATCGGGATTTTTGTGAGCATCGAGCGGCGTTGGCACACAGATGATGATGACGTCGACCTTCCGAAGCTTGGAAAAATCGGCGCTGGCCCGGAACGCTTTTTTCTCCAAAAATCCTCGAAGCTCTCGGGTTGAGATGTGGCGGATGTAGCTCCGTCCCCTGTTCAAGGAGTTGACTTTTTTGGGGTCGATGTCAAAGCCCATCACCCGAAAGCCCTTGGTGAGGAACAGCTTGACCAGCGGAAGGCCGACGTAGCCGAGCCCGATAACGCCGATATGCGCCCGCCTGTTTCGGATCTTCCGTTCCAGGGAAGACGACTGCGCACTCATGTCATTTCCTTTCCCTGTACCAAGCCACAGTTTTTTTCAACCCTTGTTTAAAGCCAACCAGGGGTTCGAACCCCAGCACTCTTCGGGCCTTTCCGATATCGGCGCAGGAATGGAGGACGTCGCCGGGCCTGGGGTCTACATAGCATGGCAAGACGGACGAACCGAGCAACCCGCAAACCTCCCGGGCAAGCGTGTTGACCGTCGTGCTCTCCCCGCAGGCGATGTTGAAGACCTCGCCGGCAGCGTCCTCCGGCGCCTCAAGGGCTTTGAGGTTCCCTTCAACCACATTGGCAACATAGGTAAAATCCCGGGATTGCTCTCCGTCTCCAAAAATCTGGGGCCTGTCCCCTTTCATCACCAAGGTGATGAACAGCGGGATGACCGCGGCGTATTGGGATAGCGGATCCTGGCGCGGGCCAAAGACATTGAAATAGCGGAGGCAAATCGTGTCCAGGCCGTAGATTTCGGAGAAGACGCGGCAATATTTTTCGCCGGCCAGTTTCTGGATGGCGTAGGGAGAAAGGGGATTCCCCTCCGACCCCTCTTTTTTCGGGACGACAGGGTCGTCTCCATAGACTGAAGACGAAGAGGCGAAAACAAACCTCTTGATTCCGGCCTCGGCAGAAGCGATCAGGAGATTCAGGGTTCCATTGACGTTAATGTCATTGGCCAGGAGGGGCTCTCTGATTGACCGGGGCACCGAAGGCAAAGCAGCCTGATGGAGGACAAAATCAATGCCTCGAAGGGCCCGCCGACAGGTCTCTATGTCCCGGATATCTCCTTCCACAAGCTCGATGAAGTTCCGGAAAGGCTCGAGGTTTTCCCGCTTCCCCGTGAGGAAATTATCGAGCACCCGGACTTTTCCGCCGCGCCGGACAAGCTCTTCGGCGAGATGCGACCCGATAAAACCGGCGCCCCCCGTTATAAGAAAACTATTCATTGGCTGAGCTTCGAAGGAGCTCAGATATAGCCCAGCTCCTCGAGCCTCTGGAGAACGATCCCGACGCTCTCATCGAGCGTTTGTTTATCCGTCTCCAGGAGGATCTCGGGGTTCTCCGGCTCCTCATAGGGGTCCGAAATGCCGGTGAACTCCTTGATCTCTCCTCTCAGGGCTTTTTTATACATTCCTTTGACGTCCCGACGCATGCATTCCTCGAGCGAGCACTTGGCATAGACCTCGATAAAATTGCCGATTTCTCGCCGCGACCGGGCCCGGACCTCCCGGTAGGGCGAGATAAAGGAAGTCAGCACGGCAACGCCATTCCGGGTGAGGAGCTTGGCGACAAAAGTGACCCGGCGGATGTTTTCGTCGCGGTCCGCTTTGGAAAAGCCCAGGTCGCGGGTGAGGTCCTGCCGGACGATGTCCCCGTCCAGCCGTTCGACGCGCATTCCTTTGCTTCGAAGAATCTCGGCGACCCGATCGGCCACAGCTGATTTTCCCGAACAGGGCAGACCCGTGAACCACAGGGTGAAGCCCTTCTGGTCGCAGTGACTTTTCTCCACCATCGGTGCTTTTCTCCTCTCTCTGGCTTTTGCTCCGTCCATCACTCGTTAAACGGGTTTTCAAACTGCATGATAACCTTGGCCACCTCAGGCCGCATGAGCTCCGGGGGCGGAACCTGCCCTTTGACCAGGAGGTCCCGGATCTTGGTTCCGCTGAACTGGATATGCTCGGACGACGGATGGGGACAGATCTTTTCGTTGACTACCGACTGGCACTTCTTGCAGAAATAGAAGGCCCGGAAGAAGAGGGGCGCAATACCGAGGTCGGGAAAGTCCTCAAAGATATCCTGGGCGGCATAGGGGGGGTAATAGGACCCCACGCCGGCGTGGTCCCGCCCGATGATGATATGGGTGCACCCAAAATTCTTCCGGACGATGGCGTGGTGGATGGCTTCCCTCGGACCGGCATACCGCATCTCCATCTGAAGGATGGCCATGACAGCCCTCTCCTTGAGGTAGTAGTGCTTGATCAGCTCATCGTAAGATGCCAGTATGACCTCGTCCTTGAAGTCCCCTTTTTTCTTTCGGCCGATGACCGGGTTAACGAAAACGCCATCGGTGAAGGTCAGCGCCGTCTTCTGGACGTATTCATGGCCGATGTGAGGGGTATTTCTCGTTTGAAAGGCGACGATCGTCTTCCAACCCTTTTCCCGAAAAAGAATCCGTGTCTCCTTGGGACTGAGCTTGTAGCGGTCAAAGGGAGTCGGCAAAACTTCGAGGAGGTCAAGCGGTCCCCCCAGAAGGACGTCCTTCATGGCCGAGACCTTGGCCACTCCCGGGTGGGCCCGGTCTGTCGTGAGGAAAACCTTTTCGGCCAGCTCCTCCCTGTCGTACTGATACTTCTCCCTCAGGTGAAGGACAGCGACCGGCCGGCCACTCTCGCTCGCCAGGAGGACATCCTGTCCTTCCTTGAGCCGGTCGGCCTCTTCTTTTTCGACGTCCAGGACAATGGGGATAGTCCAGGGAAGATCATTGGGCAGCCGCATTTGATTCAGCACGCTCCGAAAGTCGGCCTCCCCCATAAATCCCTCGAGCGGCGAGAACACCCCGCGGGCGATGTTCTCCACATCGGAAACTAACTCAGAACTGATGAACAGCCTGGGTAAGTGCGCTGACGCAGCCAAGACGTCCTTTTTGCATTCCCCTTCAAGCACCCTATCAACCAGTTTTCCGCCGTGGGGTTGGATCATCTATGCCTCCGGATTCTGGGGATCACTATAAGGTGCGGTTCGGGTTTCAATCGATATAGCCAAGAGCCTTCAGCCTCTCCTTGACCTTCTCCTCATCCTCAGGACTGAAGACTTCGCCCTTCTTCTCTTCCTGGGCGAGCCTCTCCCTCAGCACCTTGGCGACGTAGTTCGACACTGAAGCGACATCGGTTCCCTTAACCAACTCCTCTATCTTTTTGTAGAGCGAGGCGGGGATGGATACGTTGATCGAGTCTTCTTCCATGGTATTTCCTCTTCTGGCGGAAGGACCCTCCACGGCTCCCTCCGTCTCTTCAGACCTTAAAAGAGACCAAAAATATATATGAATCGCCGGTTTTTTTCAACTTTCATTTCCCCTTAAGGCAGTGCGCGATCCTGACTTCTCATACCATCCAATTCCCCTCCTGACCAATCCGGAGGGGGTCAAATAGGGTCGGCGTTTCGGAAAAATGTCGGAGGTGAGCGGGTAGAATTCCTCAACTGCAGCGAGTTTGCTGGTTTGCGGGCCCTTGAGCTTATCCCCCGAGCCTGGCTTGACATTTTGCGCCATTTGTTGTTTAGTATGAATAAGATATGACCCAAAATCCTTCCCCTGCCTGTTGATATGGAAAAAATCACCCATCCCTATGTCCGGAAAAGTATTTTTTCCGGCGTCCTCGACCGCAACCTCCGCCGATTGGAGAACCGTCTTGGGGTCGGCCTCTCGATTCGGGGCGACAGCCTGATCCTGGACGGCCCACCCAAGAAGGTCGAGTTTGCCAAGCTCTATTTTGAGAAGATGAGCGAACTCGAGGAGCGCGGCTGTTCCCTCAGGGAAGAGGACTTTCACATCGCCCTGGACCTTCTCGAGGGTGGAAACTCCCAGGCCCTGGAATCCTACTTTCCGGCCGAGGCCATCAGCCTCTCCCGAAAATCCGTCAACCCCAAAAGTCTCAATCAGCAGGAATACATCCAGGCGATCCGCGGTTTTGACCTGGTCTTCGGCATCGGCCCGGCGGGCACGGGAAAAACCTATCTGGCCATGGCGATGGCCCTGACCCTGCTTCAAGAAAAATCGGTGAACCGCATCATCCTCACCAGGCCGGCCGTTGAGGCGGGCGAAAAGCTCGGCTTCCTGCCGGGCGACCTTTACCAGAAAATCAACCCCTACCTTCGCCCTCTCTACGACGCCCTCTTCGACCTGACTCAGACCGACCAGGCCAATCGGCTGATCGAGCGCGGCATCATCGAAATTGCCCCGCTGGCTTTCATGAGGGGCCGGACGCTCAACGAGTCCTTCATCATTCTCGACGAGGCCCAGAACACCACCCGTGAGCAGATGAAAATGTTGCTTACGAGAGCCGGCTTCGGCTCCAAAGTTGTGGTCACCGCCGACATCACCCAAATCGACCTCCCCCAGCCCCGAAAGTCCGGTGTCCTGGAGGCCCTCCGAATCCTCTCTTCGATCCCCGAGATCGCCATCGTCCACTTCAACGAGAAAGACGTCGTCCGGCATCCGTTGGTCCAAAAGATCATCAAGGCCTATGACCGGGCTGAGCAGAAGCCCGCTAAAGACAGATGAATTTCATTTCCTTCCGGCGGTTGAAGCTTTTCAAGGGACCTGCCTCGCGGCAGCCCGATGAAGACCAGGAACTGCCAGCAAAGAAAGCCAAGAAGAATCCCTGGAAGAGCCTTTTTCAGAGCCCGTTTTTTTATTTGATTATTTTTGTGGCCGCCATCTCCTATCTCCTTTCTTATGTTCCGCTCGGCACCTTGCCCAAGCTCGAATTGGGCGAAATTGCCTCAACCGACATCATCTCTCCGATCGACCTCAACATCGAGGACACCGAAACCACGGCCAAAAGACGGGCCGAGGCCGAGGAGGCCGTGCTCCCGGTTTATACCCTGACCGAGAATTCCTTCCTGGAAACCGAGGAGAGAGTCCGTCAGCTTTTTGAGTTCGGCCGGGAGTGGCTCAAGAAAACACCCGCTCCGCCCAGGGCGGCGGAATTCCAGAAGGCGGTCGCCGAAAAGCTCGACCTGGAGATCCCGGTCCAGGATCTGGATTCTTTAATCCGATCGACTTTCTCCGAGGAAATTCAGGAGACCTTGATCAGTCTGATTGGGAAGGTGTCATCCCAAGGCATCGTCGTCTCTAAGGACCTCTTCATCCGGAGAGAACCGGAAAGGGGTCTCATCCTGATGAGAGGCGTGGGCAGCGAGCGTCTCATCCGGGTCGATGAGGTCCTGGACCTTGCGGCCGCCCGGAAAATGTTCGTCTCGGATGTCGAGAATCTCGAGATCTCTTCCCGCAACAGGCGGCTCTTGATCAGTCTGGGCGGAATCCTGCTCCGGCCCAACGTCACCTTCAATCGGGCGGAGACAGAAGCCCGAAAGGAGCGGGCCCGGGCTCGGGTGGAGACCGTCTTCTACCGCCTGAAAAAGGGGAAAGTCATCCTCCGCAAGGGAGACGAGGCGACAGCCGAAGACATCAAGTGGATCTCGGTCATCAACGAGAACATCAAGGGAACCCGCGACTGGATCGTCCATTTCGCCGGAACGTTCCTGCTCTTTGCCCTCTTCTTCGTCACCGTCTGGTATTACCTGAAATCGCTGCTCAAGTTCCGGGCCGCTCTGAACACTTACCTAATGATGGGGGTGACTGTCATTCTCGGTCTGCTCGTCTATAAGCTGGCTTCGCTCTTGGCCGCGCTTTTCAGCCAGGGGTCCCGAGTTGATGCCCTGACCGAAATCGAGGTCTACCGGTTCGCCTTCCCCTATCAATTCGGAGTGATTGTCTTCGCCTTCCTGACGGCCAACACCGTCACCTTAATTTTTGCCATCCTCAACAGCCTGTTGGTCGGCTACATGTTCCAGGGGCATTTCCCTTTCATGCTCTACTCTTTTATCGGCGGGCTGGCGGCGGTCTACGGTATCCGGTACTACGGGAGGCAGAAGCGAACCGCAGTGCTCCGCACAGGGCTGTTTGTGGTCGGCCCAACGAACGTCCTCCTCATTCTTATCCTGAGACTCGTCCAGGAAAGAGCCGGCGGAGTGGGCCTCCTCGCCGCCGAGGCCGTCATGGCACTCCTGGGCGGGGCGCTGAGCGCGGCTCTGGCTTTCGTGTTGCTTCCCATGTTTGAAAATGTCTTCGGGTTCGTCACCCAGACCCGGTTGCTCGAGCTCACAAACTCCGATTTGCCGATTTTCCGTCAGATGGCCATGGAGGCGCCGGGCTCCTACCATCACTCGCTCGTCGTGGCCACGCTGGCCGAGAAAGCGGCCGAAGAGATCGGGCTGGACGCGATGCTGGTCAAGGCCGGAGCGCTCTATCACGATATCGGAAAGGTGAAGCGGCCCGAATATTTCATCGAGAATATCAGCCGGAATCCTGACCTCCATAAAGACTTGACTCCAAGCCTCAGCTCACTGGTCATCATCAACCACGTCAAAGAAGGGGTCGAGGCTTCAAAAAAGCTGAAGCTGCCCAAGAAGATCAGGGAGATTATCGAACAGCACCACGGGAGCTCGCTCGTCCGCTACTTCTACCATAAGGCCAAAGAAGTCTATGACCCGGAGATGCAAAAGATTCAGGAGGAAAACTACCGTTATCCGGGGCCTCCTCCCCAGGGCAAGGAAGCCGCGTTAATCATGCTGGCCGACTCGGTCGAGGCCGCCTCGCGGAGCCTCAAGTCGCCCTCGCGGGAGACCCTCAAACGGCTGATCATCGAGATCTTCGAAAATTATCTCCAGGACGGTCAGCTCGACAACTGCGATTTTTCCCTCCGAGAGCTGCGGGCCATCGCCAACTCCTTCCATACGACGCTTTACACCATTTATCATCCCCGGATCCAGTATCCCGGGTTTGACTTCGAGCTGAAAAAAAAGAAAAAGCCGGGCAACGGGAAAAAAGCCAATGATCGAGGTCCTCAACCTCCAGCGTAGGTACTGGATCAACCGGAAAAAATTCATCCGGCTTCTCACCCGGCTCATCGAGACCTACAAGCCGGACCGCCCCGATATTACCCTGGCCTTTGTCGGGACCCGGAAGATCACCGAACTAAATAGGAAGTTCCTGAAGCGGGAGGGTCCGACCGACGTCCTGAGCTTCCCCGGCCTGGCAACCGTGGGCAAAGGCAAATCCTATCTCGGCGACATCATCATTTCGGTGCCGCAGGCTTTTAGGCAGAGCTTCGCCGAAGCGCACGGCCTGGAGACAGAGCTCATGGACCTCACCGTCCACGGCTTCCTCCATCTCCTGGGACTCGGCCACGGGAAGGGAATCGAAGAGGAAGAGCTCCGGTTGCGGCAGGCCCTGGGGGAGAAAGGCTAGGCGAATGACGGCGGGATTCTGGTCATGGGCGGGACTGGCCCTTCTTTTCCTCGTGGCCTTCTTGCTCTCCCTTTTTCACGCTTCCCTCAGCACCTTTTCCAGGATCTCGCTGAGCCGCTTTCTTGAGGATAGAGAAAGGGAGTTTCGCGAAAAAACGCTCGACCTTTACGACGAGACCCGGATCGCCGTCGAGAGTCTGCGCGTGATCTTCATCATCACCTTCCTCATCGACCTTTCGCGGCCCGTGCCGCGGATGGCCCACTGGCCGATCTGGATTTTCGTCGGGTCGCTGGTCGTCTTCTTCGTTTTTTTCGACTATTTGCCACGGCTTCTTAACTCCGTGCACAAGAAGGCGATCATCCGGTTTTTCCTGCCGTTTTTCCCGCTCGTCCATGGGATCGCCTCGCCGCTGATTCTTCTTCTCCGGAAGATCGAGGCCCGGCAGATCGACGACGAGATCCACGAGGCTTCGGAGGAGGAAATCGAGACGTTCATCGATGAGGCCACCGAGGAAGGCATCATCGAAGCGCACGAAGGGGACCTCCTCAAGAGTGTCGTCGAGTTCGGCGACACCCTGGTCCGGGAGGTGATGACCCCGCGGGTGAATATGGTCTGCATCCGGAAAGACGCCACGATCGGGGCTCTGCGAGAGCTTATCCAGGCCGAGAAATACTCCCGGATCCCCGTCTACAAGGATCGGGTCGACAACATCGAGGGGATTGTGATCGCCAAGGACCTCCTCGCCTACTCCGGAGACGCGCATCAGGGATTGTCTATTGAGCCAATCATCCGGCCGGCCTACTTCGTGCCCGAAACGATGAAGGTATCCCAGCTCCTCAAGGAGCTCAAGAAGCGGATGCAGAAAATGGCTCTGGTGGTCGATGAATACGGCGGAGTGGCCGGTCTCGTAACCATGGAAGACCTGGTCGAGGAAATCGTCGGCGAGATCCAGGATGAATTCGACCAGGACGAAGAAGCTCCGATTACCGAGCTTGGGCCGGGGGAATATCTCTTTTCCGGCGACGTGAGTATTGACGAAGTCGAGAAGAGATTCGACAAGGACCTGGCCGAAGACGACTTCATTACCGTGAGCGGTCTCATCGGGCACCATCTCGGCCGGCTGCCCAAGCGCGGGGAGACTTTCGAGATCAAGGGCGTCTCATTCGAGATTCTGGACGTGGATCAGAAAAGGATCAAAAAGATGAAAGTCCGAAAAGGACAAGAAGAAGGAGCCGGTGCGGGCGGGAGCGATAAGACATGAAGGTCGGATATGTCGCCCTCGTCGGGCGGCCCAACGTCGGAAAATCGACGCTCCTCAACGCCCTTCTCGGACAGAAAGTGGCCATCATCTCGGACAAGCCCCAGACGACCCGGATCAGCATCCTGGGAATCAAGACGACCGCGGCGGGACAGATCATCTTCATCGACAACCCCGGAATCCATAAGCCGCTCCACACGCTGAACCGGCGGATGATGCATTTCGTCCACTCCGCCCTGGAGACGGCCGACGTGCTGTGTCTGCTCATCGATGCCACCGAGAAATACGGCCATGGAGACGAGTTTGTTATCGAGACGCTGCGGAAAATCACGAGGCCGCTTTTCCTGCTGATCAACAAAGTCGACATCGTTCGCAAGGATACGATTCTGCCGATCATCGATAAATATAAGGACCTTTTGCCTTTTAAGGAAATCATCCCGATCTCCGCCCTCAAGGGGACGAACCTGGACGTGCTGGAAAGAAGAATTTATGATTTCCTACCCGAGGCGGAGAAGCTTTATGACGACGGGACAATCACCGACCAGACGCTGCGCTTCCAGCTGGCCGAGATCATCCGGGAAAAGCTTCTCCAGCGCGTCGAGAAAGAATTGCCCTTTGTCACGGCCGTGCTCGTCGAACGGATGGAAGAGAGAGGACGAGATAAGGAAGCCGCCTGCCCTTCAGAGGTCGCGGAGGATGCAGGAAAACCGGGGAAATTCGCCCCAGATTCCGAATCGACTTCCTTGCCTCCCAATGGAGTTGCGCCACCTGTACTCAAAATGGGTACGGAAAAAACTAAAAGACAAACCCTAAAGGTGACCTATATCAGCGCGACAATTTTCGTCGAGCGCGACAACCACCGCATCATCGTCATCGGCCGTGGCGGCCAGGTTATTAAAGCGATCGGCATAGATGCGCGCCGTGAAATCGAGCAGGTCCTGGGCTCCAGGGTCTTCCTCGACCTTAAGGTCAAGGTCAAGGAAAAATGGCGCGACTCGCCCGAGGTCCTCGACCTCATCGAAGGCCAGCGCTAGAAAGACGGGAAATATAGGGACCTGACCTCAATTTCTTGACACTTTTCCCTGCCGATGGCAAAATGACTTCACCTTTCAACCGGCGGTGAGTGTAGCTCAACTGGTTAGAGCAGCGGACTGTGGATCCGCAGGTTGGGGGTTCGAGACCCCTCACTCACCCTTCTTAATTTCCCTACGAAGGCGGCGGCAAATTCAATACAATACCAACCGACGGCCCTGAGGAAAGGGGACAATGACCGGCAAAAAATTGATCAATGCCATAACCAATAGCAAAGTGG
>Ga0172364_10004650_pt1 | contig 10921 bp, 11 predicted proteins | sample LakKivSesite10cm_FD_114545 | JGI IMG/M metagenome (GOLD analysis project Ga0172364, IMG submission 114545) | Sediment microbial communities from Lake Kivu, Rwanda - Sediment site 10cm | ecosystem: Environmental > Aquatic > Freshwater > Lake > Sediment | place: Rwanda: Western Province, Lake... | reverse complement strand
TATTTTTGTTGTTGTGAATATGCATATTGTGTGCCTCGATAGCTCAGTTGGCCAGAGCGACAGCCTTGTAAGCTGTAGGTCGCGGGTTCGAATCCCGCCCGAGGCTCCATTTATGCGTTTAGGTGTGTGCGCGCGCGTGCAACGGTGTAGACCCCCTCTATTTGGAGCCTAATAGGATCCTAATAGAAGCCAAATATGATTGGAAGGTGGGGTCTATGACGTTATCTGTGCATTGAGGTTTCTAATTACTGGATTTCGTTGGCTAAGGCAATTTCAACGAATACGATGTGTCATTGAATGTTCAGTTTGTTTATTGCATCAACAAAAGTGCTCCAATTGTCAACTCTGATTCCTATTTGTTCCGTTAAAAGATTATGACCATCTGGTTTCAACTTCAAAATTCTGACACAGAAGCGGTGACCAAGTTTCAATGCCACATCATCATTCCATTCATAAACCCAAAAAGTGAGTTTAAATCCATCAGACATTGTTATTTCATTTAACAATCTTCTACTTTTCCAAGCTCTTTCCTTTTTCATAGCAAATCCCTTATTTGAGAGATTATCTAGAATGTAGGATATGCAGATTACGGAAGACGAGTCCTTAATCTACTTAAGGAGCAAGGTTCAAGAAGATTTAATTGCGTCTTTCGATAACACGGATATTCTGGTCTGGGGCACAAGGCAAAATGAAGATGTGAAACTACTCGGTTTGACCATAAATATTGGGGTTAGGCGTCTGCCAGATTCTGGTCACAGAGCAGGTCCGCGAACAACAAAAGCAATGCAGATTGCTCATCTGTTGAGTCAGATGAGTCACTCGGCTTTTTTTGCAATTATATATCCACTCCTGAACAATGATAGCTTCAAGGTTACCAGCCCTAAGGATCCGTTAAACTGGTCCAAAAGCTCCATCGTGAAAGAGGCCGAAATGCCAAAATTAATTCAGCAGTTCTTCACCACTGATCTACACGTAGCTGGGACGGCAAAACCTGTTAATAAAGGGATATCTGACTGGTTCCACAAGTGGGCAAGGGCGAACCTTCCACGCGAATACGTAAGAACAAACATTGATGGGCTGTTGCTCGATAACAAAGGAAAGCCAAAAATTCTTTTAGAGACAAAAAGATCTTCTATCGCACTGGATTCTTGGCAACCTTGGCAAGATGATGCTAGAAATTACTATCTTCAACATCTTTTAGCAACCAAAGTAGGTCTCAACTTCTGGACGCTATATCATATAAAGGGTGAAGAGGTTAGAGATCAAACTGAGGTGGTACTGTTCGAGATATCCGATGTATTTCTTGACGGAAGAAGAAACTGGATTATTTTGAGGCGCACCAAAACCAAAGTCATCGACCTTATAAGAAAGATAAAGGATGAAGCGTAACCTCTCTGCAATAGTGCATTATATTTCTAACGCCACCTTTCTTAGGCATTACTCTAGTCAACTGATGAATCGGTCTAACGCAACACTAGTATCCTCTTTCTTCACTCTCTTTGGTTTTTTCGGTGGCTCTATTACGGGCGCTTCTTCACCTTTTATGGCTTCGGGTCTTGCTTCTATGGTTCTTGAAACTCTTCTCTCAGACAAAACGCGTGTCAGTCTCCGCAAGTCTGTAGCAAATCTTTTATCAAGCCCAAGAGCTTTGGCAACAATTGCATCTATATTTTCAATAATGGCTTGAAGCTTCTCGAGATTTTCTTGAGTGTCCGCACCTCCGATCTTTCTCGTTTCGGATTCCAACCTTAAAAATTGCTCTTCAAATTCTTTGACTTGTTTTTGGCTTAACTTTCTCACATTCAATGTCGGAAGTTTTTCGGCTGATTTAACGTCTAACTCTATTACTCCTCCACCTGTTGTTCTTCCGCCTATTTCGGTAAAGAACCGAGAGAAATCTGAGTTTAGAAATGCCAACAGCGCTTTGAGCAGTTCCTCATTCATCTTAATTTTTTGTTTTGGAATAAAGGTAATTAGGCTATCATCTAACGCTACAGGTACATCAGATAAAACAAATCTATGATAATACTGTGCCCGTCTGGAGGTGTGAATTGGACCAAATTCAACATCACCCAGATCATACCAGCCATAGAAGTTTCTTTTGTTCCTTTCTCTTGTCATTGAAGCTGTAGATTCATTCGCTGTCTTGGGTTCCTCGCCTTGCTTTACTCTTACGAGAGGCTCTTTTTCTCCCCATTCAATGAAATTCTTCACATTCTTCGGCAACAATCCCTTTGGTTCATGACATATGAACACATAACATGGCTTGCCTTTATTCTTTAATTCTCTCCAGTCTTTGTCGGTATAAGTGAAAAACTTGCTGTACCTTGGACTAGCCAAAAGCGAGTGCAGATATTTGTTCATTAAACCCCATTTCAGTGCTTCTCTTTCAGTTAGATAAAAGAATTTGTCCGCTCCAGTTCCTCCTCTTGCTGAAACACCCAATAGATTGCCATACCTAGGTTCAAAGAGGTCCTTTATGGAGATTATCAATGGAGAAGCGCGTATGGTTTTTTCGATTTCATCTGTTTTAAACATCATTTTAATCCATTTTTCATCTCTGGGCAGATAGCGTTGCTTCAGAGTATTTAGAAGAAATCGATCAGCCCATGCTTTAGGATTTTCTATCGCGTCAAGTATCTCCTCGACTTTAGCCTCTTTATCAACGTATAGAAAAGTCGTCTTATTCTCATCTCTCGCCTCGCTATTCTCTTCGCTTTCAAGAAGCAACACGCATGTCGCGATTAATGGAATCCGGAAGAGTCTTTGATTGAAGTCAACAACCGCTTTCACTTTAAAGTGATCTAGCAAGAAATTGGCGAAGTTGACGCCATAGTCGGCTTGAAGCCAACTATTTGAGATTATCATTCCGACTCTGCCTTTTTTTTTCAGAAAACTCAAAGCATATGAAATAAAATGAACATAAATTCCAGTCTCGGTGCCAATGCCACCCGTTATTCCGTATTTCTTAAGTGTCTCTCCAACAGTATCCGTTATCGCATCTTGAGTCTTTTTCGGTATCTCAACCCACCTAGTGTAAGGTGGGTTAGCCACTACAGCGTCAACCTTTGGTATAATGACTTCGCGATGAAACTCACCAGAAGGAGTTTTAATAACATAGGGAGCCAAAACTTTCTGCTTTGGACCTATGTTAAAAAAGTCTTCGACGATAACATTCATTTCACTGGTGGGATATCTTACGTCTCTCATCGCTAAGTTCATTGCAGTTAAATGCGCTGGAAACGGGTTGATGTCGTCTGCATACAGCTGAGAGAGAATTTCTTTATGAAACCCAGCGGGTCTTGCTTTCACTCCCTTTCTTTTGTAATTAGCCAATTTTAACTCTGCCAATCTCATGTAAGCCTTAACCAAAAATGTCCCGCTTCCAACTGCTGGGTCCATAACTGTATCGCATGGGTTTCTTATAGCCCATTTGACGATCAGTTCAGCTATTGAAGGCGGCGTGTAGAACTGCCCAAGGGTGTGCCTTTCTTCATCAGGTATGAGTTCCTGATAAATATAGCCTACAACATCAGACCCTATTTCCTCAAGATTATAAGTGTCCATGTCCTCGATGAATGAGTTCACCTCCTCGAACACATAATCTAAGTTAGGCAAAGGCACATCATCATATACCTCGGTGACAAAGACGGGTTCAAAATCCTTGGTAACTTCAATCGCTTTGTAGAAATATGTTTTCAGAAACTCTACAAAGGAAACTCCATCAGGGGCTGATATCCCTTTGAGTTTCGGCAAGTCTCGATAATGCCTTTCAAGTATCTTGTAGAAAACTAGTTTGTTCATCAAGAGGTAAGCTGCTTCGCGAGCCAATTGTGCAGTTGTTATCCCGCCCACTTTTTCGGCGAGTTTTCTTAACTTCAGAGAAAAAGCGCCATCTTTTTCGAGGCTCTTAATAACAGGTCCGAGTTGCCTTGAAAGAAAATCTACAAAACTTCGCAATCGTGTGATAAATAGCCAGTCAATTTCGGTTCGAGGTACAGGAATGTGCCTGTACCACTGAGCTACAAAACGCAAAATCTCCTCTACGTCACTTTCTTTGAGGCTGAATTTCTCCTTAATCAAAAGCCTGTGAGTATCCAATCTGAATGGCTCGCCCCGTTCAGGCGATCTGAACATGGCAAATCGTTCACCATTTGTGGTGGCAAAAGTGTGAGCACCTATCCTACTTGCATAAAACAACGCCTGATTCAGAACCTTAGACCCCAGCACATCAAAATCTCTTATCGCCCTAAAACCCTCAGCCTTTCTCTTACATTCAATCTCAAGAATACGAGTACCATCCGCTAGTAAGACAACTAAATCAGCTACCCCACCATCAACGCTGTATTGCGGCTTAACAGCTTTAAACTCCACTTCGCTGATTTTGTAATTATGTTTATCAAGAACTGCCCTCATCAGATGATAGAGTTCTTCTTCAACTTCAGCTTCCTTGCTAATCACTTCTTTCACACCCCTTCTGCAAAACACAACGGGCACCACTTTTTTTAGCAATATGGATGATGCCAACCATAGAAAAAACGGTAAAACAAAAAAACTCTGCAACAACCACGATGCCTCTGCTTCTAAGCTCGTCAATCAGCAAATTCCCCAAAGTCATCTCAGTAGGCTTACCCAAACCCATCCGCGGACACACCATTTTTACTCTATGCTTCAACCAAATTTAAACCTACATCCTTACATTGCTATAAGCGAATGGTTTTTGTCGTTGCGGGTTTAGTTTACTATTTAGAAGGCAGTCACAGTGAATTTAATAGCAAAGTTTGATCCTTGGCGTTCAGCGCTTTGCACTTGCCCGCCTAAGCTAACCTTTAATCCTTACACTGGCTGCGATCATGCGTGCGTCTACTGTTACGCCTCAAGCTACATTCCGAAATTTTTCAATTGTAGACCAAAAAAGGACTTAATTCCAAGATTGAAAAGAGAAGCCGCGAAGCTTAAAGGCGAGATGATATCGATAGCCAATTCTTCAGATCCCTATCCGAATTTAGAAGCCAAAACGGGTTTAATGCGGAACTGTTTAGAAATTTTGTCTCAGCACAATTGTAAGATTCAAATAATTACAAAGTCTAACATCATCACTAGAGACATTGACCTTTTAAGAAAGACTCCTTCGATGGTTTCTTTAACAATAACAACAGACGACGACAACATAGCGAAACTCATTGAACCACATGCTCCGCCGCCATCAAAGCGTTTGAAGACCGTCGAAATCTTAATTGAGAAAGGTATTCCAACATCCGTTCGCATAGATCCCATAATTCCCTTCGTAAACGACAATCCGAATAACTTGATTAGAAAGCTTGCCTCAATAGGTGTACCACACATTACGGGCTCAACCTACAAGGCTAAGCCTGACAATTGGCAAAGATTAAGTACAACAGTGCCGAGAATCGCAGAAAAACTGAAATCGCTTTACTTTGAGAAAGGTGAAAAAATTGGTAGATACACTTACTTGCCGCGAGATTTACGGCTTAAACTAATGAAAACTATGAGGGTAACGGCTGAGAAATGCGGCATGAAATTTGGAACTTGCAGAGAACGCCTAAGCCACTTAAACACGGCAACATGCGATGGCTCATGGTTGCTATCGTACAGCCGATAGTGCAGGATAAAAACCTTCTATTCCAATTCCTTTTTCCAGCAAACCTTATTTTTCGCATCTTGCCCTAATTCGTTGGAATTGACATGCCAGTTAAAGACGATGAAAAACACAGAAACTTGCCTCCTGGTCAAACCCCCATCAAGCAACATTTAAGATGGGGAAAAGATCACCCAACCATCGGAAGCCCCGTTCCAAAAATCAATCTGAAAAGCTGGACTTTAACGATTGAAGGAGAAGTTGAAAAACCATTAAGGTTGAGTTGGGAAGAAATTCTGAAATTTCCAAAGATTGAAGCCGAGAGCGACTTCCACTGCGTTGAAGGATGGAGCGTCTTACGTTCCAAGTGGGAAGGAATACAGTTCAAATACATAATCGACTTGGCTAAGCCTAGAAAATCCGCCAAATTCGTTACATTCGAGTGCGCAGATGGATACACAACCTCCCTTTCCATAGAGGAGCTTTTAAGAAACGATTCCCTTTTAGCCTACAAGCTTGATGGGAATTTTCTTGAAGAAGGCTTAGGTGCTCCACTGCGGTTGGTTGTTCCAAACAAATACGCCTATAAAAGCGCCATGTGGATTACGAGAATAAGATTTGCGTCAAAAAAAGAGTTGGGCTACTGGGAAAGTCGAGGATACAGTGACACTGCAGACGTTTGGAGTAACGACCGCTTTTCAAGATGAAATTGAAACAAGAATGTGCAGTTTAAACTCGCATGTGTTCTTATGAGCCAGTTTACCCGTTGTTTCTTTGGAGAAAGCTTGTAATCAGGCTTCAGACGTCCGTTGTCGAAAGACATTTCCATTCGTCCAGAGTTCAAATGCTACATCAGAACAAATTCGGTTTTAACTGTCTTCAGCGAAACTATCGAATTAGTTTTTTGAATGCCTTCTTTTCCGGAAATCACTTCTTTCAGGAATTTGTAATATTCATTTTGATCTCTTACTATGACTTTGACAATCAACTCCCACTCTCCAGCAACGATGTTCACGCTCTCAACTTCCTTGTGTCTGGCCAGCTCCTTTGCAATTTTTTCAGGTGTGCTGTATTCAGTCGGTGATAGGGCGATAAAAATGTATGCGCAAAACCCTTCATCAATTTTCCCATAATCAAAAACGGCTTTGTAGGTTTTTATGGCTCCCTCCTTCTCCAACTTCTTTATATTATAGTGTATTGTGGTTGACGGTTCATCTATGGCTTTAGCTATTCTAGCGATCTGTGGGGTGCAATAGCCTTTTTTAAATAGCCTAATCAACTCGGGTTTGATATTTTTCATATTATTGAATAACATACGATTTCTTAAGAGTTTTTCGGCTAAGATTCGAAGATTGTGCAGATAATTAATTATCGATGACATGGCACATATATCTAATCAGGTGATAAAAAATGCATAAACCCAAGATAAGAGAAAAAATTGGTTTGAACCTAGGTGAGCTGGTTACAAAAGCACTCAGGCTATTAAGAGCTGAAGGATTCCAAGCCTTCCCGACAGAGCAAGACGAAGCTTCACATCAGATTTCAAATTTGAACAGTTACCAAGCTTCAGAAATGGAGATCAGAAAAGCCTTGGTACGCGCGGAATACTTGAAGGCTTTAGCACTGATGGAGCGACAAAAACACCCATCAATCTACTGAAACCAGCTCCATTTTTTCTACACATTATATAATCTGATTAAGGTCTATTCATTAACCACAAAACCGCTTTTTGCATTAAGTCCCAATCAGAACCTTCATCATAGAATTCATCCCCAAAAGTCACTTCGTCACGATTGCTGTCTTCCTCGATTTCCGGATGCGTACCGATAAGAAAAACCTTTCCTTGGAAGTATTCAAAGGTCACGATCGCAGTTTGGTTTCCTTTATCGTAGTTTCCCAGAACAGTTACATTGGCATCTGCATTTGATATTAGAGTTGGGCCCCAATAATAGAGCATAATTTCAAAATCCTGTTCAGACTGGGTAATGGGGTGCACATGATTAATGATATTCACTTTGCACATAGTATAGTTTGGATAAGGCATTATCTCGTCAACGGGGCCTGTAGCTGTGCCAGCAAACAATCCTAAGGGCGCCATGTCTAGTTGGCTGCCTCGCCAAAATACTTTCTCAGCGGCAAAGTAAGCTCCGCCGCAGATTCCAATGTAACCGCCACCGTCATGAACGAAATCCCTTATGTTCTCTTTGCCTTTTGAAGAAATATCTTGGGCATAATCATACATGTTGCCGCCTGGAAAGCACAGAATGCGAAAGGCTCCAAGTCCATTGTCGTTAATATATTCTGCACTTACAGTCTCGACAGTGTAATTCATCCAACGAAACATTTCTTGGATGGCGCGAACTGAATCCTCCCAAGTGCCTCTGTCGGCGTATATTGCTACGTCAGCCTTTATCGGTGGGCGTATGTAATTCCATGTAAGAAGAACCATGATGGACGTAGCTGCCAGAAAAACAATCAAAACAGTAGAACGCCTATTCATTGACGCACCCTTCAATGTAAAACTCGTCAATTCTAACATATAACATTGTTCATTCATCTATGTTGCTGGAAAAGAGAGGTTTTTTCTGAAGAATTCTCCATTACTGAAACTTTGATATGACCTCCTTTGAAAACAGCCTAAGAGGTTCCAACTTCACCGTGTCTGCAAACAAGAGGGTAAAATGCGTGATGCCTGCGTCAACGTAAGCTCTTAACGTTTTCACACAAGTTTCGGGCGAGCCTTTTACGGCGAATTTCCAGTCGGGGTCTTCTGGCTTTCCTTTCCGCTCTTCTCGCCATCGCTCCGCTGTCTTGAAGGCACCCTCATCGGTTTCTGCTATTATAACACGGCTTTGGAAAGTATTCTCTATCGTGGCAGGGTCTCGGCCAACTTCCCCGCACGGTTTCTCCAATCGTGCAACCTCTTCTTTAAAGCCCTCCGGATCTACGAACCCGCTGTTCCACGCGTCTGCGTGCCTTGCAATGAGCCTCAACATCTTGTCGCCTCCACCGCCTATCAGTATCGGGGGATAGGGCTTCTGAACAGGCTTGGGCAGACACACAGCCTTGTCCACAGAGTAATATTTGCCCTTGAAGGTAACCTCGTCTTCGGTCCAAAGCTTCTTTATGATTGAAAGCGCCTCGTCCAACATTTCAACGCGGACACGCCCTCTGGGAAACGGTATTCCATAGGCCACAGCCTCAGCCTCATGCCAACAGGCTCCGATTCCAAAATTGAGCCTTCCTGTTGAAATCATGTCAACGGTAGCCGCCATCTTGGCTAACAGCGACGGATAACGAAAGGCATTGCACGTAACTAAAGTGCCGATGCGTATTCTACGCGTCACTTCAGCCAACGCCGCAAGCACAGTCCAACATTCCAAAGTAGGTCCATACGTAAACTGAAGATGGTCATAGACCCATAGTGAATCGAAACCAAGATGGTCACATTCCACCGCAACCTTCTTCAGAGTAGCATAGTCAGGCATTCCCTGGAGAGCTTGCAAGCCAAACTTTACCTTCTCCATCAATCGCACCAAATTAAGTAATTCTTTATAACCGCCATAAAATGGTTACTGCTACGGTTAATAAACATCATCTACAAGTCAGCGATGAGGCTGGCAGAGAGAGACAACCGCTTTCGTAAGAAAAGAAGAAATCAAAAAAGACAGACGATAAAGATTTCACGTATCGACGGGCAAGTGTGTCTATCTTCCCAGAAGTTTTAGCACAGTTTTTGCTCCTTTCCCAACTTGACTTCTTTCTGAGTGTTCAACATGATCCATTGCAACCGCGTAACCCAACACTAATAGAGGGTCAAAGTCTTGCTTGATTATTTCGATGCAGTATTCATCTCGGACAGTTGCCCAGTTCAGATGAACCCTTGCGATAATACTCTTGTCAGGCGCAACAATATCATATGTATGCCGAACAATATTGCCCTTTATTCTGGCTATTTCATGGCCATCAGCATTTTCCAACCACCATTCGCTGCCAAACAGTTTCAAAATTTTCTTCTTGACTTTCGCCTTCAACTGCCCATCCTTGTCTTTGATTTCGTACTCGTGATGAACCGTTAAAACCTTTCCATCAATTTCGCCTATATGGCTTCCCGAGTTGTCTTCAAACCAGAAATGGGGCCCCCAGCTCACAAACTCCTGCTTAATGAAACCCAATTGTTCCCCTAACTTGTTTTTGACCACGTAAGTGTTTCTTACTGATAAGAGCCGTTGATCAATCGTGAATTCTCTATTCTGCAGCATCTCCATTCGCATGCCTCACAACCTTAAACTGGCGTATGCTCAGTTATCTCTTGCTAACTTCGAATACTGATTCAAAATCAACAAACATTGCCTTTAACCAGAAACGAGCGCAGACTCCATTCACAGTGAAGCCAGCCCGAGAGTTTGAACGTCGCCTTGACGAGGGCACAATGGTAGCCCGGGAGAGATTCGAACTCTCGTCAGAGGCTCCAGAGGCCTCCATGCTTGACCGCTACACCACCGGGCTCCATCAGTAACAAATCTAAACAGAAAATCCCACGTAATAACCTTAGTGTCAAATTTAAAAGAAAAAGCAAGAAATTACTTTTTATTCTGTTTTTTCATGGCTTCTTCAACACAGTAGCAATCTTGGACACTTGGATTCCACTCTTCGCAGCACCATAACGTCTGAACTATTGGATCCTTTCTTTCGGAAAAGCGTCTTGAGCAGAAAATTCGCTCTGGATAAATGTATGCGTTGTGGCTGCCGCAGTTTCCACAGAACTTCTGTTTGATTTTAGCTTTCTCTTCCAACTAGCTTCCTCCAACCGCCTTAGGTTTTCCGCTTTTGAGGTACGGCGTTCGCTTAAAGTCTTCACCCAGCCTTTCGATGACTGAAGCAACAATCATTGGAAAAATTATCATAGCATCGCCAATAACCATAATTTTATTTGCTGAACTCTTCACTTTTCCCCAACTTATTGTCTCTTCTAATGTAGAGCCCGATAATCCACCAGTTTCGGCGCGATCCATAGTTATTACTACGGCGTAGTCCATGCCCTTTTTAGATGCAAGAGCAGCAGATTGAACCGTGTTTCGTGGTACTCCTCCACCGATGACCATCATGCCATTTCTGGGGGAACGCTTACATATTTCAACTATTTGTGGTACATCTTTAAAAGCGTCTACTGCCAACTTGTTTTGAATGCCTTTCCGCGAAGCATGAAGCCAGTATACATACCCAAATTCTGAGTCACGAACTGCAGGAAGAAAAATAGGCACCTGCGCCTCGTAGGCTGAACGCAAAATAGAGTTTGAATCGTTAAGTCTTTTACCCAAT
>Ga0172364_10004645_pt1 | contig 10924 bp, 11 predicted proteins | sample LakKivSesite10cm_FD_114545 | JGI IMG/M metagenome (GOLD analysis project Ga0172364, IMG submission 114545) | Sediment microbial communities from Lake Kivu, Rwanda - Sediment site 10cm | ecosystem: Environmental > Aquatic > Freshwater > Lake > Sediment | place: Rwanda: Western Province, Lake... | reverse complement strand
TGAGATATATATTTTCCATTCCTGTAAGCTCGGGGTGAAACCCCGTTCCGACTTCAAGCAGTGATCCAACGCGTCCATTAATATCTACATACCCGGTAGTTGGTTGAACAACACGAGAGCATATTTTTAACAATGTTGATTTTCCAGCGCCATTTGAACCAACAACCCCTATTATTTCCCCAGGTTCTACAGAATATGAGAAATTGCGCAATGCCCAAAAAATAGATTTGTCTTTAAGCCTGTAGCACTTCCCCACGTTGCTAAATTCAATCGCCATCATATGTAATCAACAAACTTGTTTTCGTGATATTCAAAAAACACAACGCCCACAGCGATAATCGCAATAGTTATAATTATGGCAGGAATTGCTGATTCTGTTGATAACGGTATATTGAACAGCGCATATCGCATTCCATCCATAATCCACGAAATGGGATTGAGATAATATATCCACAAATATTGTTGTGGAATAAGCGATGCGGGATATACTATGGGACAAGTATACATCCACACCATGAGAATAAATGGGACTGCATATTGAACATCCCGATATTTTACATTGAGCGCAGATAAGAAAGTTCCGACGCCAAATGCCAACCCCATCGCCCATATAACTAGCACGGGAATCAATACCAGTGTAGACGATACAGATACCCCATAGATGAAAATCATAACAGATAACAACACAACCGATATGCTGAAATCAATTGTTGGTGCAATAACTCCCGCAAGTGGTATAATAAGCCTTGGAAAATACACCTTTGTTATAATCGATGTGTTCTGTACAATTCCTGCATATGACCGCATTATACCATCGTAAAATAAAACCCCCACAATATACGCAGATAGGAAAAACACTGGATATGGCAACCCGGCTGACGGAACTTTTATTAAAACCCCGAAAAATAGTGATAGAATAATCATCATCACTAAAGGCTGGAAAACTACCCAAAGCATTCCAAGAACAGTTTGTTTGTATCTTACACGTATATCCCGCCATATAAACATGAACAACAGTTCTTTATATTTGGGTATTTCAAGGAATCCGGCGAGATTCCAACTGTCTGGAATTATACGTATATGTTGCAACTAATCGCCCTCATAATATTGTAAGAACTTGCGGGCAACCTCTGCCCTTTCGTGATACTTCAATGCATATTCTCTTCCATCTTTGGCAATTTGTGTTGTAACCGATTTGTAATCAATTAGAGATTTCAATGTATTTTCTATTGTTTTTGGATTTGCATTAACTATTGGAATATTCTCATTCGGACATATCTGAAGAATATCTTCGCGGAGATATGCAATAACTGGTTTTTCGAGAGCCATACATTCAACCGCGGTTGTTCCATACCATCCCGCACACAGCTGATCGACAACAATATCCGCCTGACATTGAATGTATTTGATATCTTGTGTCGGAACATTGTCGATGAACGTATATTTAATGTTGTAACCGTCGTGTATGAGGTTGTCAATTGCGGATTTGATATACCCGCTTCCTTTTACATCGGGTCGTTTCTTTGAGTTTCCAAATGCGTGAAACACCAATATATCATCAGATTCGCGAGGTATAACGTATTTCTCTGGAATATCGTTTTTTATTCCCGGATGAATTTCGCGAGTGTCTATTGCAAGATTCCCCCAAATTAAATCGGGGTATTCTATTTTTAAATCTCCGCCAGAAAACATTGCGTTGCAATATTTTCGTGCGGCATTAATGGTTTTGTCACAGGTTGTTTTACAGTATAACTTCATAGGGAGTGAGCAACGGTTGCACGGACTCCACGGATATAAAATGTCGTGTCTCCAGTTTCTCACATCACATCCCCAAACAGAAAGAAATAGTTTTTTTCTAAACGATTTTAAAACCGATGTGTCTTTATATGTTGATAATAATTGGTTTGCATGCCACAACGTTGGAAATGAATGGAAGTGAATAACATCGTATTTTTCTATAACTTCCAAAAGAAATTTTCCAAACTTAGCTCGTCTTTCAATTGATCCAAGGGCGCCGCTTATAGATTCCATCTTTAAATTGATATCGCATCCTTTTATAAGCCACCCCTCTCCAAAATCATCCCACATTGCATAATCCGCGGGTATTCCTATTTCGCGCAATCCGCGGGTGATGTCATATGGTTGGGAGAGTATTAACCCATAGTGAAGAACATTCAATGAAATAACTCCTTTGTTCCAGCAATTCCTTTTGTGAGTAACACATCTACGATTGATGTGGGTGGAAATCCAGTTATGTCTTGATATTGTATTTGTATTCCAGCTTCTTTTACTTTCTGTTCGTCAAGATATAATTTAGCACCAACACCAGTATAGTACGTATCTCCACCAAGGTATTTTATAATATCAATTATTAGATTTGTGTTTTTACTTTTAAATTCGGTTAAGTGTGACTGTCGCATACAAAATTTACGGGGAGTAATTCCCATGACATCGCACAGTTCATATATATTAAAAATATTATAGTTGCACAAATTCAATTCATCGTTCTGTATTATACCAATTATTTTCCGGCGAATGTTTGACTCGTCGTATTTGTATTTTATTGTACGTATAAGTTTTTGTTTCCATGCGACGTTTGCAATTAAGACGTCTTTAATTTTAGTAGGATGATTATAACTTACAGGGCATGTAACGTAGTATTTCCCAACTTGATCTATCATATACGTTCTATTTGTCATTGTTCCGGTTGAATATTGAACATCATCCATGAATACAAACACATCACAGTTTACAATTTTGTCGAAGAAACCAACCCACGGAAAAAAGTTGGGTTGGTGTATTGCTATTGTTGTCATATGTATCCACGTTCAACTTTCATGTGTTTAACCCATTCAAGTGTTTTGTATTCATCTATAACAATTTTTGTTTGTACCCCATCAAGACTATTGCAACAGTAGAATGCACCTGGGTGTGGCTTTACAAGGGCACGTATCTTGTTATAAATGTCAACGGATGGACTTCCCCATGTAAAATACCCATCCTCTGGTTTTCTGCGCGGAAACCGTGTTGGTTTTTCGGGAAAATCTTCCTGTGGTATTTTTTTATTTGTTCCATTTAGTATTTTGGGGATATTTATTTTGAGTAATTTATCCGCTGCGTCTTTACATTTCTGTGTTACATCTACCCAAGTGTCTGTAATGAGTATTGGAACTTCGCAGCGCGCAATAATGTCTCCAGCATCAATTTCTTCTGTCATATAATGCAGGGTAACCCCGGTTTTTGTTTCGCCGTTGATAATTGCCCACTGTATTGGATTTGCGCCTCTATATTTTGGCAGATACGAAAAGTGAACATTTATTGCACCATTTTTTGGGATTGAAAGTATTTCTCCTGGAATAAACATTGAATATGAGTGAGAAAAAATAAAATCTGGCTCAATTGCGGATAAAGATTCTTTAAATGTTTTATAATATGGTTGCATGTGCTTGGATGGTTGAACAAACGCCGGGTAAAATGTTTTCGGACTTGATCGAATACTTGATGAAACGGGAAATATCTTGTAATCGCTTGGTATATGTGGTATTAGTTGTTGAACCCCATAATCATCGCCAAAAATCACAACGCTACTCATGGCGTTTCACCTGTTCAATGATGTTGTTGTAATATTTAAAAGAATATTCATATCTACCAGAAACACACCTTCTTACTTTCTCCCCGTGTGTTTGTAATATAAGTGTCCACCATTCGGGATGTGTTAATACATGTAGATATTTGCAGTCTCCTATGAAATCTTCGGGGTTTCCATATTTCCATTCGCAATTAGAATCTGAAAAGAATTTATAAAATCCCCGAATGTAATCTGAATCTGCATTTATCATCCCTACTATTTTATCAACACTTGGTATTTCAAGAACCGATAGCGACGGATTGTGAAATGAGATTGCCATTGGTTTTACTCCAAACACATCCCATAAGAAACTTTTTTCAAAACTAATAAGATCAATTTGATTTGTATGTTGTGGTAACTTTCTATAGAATTCCAAGTCGTAATGTAATCCAATTGGATGTCCACACTCAATAATCCGATATATTTTTTGTGCGACGGATTCATCGAACAAATTATAGAATGCACTGTGTAAATGCAAAAAGTAAGTACTTATTACATTTTCTTGCATTTCAATTTCAGCAAGTTTTGCAGCGCGGTGTGGCGACATATCAATGTCGTGTCTCCACAAAACATGTGGGTGTTCACAACCAACTCTACTGTATACCTCAAATTTATAGTGGTTGCTTATTTTCTTAATAAGTTTTCTATAATATGTTTCGTTAAATTCGACTATGTTGGTCATCTTTTCACCGCTGCAATCCCAATGGTTCTGGATAGTTTCGAAAGTTCAGATATACAATATCCCGATAGCAACATCCCGTTATCAATAAGGTCGAGTTCTATTCGTTTTGCTATTTCATTTATTTTCGCATCATACGTGGGTTCATTGGGGTATACCATGAGAGGGTGTATAACTCTCGTAATAAAGTCATACATCCCGAATGTTTTTATTTGGTGTATTTCGAATTTTTTTCCGATATAACCAATAATTTTCCGCATATCAAAATTGTTATTGTGGGGGACTACACTTATTTTCGGTAACCCCATTTGTGTTCGCACCTTGTTAAGTTCGCTGATATCTAGTCCTTCGACGAGAACGAATAAACCGCCGGGAGACAATATTCTTTTAATTTCGTCTATTGCTTCCGTTTGTTCTTTCCACGTCATCAAGTTAATTAAACACCGTTGAGTAATGACGACATCCGCGACATTGCTTTCAAATTTGGTGTCTTTTACATCTCCTGTTGTGAAAACAACATTACCAAGGTCTTTGTTTTCTGTTATTGCGCGTTCAATCATCGCTTCAGAAAAATCAAATGCTAATACCTGCTTTGCCAATTTCGAAAATGTCCTTGTGGAATACCCGTTTCCGCACCCCGCTTCGATTACAAAATCGGTTGGTTTCAGCCAGTTTGATATGAATTGCAGTTCAAGTTCTCTCTGGTTGTGATCATTAAGTGTAACGATATTTGCAGGGGCGTTTATATTTGCCCGTTCATCCCAATATGTCATGTGTGTACCACTCCGCCGTTTTTCGAAGTCCTTCTTTTAATCCGACTCTTGGGGTATAATCAATAAGCGATTTTGCCATTGTTATATCTGCAATGTGTTTCCGAACATCTCCCTGGCGTGTTGGTCTATATTCAAACACAACTGTTTTTCCCATAATTTCACATATGTGCTCAATAAGTTCTACAATCGCCAATTCTTTTCCGGATGCAACATTTATTGCACACCCGCGCGTCGATTTACACGTATATATTTTTATAGATGCGTCTGCGATGTCTGTAACATACGTATAATCCCTGGTTTGTAATCCATCCCCGCATATAATTGGCGGTTTGCCTTTTAATAATCGATTTATTGTTATTGGGATTACTGCGGCATAACTACCAGCATTTTGCCGGGGGCCATATATATTAAATGGGCGAATTATCGATACGTCAATATCAAACATATGTCGATAAGACAATAGCAATTGATCCACTGCCGCTTTACTTGCAGCATATGTAGTGCGACCATTGAGTGGGTGGGATTCATCCATTGGTGATTCTACGCATGTTCCATACACTTCGCTTGTGGAAAAATGAACAAGGGTCTTGAACATATCAAGCCGTGCCATCTCTGCAACCGTTATTCCCATCTCAATATTCATGCGATACGCTTCAACTGGGTACTTTAATGAAAACGGAAGGGGAACCGTTGCCAAGTCAAATACTACATCTATTGCTGTTTCTTCAAACGTCGATTTTACCCGATCCCCGCAAGTAAGATCCAATGGAGCAATATATACTTCATTAAGAGGACTCAATACTTTTTTTAAATTAGAATTAAGCCCAAGAAAATAATTATCTATAACAATTATTTTTTCGGGTTCTTCTTTCAATAATGCTTCTACAAGATGGCTACCAACAAACCCCGCACCCCCGGTTACTACTACAACTTTATTCTTTAATGACACTCTAAAACCCCATTTGCTATCTTTATAATATCTTCTTCTTGTAATAGATAATACATAGGAAGAGATAAAGTTTTTCTATGTAATCTTTCAGAGTTTGTACATGTGTGTGGTGCTTTAAATACTGGTTCTGTGCTTTGGGCATATGTGCCAATACCACATTCAATTCCTTTTTTAGTAAGATGCTCAATTATTTCATCTCTGTTTTCTACAACCCCAACATAACTTTGATAGGTGTGCATTCCTGCTGGAGATTCAAATTGTGGAATAAATATATCAGAATTTGAAAACATCCCGTTGTAAATTTTTGCTAGGTATTGTTTTTGTTTTATCATTCTATTCATCTTTTTTATTTGTGCAACACCAATTGCAGCAGTTATATCACTCATCTTGAAGTTGTAACCAATGTTTTTAAAAGAAGGTATTGATTTTCTTGTCCATGTAGACTCAACCCCGAACATTGAAGTTTCACGTACATACTTGGCAATTTCATACGAATCTGTTACAATTGCTCCTCCTTCGCCGGTTGTAATTCCTTTGCGCGCATGAAATGAAAAACATCCAGCATCGCCAAATGTTCCAATTGAATTCCCTTCAAATGTTGAACCAAATGCACACGCCGCGTCCTCAATTACGTGTAAGTCGTATTCGGAAGCAATTGTCATAATTGCCCGCATATCGCACGGATTACCAAACGTGTGAACCGGGATTATTGCTTTTGTTCGTTTAGTTACAAGAGAATTAATAATTAGTGGTTCAATGTTAAACGTACTTGAATCAACATCACAGAAAACAGGTGTTGCGCCTGTATGTACAACTGCCAATCCGGTTGCTGGAAATGAAAAGTCTGCAACAATAACTTCGTCTCCCTGTCCAATACCAAGTGCTTTCAAAGAAAGAAAGAGTGCGGCTGTACAATTTGAAACGGCAACGGCGTATTGTGATCCTGTAATTTTACAAATTTCATTTTCAAACTCGATGCATTTTTTTCCTTGTGATACCCACCCTGATTTAAGCACTTTGTGTATTTCATTTATTTCGTCAATTGTGAAGTGAGGAGTTGTTAATGGAATCATAAATCCCCTCTGCCAATACACGAATATACCCATCCCGATTTAATATATTTCGGGTAAACATTACTAAGTACATTTCTGGCATCAATAAATATTGGTGGGTGTAATTGATTCATTTTTGACTTCATTAAATCCATGTCGCAACACCAGTGAACGTTAAATGCATTATGTGCAGTTGCAACAACTATCGCATCAACTTGTTGCAACACTGTTGGAAATTCCCACACTCCCTCTACATCACAACAGTGTGGGTCGTATACACGTACATCTTCGATTCCTGCGTCTTTGCATATACGTATAAAATCTGTCGTTGGAGAATTTCTAGTATCTTCTGAGTTTGGGGTGTATGCTAAACCAAAGATTGCAACCTTTGCGTGTTCTCGTTTTATTCCGTTTGCTAATAGTTCTCTGTTTAACGTAGAGAATATATATCGTGGCATTGATTCATTTACTTCTCTCGCCACACTAAACATTCCGTGTTGGTTTAATAGGAGATACCCATCTTTTGTAAGACACGGGCCTCCAACGCCCAACCCTGGCATTAATAGACACCGTGGGACATCTTTTAATGTGTCAATCCCCTGTTTTACAGTGTAATAATTTCCACCAGCATCTTCGCATATACATGCAAGTTGATTGGATATTGCAATCTGGGCATCTCGCACTGCATTTTCTCCAGTTTTAATGAGTTCTGCATTTATAGAAGTTGTTGGAAACAATTGCACTTTTTCGTCGTATACGTCGTTATAAAAATGCATTGCATGCAAGATGCTTGCTTGATTTACACCCCCAATAATCCGGGGATACTTGTGATGGTTTTCGATTAGTTTCCCAGGCATTACTCGTTCAGGAGCGTGCGCAACATATACATTCTTCCCAGATTTTTGTATAACGCTGGCGATCCGATCTGTTGTTCCCGGGGGAACCGTTGATGCAATTATTAGTATGGTTTTATCTTTTATGTGTTCTATAATTTTATCAACGATATTAAACAAATTAATAAGATCGAAGTTGTGGTATATATCAACGGGGGTTTGAACAGCAATAATTACCACATCGCATTTTTCAATACAACTGTAAGATGGGGTACACTGAAACGTTCTGTCCATTAATGCCGTTTTTAAATACCCAAGCAATTCGTCGTCTTTAAATGGTAGAATTCCAACGTTAAGCTCTGCTATTTTATGCCCGGATTGTATTGAATCTCTTTGAATGCCGTATACTCTGTGCTTTCCATATACTCTATCAACAACGTCGCTGTTAGCTATTATAAGCGCTTCAGGGATTCCAACATATCCCATTCCAACAACTGCCACATTATACATCAAGAACATCATCTCTTGTAATATTATTAATAGTTTCTACAATATATTCTATTTGGTCTTCAGTGAGGTTTGGATGACACGGAAGGCTCAATACAACCGAACACGCGATCTCGGTAATTGGGCACTCTGTTCCAAGATAACTTCTCCTGAATATTGGTTGTTTATATATTGGATACGGATAGTGAACGGATGTTTCTATATCTCTCTTTTGAAGGTATCGTTGCATTCTTTCTCTGCTAATGCCAATGTTATTTAAAACGGTGTACAAATGATATTCGTGATATGTTGATTCATATTGTGGAGCTCTAATAAAATCAGACTCTATATTGTCAGAGTAGTATTTTGCGATTTTGTGTCTTGCTTTTTGAATGGACTCATATTTAGTAAGCTGTACACTACCAATCGCGGCGGCAATGTCGGTCATCCGCATATTTATCCCATTGATAACGTGATAGTATTTCTTCGATTGCCCATGATTTATAATCATTCTCATTTCATTTGCAAGACTATCATCGTTGGTTACAATCATACCTCCCTCACCCGTGGTAATGTTTTTTGTTGCGTAAAAAGAATAGCAGGCGATGTCAGTATAGTCAGCAGACCACGGCGCGGGCGCCTGACATGAATCGGTTATACATGTAATTCCATAATCCATACACGTTTCGTAAATTTCTGAAATCTCATCGCAGCGCCTCCCGTATAAATGAACCGGGATTGCTACTTCAGTAGTTGGAGTAATTTTTTCAAGCATGTCATCGTGTGACATACAAAAGTTGCTAGTAATGTCAACGAATATTAGATCGTTACCAAACAAATCGGGAACAAGCGCTGTTGCGGGGAAAGAAAACGCAGGAACCATTGTGTCTCCTTTGCGATTCCTACACATGATTGCTGCCATTAACGCGGATGTTCCAGAGCTTACAGCAATTGCGTGTTTTTTATGTACGTGTTTTGCAAACGCTTCTTCAAATTTTTTTACTTCTATACCAGCGGAAACATTTCCAGATGCAATGACTCTTGCAGCTGCTTCCTGTTCCTCTTTTCCAAAAAATGGTTGCGCTACTTTAATCACGATTCATTCCTTCTGGCATATCAACAATCTTAGCAGGCACACCGATTGCCATTTTTCCAGGGGGTACATTCTTTGTAACAAGTGCCCCCGCTGCAATGAAACACCCTTCCCCAAGACGTATTCCGGGAAGAATAATTGCTCCCGCACCTATCACCACTTTGTCCTTAACATACGTGGTTTTTAATTCATCGCTTGGCGGGTACTTGTCATTTGTAAAAACCACGCGCGGCCCAATAAATACATTGTTTCCAATTATAACATTCCTCGGTATGAAAACCATACTTTGAATTTTTACATTGTTTCCAATTTTACACTCTCCTTCAATTACAGTTCCACTGCCAACAAGCACGTTGTCTCCAATGGTAATTGGGTCGCGTATAAGCACGTTGTGCCCAGTTGAAAAATTATTACCGTATATCACCCCCGGATATACAATTGAACCTTCTCTAATACATGCAATTGGGTTTATCATCGATCAAACACTTCCTTTAGTTCTTCAACTATCTTTTTACTTGCGTCTCCAGAACCATAATACTCGGAGTAAACCGCGGAAATCGGGGTGTTCGCGGGGTTTCTACAAAGTCGCATGGTTGAAAGAATATCCTCACTTGAACGTACACGTACAAGTTTGTTCCAACCACCGTATAGTGTATCTACCCACTCGGTTTCGTTTCGAAGCGTTATGCATGGCTTCTTTAGAATATACGCTTCTTTCTGTAACCCCCCCGAATCGGTTACAATAAAAGTAGAGTCTTTTACAAGTTTTAGCATCTCAAAATAACCAATGGGTGGAATTACTACGACATTTTTTGGGATTGGTATTTTATACGTTGCACATGCAATTCTTGTACGGGGATGCATCGGGAAGATTATTTTCCCATCGTATCGTTCAAACGCACGCAGTATTATTTTTGTTTTTTCCGCATTCCGTGTATTTTCATCCCTGTGAATTGTTGCGACAACATATTCTTCTCCAGAGTACTGGTTATGAGATTGCTCAATTTCTTTTTTAAATTGCATTAGTGTGTCAACCATAACATCTCCAACAATTCTCACAGAAACAAAAAGCCCCTCTAGTTCCAGGTTATGATATGCGGAAACACAAGGACAAAATAAAACTCGGGAAATATGATCAACACAAACCCTGTTTGTTTCTTCCGGCATTGTAAAATTATAACTTCTAAGACCGGATTCGACATGCGCAATTGGAATTCCCATCTTAACCGCTGCGAGTGCTGCTGCAAGTGTAGAGTCGGTATCACCATGCACAAGAACAACATCTGGAGATTCTTTTTCAAGTATAGGTTCCAATCCAACCATAACTTTTCCAGTCATTTCTCCATGTGTTCCAGAACCAACTCCAAGATTATAGTTTGGCTCTGGTAATCCAAATTCTTTGAAGAATATATCCGACATTTCATAGTCGTA
>Ga0172364_10004643_pt1 | contig 10925 bp, 8 predicted proteins | sample LakKivSesite10cm_FD_114545 | JGI IMG/M metagenome (GOLD analysis project Ga0172364, IMG submission 114545) | Sediment microbial communities from Lake Kivu, Rwanda - Sediment site 10cm | ecosystem: Environmental > Aquatic > Freshwater > Lake > Sediment | place: Rwanda: Western Province, Lake Kivu... | reverse complement strand
TGGGTATAGATAGAACTTTTGAAACCATACTCCTTGTATAATCATTAAGGGAGACATTGAGTTCCCAACTGGGAGGGAACTTTTCTAACCAATCCGTTTCATTAAATGTGACATCCGACTTATTAGCAGCGAATTTCCCTGCATCTTCAACAAAATTGTCGGGGTTTTGAGCCAATTTCTCCCTGAGCGACATGGCGCTTCTCAGCAAGTCATTGAGTCTTTTATAATATACAGGTGGGATTATAGATTTCTTATCCGGAGTTTGAAATAGTAAATAAGCGAGGCGTTTTGGGGATGCCCCGTGATAGAATCCCTTGTATTTTTCATAATACTCCCGCGCCTCTTCTTCCTTGAATGGGATTTGTTCCTTCACTTTTTTTACGAATAAAAGTCTGAAGCGGGCATTTGTGCGAACCCACTCTAATTCACGGGCGGCCGACAATTGAGGGTCTTGCTGAAATTGTTTTTCCATCTGTTGCAAAACTGCCTCTTTTTCAGATAAATTGGTAAGATACGATTTTAAATTCCCAGGACTTTTGACTAAAGATGAAATTTCTGGATATGTGGAAAACAAGGTTCCGGACGTAAGGGAATAATCATTGACCTTTAATAAAACGAGAGCGGGCTTGCCCTGTTGCGGTATTGGAGAGGGGATATATATCTTATTCTGCTCTCTCAGATTATTCATCCTTCTCGCTGTGAGAATTTCCCATTTTTTCTTAAAAAGTGATTCCCGAATCTCAGGTGCGACCTCGCTCAGGGGTTTATAGCCCGCAGGCTTTATATCAAGGCATTTAATTATATATGCGCCATACTTGGCAGTAAAGACTGGGCTTAATTCTCCTTTTGGGGTATCAAAGGCATATTTTTCCACTATAGGACCATAGGTGCCCCGGGTAAAATAATCAACGACTCCACCCTCAACGGCGCCGGGAAGGTCAGAATATTGTTTAACATATTCAATAAAATTTTTATTGAGATCCGGGCGGGCATGGAGGGCTTCAAGAGTTTTGGGAAGACTTGCTCTCAAATCTTTGTCATTGGGGAAAACTTTATAAAGAACGGCGATTTTTCTTCTCTCCTCAACCTTGAAAGATTCCTTTTTTTGCTCATAAGCAAGTTCAATATCCTTTGATGTTACGGTGCACTCTTTCAGCATTTCTATATTGTTGAGTTTTACGGCATATTCACGCAATGCATCCCTGACCATTAGCTGTATGGAATCATTCAACGCTTCTTTTTTTAATTCATCACGGATAAATAATTTCTCAAAGGCAAGCGTCTTCAAGGTGATTTCAAGGAGTTTTCTATTGGCAGGTGAGGATGTAGCGGCATCGGCAGCTTTAATAATAAATACCTTATCAGGGTCATTAACGACATTCAGATACGCCTCCAAATCATTAACCTTATATTGAAAAATATCATCCCTTGCTAAAATGCGTGTCTCATCCGCTAAAGAATAATAATTAGCCAGAAGTAAAAGAATAAATATAGCGACCAGATTGATTTTACCCATTATCATCTCTCCATTATAATTTGGAATAAAAAGGAGGGTCTCTTGCAAGAGACCCTCCATAAGTGGTTTTTATACCATGGTGACCGAATTACTCGTATAGACCCCAGCCTGGCTTAACAGATAAAATAATAGGTGTGGGGGTGGGGGTAGAAGTGGGTGTAGGAGGAACATAAGGTGTAAAGGAAATCTTGCCCATGATTGCTATTGCTGAGCTTGCTGTGCCACTGCGACCTGAAAAATATCCAATACCGTCGGTCTCCTTCAGGTCAACGCATCCATAACCATAAGTGCCAACATCTTGTCCAACCTGCTTCTGAGCAATTATAGTGCCGGTGTCACCATCAAGAAGAGACATATAATCATTTGTTGCATCCGAATTACCAATCACAAAAATTGCATTGTGTCCTTTTGCAAATCCAATCATACAAGCAGCCCCAAGACCAGTTGGTGGCGCTGTATAACTATCCGGAGGAGTAAATGGACTTGTATTTTCAGTCCATACACCGCCAATTTTATCAAAACGAACTACCTGCCCGCCGCCATCTGCCCTTAATCCATAAATCTTCTCCATTCCTTCCACCAAAGCAACACCCTGCTTGAAACCATTGGTTCCACCAGTTATATAATCTGTAATAGCAAAGATGGTTCCATTGGTTGTGGTCAATATGCTTGCATTGTAAGTGTTAGAACCACAGACAGCTAAAATGGTATCATTCCCTGTTCCAATAGCATCCATGGCTCTTGGAAATTCCAGAACCCCTGCTGTTTGCGCCGGGTCCTGTTGAGTGGGGGTTGCCAATTCATTATCCCAGCGTGCAAGAGAGACACCAGCAGTGCCAACGGTGGTACCATCAACACCGCCATATATAACCCCATCAGAAGTGGCACAAATAGCGAAAACACCCAATGAGCCACCCGTAAAATTCAATCCGGTTGTGCTCAAAGTCCCGCCTGTCAGGGAACCATCAGTTCCACTTGCAATGCGAACTGTTTTGGCAGAATAATCACATATAAGGAAATGACTTGTTGCATAATTATATGTGGCACAGGACGGACTGCCACTAAATCCTCCAGTTACATTACACCAATCAATGTTAAAATCTGTCAGGGCGGGATACCCTAAAACACATAGTGAATAAACCATAAGTAACAATAAAAACCTTTTCATAACGCTTCCTCCGATTTTAATTTGATATTATTTCTTACGAGGTATGAAAACAAACAAATTTCAATTAATAATATACAATCACCCCTTTCTTTTTTGAAATTATGATACTCATTTAAATTATTTATGTTTCGTATTACCTATACCTATATTTTGTCAAGTTATTTTTTTATGTACTGTAATACTCCCCAAAAACTGGTCCATTGACTAAGGTGGATTTTTCTCCAATTTTTTCTCACAGATTGGAGAAAATCACAAATGGTCAAAAAAAAAGAAATTTAGCGCTGAATTCAAGGCAAAAGTAGCCATTGAGGCTATTCATGGTCTGAAAACTGTGAATGAACTATCAGCGTAAGATGGGGTTTCATGGGATTATCCAGGACAAAATTTTAGCAAGCTCAGGAAAAACCATCAGATTTATCCATATTTACTGAGGGATATTGAGATTCTGTATCCTGACCACGTGTGGTGTGCGGACATAACATACAAATAGTGCCGGTCATCTTCAACAGTGACCAGGGTGTGCAATTCACGAGCCAAGCATTCACCGAGAGGTTGCTCGAGGGTGGAATCCTGATTAGCATGGTCGTAGATCCGCTTCAGGAGGAAAGTTTCCCCCTCTCTAAGTCCCTCATCCAAAACAGTAAAAATCCACCTTAATTTTGCCCATTTTTGGTCTTGATGGAGAGGAGAGGCTCATTTTGAGCAATAAAAAATTTGACATATAGTCAATAACAATTAAAAAATAACATCAAAAGTGATGATACGTGAAAGAAAAAAGAAAGAAGAAATTTAGAATATTTGATGCATAAGTGGAACACTCAAACAATTGCTAAAGTTTTCATCTTATCTTTATTAACAGTGGTTTTCCAGCAAATCCATGCTTTTTCGCTGTCATTTGATGCGCCAATACCCACTGCACACACACAGCCTTTTGACAAGACTATGGAATTTTACCACGCCTATCTCAATACGCTGTATCTGGTTGACCCGAATCTTGTCTTTCGCTATTCTATAGGGAATCCTGAGTCTGTTCAATTTCTGATAGACGACCTCAAGAAAGAAGCGGAGATTGTTCAAAAATTCGGACTCAATCAGATGCCTTATGCACAGGAATATGACCAAAAAGCCTTCGAGCGCATGGCAGTTCCCAGAGTTTTCCAATACCTTATGCGGACGCAAATATCAATCCCTGAGAGTGAGGTCGAAAAAGTCCTGAGGACAAATCCGGAAAGCTATCCTGCGCAGGAGATGTTTTATGGATGGGAAATCCTTGTGGAAGTAAGTGACCAAACTGATACATCCACGCTGAGTCAGACTCTCGAATCTATTCGCCAGCAGCTTGCAAAAGAGCCATTTCAATGGGTTGCCACAAAATATTATTGGACGATAGGAACCGACTACGATGGCTCATTGGGAATGGTGAAGCGCGGCGATATCCCTGATTGGGAGTTCGATATTTTTCTCGCCGCTGACCCATCTGCACCTTTTTTTGGACCTATTCGGAATGGAAATGTGTATGTTTTTGGCAAACTTTATAAGAAATATACACGCAATGCAAATCCTGTGGATACTTATGGAGAGACAATACGGACGCTTTTACAATCCCAAGCAGCCAAGCAAAAACTCGATGAATTTTTTAAAACCCAGAAAGAGAAATTAAAACCCGAGGTCTTCCAGTTCGACCATGCCAGCACACGTGGTCTTGACCAAATTGCCTATCGGTTCAATAATTATGAAATCACGTTCCGCCAAGTTCTGGCGCGCTTGCCGCAATACACAGGCAATCCCAAGGACCCACGATTTTACGATGCCATGGCAAAACATACCTTCGAGGAAGACTTAGTCAATTTCAGCTCCGAAGCTGATAGGATTCGCAAGACACCAGAGTTCAAGTTTATGGCAGAGGCAAATCTGAACGCATGGCTTGTAAACCGCCATGTGAAGATACAACTGGATAATTTTCCGAAAGATGAAGCGGCTTTTAAGATTTTCTATAAAGAACAGGCGGAAAAATTTTATTCGAGCCCCGACCTTGTCAAACTGCTGGTTCTTTCCAGTAAGCGTGACCCGAATGAGGATAATGACCCCATTCTGAAACATAGCTCACGCAAACCGGATTTTATCGCCGCACTTCGTTTGAAAGAAGCCTATGAAAAAAACCCATGTACAGCAACCGCCCAGGAACTCGCCAGGGCTGACTCTGCTGTTAAGTGGAAGATGGGTAACAAAGAGGTCCCAGCGGATAGTTTGGGGCGTGTCCTTGAGATGGGAATCAAGGATATCCCTGAAGGTGGAATTGTGGGACCGCTGGTTGGGAAAAGTGAGTATCTTGTTGTTCATGTTATTAGTCGCAGGAAGCAACCGGTCATGACGTTTGAGAAAGTCCTAAAGCGTCTTCCCGGCGATTATATGATACACTGCAAGAGGAAAATTCTGAGGGATTTATATGAAACGGATAGGGTAAATGACTACTTCTGACCTCCCCGACCAATTGAGTCCACCTAACCGCATTAATATTCCCAACCAGCGAGAAAAAAAATAAAAAGGGAATGCGCCATAGCGCATTCCCGAACACGTTTTAAGCTGAAGACTTGTTCAGCGCAAGCGATACAGACTCATTCGTAGATGTCCCATTTGCCCCTTACACTAAGAGGTTTAGGGGTGGGAGTAGGCATAGCCGGCGGAGTTGCCTTCCAGCTGAGGTGGTCATACCATTCAGACATCTGAAGGTTAATGGTAGTGAGAGTTGTCCATTCGCCAGTGTTAGATGCAACCACTGGAGCAACGTCGCCAATTCCAAGGGTCCAGTCAGGAGTTCCGGCACTCGCCGCAACGATATTGGCATTTTCCCAGGTAGTTCCATCAGTGCTTTTCCAATACTGGAGGGCACTCGGTGCCCCTTTACCCCAGTAAGTCACCTGATGATTGGTATAGACACCGTAATCATTCTGTTTGCCAACATAGCGAAGTGTATAGCGATTGGCATTATCAAAGTTTGTAAAAGTGATTTCCAACGATTTACCTGTTGCATCATAGCCAACATCTTGAGCAACAACAGCATTGCCTGCACTGGCTGCAAGCTGATTGTCAACCCAGCCAATCGGCAGGCTGGGCGTGCCGGTATCCCAGTCCTCAAAATCGGGGTTGGTTGTTGCCAATTCAACACGTCCACCATTTCGGTTGTCGATAGTGTATGTAAATATAGTGGAACCTGTGGCAAGGGAACTATCCGTTACAGTGACTTTCACCTGCACGGCTCCATAACCAGCTTCCGATGCGTTAGTATCCCAAATATACTCATACGGAGCAGTCGTATCAGTCGCTTCATCGGAACCATCGTTGCCGATATCGAACTTTACGCTATTATAAGTTCCAGTGCCTCCTGTGGGAACGGCAGTCAGCGTATTGGTGCCTGAAAGAAGAAGTTTAACATCAGGGGTAATTGAGCCAACACCGAGAGGCGGAACCGTAGTGTCATTACCCATCAGGCTGACGTCATCAACCCAGTGCTGACCCGCGCTGAATGAGTGAAATGTAAGCCGGTGTAAAGTTGCGGCATCATCCAAACCACCGATACTGGCTGTCAGTTTTACCCAGGAATCAATAGGTGGGTTGGTCACGCCACCAATCGGGTTCCCGAAGGACGGAGCCATAAGCCATGTAACACCAGCATCCGCGCTGGTTGCCATATAGCACCGTGTATCATTACCCTTAACATAACCTACAAACGAGGCGGTGGCACCTGTCGTTAAGGTGGGAATCACATTTGAAGTGAGGAAGTAACGAAAAGTATAATCCGAGCTGTTTCTCGTCTGCACCAGTGCCTTCGTTCCCGCGGTGTCTGTATTCAGGTTAGCGGTTTCGATAGCAATCGTGTAATCGGGTGAAGAATTGACAGACCCGTCATCACCGTTCCAGTTAGTCAAATCCCAGTTGTCTGGCGCACCGGCCGTCCAGTTTTCCAATCCGCCATTCTGAATCTGCTCTTGATAAGTAGCATACGCCAATCCCATCATAAGGGAGAAAGCAAGCACTACGTTTAAAATAATTAGCTTTTTCATTGATAAAATTTCCTTTCATATAATGTTAAGGTAATTTATAATTAATTACCTTTAATACACATCATAATAAAATCTGTTGTGCATAAGCGCGTTACTGACGCGCAATATCACCTCCTTTCGTTTAATCAAACTTTAGATAAAACAAATCTATCATTAACATAACACTTAATTGATTGTCTAAATCAAATCGGTCCTGTTGTCAACAATATTTTATCAATGTATGCAAATTTTTTATGGAAATATTCAGTTTGTGATTTTTCTGTTGAATCATAGCAATTTTTTCCGTTATTTGAAACTAAGTTTATCTATATATGTTAAAAAGTTTGAGGGCTTTATGAGAATTCTTCTACATATCTGCTGTGCGCCCTGTGCCATCGCACCAATGGCGGAACTCTCTGGCAAAGGACATGAAGTTTTTACCATCTTTTATAATCCCAACATCATGCCTTATCGGGAATTCAGAAAACGTCTTTCCGCCTTTCAGGAGTTTGCAGAAAAGCGCACTATTCCCTCTATTATCAATGAAGAATATGCACTTGAATCCACCCTGCGGCGTTTTTTAGACAGGGGAGAGAAGCCACGATGCCAAGTTTGCTATGAAATGCGGTTGGGCGAAACAGCACGAATTGCCGCGGAAAAAGGTTTTGACGCCTTTACCTCCACGCTTTGCGTCAGCCCTTATCAGGACCATACATTGATAAGAGCCGCTGGCAAGGCGGCAGGGGAGCTACATCACATAAAATTTCTTTACACTGACTGGCGACCACTCTTTGCCTCGGCGCATGAGGAGGCAAAAGCCCAAGGATTATATATGCAGAGCTATTGCGGCTGCATTTTCAGCGAAGAAGAACGTTATCGTCCCAGCTTGAGGAAGAAAATGAGGAATGCCCGCAGAATATCGGTTGAGAGCGGTTCATGACGAAGATGCGGAAAATCTTAGATGGCGTTTTGTCCATCCTTCACCAGCTTGGCTGGGCATCTGGTGATTTTTCATCTCTTAAAACCATCACCCTGAGGGCGGGGGCATCCAAAAGGGAATTCGGGCTCACTTATGCCTCTGTTCAGGGTCGCCATTATCTTGCCCTTGCTATCCCCGACGGCTTCCATCCCCCAATTTTTGAAGAACTTTATACCCGTTACCTTGACTTCAATTTTGACATCTATCTTCTCTTAAAACATTTAGACGATGGGAATTCCGGTGTGGACTATCTTCTTTATTTCGATGAACAGCGTTCCTACTTATATGACATTCGCTCTCAGGAGTGCCTGATTTATTGTGCAGGAATCCGTGAACGAATGGAAAATCTTTTCCCCCATCTGGAGAAGAAAAAGGTTGAGACCGGTGGTCTGGAGCGTCTTCAACGCAAGAGCAATGACAGTCTGTCTATGGAGCTTTATGGCTGGATGGATATCTGGAGCGTTCAACTTGGTTCTAAGACGGGCGCCCGCAGGGAAACGCTGAATAAATTCATGATTAAGCTGGCGCTTGCAAGGTATTACGCAATCCTTTTTGGCGCTGAGGTTCCACTTCTCCGTTTCAGTGGATTCGTAAGAGACCCATCACTGAAAAGGTCGGCGCGGCGAAAGATTTCCGGTAGTGAATATTTCCGGAAACTTTTTGATTTCTTCAAATCGCATTTATCCCTTGACCTTTTTACATCATCAAAGGCGGAGATTTCTTTTCTTAAGAAACTCGAGGCGTATCCTGAAGCCCTTAATTTATTTTTAATAGAGTTTAATTTTCTTTGCGGGTTGAAATTCTCGCTTGATGTCTTTCTCACGTTATGGTGTCCGGAAAAGGAACGTCTCATCTCCTCAAGGAAGGCATACACCACAGAGCGTGACGAGATAAAGAAAAGACTTTTTGTCAGCGATGGGGTGGTTTTGAAGCCTGTGGTGGTGAACCTTGATGAGGAGGGCACGCCGTGGGCGCTCCACCTTTTTGATGATGTTGCACAGTTCTGGATGAACCATAACTATCAAATGAAGAACCGGCAGATGAAAATGACTGAAAGCGGAAAGCAGAGGAAGATATTAAAGTCAAAACGGAACCTTCGTGAAAAACGCATTGCGCCTGGAAGGCAGAAGTTCCAGATGGACATGTTTGGATATATGCCTGATGAACTGGACAACCAGGGATGTATTTCAAATATTATAGACCATTCGCTTAAAACGTCCTTCCGCGTCACTGGGGAGAAGATATTTGATGATTCCTCTCCATTCCTTTTCCTCCTCACGGCAAAGTGTTTTGAGATATGGAAAAAATATGGTCTCCCTCAGGAGCCACTTGCCTCACTGCCGGAGGTCTTTCAAAAGTCAATCACATAGTTCTGGAGGTGTATGGATGAGCGAGAATCTAAAGGGACGCGATTATATCACCACGCAGGAGTGGACTCTTGATGAACTGGAGGAGATTCTTGAGATGTCCCGCCTTTTGAAGGAGAAGCGGAAAATGGGAGTCCCGCATAAACTCCTGACGGATAAAACCATATTCCTTTTGTTTTTTGACAAATCCACTCGCACACGAAATTCTTTTGAGGCGGGCATTACTCAACTGGGCGGGCATGCACATTTCATTGACTCAGAGACCTCACAGATTGCGCATGGGGAAAGCGCCAAGGACACGGGCATAATCCTTTCACGGTATGGCGAGGGGATTGCCATCCGCCACGACCTTGTACCAGGCGAGGGCAATGCCTATATGCGTGAGGTTGCAAAATGGGCGGACGTCCCCGTCATAAATATGCAGTGCGACATTGACCATCCCTGCCAGACAATTGCCGACCTTATGACCATTCGTGAAAGATTCGGCAAAAATCTGAAGGGCTTGAAAATGGCAGTCTCATGGGCTTACGCCCCAAGTTACGCCAAACCGCTCTCCGTTCCACAGGGACTGATTACCCTCATGACGCGCTTCGGGATTGATGTTGTTCTTGCGCATCCGCCGGAGTTCAAACTCATGCCGGAGCAAATGAAAATTGCCCAAAATAACGCCTTAGCGGCTGGCACAAAGTTTGAAACTACCGAATCCATGGAGGATGCCTTTCGCGATGCTGACATCGTCTATCCCAAATCGTGGGGCATACTTGAACTCTTCGACGAGCCGCAAAAGGCGCTTGAAATCGGCAAAAAATATAAAAACTGGATTTGCGACGATAAAAGGATGAAACTGACCCACAAGGATTCCATTTATATGCACTGCCTGCCCGCAGACCGCGGCAATGAGGTTACGGATGAGGTCATTGATGGTCCCCATTCGGTCATCTATGACGAGGCGGAAAACCGTCTCCACACCTGCAAAGCCATCATGGCGCTAACGATGTAACTCTAACAATATAAAAAAAATTAACCACGAATTTACACGAATCTACACGAATAGAATTCGGTTATCATGGCAATTGGAATGGATACACCTGATTTTTAAATTCGTGTCAATTCGTTAAGATTCGTGGATTAATATACTATTCTGAGAATTCAGACCAGGAAATGGCGAGCATTAAAAAAGTCACAATCCAGACTCCCATGGCAATGTATAACAAGAGCGGTTTATCTCCGGGGCTGAATCTGTGCGATGTAACTCTGAAAATGAAAAAGATGACATGAACCATGTTGAAAAACATGAGGCAGATATAAGCCCAGAAGCGGCGTCCAGACATGAGAAAAACAAGTGCCGCCCAGATTATGAGCATCCCCCAGGAAGGATGGTGTCCCTGAATCATCCAGAAAACGTCATGAATGATTATCACCGCCATTGGCAGAATTAGAGCGAGATAAAAACGAATCAGACTGCGCTCCAGTTTGAAGATATGATGCGGCGTGGTCTTCTCCTCAATCTTTCCATCCTCCCCGGGCACGAGGAGTTCGCCGGTCGCAGGGTCAACCTGCACAGGGACACAGCGTCCCCTGCATTCCGGTCTCGGGCAGATGTGCGCAATGAATTTCCCCATTTGCCTGTGGGTTACACAATCATCACAGTATGAGCCATGGCAGGCGCAGCAGACCCAAACCGACTCCTTTGCAGGATGAAAAACGCAAAATGGCAATACTTGTATTTCTTCGCGGTTATCCACATTTATCCTTTTAAACTTTGTCGTGGAGACATTAGTAAAAGTTGACACCAGACCAGAGATATTTGATTCGCCCTGCTATGAACATAAAAAAAGAAGGCAGGATTTGAAAC